>Ga0081539_10003131_pt1 | contig 21094 bp, 20 predicted proteins | sample TabmetS4T2R2_FD_71023 | JGI IMG/M metagenome (GOLD analysis project Ga0081539, IMG submission 71023) | Tabebuia heterophylla rhizosphere microbial communities from the University of Puerto Rico - S4T2R2 | ecosystem: Host-associated > Plants > Roots > Rhizosphere ...
GTCTCGATGTGGCGGGAGAGCGGATCGTCGGTCTCATCGCAATGCATGTCGACGCGCAGGCCGCGCGCGGCCGCGATCTCACACAGCGCGCGGACTGAGGCCGCGCCGTCCGCCATGGTGCGCTCGAAATGCGGAATGCCGCCGACGATTGACACGCCCTTGTCGAGCGCGCGCGCGAGGTTCTGCGCCGCCGTGGGCGAGCGATAGTAGCCGTCCTGCGGAAACGCGACCAGCTCGAGGTCGAGATACGGCGCGACCTTGCGCTTCACCTCGAGCAGCGCATCGACCGCGAGCAGCCGGTGGTCGCAGATGTCGACGTGGCTGCGCACCGCCAGCAAGCCTTGCGATACGGCGAGATCGCAATAGCGCAACGCACGTTCGACGACCGCCTCGTGCGTCAGCAGTGGCTTGAGCTCGCCCCAGAGCGCGATCCCTTCGAGCAGCGTCCCCGACTGGTTCAATCGCGGAAGTCCGAGCGACAGCGTCGCGTCCATGTGAAAATGGACGTCGACGAAAGGCGGCGACACCAGCCGCCCGTTCGCCTCGATGATATGGCCGGCGTCTCCCGCGATGCTGCGCTCGAGCGCGACGATCTTGCCGCCGGAGGCCGCGATGTCGACCCCGGTCCTGCCGTCGGGCAGCGACGCGTTGCGGACAATGAGATCGAACGGCATTCAGCGTTGTCCTTTGAAGTACGGGACCATCAGCGCCTTGGGATAATCAGCGCTGCGCGCGATCGTCACAAGCGCCGCGATCGAGAGCAGATATGGCAGCATCAGGAACACCTGGCCCGGGACGACGCCGCCGACCTGATGTTGCAGTCGCAACTGGAACGCATCGAACGCGCCGAAAAGCAGCGCGCCGAGCAGCGCTTTGCCGGGCCGCCATGAGGCGAACACGGTGAGCGCGACGCAGATCCAGCCGCGGCCGTTGGTCATTTCGAAGAAGAATGCATTGAACGCCGACATGGTGAGGAACGCGCCGCCAAGCGCCATCAGGGCGGAGCCGGCCACCACGGTGCCGACGCGGATCGTCTCCACATTCAGCCCTTGCGCCTCGACGGCGGCCGGATTCTCGCCGACCGCGCGGATCGCGAGGCCGAGCGGCGTGCGATAGAGCACGAAGGCGACGATACCGAACAGCGCGAACGACAGAAACGTCAGCGGCGTCTGTTGGAACAGCGCCGCGCCGATGAAGGGAAGGTCCGAGAGGCCCGGGATGGCGAGCGGGCGGAACGGCACGATGGTCGGCGGCGTTGCGACGTTCGGCAGCGCGAGCCGATAGGTGAAATAGGCCAACGAAGTCGCGAACAGCGTGATGCCGATGCCAGTGACGTGCTGCGACAGGCCGAGCGGCACCGTCAGCAGCGCAAGCAGCAGCCCGATGATCGCACCGGTGAGCGCCGCGATCAGCACGCCGGTCCAGAGGTCCGTCCCGAGATAGACGCTCATCCAGCCGGCCATCGCGCCGGCCGTGAAGATGCCCTCGATGCCGAGATTGAGCACGCCCGAGCGCTCGCACAACAGCGCGCCGAGCACGCCGAACATGTAGGGTGTGGCAATGCGGATCGCGGCGGCCCAGAAGCTCGCCGAGAGAAGGATGTCGATCACGCCGTCCATATCACCGAAACCGAAGATGGAAGCGCGTGAAGAGCCCGCTCACCAGCACGCACAGGAGCGACATCGCCACGATGAGATCCGCGATGTAGTTGGAGACGCCGAGCGCGCGGCCCATCGTGTCGGCACCGACGAAGATGCCGGCGATGAAGATCGCGGCGGGCACGACCGCGAGCGCATCGAGGCCCGCAATCATCGCGACCACGATGCCGGCATAGCCAAAACCGCGCGACATGTCGCTGGTGAGATAGCCCTTGAGTCCCGCCACCTCGGAGGCGCCCGCAAGCCCCGCGAGTGCGCCGGAGAGCGCGCCGACGACCACCATCACGCCGGCGACCGAGATGCCTGCATAGCGCGCGGCTGCGGCATTCTCGCCGACCGCGCGGATCTTGAGGCCGAGCACGGTGCGGGCGATCAGCACGTGGAGCGCGAGACTCGCGATCAACGCCACGATGAAGCCCGCATGCAGCCGCATGCGCGCGAACAGCACCGGCAGCGAGCCCTCGGGAAGGATCGGTTCGGACTGCGGCCAGCCGCCGCCCATCGGATCCTTCAGCGGCCCCTCGAGCATCATCTGCACGAACAGCAGCACGACGAAATTCAGAAGCAGCGTAGTGACCACCTCGTCGACGCCGAGGCGCACGCGCAGGAGCGTCGGCCCAAGCATCATCAGCGCGCCGGCAATCGCGCCCGCGAGCAGCACCAGGGGAGCGAGTACATAAGGCGGCGCCGCAATCGCGCCGGTGCCGATCGCGACCGCGGCGAGCGCGCCCATGTAGAGCTGCCCTTCCGCGCCGATATTGTAGAGCCTCGCGCGGAACGCGACCGCTGCGGCAAGTCCGGTGAAAATGAGCGGCGTCGCGCGCGTGAGCGTCTCGGTGAGCGCGAAGGCCGAGCCCGCCGCGCCCTGCACCATCAGGCCGAAGGCGCGCCACAGCGGCGCGCCCGCAAGGGCCAACGGAATGGCGGCGAGCGCGAGCGCCGCCGCGACCGCGGCCATCTGCATGGTAAGCCGCAGCGCGAGCGGTGCACGGGTGCGCGGCTCGAAGCGGATCATGCGGCCTCCGCGTGACCGGCCATCATCAGGCCGAGTTGCTCCTTGGTGACGCTCTCGACCGCGAGCGGCGGCGAGAGCGCGCCGCGCGCGATCACGGCGACGCGGTCGGACAGCGCGAGCAATTCGTCGAGGTCCTCGGAGATCAGAACGATGGCGACGCCGCGCGCGCGGGCCTCGAGCAGGCGGCGGTGGACCTCGGCGGTCGCGCCAACATCGAGGCCGCGTGTCGGCTGGTTCGCGAGCACGACGCGCGGCGCGCGCTCGAACACGCGCGCGAGGATCACCTTCTGGATGTTGCCGCCGGAGAGCAGCTGGATCGGCGCGTCGGGCCCGGGACAGCGCACGTCATAGGCGCGAATCGCCGCCGCGGCGCGTGTTCGCATGGCGTCGAACTTCAGGAATGCGCCGCGCAGCGTCTCCAATGCGAGATTCTCGGCGATCGACAGTGCGCCGACGATTCCCTCATGGTGGCGATCTTCCGGAATGCGGCCAACGCCGGCCGCGATCGAGGCGTGCGGCGTCGGGTTGAGCGCCTCGCCGTCGAGCGTCACGACGCCGTCGGTCGGCGCCATGGTGCCGGCGATCACGCCGGCGAGGGCGCTCTGTCCATTGCCGGACACGCCGGCGATGCCGACGATCTCGCCCGCGTGCACGGTGAGCGAAGCCGAGGCGAGTCCCGCGCGGCGATGCGGGTCCCTGACGGTCACCTTCGTGAGCATCAGGAGCGGCGGTCCCGGCGCGCGCGGCGTGCGACGGCTCTGTGTGATGTCGTGCCCGACCATCAGCTCGGCGAGCACCGCGCGATCGACTCCGGCCGCCGCGCGATCCGCGACCTTGCGGCCGGCGCGCAGCACCGCGATGCGATCTGCGATCGCGAGCACCTCGTTCAGCTTGTGCGAGATGAAGATGACGGAGAGGCCGCTCGCGACCAGCCGGCGCAGCACGGCGAACAGGCCGCCCACCTCCTGCGGGGTCAGCACCGCGGTCGGCTCATCCAGCACCAGGATGCGCGCGCCGCGATAGAGCACTTTCAGGATCTCGAGCCGCTGCTTCTCGCCCACGGAGAGCCGCGATACGCGCCGGTCGGGCGGCACGTCGAGGCCACTCTCAGCCATCAGCGCGATGAGCTTGCGGCGTGCGCCCGAAAGGTCGAGGTTGAGCGAGGCGAGCGACCGCGTGCCGAGCACGACGTTCTCGAGCACCGTCAGGCTCTCGGCCAGCGCGAAGTGCTGGTGCACCATGCCGACGCCGGCATCGAGCGCGGCCTGCGGCGAGCCAGGCGCGAGCGGCGCGAGTGTGTCATCGAGCCCGGCCACGCTGATCGTCCCCGCGTCGGCGACGTAGTGGCCGAACAGGATGTTCATCAGCGTGGTCTTGCCGGCGCCGTTCTCGCCCAGCAGCGCGAGGATCTCGCCGCGCCGCAGCTCGAGATCGATCGCCTCGTTCGCGCTGAGCGCACCGAAGCGCTTGCCGATACCGACAAGCTTCAGGACGAGCGGCGCGTTCGGGTCGAGAGCCAAGGGCTGCGAGGAACGTTAGTTATGAGGACTTTGGTTACGTGGATTTGGGCTCAGCGTCATTGATATTGACGCGGAACAGGCCGTCCTGAATTTCCTTTTCCTTCTCCTTGACGAGCTTTGCGGTCTCGGGCGCGACGAGCTTCTCGTCCATCACCAGGCTCGCGCCGCCATGCGCCATGAAGCTGAACGGGCCGTAGTCGATCGCCTCGAAGGTCCCATCGATCACCGCCTTGATGGCGCGGTCGATGCTCGGCTCCATATGCCAGAGTGCGCTCGCCAGCACGGTGCCGGGATATTGCGCCGAGGTGTCGATCACGTTGCCGATCACCTTCACGCCCTTCTCCTTCGCGGCATCGGACACACCGAAGCGCTCCGCATACATCACGTCGGCGCCGCGATCGATCATCGCGAAGGCGGCTTCTTTCGCCTTCGGCGGGTCGTACCAGGAGTTGATGAACGTCACCAGGAACTTGACGTTCGGATTGACCGACTTCGCCCCCTCCATGAACGCCTGCATCAGGCGGTTCACCTCGGGGATGGCGTAGCCGCCGACCATGCCGATGGTGTTCGACTTGGTGGCTTTGCCGGCGACCATGCCGGTGAGATAGGACGGCTCGTGAATGAAGTTGTCGAACACCGACAGGTTCGGCTTCACCGGCCCGAACGACGAGCCCATGAGGTAGGCGACCTTCGGATAGCTCGCCGCGACACGGCGCGCGGCGCGCTCGACGCCGAAGATCTCGCCCACCATGAGGTCGGTGCCCTCTTCGGAGTACTGGCGCATGATGCGCTCGTAGTCGTTGTTCGCGACGTTTTCCGACCACTTGTAGGTGATGTCGCCGCGCTCTTTCGCGGCATTGAGCGCCTTGTGCAGGCGCGAGACCCACTGCTGCTCGACCGGCACGGTGTAGATCGAAGCGACCTTGATCGGCCTGGTCCTGGCCTGCGCAAAGGCGGCGCCTCGCGTCCCGATCAGGCCCGCAAGCCCTGCTCCGAGCTGCAGCATCGAACGGCGGCTCAACGACGTATCAGCCATGGCGTCCCTCTTGTTACGACCGACAGGCGCAAAGCAAAGCATAGATCGTGCCGCGATCACAGCCGCCCGTGACGGTGGTCCCGACGCGGTCTCCGCCGGCGAGATCGTATGCAATTCCGATGTGCAACGAGAGCTGGGCCTTGTTTGCCTGGATCCGCAATTGGCGACGGCGCGCCGTCAATTCGGCGCGCGACGAGGCTGCTCTGGCTCAGCGCTATTCTCGCGAAGAGGACGAATCGTCCGAACCACGCTGAGCCAGGATCTCGACGGTCGCTCCGATCGGTCACGCGGCTTGCAGGCTTTGGGCCGGCATCTTGGCAAGCTCCGCGAGATGCCACTTCACGAGCGCGCGGGCCTTGTCGGCCACAGGCGAAGCCCAGTCGCGGAAGAGCTCGGTGACGAGCGCAAGCGTGGTGTTCGGGACCGCGCCGGCATGCGCGAGCCGCTGGATCGCCGTGCTGTGGGCGAGCTGTGACATGCCGCCGACCGCATCCACCGGAAAGGCCACGTCATAGCCGTCCTTCAACGCATCGACGATCGGGAACGCGAGGCAGATCTCGGTAAAGAGCGCGCCGACGATGAGCCGCTTGCGGCCGGTCTTCTCCACGGCGTCGCGGAAAGCTTTGTCCTCCCAGGCATTCATCGAGGAGCGGTCGATTACCTTGATGCCCGGCAACTCGGCGAGGATCGACGCAATAGTTGGGTGGTTCACGCCCATCTCGACGCCGACCGTCGACAGCACGATCGGCATGTTGAACGCCTTGGCCGCCTTGATCAGCAGACGGACATTGAGATCGACCAACGCGGCCGGTGTTTCCGATCGGATCTGGTTGAACATCTCAGTCTGGTAGTCGATCAGCAGCAGCGCCGACTCTTCGTACTTCCATACGCCTTTCGCACTCATCCGTTTCTCCATGAGCTGGTCCCGTGCGCAGTGCCGGATGACCTGATGCGGGGATGATGGCGTTCCCGCCGGCGCGACGGTAGACTGTGAAATGGCGACGGACCGTTGCTGAGAGCGGAACGCAGATGGAGATCGAAGACCTCAAGACGTTCATTGAGATCGCGGATGGCGGCGGCATCTCGACAGCGGCCCGGCGACTGGGCGTGTCGAAGTCGGTGGTAAGCCGTCAGCTTGCGCGACTCGAGGAGGCACTTGGGAGTCAGTTGCTGTCGCGCACGACGCGCGGTGCTGCGCTGACCGAAGCCGGCCTGACGTTTCGCGAACATGCAGTCCGCATCATTGGCGAGCTCGAGCTCGCACAGCAGGCGATCGCGCCGGAGGGAGCCCTGCGCGGGCTGCTTCGTATCGCCGCGCCCCTGTCGGGCGGACCCGTGCTTGTCGCGCCGGTGCTGGCCGAGCTCGCGCGTCGCCATCCGGCGCTCCACATCCACGCAGCCTACAGCGACCGTTTCGTCGATCTCGTCGCGGAAGGCTTCGACGCCGCGATCAGAGTCGGACGTTTGCCGGACTCGAGCCTCGTCGCGAAGCGCATTCGCCGCTTGTCTGCAAATTTCGTCGCGAGTCCCGCCTATATCGCCGCGCATGGCGCCCCGCGGACGCTCGAGGAACTGGCGGAGCACGAATGCCTGATGCAGGGGACGGAGTCGTGGCGGTCCGTCGAAGGCGGGAAGACGCTCATCGCGCATCCGCGCGGTCGCTTCAAAGCGGACAATGGTGAAGCGCTGCTGTCGGCGGCGCTGGCCGGTCTCGGAGTGGCGGCTCTGCCCGACTTCCTGATCGAAATACATGTCGCTTCCGGCGCGCTCACCCCGCTCCTGACCGACTATTCGCCGCCCGACGCTGGCATCTACGTGGTGCGTCCGCCCGGCGACTTTCCTCCGCGCAAAGTCAGAGTGCTGATCGACATCCTGCTCGAGTACTACGGCGAGCCGCGGCGGCGTTCCGGATTCGGCAACTCTGTGTCCGGCGTGCCGGGTCTAGGGGATCGCGCAAGGGAATCGTAGCTCCCGAGCGAACTCGCCTGTGGTTGGCGAATGGCTCAAGGAGATACTCCCATGCTCGATGCTTCGCTCGCGGCTGCCGGCCGCGTTTTGCTTGCCGCTCTCTTCCTCATCAGCGGCCTTGGCAAACTCGGTGCGTTTGAGGCGACCACCGCCTACATCGCGTCGGCGGGTTTGCCGTTTCCGGCTCTTGCTTATATCGCCACGCTCGCCGTTGAGATCGGCGGCGGTCTGCTGCTGATGGTCGGCTTTCAGGCGCGACCCGTCGCGGCGGCGCTCGCGCTGTTCACCATCGCGGCTGCGATTTTCTTTCACAACAACTTCGCTGACCAGAACCAGGCGATCCATTTCTTCAAGAACATCGCCATCGCGGGCGGCCTGCTTCAGGTGGCGGCGGCGGGCGCCGGGCGCCTCAGTCTCGATGCGCGCCGTCATGCAAGTCGATCGCCGGCTGCGTCCGCACTTGCCGCGTGACGCAATGCCGGCAGCCGATCAAGAAAACGGCCCCGCAAGGGGCCGTTCTTTTTTGAAAGGCGAGAAGCTCGGTCCAGGCTCGCAACCTTACTGCTTTGGAGTCGGAGCAGGTCCGGGCGAAGGGGCCGGTGTCGACTGCGTCGTTGTCGACTGCGTCGTGGTCGGCTGATTGCTGGCCGTCCGCGTCCTGTCGCCGCCGCTGTAGAGAAGCACACCGCCAATGATCAGGATGGCGAGCACGGCGAGCGTGCCCCACACCATGCCTGAGCTGCGCTCCTCGGCCGGCGTGAAACGCGTATTTCTCGGGTCGAGTGGACGGTCGGGGTCGTTCGGGTCGTAGGTCATGGCGTTTCTCTCTGTTGTTGAACACTGCTCAACAACGCGCCCCCTGACGCTGTGGTTCATCGGAACCGGGCTGACCCTTGTTGCGCGTGAGAAAGGCCTCCTAACCGTCAACTTTGGGCGATCCAGGAGATCGCTTGAGCTTCAGACACGCAATTTGGCGGATGAAGCGAGCCCACACCTCACCCCGGCGGCATCTTGTCGAATTTCGGCAGCGCCGGATCGAGATGATCCCAGCCATAGCCGCGCACGCCATAGGTCACCGCTTGCGGCGCGTATCGGCTCGGTTCGTCGAGGCTCGTGGCGTGAATGGTGAAGAGCTCGGGCATCGCCGCAAATGTCAGAAAGACGGGCGAGCCGCAGCCGGGGCAGAACCCCCGCGTTTTCACGTTGCCGCTGTCACCGCGCAGGTCCCACTGCGCCGCCTTGCCCTCGAGCTTCACGTCGGCGCGGCGCGGGAAGGTCAGATACGAGCCGTGCCCGGTGCCGCTCGCGCGCTGACAGTCGCGGCACTGGCAATGGTTCGAGAATATCGGTTCGGCGGAAATTTCGTAACGGATCGCGCCGCAGGCGCACCCGCCCGTATAGGGATCGCTCATCATTTTTCTCCGCTCACTGAATGGGCTGCGCGCCAGCGAGATACCACTCATTGTCGAACGGCTGCGCCTTGCTACCCGGCGCGCTCCACATGTGCCGCTGTGTGCGCGGCAGATCGCCCAGGTACACATGCAGCGCGCCGGAGCGCGCGCGGCCGGTGTTCGCGACCGAATGCACCGTGTGCGGGCCCAAATGTACCACGGTCGGCGCGGCGTAGTCCTGCCGCTCCGGCGCATCGAGCGCGGCGCCGGCACGCGGATAAACGAAATTGGTCTCGCTGCCCTGATAGATGCCGATCAGCGCATCCATCAGGTGGTCATGCGGCGGGTAGTGCAGACCGGGCGAGAGCGTGATGTGGTAGATCGTCAAATGCGCGCTCGCATGCAGCAGCACTTCGTCGTCGGCTTCCTCGTGAACCAGCGCGCCCCGCGCATGAAAACGATCCGTCAGGTCGCGCAGCACGGCGCTTATCCGCCCGAGCGGATCGGCCGCCGTGGCGGCGTTGACGATGTCCGCGGTGGCGGCGTACAGAGGCGAAGCGGGGTCAAGAGGCATGTCCAGTTCCCCCATCTGAGATGCTCAGATGATCTCACTGAGATGCTCAACGGTAGCGAAGGCTGATCCGGGCGTCAATCCGGCAGCGTGAACGGAACACTAATGACTCGTGCAAGATCGGCTCGAGCAAAGTCGACTGGTGCAGCATCGAAGCCGGCCCGCTCCGCCGGCAAGACACTGTCGACCGCCGACGTGCTGCGCAGCGAGCAGGCCTACGCACAGGTGAAGAGCGACATCGTCGCCTGCGTGCTGCGTCCGGGCGAGGCCGTGACCGAGAAGGAGATCGGCGAGCGCTACCAGATCAAGAAGGCGACGATCCGCGCCGCGCTGACGCGCCTGATGCAGGACGGCCTCGTGCGCAGCGAGCCGCGGCGCGGCTACGTAATCGCGCCGCTCACGCTGCGCGACGTCAACGAGATCTTCGACGTCCGCAGCCTGGTCGAGCCGGAAGTCTTCCGCGTGGCGGCCTCGAGCCTCACGGAACGGGGACTCGACGAGGTCAAGCAAGCCGCCAAGAAAGTGCTGAAGCCCGAGACGCTGCGCAGCCACGTCGCCTTCCTGGCGGCGGATCGTGCGTTTCGTCTCGCCTTCGCGGAGCTCTCGGGAAATTTGCGCCTGGCGCAGCTGCTCGGCCGCACGCTCGATGAGTCCGAGCGCGTGCTCCATCTCGGGTTCAAGGCGCACGACTTCACGCCGCTGATCATCACGCAGCAAAAAGAGCTGGTGGGCGCCTGCGAGGAGAGCGACGTCGCGGCGATCGTCAAGCTGGCGCGCTCGCAGTGCCTCGCTCTCAAGAAGCAGGTGCTCGAGGCTTTGCTTGCCGGCTCCAGTCTTCAGGACGTCAACCTGCAAGCCCTCGCTTGAGGAGAATGCCGTCGTTACCATCGCGCGACTGCGAAAACCGAAGCGGGGAGCCGACTGGACAAATGTACTGATGCCTGCTTCGATTCGAAGAATTTCGGAGCGGCTCAGCGCCGATGGTGGCGATGGACGACGATCTTCCCAACCTGACAAGGGAGGAACTGATCGCCGAGGTGGTCCGGTTGCGCGCGGGGATTCGCGCCCACCGCGACAGCAGCGGCCACGATCTGTGTTGGCATCATCCGCAGCTTTGGAGCCTTCTGCCCGAGCCGATTCCGAAACACCTCGCCGTTCCTGACTGGCCTCAGTTTCTGCGCGGCTGCATCAAGTATCGGCAGGCGCTCGACCAAGAACTCCCGGACGCCCCACGGACGGACGCTGAGTTCGACAAAGGCTCCTAGGCGACCTAGCAAATCGCGCGGCCGCGAAAGCAGAAGTGCGGAGCCGATCGGGCGGCTGCTGCGGATCACAAGAAGAAATTACCATCCGACCGCGCCCTTTCAGTCGGCTGGCCTCGCGCTCGCAGAGGGTGTAACTTGACACGTGGACAGGATGCTGAGCGTCGGTGCGCGCCAGCCCGCACAATTGCATTCCGAAATTGCCGGTCATCGCGCGTCGTAGCGCGTCGCATCTTGGACCATGGCATGCGTCCGCGCTGATCGGAATCAGTGGAGGCGTAGATGAAACATCTGCTCCTTGCCCTTGCATTCAACGTCATGCTGACAAGCTTCGCGGCGGCGCAGGTCCCTGATCCGCGGGTCGCCGACCTCGTGCAGGCCGGCAAGATTCGCGTCGGCGTGCACTCGATCATGTACACGAAGGACGTCCAAACGGGCGAAGTAAAGGCGGCCTCGACCGGGATCATTCTGCTCGATATTGCCCGCGCTCTTGGCGCGCGGATTGGAGTGGAGATCTTGCCGCTCGGACATCCGACTGTCCCTGAGATGTTGGCGTGCGTCACGGCTGGCCCGTGTGATATCGGATTCATGGGGCCCGACCCCACGAGAGGCGGCGTCGGCTTCTCGCCTCCGATTCTGCAATTGGATTATACCTTGCTGGTGCCGGCGGGCTCTTCCATCCAGCGCATTGCTGACGCGGATCGGCCGGGCATTCGCATTGCGGTCGTGCGCGATCATGCCTCGACCTTGACCTTGAGTCGCACATTCAAGCACGCGGAGCTGATTTACGCTTCGACCCCCGATCCCACCTTCGAACTCCTGCGGAACGGGCAGGCGGACGCATTTGCGTCGATCCGCCCCGTGCTCTTGGCGTATTCCCAAAAGCTTGCTGGCTCGCGGGTTCTCGAGGACCACTACGGCGCCAACCTAGTCAGCATGGTGGTGTCGAAGGGGCAGGCCGCACGTCTCGCCTACATCAGCGAGTTTATCGAGCAAGCCAAGAGCTCGGGATTGGTGCAGGAAGCCATCGCGCGCGCCGGCCTGCCCGGACATAAGGTGGCCGCGTCAAAGACAGACTGAAAAGCGTCTCAACTGGTCCGGGGGATCGGCCTGACGGCGCGCAAGACCCTGTCGTTGCCATCTGACCGGTGATATTTCAGATGTCAGATGCCCTCCACATCAGCCCTCTCGCGCCTGTCCGACGCCGAGACCGCTCGCTCGCGGATCGCCTCTGCGACTGGCTGCTCACGCCGATCATCGGCGGCGACCTCGCTTGATCGCCCAATGGGGCGTCGCCATGCGTAACGCCGCCTGACGCATCCTTCGCCAAGAATCGCATCAAGAGTCGTAATCATGAGTCTCATCACGTGTGTGCGCACCATCCGGATCGACGAGCGTCCCAACCTGCTGTGGCTGGAGCTCGAGACCGACGAGGGCCTGACCGGACTGGGCGAAGCGTTTCGCGGCACGCAGGCGGTCGAGGCGGCTGTGCACGAACTGCTCGCGCCGTGGCTGGTCGGCCGCGACGCGCGCCGCATCGAGGCCATATCGCGCAATCTGCTGACGCCCTATGTGGGATTCGGCGCCTCCAGCGCGGAGGTGCGCGCCGCGAGCGCGGTCGACCTCGCGTTGTGGGATCTCGCCGGGCAGCGCCACGGCATCCCGGTGCACGAGGCGCTCGGCGGCGCCGCGCGCGAGAGCATTGCGGTCTACAACACCTGCGCGGGCTACGACTACAACAGCCGGGGAGATCGCCGGGCCATCGACGCGGCCGACGCGTTGCGTGGCCCCTATGACGATCAGGTGGCCTTCACCCGCGATGCCGGCGCGCTGGCCGAGAGCCTCCTCGGCGAGGGCTACGCGGCGATGAAGATCTGGCCGTTCGACGTCCTCGCCACGAATGGCGGACAGACAATCACACTCTCCGACCTCAAGCAGGGCCTCGCGCCGTTCGAGAAGATCCGCCGTGCGGTCGGCGACCGCATCGAGGTGATGTGCGAGCTGCACAGCTTGTGGTCGGCGCCGGCCGCGGCACGGATCTGCCAGGCGCTGGAAGCCTACGGCGTGTTCTGGGCCGAGGATCCGATCGGCAAGATGGACGACGTCGCCTCGCTCGCCGACTTGCGCCGGCGCACGCGCACGCCGATCTGCGCCAGCGAGACGCTGGGCGGCAAGGTCGCGTTCCGCGACCTCCTGGAGGCGCAGGCGGTCGACATCGTGATGCTTGACCTCAGCTGGTGTGGCGGCCTCACCGAGGCGCGCAAGATCGCCGCGCTCGCGGAGGCCTACGCCAAGCCGCTGGCGCCGCACGACTGCACCGGTCCGGTGGCGCTGATGGCGGGCCTGCATCTTGCCCTGCATGCGCCGACCGCGATCTTCCAGGAGGTGGTGCGCGCGACGCTTGCCACCTGGTATCGCGAGCTCGTCACCGAGTTGCCGACGATCGTCGGTGGCGTCGCGGAAGCGCCGGCGCGGCCTGGCCTCGGGACCGCGCTCGCGCCGGACGTCAAGCGCCGCGCCGATGCGACGATCCGTGAGACGCGGGCGACCTGACACCCGCCTCGAGCTCGCGCAGTCCTTGCGCGGCGCGGGCGATCCAGCGCGCCGCCATCGCTTGCGTGCCGCCGGTCGGAGCGCTACGCCAATCTTGTCCTTTTTGTTGGGCCGGATCGGCCAGTCACAGGCGAGGATGGCTGACGCAATGTCCGGTCCGGAAAGTCGCTTCTATCAGTCGCAAGGCCTGCGGCTGCACTATGCGGATTGGGGCAACGCGGAGGCTCCGCCGCTGCTTCTGGTCCACGGCGGCCGCGATCATTGTCGCAGCTGGGACCTGATCGCCCGATCGTTGCAGCCGCATTTTCATGTGCTGGCGCCCGATCTGCGCGGACATGGCGATTCCGATTGGGCGAAAGCCGGCAGCTACTCGCTCACCGAATATGTGTACGACCTGTCGCGGCTCGTGCGCCACACGGCGGCCGAGCGCGTGACGATCATCGGCCATTCCATGGGCGGGATGGTCGGGCTCATCTATGCGGGCGCGTTTCCGGAGCAGGTTGCGACGCTCGTGGTGCTCGACGGCGTGACGGTCTTGCCGAACGCGACGCGCGCGCTCCCGCATGAACGCATCGCGAAATGGACCGGCCAGCTCGACGATCTGGAAGATCGCAAGCCGCATCGCTATCGCACGATCGAAGAGGCCGCCACACGGATGCGGACGTACAACAAGCGACTGTCCTCGGAGCTCGCGCACCACCTTGCGACGTTCGGCGTACGGCGCAACGCGGACGAGACCTACAGCTGGAAGTTCGATCCCTATCAGCGCGCGATGGCGCCGCACCGGCTCTGGCCGGACGATCATATTGCGCTCTGGTCGCGCATCGCCTGCCCGACACTGTTGCTGCACGCCGAGGAGAGCTTCCTCACCGGCCGTCAGTCTGCGGGATTGGAAGACTATTTCCAGAACGCCCGCACCGAAACCATCTCCGGCGCAGGACACTGGCTGCATCACGACAAGCCCGACGAGGTTCTGCGCGCGATCCGGACCTTTCTTAGGCAAGCGGACAAAGGGTGATTCAACCTGATGCGATCGCGCTCAAGGGACGCCGCTGAGCGGCGTCACGACGGTGCGCGCCGGCCCTGCCTCCGCCGCGCGACGTTCGGTCGTAATCTCGGCCGCATGCTGCGCTATATCTTGTTACCGCGCCTCCCAACTTCGTGAATTGACCTCTGTGCGTCGCAATTGCGCCGCATGCGGCCGCGTGTTCTCATTCCAACGCGAACCACATTGTGGTCCAGACGCTACAACACGCGGTCAAAAAAAATTTGTCTCGACGCCCCGGTGTGGTCGTCACGCTCTGCGCAGCGATGCCTCGGCGCGGATACTTCAAGCTGAAGCTTGTCTTGGCGGGGTTGAAGGTTTCGACTCCGGAAAATTGTCACTTCCGTCACTCGTGGCCGGAGCGTCTCGTGCGCACGGCAGTCAATCGAAGGGAAGGTACAAAATGACTTCGACGATGATACGAACCGCATTGCTTGCGGGACTCGCGGTCGCAGGCACGATCGCGACCACCGCTCCTGGCGGTCTGTCCGTCTCCGGCACGGCGTGGGCCGCCAAAGCGGTCAGCTACGTCTGCATGACCGACGATGGCTACGGCCGCAAACGTCCGTGCTCTGCAGACTTCAAGGCAGCCAATCCGAATTGGCGCGGCGGCGACAACTGCTACACGGACGACGGTTACGGCCGGAAACGCCCATGTTCGGCGGGCTATAAGGCCAAGCACGCGAAGTAACGCTCTGATCGATTATCCGACAGCGGGCCACGCGGCACCCCCGTCGCGTGGCCACATCGATGTTGAGGATCATCATGTGGTTTCGCGTGTCCGCCTGTGATCGCATGACCCGCCTTGCATCGCGGGTCTTTCCGGCTGCCTTGGCCCTGCCGCTCCTGATGCTGGATCCACCATCAGCGGCCCGCGCGGAAACGGCGACGAGCGCCCATACGGCGACCAGATCGGAGCTCGAGCAGCGGGTTCTCGACACCGTGCGCATGTTCCAGGAAGATCCGCGCTATAACAGAGGGAAGACCCCCCAGCAGATCAAAGACGGCGTCGAGTTCGTGACCGGCAACGTGCTGTTCGTACTTGGGCACGAAACGGCTCATGCGCTGATCAGCGAATTTGGAATACCGGTTCTCGGGCGGGAAGAGGATGCGGCGGACGCCCTTGCGACGATTGTGGCTCTCAAGATGTCGAACGCCTTCGCGGATCGCGTGGTGGTCAATGCTGCGAGGGGCTGGTTCCTCGGCGATCAGCGCGACCGAAAGGAGGGTGTTCCGATCACGTATTATGACGAGCACGGCATGGATTTGCAGCGGGCCTACAGCATTGTTTGCCTGCTGGTTGGTGGAGCGCCCGACAAGTTCGCGGGTCTGGCGAACGAGGTGAAGCTTCCGGAGGAACGGCAGGGCACGTGTCAAGGCGATTACAGCAATGCGTCGTGGTCCTGGGAACAGGTGCTGAAGCCTCACATCCGCAAGCCAGACGATCCGAAAACAAAAATCGAAGTGAATTACGCTCCGACACGGGAATACGCCACGCTTGCCGAGCACGGCCGCAAGCTCAAGATCCTTGAGTCTGTCGCGGAGTGGCTGTCAGACGACTATGTCTGGAAAAGGCCGATCTCGCTCGAAATGCAGGAATGCGGCAGTCCGGGCGCGCGATGGGATCTGACAACGAAGAAGGTGATCGTCTGCTACGAGCTCATCCGCGAATTTGTCCAGCTTCACCGCAATTACGGGCAAGCCGCATTGGTGCCAGGAACGCCCAAAATGTCGAAGAACAAGAAGATCATCATGGCGGCAAAGCCGAGCAGCGGCAAAAACCGCGCGCAGAAGGCGTTTCGGTCGCAACGTGCGCCGCGTTAGGCGGAAACAGCATGCTGACAGCTTCCGTTGATCGCGAGCCGTTTTCCGAACGACTCGCCGGCTTTCCGCGCCTGGGTCTGGCCACGCTGCCGACCCCGCTCGAGCCGATGAAACGACTGACGGCGCATCTCGGCGGGCCGCGGCTGTGGGTCAAGCGCGAGGATGCGACCGGGCTCGGTTTCGGCGGCAACAAGCTGCGCAAGCTCGACTACGTCCTGCACGCGGCGCTTGCGCGCGGCGCCGATACGATCGTCTCAGGCGGCGTCGTGCAGTCGAACAGCCAGCGCCAGGTCGCGGCGGCCGCCGCGAGGCTCGGCCTCGCGTGCCATCTCGTCGTCTACCACGGCCGGCTCGAGCCGCCGACGGCGGAATACAAGGCCTCGGGCAATGCGTTTCTCAATCGGCTGTTCGGCGCGCAGCTGCACGACGTGCCGTGGACCGGTGACCGCAATGCCGCCATTCGTACGCTCGTCGCGGATCTCGAAGCGAAGGGGCGCCGGCCGTTCTTTGTGCCCTACGGCGTCTCGAATGCGCTCGGCGCGGTTGCCTACGCGACGACGATCGTCGAGATTGACGCGCAGGCCGCGCGCTTGAGCTTCACGCCCAGCGCGATCGTGCATTGCAGTGGCAGCGCTGCCACGCAGGCGGGCCTCGTCGTCGGCGCCGCCGTCGCGATGCCGCACACGCGCGTGGTCGGGATCGACATCGACGCCGAGCCTGCGCGGGTGCGCGCCGATGTGGTCGCGTTTGCGCGCGAAGCATCCGATCTGCTTGGTGCTGCGTTCGACGCCGCCGCGGTCGAAGTCGTCGCCGGCCATGCGGGACCTGCCTACGGTATCCCGCACGACGCGACGATCGAGGCGATCCGGCTTGCCGGCCGGCTCGAGGCGCTTGCACTCGATCCGGTCTATTCGGGCAAGGGGCTCGCGGGCCTGATCGCGCTGATCCGGGAGGGACGCTGGCACGAGGACGAGGATGTCGTGTTCCTGCACACGGGCGGCGCGCCGGCGCTCTTCGCCTACCAGAGCGCGCTCGGCATCTGAGCCGGCGAAGCCAACGCCATTGGTGTCGTTGATCGCGCCATCGTGCGTTGACGGTTGTCTCGGCAAGTGGTTGCATCCAATGCGAAGCCCGAGCTGACGAGACGGTGCGTTGGCGCTCGCGATTCCCAACGACACCGCGATTTTCGACGACACCCTCGACCCGCGGCAGAGCGCCATCAGATCGCGCCAGGAGATGTCGGCCTCCTCCGACTGAAGAGCTGCTGGCGGGTACGCTCCGAAGAGCGATCATCGGCGCCTCGGGATCCGGACACGCAATAGCCGCCGAGCTGCTCGATCATGTCCGAACGCGCGTGGCGCAAGTGGAGGTGAGTATGGCCTACACGATTACAGTGAACGCGGTGGATCGCTCCGTGGACGTCGACGGCGACACGCCCCTGCTTTGGGTGCTGCGCGACGTGCTTGGCATGACCGGCACGAAGTTCGGCTGCGGCAAGGCGCTATGCGGCGCATGCACCGTCCTCATCGATGGCACCGCCACCCGCTCCTGCATCACCGCCATCGATAGTATCGGCACTGCGGCGATCACCACGATCGAAGCCGTCGGCAATACGCCGAGCGGCAAGAAGATTCAAAAAGCCTGGCTCGACTTGGAGGTCGTGCAGTGCGGCTATTGCCAATCCGGCCAGATCATGTCCGCTTCTGCGCTCCTCGCGAGCAAGCCGAATCCCAGCGATGCCGACATCAATGATGCCATGTCGGGCAATATCTGCCGCTGTGGCACCTACGTCCGGATTCGCGAAGCGATCAAGCAGGCTGCGCGGTCCACTGGCCCGAATGAAGAGAGGGGTTGAGCATGTTCCCCGATCGATTGGATTCTTCTGCTGCCGATAGTGCCGCCGCGGCATCGCGCGAACGCAATGTTTCCCGCCGGACATTCCTGGCGGCTGGTGCCGCTGCCGGCGGCGGGCTGTTGCTGAGCATCAGTGTGCCACCATCGACCGCTAGCGCCGCCGCCGACAAAGGCACCTTTGCGCCCAATGCCTTCGTTCGCATCGGGCGGGACGGGCAGGTGACTCTCATCATGCACAAGGTGGAAATGGGACAGGGGACGTATACGTCCATGCCCATGCTGCTCGCCGAGGAACTGGAAGTGGATCTCAGCCAGGTCCGCCTCGAGCATGCCCCGCCCAGCGACGACCTCTACGCCGAACCCCTGTTTGGCGTGCAGGAGACCGGCGGCTCGACCTCGGTCCGCGGCAACTGGGAGCCGCTGCGCCACGCCGGCGCCACGGCCCGCAGCCTGTTGGTCACCGCCGCGGCGCAATCGTGGAAGGTTGATGAGAGTTCTTGCCGCGCTGAGCGGGGCGAGGTGATCCACGGGCCGACCGGCCGCCGCCTCAGCTACGGCGCGTTGGTCGACAAGGCGGCTGCGCTGTCGCTGCCACGCAAGGTCCAGCTCAAGGCGCATAAGGACTTCAAGCTGATCGGCACGCCCGCCAAGCGCCTGGACGCCCCCGACAAAGTCAACGGCACAGCGCAGTTTGGCATCGACGTAAAGGTCCCCGGCATGAAGGTGGCCACGGTTGCGGCTTGTCCGGTGTTCGGCGGCAAGCTTGCAAGCGTGGACGACAGCAGGGCGAAGGCGGTGAAGGGCGTGCATCAGGTGGTGCGTCTTGCCGACGCCGTGGCGGTCGTCGCCGACCACATGTGGGCGGCGACACAGGGCCTGGCTGCGCTCAACATCCGCTGGGACGAGGGGCCGAATGCCAAGCTCAGCACCGCTGATGTCGTCCAGCAGCTGGCAGCGGCGTCGCAGCGATCGGGCGTGGTCGCGCGCCGGGAGGGCGATCCCGCCAAGGCCATGACGAACGCCGCGCAAAAGGTCGAAGCGGTTTACGAGGTGCCGTTCCTCGCGCACGCCACGATGGAGCCCGTGAATTGCACGGTCCACGTTCGCCCGGACGCCTGCGACATTTGGGTGGGGACGCAGGTGCCAACCTTTGCCCAGACCGTGGCCGCAAAGCTCACCGGCCTGCCCGCCGAAAAAGTCCGGATTCACAATCACCTCCTCGGCGGCGGCTTTGGCCGTCGGCTCGAGGTGGATTTCATTATCCGGGCGGTTGAGATCGCGAAGCAGGTCGCAAGTCCCGTGAAGGTGGTATGGACTCGCGAAGAAGACATCCAGCACGACATGTACCGGCCGTACTACTATGACAGGATCGCCGTCGGCCTCGATGCAAACGGCAAACCGATCGCTTGGACCCATCGCATCACCGGCTCCTCGATCCTGGCGCGCGTCACCAGCGATCTCTTCCCCAAGACCGTAAAGGTGATGCGCGCAGCCGGCTTCCACAATCTCTACGCCATGGTGAGGGGCCTCGATGTGGATGCCGTGGACGGCGCGGCCGAGCCGCCCTACGCCTTGCCCAACATCCGCGTCGAATACGTCCGCCAGGAGCCGCCGGGGATTCCCACCGCGTTCTGGCGCGGCGTGGGACCCACGCACAACGTCTTCGTGGTCGAGAGTTTCATCGACGAGCTCGCTGCGGCCGCGAAGCAAGACCCGTTCGAGTATCGCCGGGCCCTGCTCGACAAGTCGCCACGCGCCAAGGCAGTCCTCGAACTCGCCGCCGAGAAGGCCGGCTGGGGCAAGCCCCTGCCGCCGCGCACCGGCCGAGGCATTGCGCTCTTGCACGCGTTCGGCGAGACATACATTGCCGAAGTCGCCGAAGTGTCAGTCTCGATTGAGGGCGAGGTGCGGGTGCAGCGCGTGGTCTGCGCCGTCGATTGCGGGACGATCGTCAACCCGGACACCGTGAAGGCGCAGATGGAGAGTGGAATAATCTTCGGGATCACGGCCGCTCTCTTCGGCGAGATTACGATCAAGGACGGCCGCGTCGAGCAAGGTAACTTCGATGACTATAAGATGCTGCGCATCGATGAGGCGCCTTTGATCGACGTCCATCTGGTCATGAGCACAGAGGCTCCGGGAGGCGTCGGTGAGCCGGGTACGTCGGCCGTGATGCCGGCAGTCACCAACGCGATCTTTGCAGCGACAGGTACGCGGATTCGGAAGCTGCCGATCGCCGGCGCCCAACTCAAATCGAGCTAGAGTGTGATGAACTGAGATCGAATCGACGGCGCTAGAGCGTGAGGAGTTTTAGATTGAATCAATGGCGCCAGCCATGTTTGCCCTCTCCCCTTGTGGGAGAGGGCGTCGCCGAGAGTTCAACAAACTCGGTTGGGTGAGGGGTTACGGCCTCTACCCCTCACCGGTTCTTGCTCGTTGAGAATCTGAGCTGCCCTCTCCCACAAGGAGAGAGGGCGCAGCGACGAACGCCGCATTCGCGGATAGCGAAGTACGCGGGCTCGTGCCAACCTAAACTCATCTCGCGCTAGACGGCGTCGGGGGCGCGGCGGCAGTCGGCTCACTTTGCCGGGCGATCGCTGTTCGATAGTCTGCCGGACAGTATCAGCCGCAGCGCGGAGCCTGTCTTGGCGGACGACAAAGACGACGTGCATCGGACGCTGGCATACGGCTCCGAACGCTACCTCATCAGACAAATCCCGTTGGTCGCCATCCTGCTCCTGCTCGGCATCGCGACGCAGGTCTGGCCCTCTGCGTTTCGGTGGCAGGGACAGTTCGTGGGGGCGGCGCTCGCACTGGCGAGCTGCGCCTACATCGTGTTCGCCTGCTTCCGTTATGTTGCGCCCGGGCGGCCGCGACTCGTGCTGTCGAAAGACGGCATCGATCGGCGCCTGTCCGATGGCCGCATCCTGCACATTCCCTGGGATGAGGTGCAGGGTGTGGTGTCGGTCGACCAGAAGCTCTCGAACGTGGTCGGCATGGTTCAAATGATCCGCAAGGTGCCGGCCGTCGTGGTGTCCGAGGCGTTCTACGCCCGCGCGATGCCGGTTCAACCGCGGCTGCGTCGGCGCCTCAACTGGGGCCACTTCGCCGAACGCCACGATGGCGCGGTGCGAGTCCTGTTTCGCGCCGCGTTCCTTGGCACGCGGGGGCAGGACCTGCGGCCCGCGATCGAGGCGCGCTGGCGTGCCTTCAGCCGTCATCCCAACGCAAAGCTGCCACCGCGCGCGGACGAACCAGGCGCTGCGGATGCTGTCCCGGCGTGGTTGCGACGCTGGGCGCCGGCGGCGCTTGTGGCGCTCTGCGCGCTTCCGGCCGTGTACTTCATCTGGCCGGCGGCGGAGCTATCGGAAGCGACTCGCGCCTGGTATCTCGGCGA
>Ga0081539_10003132_pt1 | contig 21091 bp, 21 predicted proteins | sample TabmetS4T2R2_FD_71023 | JGI IMG/M metagenome (GOLD analysis project Ga0081539, IMG submission 71023) | Tabebuia heterophylla rhizosphere microbial communities from the University of Puerto Rico - S4T2R2 | ecosystem: Host-associated > Plants > Roots > Rhizosphere ...
GACCGCAGCGCGAGGCTGGCGGTCAGGACGGAGAGGTAGCCCGGCCGGTCGTCGACCGTTGCCCGGATCCGCCACAGCGCCATGCGAGGCATTCCCTTCGGCGAGTCACATCAACTTGCAACCGCACTCAATGCTGCCTCGCCCCGGTTACCCGGACATTGCCTGAGCTGGCTTTCTGTGGAGATGACCATCACACCGGGTGTGCGTGCGCCGGCATGCCGGCGTCGTCCAACCGGTCGCCGAGGATCACCGCGGCGGCCCGCACCAGCTGCGCCACCCGGTCGACCTCGGTGACGTGGAAGGCGGCCGCTGGCAGATCGTCGTCGTCGGCCCGGGCGACCACCAGGACCAGCCCGGCTCGGCCGAACGGCGCCACCGCGTACCGGTTGCTGCCCGGACCGGTCAGCGGGCGGGCGCGCAACGGAGTGATCTCGGGCAGCTGCAGCGGGGACGGTGCGCGCCAGCTGGCGTACGCGACGGTGGGTTCGGCGCCGAGCCCGAGCACCGGTTCGCTGGGCAGCGGCCGGGGCGCGGCGGCCCGGGTGGCCCAGTCCGCGGGGACCACAGCCGCGGCGGCCCAGTCCGCGGCCAGCAGCGCGGGTACGGCGTCGACCAGCGTGGCCAGGCCGTCGCCGGGGTTCGCGGCGATCTGGGCGAGCAGTTCGGCGTCGTGCCCGCCGGCGACCGGTGCGCCGATCGCTTTCCACACGCCGTCGACCTGAACGCCGGGGATGGCGGCCAGTCCGGCGAGGAGGCGTTCCACGCGGGAGGCACCCGGCCAGACGACGGTGAAATCGTCGACGGCCCGGCCGCCGAGCCGCTCCAGGACGACGACCTGGACGATGTCCGCGCCGGCGACGCCGAGCGTGCGGGCCACCTGGCCGAGCGCACCGGGACGGTCCGGCAGGGTGACGCGAACCCTCAGCAACATGCAACTCCTCCCGTCTGCGGACGGCACGGCGATGCCGGCCCGTGGGCACACAGCCTGCCAACTCGGCGTTTCGCGCTGGTTGCGCCGCCGTGTCCCCATGGTCAAGGCGCGCGTGCATGCCCGGAATCACATCAGGCTAAGCCCGTGCGGATACGGCCGCGACGGACCGGACGGGTGTCGAGCAGAAAATGCGAATCGGCCGGTGGTGGTCGCTCCGGTAAGTTGCAGGCATGATCTGCCAGGCCTGCCGGGAGCGGCGGCACGAGGACTGCCGGGGCGGGTCGTGGTGCGACTGCCAGCACCGGGCTCCCGAGCCGACGCCCCCGGTCACCGGTCCGGCCGGGCCGTGAGCGTGTTCCGCCCCTGGCCGGCGACGCGGGAAGGCCTGCTCTCGCTCTATCCGCGTCAGGCTGAGCCGACTCTCCGGGTCAACTTCATCGCCAGCGCGGACGGCGCGGTCACCGTCGACGGGCTCTCCCGCGGCCTGCAGGGCCCGGGCGACAAGGAGATCTTCGACTCGCTGCGGATGGTCTGCGACGCGCTGATCGTCGCCGCGGGCACGGTCCGGGCGGAGAACTACGACGCGCTGCGGCTGACCCCCGAAGCCCGGGCGTGGCGCCGCGCGAACGGCCTGCCCGAGTTCCCGCTCATGGTGATCGTCTCGCGCTCCCTCGACCTCGATCCGGACCAACTGATCTTCTCGGACGCGCCGATCCCGCCCCTCGTCGTGACCACGGCCGCGGCGCCCGCCGACCGGTTGGCCGGCCTAGCCGACGTAGTCCGGGCCGGCGACGCGGAGGTTGACTTGGCAGTGCTCATTCGTGAGCTGCACGCGCGCGGCGCCACCCAGCTGCTGAGCGAGGGCGGCCCCCACCTGCTGGGTGCGATGATCGCGGCCGACCTCGTGGACGAGCTCTGCCTCACCGTCTCACCGCTGCTGGTAGGCGGCGGCCCCGGCCGTGTCGCGGCCGGTCCACCGGCCACCCCCAGGACGATGCGGCTGCGGCACATCCTGACGTTGGAAGACATGCTTTTCCTGCGGTACGCCCGGGAACGTTCTCCGAAAGACTCTGGTGCCGGCTAGTGTCGCGTGTCTGAGGTCTTTTGACGGTGGGCTTTGGTCGGGATTTGGTCGGCTGTCTTGGTCCACCGGAATGGTGTGCAGCGCTGGTTGTAGGCGGCGATGAACGTGCGGATCGCGCCGATCAGGTCGGGGACGCTGGTGAAGGTGCCGCGGCGGATGGCCTGCCGGGTGATGATGCCGAAGAAGATCTCCACCAGGTTCATCCAGGAGGCGCTGGTCGGGGTGAAGTGCAGGGTGATCCGCGGGTGTTTGGCCAGCCACGCTCGGACGTTCGGGTGGTTGTGGGTGGCGTAGTTGTCGCACACCACGTGCAGCTTGACGCGGGGGTGGGCCTTGGCGACTTGCTTGAGGAAGGTCAGGAACTCGCCGTTGGTGTGCCGCTGGTAGCAGGCGTCCGCGGTGATCTTCCCGGTGGCGACCTCCAGCGCGGCGAACAGCGTGGTGGTGCCGTGCCGCCGGTAGTCGTGGGTGCGCCGTTCGGCTTGGTCGAAGCGCATCGGCAGCAGCGGCGCGGTCCGGTCCAACGCCTGGATCTGGCTCTTTTCGTCGACGCAGACGACGACGGCGTTGGCCGGTGGGTCGAGGTAGAGGCCGACGACGTCGCGGATCTTGGCTTCCAGCTGCGGGTCGGTGGAGAACTTGAACGTCTCGATCCGGTGTGGCTGCAGCCCCCAGTCCCGCCAGATCCGGGCCACCTCCGCGAAACTGACCGGCATCCGGGCCTGGGTGAGGTGCGCGGCGAGCAGCCGCGCCGACCAGTGCGTGACCCCCAGCCGCTCGGGCGGCGGGTTCAGCGTCGCGCTCACCACGGCCGCCTCGTCGATGACCGGCGGGCGGCCCGAGCGGGGCAGATCGGCCAGCGCGTCGATCCCGCCGCGCGCGTACCGGTGGCGCCACGCGATCACCGTCTGCCGGGTCATGCCCACCCGCCGGCCGATCTCGGCGTTCGGCCACCCTTCCGCGGCCAGCAGCACCATCCGGGCCCGCTGCACATGACCGGCCGGCGCAGTCGACGAACGGGTCAACTCGCGAAGCCGGGCACCGTCACCGGGACGCAGGACCAGCGGGGCAGCAACAGACATGCCTCATTGTCCCGCACCCACACCGTCCAATCACTTCAGACACGCCACACTAGATGGTTGCTACGCGTGCGAATAAATCGGTCGGAGAAATGACGTTCAAGGCGCCGAATGCCGCTTTCCGGAGGATCACCGTTAGGTCACGGACCTCCGGTCGGCCATTCCGCGTACGTCGCCTTGCTGCTAGTTTTCGCCCGGCAACGCGGCCGGTGCCGGTGTGGGGGTATTCGGCCGCAACCGATTGCCGCCGGCTTCCGGTCTCGCATAGCCGCATTGATCAAATTCCGCAGGTACTCGATTTCTTCCATGATGGAGGCGCAATGAAACGATCACGGCACGGCGCCGGCCTGGTCGGGCTATCCCTCGCCGCCGGCATTTCGCTCGCGGGCTGCGGCTACCTCGGCGGGCAGGCCGGGGCCGCCGGAAGTTCGCCCTCGAGCGCGCCGGTCAAGACCGTGACCGCTACTCTCACCGACTTCGAGATCACCCTGTCGTCGAACGACTTCACCGCCGGCCCGTACAACATCGTGGTCGAGGAGAAGGGCCAGAAGCCGCACGGCCTCTCCATCAACGGCCCCGGCGTGGAGAACGCCCACAGCGCCGTGATCGAGCCGGGCGGCGCGAACGCGACGCTGCAGCTGACGTTGCAGAAGGGGACCTACCACCTCTGGTGCCCGGTCGGTAAGCATGCCGAGAAGGGCATGGACATAATGATCATGGTGAAGTGACGCGGCGTCGAAGCCGCCGGCTGACCTTCGCCCGCACCGGCGGGAGAAGGTCAGCCGGTTCGTCACTGTCGCGGTGAGGTCAGTAACGTCCGGGCGGTATCGGCGATCCCCTCCGGGGACATGCCGTAGCGGTCGAGCAGGTAGCCGGCCGAACCGGTCGGTGCGAACTCCGGTACGCCGAGAATCCGCATCCTGGCGGGGTGGTGCTGGGCCAGGGTCTCCGCTACCGCACCGCCGAGTCCACCCACAGTGGACGCTTCCTCGGCGGTCACGATGCCGCCGGTCTCCGCCGCCGCGGCTATGACGGCGTCGGTATCGAGCGGCTTGACCGTGGGCATCGAGACGACCCGGGCCTCGATCCCGTCGGCCGCCAGTTGCTCGGCGGCGACCAGCGCCCGCCACAGGACGGTGCCGTTACTGATCACCGTGACGTCGTCACCGTCGCGAACGGTGACCGCCTTGCCCGGCCGGAAGGTGTAGTCGTCGGAGTAGACCTGCGGCACGCTCATCCGGCTCACCCGGATGAACACCGGGCCCTCCGTCGCGGCGGCCCACCGCATGGCGGCCGCCGTTTCGACCGGGTCGGCGGGCACCACGATGGCCATGTTGTGGATGGCGCGGAGCCAGGCGATGTCTTCGATCGAGTGGTGTGTCGGTCCGAGCTCGCCGTACGCGACGCCGGGGCTCATGCCGCAGAGCTTGACGTTGCGATCGGAGTAGGCGACGTCCGCCTTGATCTGCTCCAGGGCCCGCGCCGTGAGGAAGCAGGAGGCGGCCGACACGAACGGGATGCGCCCGCCGTTGGCCAGGCCGGCGGCGACCCCGACCATGTCCTGTTCGGCGATGCCGACGTTGATCAACCGGTCCGGGAACGCCCGCTTGAAGGCGTCGAGCTTGCTCGAGCCGATCGAGTCGTTGACCACACCGACGATCCGGTGGTCGGTGTGTGCCAGGTCGGCGAGAGTGTCGACATAGGCGTTACGGCAGTCGTAGCGCGGCTGGTCGGCGAGCGACCGCTGCGGCGTCCGCACTGGTGGTGTCATGATGTGCTGCCTCGGTTGGTCGCGACGGTACCGGCGCCGAGCTCGTCCAGCGCCTGCCGCAGGTCCTCCAATGTGGGCACGCGGTGGTGCCAGGCGGCGTTGTTGCTCATGTAGGAGATCGGGTGTCCCTTGTGGGTGTGAGCGATCACGAACGTCGGCTTGCCCGGCCGGAACGGCACCGACGACAGCACGTCGAGCAGCTCACCGTGGTCGTGGCCGTTGACCTCCACGACCGCGAACCCGAAGGCGGCGGCCTTGGCGTCCAGGGGGTCGAGGTCGTTGGTCTCCCGGACGGTGGCGCCCTGCTGGAGCCGGTTGCGGTCGACGATGACGGTGAGCCGGTCCAGTTCGTGGTGTGAGGCGGCCATCATGGCCTCCCAGTTGCTGCCCTCCTGCAGCTCACCGTCGCCGACGAGGACGTACGTGCGGCGCCTCGACACGTCGAGCTTGGCCGACAGGGCGTGCCCCACCGCGATGGGCAGTCCGTGGCCCAGCGGTCCGGTATTCGCCTCGACACCGGGAACCTTCCTGCGGTTGGGGTGCCCGTTGAGCGCCGACAGTGGCTTGAGGAAGGTGGCCAGATCCTCGACCGGCAGGAAGCCGAAGGCCGCGAGCGTGGTGTAGAGGATGCCGGCGACGTGCCCCTTGGACAGGAAGAAGCGGTCGCGGTCCGGGTCGTCGACGGTGCTCGGGGTGACGTTGAGGACCGCACCGTACAGGGTTGCGAGGATGTCGGCGGCGGACAGGTCGCCGCCGATGTGTCCCGCGTTCGCGTAGTGCACCAGCTTGAGATCCTGGATCCGGATCTGCCGCGCCGCCTCGGCGATGTGCGCCACCTGGTCGGCCCGGCCGGCGTGCGGATCCAGGCGGCCGAAGACCGGCATGGTGACGTGTTCGGTGGCCAACGCACTCATGCTGTGCCCTCCGCCATCGAGGAGAGCAGCACCTGCTGGACGAGCCGGTGCGCGGCGAGGGCGTCGTGGGCGGCCTGCGCCGCCCGCAACGCCTCCTCGTCGAGCGCCTCCAGCGCCCGGTGCAGGGCCTTGAGGAACCGGATCGCCGACTTGGCGGCCTCGACGCTGTCCTCGCGGAACGGGAACTGGTCGAGCTGCCACACCCCGTCCCAGTTGTTCTTGCGCAGGGTGTGGAAGAACTCGAACGTCTCGACCAGGTGGACGGAGCCGACCACCATGTCGTCGTCCCAGCCGCGGAAGTTGTCGTTGACGTCGATGGCGAACAGCCGGCCGGCGTCGATGCAGAGCTGGGCGGCGTCGGCGGGCGTCTCCTGCCCGTACAGCGAGTGGCCGAAGTCGAGGAGGATGCCGAGGTTGTCCAAGCCGACCTGCTGGATGGCCAGCAGGGTGCGGGCGGCGGTGGGGAAGATGATCCGGTTGCGCGGCTCGCGCGGCTTGTACTCGATGACGAACTTGATGTCGGGGTGAGCCGACACCAGCTCGCGCAGCCCGCCGACGGCCAGCTGCCAGATTTCGCGGTAGTCGACCTGGAAGGGATAGTCCCAGCCGTCCTGGCCGAACCACAGCTTGACGTAGTCGCAGCCGAGTTCCTTGGCCAGCTCGGCGGCCTCGTTGAGCAGGGTGAGGGCCTGCTTGCGGACCGCCGGGTCGGGGTTGGTGATGGAGCCCTTGACGTAGTCCCGGTTGTAGATCTCCGGGGTGATCGCGACGGCGCGCAGCCCGTTGCGCTGCAGCGCCGCCTTGACGTCGTCGAGGGTGCCGTCGAAGCCGGCGAACGGCCAGTTGAGATCGACGACGGACAGGTCGCCGACGGCGCCGGCCTTGTCGATCTGCTCGAGCAGGCCGACCGGAGGCCCGTAGCCTTCGGTGGCGTACCGGTCCTTGTAGGTGGCGAAGTGCCAGATACCGGCACCGAACACGGGTGGCTGGGTCATGGTCGAGCCTCCGATGGAGTAGGTCAGCCCTTGGTGGCGCCGGCGGTCAGGCCGCCGACGATCCACCGCTGCAGCACGACGTAGGCGAGCAGGATCGGCACGACGGCGATCAGGATGCCGGCGGCCAGGCCGGTGTTGTTGTTGGCGAACTGCCCTTGGAAGTTGAGCAGCCCGACCGGGATGGTCTTGCTCTGGTCGGAGTTGAGCACGATGAGGGCGAACAGGAACTCGTTCCAGGTGGAGACGGCGTCCAGGATCGCCACGGTGACCAGAGCCGGTAGGGACAGCGGCAGGATCAGCGTGAAGAAGATCCGCCATTCACCGGCCCCGTCGATCTTGGCCGCCTCGATGAGTTCGTCGGGCAGCTGGCGGAAGAACGACTGCAGGACCAGCACCTCGAACGGGATGCCGAACGCCAGGTACGGTCCGACCAGTCCGAGCAGGTTGTCGGTGATGCCCATGCTGCGCAGCATGATGAACACCGGCACGATGGTGATGTAGATCGGGATGGTCAACCCGAGGAAGACCGTGAACATGATGGTCCGGCGGAAGCGGATCCGCAGCTTCGACAGCGCGTACGCCAGCATGGCCGACAGCAGCACCCCGATCGGTACCTTCAGCAACAGCAGGATCGCGCTGTTGCGGTACGTGGTGGCGAAGTTGCCGACACTCCAGGCGTCCGCGAAGTTGGCCCAGGTGAACTCCTTCGGCCAAGTCAGCGGGCCGCTGGCGATGAAGTCCGCCAACGGCCGGAAGCTGGTGATCAGCAGCAGCACCAATGGGGAGATCCAGAGGACGGCCGCGACCGCCAGGACGACGGTGGCGGTGATGCCGCCCTTACCCTTCGGCCTGCGCGGCAGCGGGTCGCGAGCAGCGACGACGGCGTCGGGCAACGCGGCGGCGGGCTGTGGCACGGCGGCTGAGCCGAGGGTGCTCATGAGTCGTGCTCCTTGGTCTGGGACAGCACGTACGGAATGCTCACGGCGATCGCCACGACGGTGATGACCACCGCGATCGCGGTGCCGTAACCGGCCTGGTAGTACTGGAAGACGTTGAAGTACATCCACGTGCCCATCACCTGCGTGGCCGAGCCCGGCCCGCCGTACGTGGTGGCGTAGATGAGGTCGAAGACCTTGAACGAGTCGATCAGAGACAACGCCAGCACGATGTAGTGGGCGGGCCTCAGGTTCGGCATGGTGATGTGCCAGAACTGTTGCGAGCGCGTGGCACCGTCCATGGTGGCCGCCTCGTACTGGTCGTGCGGGATGCCCTGCAGCGCCGCCAGGTAGAGCAGCATGGGAAAGCCGGTACGGAGCCAGATCGCCGGGACCATCACGGCGGCCAGGGCCGTCGAGTTCTGTCCCAGCCAGGACTGCGCCAGACCGCCGAGGCCGACGGCTCGCAGGAACTCGTTGACCGCGCCGTAGTCGGGGTTGTACAGCCAGCCCCAGATCGACGCGACCGCCACCAGCGGGAGAACGCCCGGGGTGTAGAACAGCATGCGCAGCACCGGCTTGCCGCGGACCTTGCCGTTGAGGGTGACCGCCAGGGCCAGGCCGAGGACGACCGGGACGACGATCGTCACCACGGTCCAGATCATGTTGTTGATCGCGGCCCGGACGACCACGGGGTCGTCGACCATGGCGGTGTAGTTGTCCAGCCCGACGATGTTGTAGGCCGGGCTGAGGCCGTCCCAGTCGGTCAGGCTGAAGAACAGCGAGGAGAAGGCCGGATAGACCAGGAAGGCGAGGTAGACGGCCAGCGCGGGCAGCGCGAACAGCCACGGCTTGAAACCACCGTGTCTCTTCTTCTTCCGGACCGATGCCGGCCGAGCCCTGGTCACCACGGCGGTGGCGGCAGTCGAAGCCATGACCCGCCCTACTTGTTCTTCGCCCAGGCGGAGACCACGTCCTGCATCCGCTTGGCGGCGTCGGCCGGGCTCACCTTGCCCTGCAGCAGCTCGCTCTGCAGGCTGAAGTACTGATCGGCCTGCTGCTTCGGGAAGGCCTGGTCCTGGATGGTGTAGAACTGGCTGGTCTTGTTGATCTCGGTCCACTGGTAGGACAGCGGCAGCTCCGCCTCGTCCGGCTCAGCGCCGCTGACGGTGGAGCCGGTGATGCCCAGGGTCTTCTGGGTCTCCGGCCGGACCAGGAAGTCGATCAGCGCCGCGGCCTTGTCCTTGTTGCCCGAGCGCGCGTTCATCATGTAGCCCTCGACGAACCCGGAGTGCCGCGAGGGGGTGTGGTCGGTCGGCAGCTCGAACGTGCCGAAGTCCGACGCCGATTTGTCGGCGTTCTTGATGGCATTGATCTCGGTCCACTGGCCGGTGATGGTGTAGGCGTTCTTGCCCTGCACGTACCCGGGCTCGATGTCGGCCGGGTCGAGACCGAGCGCGCCCTGGGGCATCCACTTCTTGTCCTGCCACTTCTTGAAGTTGGTGAAGGCCGTCACCACCTCCGGCCGGTCCCAGCTCTCGGCTCCGGCGAGCAGCTTGTCGTGCAGCTCCGGACCGGCCGACTGCTCCAGCAGGTATTCGAAGAGCCGCATGATGTGCCAGCCGTACTTGCCGGCCGTGCCCAGCGGGGTGATGCCGGCGGCGACCAGCTTGTCGTTGACCTGCTCCAGTTCGGCGTACGACTTCGGCACGTCGACCTTGGCCTTCTCGAACAGCGACTTGTTGTACCAGCCTCCCACACCGGCCAGGAAGAACGGCACGCCGCTCTTGACGCCGTCGAAGGTCATGCCGGCGATCGCGTTCTGATTGATCTTGCTGTCCCACCCGAACTTGGCGTAGTACGGTGCCAGATCGGCCGCCTGCTTCGCCTTGGCGTACGGGGCGCCGATCTGGCCACCCCAGATGCGCCACACATCCGGTCCCGATCCGCCGAGCAACTCGGTGCGCAGCTTGTCGGGGTACACCGCGGCCCCCGAGCCGGGAAGGTTGTCGACCGTGGTGGTGGTGCCGTTCTCCTGGTCGAACTTCTGGATCTGGGCCTTGAACTTGTCGAGGTTGGCGGCGTCCTCGTAGGTGAACAACCGCAGCTTGTTCGAGCCTCCGCCGCCGCTCGAGCCACTGCCGGACTGGTCGCTGGAGACGCCGGTGCAGGCGGTCAGGCCGGCGCCGGCGGCCGCCATGGCGGTCAGGCCGAGGAAGCGGCGGCGGGAGTAGGAGTGCGCGGTCATGACGACTCTCTTTCGTGGGGGTGGACGGGTGAGCGCGCCGCCTAACGGCGGCCGCGACCGAATCGCCGGATCTTGGCGAACATGTCTTCGACGAGGAAGCGGACGTCGACGGCCTCGACGACCCGGACGGGATGCCCGGAGCCGGGCAGGTAATGGCCCTCGCGGCCGAAGCGCGGCGCGGGCACGGTGCGGAAGTTGCCGCCGCGGGGATACAGCAGCAGGGAGACGGCCGGCGAGTCGCCCAGGGACCGGGACTCGATCGGTTCCCGGTGGTAGGTGGCGTTCCACTCGACCAGCTGGCTGATCAGGTAGTCGGCGAGCTCGCTCGTGCCGCCGATCCTCTCCTCCAGCTCGGCGTAGCTCACCGAGACCTGCGAGTAGACGTTGCTGGGCACCTGCCAGATCGTGATGCCGGAGTCGTACACCACGTTGGCGGCGGTGATGTCGTTGCTCAGGTTGAACTCGACACCGGGATACGTCTCGACACCGCCGTATCCGACGCCGCCGATCCAGATCACCACGACGGGGCGGCGGACGATCTCCGGATCGAGCAGGATCGCCGAGGCCATGTCGGTCAGCGGCCCGAGGAACGCCACGTACAGCGGGTCCCCCGCCGAGGCGAGCCTGCTCTCCTCGATGATCAGGCGGGCACCGGGGCTGTCCCGCGGCGTCCGGTCGTCGCCGATCGCGCCGGGGGCGCCGTCGGCGACCGTCACCTTGCCCGCCAGATCCATCAGCTCGAGCAGGCGGTCGATCTCCTCCCGCGACTCCCGCATGCTGCGGTCCGAGCGGGACGTGCCGAAGTGGGCGGCGATCAGCCCACGCACGTCCAGCGACGGAGAGAGCAGGGCGTGGACGATCGCGTACTGATCGTCGGCCTCGTTCTTGGCGTCCGTGTCGACGATGACCCGGCGTCTGCGTATCGGCTCCATGAAACTCCTGTCGACCGATGGACTGTCCCGTAGCATGTGCATAATCTATCGGTACTGCAATTTTAGTCAACCCCTAGACTCGGCTGAGGAGGAAACACTCGTGGTCACTGGCCCCCCTGCCGCGGCGATCCTGGCGATCGACCAAGGCACGACGAACTCGAAAGCGGTGCTGGTCACCGCGGACGGCCGCGTGCTGTCCACCGGCTCGGCACCCGTCGGGGTCTCCGCGCCGCGTCCCGGATGGATCGAGCAGGACGCCGAGTTGATCTGGGCGAGCGTCTGCGAAGCGGTGGCCGCCTGCCGCCGAGGGGCGCCCGATGCCGACGTCGCGGGAATCGCGCTGTCGACGCAGCGCGAGTCCGTCGTGGGATGGCACAGCGGCACCGGCGGCGCCGTGGGGCCGGTGATCGGCTGGCAGGACCGCCGCACCGCGCGGTGGTGCACCGAGGCGATCGACGACCGGGGCCGGCGCCTGGTGCACGAGCGCACCGGCCTGCGGGTCGATCCGATGTTCTCGGCGCCCAAGATGCGCTGGCTGCTCGATCACCTCCCGGACGGAACGCCGGTCGACGACGTCCGGCTCGGTACCGTGGACTCGTGGTTGATCTGGCGGCTCACCGGGGGCGCGCAGCATCTCTGCGAGGCGGGTAACGCCTCACGCACCCTGCTGTACGACATCACCGTACTGGACTGGAGCGCCGACCTCCTGGCGGTTTTCGGAGTGTCGGCCTCGGCGTTGCCCACGGCCGTCCCCTCCGACGCGGGCTTCGGCCGGACCGCCGGGGTGCCGCATGTTCCCGACGGCGTCCCGATCGTCGCCGTCCTGGCCGACTCGCACGCCGCGCTGTACGGGCACGGCTGCACCGAGGTGGGCACGGCGAAGGCGACCTATGGCACCGGTTCCTCGGTCATGGCGCCGGTCGACACGCTGCCGGCCGCCGAATCGCCGGTGCCGGCCACCCTGGCCTGGGTGATCGGCGGTTCGCCCCGGTACGCGCTGGAGGGCAACATCCTGTTCTCCGGCGCCACCCTCTCCTGGGCGGCCGGCCTCCTCACCGGCGGGGACGTCGGCGACCTCGTCGCCCTCGCCGCCACGGTGCCGGACAGCGGTGGGACGACCCTGGTCCCGGCCTTCGCCGGTCTGGGTGCCCCGCACTGGGACCGCGCCGCCCATGCGATGGTGTCGGGCATGAGCGAGAGCACCGGGCGGGCGCACATCGCCCGCGCCGCGGTGGAGGCCGTCGGGCACCAGATCTGCGACATCGTGGCCATCATCGAGGAGCGCGCGGTCCCGTTGCGGCTGTTCCGGGCCGACGGCGGGGCCACCGCCTCGCCCCTGGTCGTGCAGACCCAGGCCGACCTGCTCGGCCGGGACGTCCAAGTCGGCGAGGTCGCCGAGATCTCGGCCGTCGGCGCGGCCCGGCTGGCGTGGGCGACCCTGGGGCAGCAGGCGTCCTGGCCCGCCGGGGGCGGCGGGCGCGTCTACACGCCGGAACTGCCCGAGGCGGAACGCCGGCGCCGGCGCCGGGTGTGGGCCGGCGAGATACGCCGCGCCCGGTACGGAGGGGGCGCGGCGTGAACCCTCCAGAGACGGTCGCCCGGCAGTGGAGTGAGGTCGAGCTCGCGATCACCGGACCCGAGGTGGACAACCCGTACCTGGAGGTGGACGCCTGGGCGACGTTCCGCCACCGCGACGGCGACGAGCTGCGCCGGCCGTTGTTCTGGGACGGTGGACGCACCTGGCGGGTCCGGTTCGCCTCGCCGAAACCGTCCGGAACGTGGCAGTGGGAGGTTCACGCCGCGGGCGACTTCCCGGCCGCCGGCGGCAGCCTGACCGCGGCGCCGCCGCTCGCGCGGCACCCGCACCGGGCGCTGACCCGCGGACTGATCAGCGCACATCCCCGCGGCCGGAGCTTCTGTCACGCCGACGGATCACCGGCGTTCTTCGTCTGGGACACGGCCTGGGCGATGCCCTGGCGGGCGACGGTCGGCGACGTCGCCGCCTACGCAGCGGACCGGCAGGCCAAGGGCTTCAACGCGGTCCTGCTGATGAGCCTGCAACCGGACATGAACGCCCGCGGGCCGGTGGGGCGCGACGTCGACGAAGGCTTCGAGGTCGCCTTCCACGACCTGCCCGACGGGCGGCTGACCCGGATGAACGTCGAGTACTTCCAGTACCTGGACGACATCGTCGACATCCTCGTCGGGCACGGCATCACTCCGGTGTGGCAGCCGGTGTTCCACGGCTACGGCTGGAAGGGACTCGACCCGGCCGGCGCCGTCGTCCCGCCCGGCGAGTACGCCCGCTACTGCCGGTATCTGGTGGCCCGCTTCGGCGCGCGGCCCGCGGTCTACCTCCCCGGCGGCGACGGCGCCGGCACCGAGCCGCAGGTCGAGGCCGGCGGGCGGGAGATCCACGCCTGGGACGCGTACCGGCAGCCGACCGGCATCCATTACCGGCCGCACCACCGCAACGACGTGCATCAGGACGCCGACTGGCTGGACTTCCAGTCCTGCCAGACCGGCCACGCCGGCGACCACGTACCGGACCGGCTCGCCACCATGTGGGCGCAGCGGCCGGTTAAAGCGATCATGAACGGCGAGCCGAGCTACGAGCACACCGGCCGCCGCGGCGTCGCGGAACGGTGGTGGCAGGGGCACGAGGCATGGAGCAACGTCTGTGCCGGCGCGCTCATGGGTGTCGCGTACGGCGCCGCCGGGCTGTGGCAGTGGCGGCTGCACCCCGACGAGCCGGGCCACGGCGAGTACTTCCTCTGTCCGGACGCGGGCTGGCGGGAGGCACTGCGGTTCGAGGGCGCCCGCTACGTCGGCCTGGTCGGCAAGATCCTCGAGGACCTGCCCCTCGCCGGGGCGAGCCCCTGCTGGGACGTCTCCACCAACACCCGCGGGCTGCTCGATCCGGGCGTGCTGTACGTCGGCTACGCCGAACACGGCGGTTCGTGGGCGTTCCTGGACGGCGAAGGCCGGGTGCCGGCCAGATACTGGCTCATCGATCCCCGCACCGGCGAGGTGGTGAAGTCGGGCGACCGTCCCCCCGACCGGGTGCCGATCGAGGTCGACAATCACGACCCCGCCGTTCTCGTCTGCGCGGAGGCGACGCCTGCCTTCGTCCGGAAACAGGGGTGATATTCAGTAGGTGGCAGGATCGACCGCAGGAAGGGTTCTCCATGGCCTTGGCGCCGCGCAGCACGTCTCGAACACCGACGGACGGTGAGATCCGCCTGATCACGAAGGTGGCGCGGATGTACCACGAGCGAGGCATTCGCCAGGTGGACATCGCGGAGACGCTGCACCTGTCCCAGGCGCGGGTGTCCCGGCTGCTCAAACGCGCGGCCGAGGTCGGCATCGTGCGCACCGTGGTGGCGGTCGCCCAGGGCGTGCACACCGACCTGGAGGAGGCCCTGGAGCAGCGGTACGGACTGGCCGACGCGGTGATCGTGGACGTGCAGGGATCGGACCACGACATCGCGGCCGCGCTCGGCTCGGCCGGAGCGTCGTACCTCGAGACCACACTGACCGGCGGGGAGCGGATCGGCATCGCCAGCTGGAGCCAGACCCTGCTCGGCGCCGTCGACCGCATGCAGCCGCTGCGCCTGCCGGGCGCCGACAGCGTGATCCAGCTGGTCGGCGGCTTCGGCGCCCCGTCCGCGCAGGCCGAGGGAAATCGTTTGCTCACCGAACTCGCCCGGCTCATCGGGGCGACCCCGATATTCGTTCCCGCCCCCGGGCTGGTGGGCGCGAAGGCGATCCGCGACAGCCTCCTCACCGACCCCGCGATGGACGAGGTCGCCGCGGAGTGGCGCCGGCTCACCATGGTCCTCGTGGGCATCGGCAGCCTGCCACCGTCGCCGCTGCTGCGGGCCAGCGGCAACGCCGTCGATCCGGCGGAGCAGGACAAGCTCCTCGCCGCCGGCGCGGTGGGCGACATCTGCCAGCGGTACTTCGACACCGACGGCGTACTGGTACACAGCGACCTCGACAACCGCGTCGTCGGCATCGATCCGGACACGCTGCGCGGCGTCCGGCACCGCGTCGGCATCGCCGGGGGCCCGAGCAAGCACGCCGCCATCCACGCCGCCCTCGCCGGTGGCTGGGTCAACGTCCTGCTCACCGACACCGGCACCGCCGAGTCGCTGCTGCGGGACCGAACCGACGACCCCGGTCAGCCGCATTGAAAGGACCCCCAAGATGACGACGACAAGCCCCGATCCGGCCGCGCTCGACGCCGTACGCCACCGCATCCGTTCCGAACACCTCAAGCCGGCCGGCGAACGTCCCGCCTCCACCGCCCGCGGCCTGCACCACACCGCACTGATCAGCAGCGACGTCGAACGGACGATCCGCTTCTACCAGGACGTGCTCGGCTTCCCCCTCACCGAGCTGATCGAGAACCGCGACTACCCCGGCTCCTCACACTTCTTCTTCGACATCGGCAACGGCAATCTCATCGCCTTCTTCGACTTCCCCGGTCTGGACGTCGGCCCGTACGCCGAGGTCCTCGGCGGCCTGCACCACATGGCCATCAGCGTCGAGCCGGACCACTGGCGAACGCTGATCGAACGGCTCACCGCCGCCGGCGTGGCGCACGAGATCCACAGTGACGTCTCGGTGTACTTCCGCGACCCGGACGGCGCCCGCATCGAACTGATCGCCGACCCGCTCGGCGAGATGTACGGCCACCACGTGCTCTGACCGCGGGCGGGTCGTCGGTGCGATCATGGGCGGATGACGGCATGGCGGGACGTCGAACAGGCGGCGCCGGAGTTCGCCCGGCGGGTGCGGGCGCTGTTCGACGCACACAGACACAAGACAATTGCCACCGTACGAGCCGACGGGTCACCGCGGATCTCCGGGATCGAGGCGGTCTTCGAGGACGGTGAGCTCGTGTTCGGCTCGATGCCGAAGGCTCGCAAGGACGCGGACCTTCGCCGGGATCCGCGGTTCGCGCTGCACAGCGCCACGGTCGATCCGACCGAGGGCGCCGAGGCGCATTGGCCCGGCGAGGCGAAGATCTCCGGTCGAGCGGTCCTCGCCGGACCGGTCACCGAGGGTCCGGGTGGCGACCTCTTCCACGCCGACATCGCCGTGGTCGTGCACACCCACCTCGACGACGAGGCCACCAAGCTGGTCGTCGAGTGGTGGACGCCGACGACCGGGCTGCGCAGGCGCGAGCGCGAGTAGCCCACCGGCGGATCGGTCAGTTTGCGAGAAGCCGCCGTCGCGGCGGGCTCCCTAGCATGGGATCGACCCATCCAGTCCGGTAGGGAGGAACCGCCATGAAGGACGCGACGAAGCCCGCCAGGAGCACCACCGCGAAGGACGGGAAGTTCGAAGGATTCACCGCCGAGGAACGGGGCGCGATGAAGGAGCGCGCCAAGGAACTGAAGGGGGCCGGGCGCCGCGGCCCGGGCGCGGCCAAGGCCGACGCGGCGGGCGAGGTGCTCGCGAAGATCGCCGAGATGCCGCCGGCGGACCGCGCGATCGGCGAGCGGCTCCACGCCCTCATCACGGCCAACGCGCCCGCCCTCGCGCCGAAACTCTGGTACGGGATGCCGGCGTACGCGAAGGACGGCAAGGTCGTCTGCTTCTTCCAGACCGCCCAGAAGTTCAACACGAGGTACGCGACGCTCGGCTTCAACGACACCGCGAACCTCGACGAGGGCACCATGTGGCCGACCGCCTTCGCTCTGACCACATTGAGCGCCGACGACGAGGCAAGGATCGTCGAGCTGGTGACCAGAGCGGCGAGCTGAGGACCGGGCTAGGCGGCGGAGCCCTGCCCGTCTGTCCCGAGGCGTCCCACCAGGAAGTACAGGACGGGCAGCACCCCCGCCGAGTTGACCAGCGCCGTCGAGGCCCACAGCCACTTCGGTCCCCGGACCAGGCTGGCCGGCCGGCGCTTGAGGTCGACCAGCATCGCCAGCTTGAGCGCGGCCTCCGCGGCGGCCGCCGCGACGACGGCGGTGCGCTGCCCTTCGCTGAGGTCCTTCCACCCTTTCGCCACAGCATCCCCCTGAGCTCTCGGATCGGCGGACCGTACTACGGCAAGCGTACGCAACGAGGCCCGTGCCCGGCGTCCGGCGCTACTCCACCGGCAGGTGCTCGCTGTGCTTGTCGAAGCCGATGTACAGCCGTGCGGCCGCGTTCTCGCCCAGCGCGCCCAGCGTCTCCAGCTCCCTCAGCCGCAGCAGCGCCGGGTGCCGCGCGTACGCCTCGGCGGCAGCCGCCAGCCGGCGCAGCGCGTCGACGTCGGCGTCGGTGCGGATGCGCTTCGCCTCGGCATCCGCCTCCGCGGCCAGGCGGGTGGACTCGAGCCGGGCCTGCGCGGCGACCCGGTCCGCGTCGGCCCTGGAGGTAGCCTCCAGCGCCTCCCGCTCGGCGCGGGTGCGCGCCTCGACCATCTGCGCCTCGGCCATCCGCTGCGCGGTCAGGACCCGGTTCATGATCTCCTGGAGGTTGCCCGGGAAGACCAGATCCTTGACGTCCGCTCGGATGATCTCCACGCCGTAGCCGGCGGAGACGCCCTCGACATCGCGAAGGATGTCCTCGCTGAGCTGGTTGCGGTTGGTCAGGATGGCCTCCAGCGTCATCGACGCGAGGGAACGGCGCGCCGCGAGCTGGACGTCACTGTAGATCCGGTTGTCGTAGTCGGCCACCCGCTCGACGGCCGCCACCGGGTCGACCACCCGGAAATGGGTGATGATGTTGACGCGCACCGCGACCTTGTCGGCCGTGAGGATCTCCTGGCCCTTGATGTTGAGCTCGCGCTCGCGCACGTCGACCAGGACGATCTCCACCCGCGGCAGCCGCTGCCCGGGGAACTTCCGCATGGGCAGCCGGTACCGGCCCGGCTCGAGGACCTCGACGAACCGGCCGTCGACGTACCGCAGTCCGCGGAAGCTACTGCGGACGATCACCTCATGACGGAAGGGCATGGATCACCTCAGCATCGCAGAGAGTCGGGGTGGCCCCGGAGCGGATCCGATGTGAAGGATCGGTCGCCACTAGGGACAGCGGACCAGCGTGGTTTGATCGCCAGTGCGCCCGCTGCGGAGGCGCTTGCTTCTGAGCCCGCCGGGGCCGTCCTGAGCATGGCAGGTTTCCGGTTGCGGTGCGACGGAGTTTCAGGCCGCGGCCTCGAGCACCGCGACCAGTTCCGGCTCGGTGAGGGGCACCGGGTTGCCCTGCATGCTGCTGGACCGGGCCGCCTTCGCGGCGACCTCGTCGTACTGTGCCGGCCGCAGCCCGACCGCGCCCAACGAGCGCACCCGCAGCGCGGCGACGATCTCCCGCAGCCAGGCCACCCCGTCCTCGATCGTGGCGTCCTCCCGCCCGGTCAGGAGCCGGGCGACGTGGGTGTAGCGGCCCAGCGCGGTCGAGCCCGGATCGCGCTCGCGCAGCGCGCGGACGTTCGTCTCGACGACGGGGGCGAGCAACGCGGCACACACCGCACCATGTGGCGAGTCCACCATCCCTCCGACGACGCCGGCGAGGCCGTGCACCGCTCCCAGCTTGGCGTTGGCCAGAGCGATACCGCCGAAGAGGCTGCACAGCGCCATCTCCTCGCGGGCCCGGCGGTCGTCGCCGTGCGCGTACGCCCGGCGCAGCGCCCCGGCGCCGCGCCGCAGGCCGTCGGCGGCGAAGGCATCGGTCGCGGGCGTGGCCCGCGGCGACACGTACGGCTCCAGGCACTGGGTCAGCGCGTCCAACCCGCTGCTCGCGGTCACCTCGGCCGGGCAGGTCAGGGTGAGCAGCGGGTCGACCAGAGCCACCGCCGCCAGCATGTGCGGGCTGCGGAGGCTCGCCTTCACGCCGTGCTCGGGCGAGCGCAGCGCGGCGTTCGCGGTCGCCTCGGCCCCGGTGCCCGCGGTGGTGGGCACCGCGACGTACGGCACGGACGGCCGCTCGAGGGGCAGCCCGCGGCCCACCACCTCGAGGTGGTCCAGCGGGTCCGTGCCGTTGCCGAGCAGCACCGCCACCGCCTTGCCGAGGTCCAGGACGCTACCGCCGCCGATCGCGACCACCACGTCGGCGCCCGCGGTCCGCGCCCGATCGGTGCCGGCGCGGACGTCGTCCACCGTCGGCTCCTGCCCGACGGACACGACGGCGACCGGATCGAGGTCTCCCAGGAGAGGGCGGTGGCGGGACGGGTCACGCCCGGTACACAGCAGTGGCCTGGCGCCCAGGGCGGACACCACCCCGGCGAGTTCGCCGGCGCGGCCCGGACCGAACACGACCCGGCGCGGCAGGGCGAGCTCGAACCCGCTCACCAGCCGTCGTCCTCGGGAAAGACGGCGACGAACCGCGTCGACGTACGAGGCTCGGCCATCATCGCGGCCACCGCATCCCGCCAGCGGGCGTAGTGAGCAGTCCGCTTGTGCGCGTCCGCCGCCGGCTGGTCGACGTAGACCTCGGTCAACACCACGTGTCCCGGGTCGCTCTCGTCCCGCAGCACGTCGAAGCGCCGTACGCCCGGCTCCTGCACCGAGGCCGCCGCGTTACGCCGGGTCTCGGCGAGAAACTCCTGGACGTCCTCGGGCTTGACCCTGACGTGCACGTGGACGACCAACATCCCGACCTCCCAGCACTGGCCCCGGCGACCGATCCTACGCGGTGGTGAAGGCGGCGGCCTGCAGCGTGAACAGCTCCGCGTAGACGCCGGCCGTGTTCATGAGATGGTCGTGGTCGCCGTGTTCGATGACCCGGCCGTGGTCCAGGACGTAGATGTGGTCGGCGTCGCGGACGGTGTTGTACCGGTGGGAGATGATCAGAACGGTCCGTCCCTGGTAGAGGGTCCGGATCCGGGTGTACAGGTCGTGTTCGGCACGCGGGTCGAGGGACGCGGTCGGCTCGTCGAGGATGATCAGGGGTGCGTCGCGGATGAACGCCCGGGCCAGGGCCACGCGTTGCCACTGGCCGACGGACAGGTCCCGGCCGCCGTCGTACTCCGGCGACAGGACGGTCTCGTAGCCGGCCGGGAGCGCGCTGAGGAAGCGGTCGGCGCCGGCGTGCGCGGCCGCCGCCTCGACCGCGTCCGGGTCGTCGAGGTGCTCGAGGGCACCGAGCCCGATGTTCTCGCGGGCCGTCAGGTCGTAGTGAGCGAAGTCCTGGAAGATCACGGCGGTGCGGCGGTGCACCTCTGCCGGATCCATGTCGGCCAGGTTCACGCCGTCCCAGGTGATCCGGCCGGTGTCCGGCAGGTAGAGGCGGGACAGCAGCTTGGCGAGGGTGGTCTTGCCAGAGCCGTTCTCCCCCACCAGGGCGATGATCTGTCCCGCCTCGATCTGCAGGGAGACGTCCGTCAGCGCCGGGCGGCTCGCCGCGGGATAGGTGAACGTGACGCCGTCGACGCTGATCCGGGCGAAGCCGGCCGGCGCGGGCACGGTTCCGGTCGCGCCGTGGGTGATCGGAGCGGTGGCCAGGAACGTGGTGAAGTCCTCGACGAACAGGCCGGCCTCGTACATCTCGCCGACGCTGTTCACCGCGGTCATGATCCGTTCGCCGAGGATGAGCAGCGCACCGGCGGCGGTGGCGGTGGCCGCCAGGTCCAGCCGGCCGGACAGGGCGAGGGCGAGCAGCCCGGCGATCCCGGCGCCCAGCGCCGCGGCCAGGCCCAGGGTGGAGAAGACGGCGATGCGGAACCGCTTTCGGGTGGTCTTGCGCAGCTCGGCCATGTGCTGGTCGTACAGCGCGGTGTGCCGCCCGGCCAGATAGCCGCCCAGGCCGAACGCGCGCACCTCCTTGGCGGGATCCTTCTCGGTCAGCAGCCGGTACAGGTAGTTGCGGGCCCGGGCGACGGTGGTCATCCGCATGTGGAAGCCGAACATGGCCTGTCCGGCCTTCATGACGCCGAGCAGCAACGGCAGCCCGGCGAGGAGCAGCAACGGCACCAGCCACGGCTGGATGGCCAGCAGGGCGACGACGATGCCGGCGACGGACGCGGCCGCGCCGACGGTGCCGATCAGCCCGTCGACCATCTGGATCGGCCGGTGTTCGCTGGCGGCGGCGCGGACCAGCCGGTCGTGGAAGGCGGGGGTTTCGTACGCGGACAGCTCCACCCGGGTGGCCACGTCGATGATGGCCTGTTTCGCGTGCCGGACCGTGGTCTCCGACAGGATCTCCCGGATCTCCCGGCCGGCGGCGGTGCACAGGCCGAGCGCCGCCACCACGGCGAGGACCGT
>Ga0081539_10003133_pt1 | contig 21086 bp, 19 predicted proteins | sample TabmetS4T2R2_FD_71023 | JGI IMG/M metagenome (GOLD analysis project Ga0081539, IMG submission 71023) | Tabebuia heterophylla rhizosphere microbial communities from the University of Puerto Rico - S4T2R2 | ecosystem: Host-associated > Plants > Roots > Rhizosphere ...
GCGTGGGGGCGGAGTTCGCTCCGCCCCCACTCTTCCTTTCTTCATGCCCCGCCTGATCGCCACGCGTCTCTTGCAGATCCTTGTCACCCTGGCGATCCTCTCCTTCTGCGCCTATGGCGTGATCGGCCTGATGCCGGGCGACCCCATCGACCTCGCCATCACCTCCGACCCTCGCCTCAGCGCCGAGGACGCCGCGCGGCTGCGGGCGCTGCATGGCCTCGACCGGCCTTTCCTCGCCCGCTACGGCGCCTGGCTGCTCGCCGTGCTGCATGGCGAGTTCGGCTTCTCGCGGCTGTTCGCGCAGCCGGCGGCGAGCGTGTTGTGGCCGGCGCTGCGTTCCACGCTGCTGCTGCTCGGCGCGGCGCTCGCCCTGGCGGCGGTGACCGGCATCGCGCTCGGTGCGGTGGCGGCGGTGCGGCCACGCTTGGCGCCGCTCGTGGATGCGGTCGCGGTCACCGGGCAGGCGATGCCGTCCTTCTGGCTCGGCATCCTGCTCATCATCCTCTTCGCGGTGACGCTGGGCTGGCTGCCGGCGGGCGGCGCCTCGGAAGACGGCGGCTGGGATGCGCTGCGCTTCCTCGCGCTGCCGGTCGCGACGCTGGCGCTGACGCATCTCGCGGCTTATGCGCGTCACGCCGGCGCGTCGCTGGCCGCGTCCTTGCGCGAACCCTGGATCCGCTCGGCGCGCGCACGCGGCGCCAGCCAGTCGCGGGTGCTGTGGCGGCATGCCTTCCCCAACGCGGCGGTGCCGCTCCTGACCATCGCGGCGCTCGATGCCGGCACGCTGGTGGGCGGCGCGCTGGTGACCGAGACGGTCTTCGCGCGGCCCGGCATGGGCAAGCTGATCTACGATGCGGTGATGGGCAACGACTACAATGTCGCGCTGCTCGCCCTGCTGCTGGTCGCGGTGGTGACGATGCTGGCGACCTTGGCGGCCGATCTCGCGCAGCGCGCGCTGGATCCGAGGCTGCGCGATGCCTGACGCGGCGACCGGCGCGGCGCCGCTGGCGGGGCGCTGCCCCTCCGCCATGGTGTAGCGTGATGCGCGCGCGGCTGCTCCTCGGGCTTCTCCTGCTCGGCGCCCTGGCGCTCGGCGGCCTGGCGGCGCCGCTAATGCAGGCCTGGCTCGGGCATGATCCCTTCACGCCGGACCTGTTCGACCGCTTCGGCGCGCCTTCGGCCGCCCATCCGCTCGGCACCGACGATCTCGGGCGCGACCTCTTGCTGCGGCTGCTCTATGGCGCCCGCGTATCGCTCGCCGTCGGTGTCGCGACCGCGCTCGCCGCGGCGCTGCTCGGCACCGCGATCGGGGTGTTCGCCGCCTGGCGCGGCGGCTTCGCCGATGCGCTCCTGATGCGGCTCGCCGACGGGCTGCTGGCGCTTCCCGCGCTGCCGCTGCTCGTCGTGCTGGCCGCGGTTGACCCCGCGCGGCTCGGCCTGCCCGCGCGGGGCGAGGAGGGCGGCGCCGCGCTCGACATCCTCCGCATCGTGGCGATCCTCGCGCTGTTCGGCTGGGTCGGCGTGGCGCGGCTCGCGCGCGCTTCGGCGCTCAGCGTGCTCGCGCTGGATTACGTGCGCGCCGCCCGCGCCATGGGGGCATCGGAAGCGCGCGTGCTGCTGCGCCATGTGGCGCCGAACCTGCTCGGGCCCGTGACCGTCGCCGCGGCGCTCGCGGTCGCCGGCGCGATCCTGGCCGAAAGCACGCTCTCCTTCCTCGGCCTCGGCATCGCGCCGCCGGCGCCGTCCTGGGGGAACATGCTGGCGAACGCGCAGGAGCTCGTCTTCAGCGCGCCGCTCGCGGCGGTGTGGCCCGGGCTCGCCATCCTGCTCGCGGTCGCCGGCTGCACGCTGGTCGCCGACGGCGTCCGTGCGCGCGGGCACTGATGCGCGGGGGCGATCTATGCGGCGGCTACCGGTGCCAAGTGCCAAAAAAAGGCGGGATGGGGTCTGGGGAAGGGAGTTCATCTCCCTTCCCCAGCTCACACCGGCGCCTCGCGGGCGACGAGGATGTTCTGCAGCCCGTGCCTTGCCTCGGCCAGCGTTTCCCACGGCGTCTCGTGCAGCCGGCTCTCATGGTCGATGGTCCATGCCGAGAGGCCGAGCCCCTGCAGCAGCGCGGCCACCTCGGCCGGCGGCACGCCGGAAGAGGCCATCATCTCCGGCCCGAACTCCATCATCATCCTTACATCCGGCGAGCGTTCGAGGATGCCGCGCATGCCGCGCAGCACGCGGCCTTCGAAGCCCTCGACATCCATCTTGATCACGTTCGCGCGGAAGGCGGGGTCGGGGAACATCTCGTCCAGCACGACCAGCTTGCAGTCCACCCCGGTCGCGACGTCGCCGCCCTGCGTCGCCACGCCTTCGCGCGCGGAGAGCGAGCCGCCGCCCGAATAGCTGTCGGTGAAGACCAGCCGCGCGGAGCCGGGCGCGTCGGAGGCGGCGGCGCGGTGCAGCGTCGCGATGTCGGAGAGACCGTTCATGCGGATGGACATCTCCACCAGCCGCGCGAGCCGCGGATTCGGCTCGAAGGCGTGCACGCGCCCGGCGGGGCCGACCGCGACGGCTGCCATCAGCGCATAGACGCCGTGATTGGCGCCGAGGTCCAGCACCGTGTCGCCCGGCCGCAGCAGGCGGCGGAACAGGTTGGTGTAGGCCGGCTCCCACAGCCCGAGCGTCAGCAGATGGATGCCGATGTCGAGGCTGCGCGTATCCACCAGGATGCGCAGCCCATCCTCCATGAAGGTCACCGCGGTGTCGTCGCCGAGATAGATCGACTGGCTGTTGGCGACGCGGTTGGAGCGGATGGCGAAGTAGGCGATCGCCTCCTCCAGCCGCTGCGCGAGCGCCGCCACGCTGCCCTCGATGCGATCGAGCCGCGCGGCGAGGTCCTGCGGCGCGGCGATCGCCACCGGCACCGCCCCCGTGCTCAGGAAAGCTCCCGATTCGTCTGCCATGAAGACCTTCATTCCCGGCTGTGGCGCAGCGGAGGAATTCTACCATTTGGATCGCCACGCAGCCAGGGGCTCATGGATTCCCGTGCGACTTCAGCACCCGCGGGAACGCATCCTTGCGTCGCAGGATCTCGAGCTTCTTCGCCGGGATGGCGAGCCAGCCGAGTCGCGCGAGCACCGGCGCCAGGGTGACGGCGACCACGAGATGCTCGGGCGAATAGGCGCAAGCCGCGGCGTAGATTCCCGGCGCCTCCGCCGGCCAATAGCCGATGGCGAGCACCACGCCCTTGGCTTCCACCGGCTCGTAGTCGCGCAGCCCGAGGTCGTGGAAATAGGGGCTGGTCTCGGCGAAGGGCAGGGGCAGGCGCAGCACGCGCTCGATCGTCTGCCCCGGCTCGAGCCGCACGCAGAGCGGCAGATCCGGCGCCATCACCGCGCGGTCCTGCGGCAGCGGCGCGATGTACTTGCCGATCAGCACGCTGCCGTCCTCCAGCAGCAGCACCGGCGAGGCATCGGCATTCGCGCTCACCTTGCGCGTGGCGGGATCGACGCGCGGCATCGCATCCATCACCAGCAGCGGCAGCTGGGCGACGTTCTCCGCCGCGTAGCGGAAGACATAGGCGGTGCCTTCCTTTCCCGGCTGGCAGGTGAGCCGCAGATGCGCGCCCGAGACAGGCAGCATCGGATCAGCCTCGTCCGGCGGCGCGCATCGCGCTACCGCTTGTCCAGCGGCGTGATGCCGGGCGGCGGCTGCGGCGGCGCCGGCGGTTGCGGCGGCGGCGCGGGCGGCACCTGGCCGCTGAAGCGGTTGGGCTCGCCGAGGCCCTGGCGGTTGTTGGCGGCGTCGTCCAGCAGGTTGCCGAGCTGCTGGGTGCTGTTCGGCGAGTTGGGATCGCCCTCGCGGGGCCAGTCGTTGGGATCGTAGTTGACGGTGGAGCCGGAGCCGCGGCCGGTGCCGGTCTCCGGCGAGCCGTCCTTGTTGGTGCGGCCGGTGGGTTGGCCGGCCGCCGTCGAATCGGCGATGTCGTCCGGCGTCGTGCTGGCGGTGGGCGGATCGGTCGGCTGCGCCGGCTGCTTGATCACCACCGGCTTGTCGCCGTTCATCGCGTTCTCCAGGCGCTGGCTGCCGCCCGGCTGGTTCGCCATGTCCACGAGGTCGTTCACCACCTGATCGGCGTAGTGCGGATCCTTGCTGTCGATCTGCAGCTTGCTGCTGCCCGGGGGCTTGTCGAATTTGGTGCCGACCACGAGCTTGCCGTCCGGCGCCGCGGTGACGAAGGCGGTCTCCTTCGGACTTTTGTCGTGCGTGCGGCGCTTGCCGGGGCCGCCCTTGGGCTGGCGCGCCAGCCAGTCCGGCGGATCGCCGGGATCGGCCTGCGCCGCATCCGCGGCATCGGTCAGCGTGATGTCGCCGAGCTCGTCGGGCGTGCCGCCCTGGTTGTTGTTGATCATCGCGGCATCCAGCCAGATCGAGGCGGGGGTGATGACGATGCTGGCGGCGCCGACGCGGAGCGTGATCTTCTTCTTGGCCTGAAGAATGATCGACTCGCCGCTGATCGCCGCGGTGTCGCTGGCGTAGGTGAACCAGGCCGCGCCGATGTCGGAGATCACGTTGCCCTTGGTGGTCAGGTTGGTCTCCGCATCGATGTTCTCGTAGAGATCCTTGCCGACATGGAGGTCCTTCTCGCCGCCCACCGTGGTGAACATGGACCCGCCGGGCGGCGGCTTGCCCTCCTCGTGCTTGCCGCCCACCAGGATGTGCAGGTTGCCGCGCGTGGTGTCGTAATGCGAGCCATAGGCGGTGACGTCCAGCCGCCGCTCGCTGCGCAGCAGGAACTGCTCCTCGCCCTGCTTGTCCTCGAGCCGCATCATGTGGAAGCCGGATTGCCCTTCCGGCTTGCGCGGGGTGGAGCGGCTGCGGATGCCGCTGCGCGTCGCCTGGTCGGTCTCGGTGCCGCGCAGATCGTCCGGCTGGGTCAGCGACTTGGCGGCGGCGGCGGGCGGCAGGTAGGTGAGGTTGCTCTGGTGGCCGCGCGCATTGTAGGCGCGGCCGACCACCATCGGGTGCTCGGGGTTGCCGTCCACGAATCCCACCAGCACCTCCTGGCCGATGCGCGGCAGGAATTGGGTGCCGAAGCGCTCGCCGGCCCAGCCTTCGGAAACCCGCGCCCAGCAGGTGTTGAGCCCCGTCATCACGGGGTCGACGAACAGCGGATCGGCGGGGTCGAAGGGGCCGGGGTCCCAGGGGAAGCGCAGCCGCACGCGCCCCAGCGCGTCGACATGGATGTCGCGCAGCGCGGCATCGATGCCGTCCGGCCCGATGACCATCGCGAGATGCGGGCCGTGCGCCACCGGCTTCACCGCGTCCGGCGTCGGCCACAGGTCGCGCAGGAAGGGCGGCTGGTCGAAGGGCAGCGCCTCGAAGGCGCAGGAGAAGGTGTTCTCCTCCTTTGCGAGCTGCTCGATCAGGTCCTTGATGGCCTGCGCCGCGGCGATGATCGCGGGCAGCGCGCCGGCGACGCCGGTGGCCACCCGGCCGACCTTCTCGGCGAGGAAATCCGGCAGCGCGGAGGGGTTGGAGGCATCCGGCTTGTTGCCGAGCCAGGCAGCGATCTCCTTGCCCTTCTCGACATCCTTCTTGATCTGGTCGAGCAGGTTCTGCGCCGCCGCGCTGGCCACGTCGCTGTTCGACTCCGAGCCGAGGCCGAGCAGGCCCATCACGATCCGCAGCAGCCTGGTGCCGATGCCGACCACCGAGGAGGAGTCGGTCGCGAAGATCGTCAGCGTCTTGACCAGGTAGGACTCCGCGGCCTTCTTGTCGTCAGTGCTCTCCTTGTCGATGATGAAGGTGCGGCCGTTGCGGAAGGCGGTGTTCGCGGTCTGGCCGGTCACGCTGAACACCGTCGCCTCGTTCTGCCGCATGCGGGCTTCGGCGTAGTTCTTGGGCTGCGGCGCGACGGTGACGGGCACCGGGAAGACCTCCGCCTCATGCGCCGGGTGGCTGCGCATCAGGTCGTATTTCTCGTCGATCGCCTTCTCGCCGCGGAACGGCGTCGGCGGGTTCAGCTCGTTGAAATTGCCGACCTTTACCTGGCGCGTGGCGAGGTTGAAGTAGCGCCGGATGTTCCCGACCTGCCGTGCATTCGCCGCGCCGTCGACCTTCGCGAAGACGCCGAGGGAGGGAAAGGGCACGTCGTTGTGCCCGGCCAGCACCATCACCTCCCGCTTCGGGTTGAGCTCGTGCTCGAAGCGGTAATGCAGGCCGAAGCGGTCGAGCAGGCGGTGCACGAAATTGAAGGTGGTCTCGCCAAACTGCACCACATAGGGGAGCTTCTGCGCCTCCTCCAGCGCCTTGACGTTCAGCTCGATCTCCGAATAGCGCGCCAGGACCGCGCGGATGATCTGCTCGACGGTGAGGTCCTCGAACACGCGGTAGCGCGTCTCGTAGCTGGTCAGCTTGAAGGCTGGCACGAGGCGCGCATTGTAGAGCTTGAACTTCTCCATCGTGCCGACGCGCGCGAATTGCTCGAACACCCCGAAGCGGTTCCGGTAGTCGAACACCGTCTTGTCCTCGGGATTGATGATGTGCTTGATCCCGATGGCCGCGCGCGAGCCGATCAGCTGCGCCGGGTCCGGGTTCTTGTCCGCCGGCCCGATCATGACGAGGTTGTAGGCATAGGGCATGGAAACGCCCTCGGCGCCGGCCACCTGAAGCAGGATGAAATTGTCGTCCTTGTCCTCCTCCGCCGGGTTCTCGAGGACGGTGTCGATCTTGAGGAAGCGGTCCTTCTGCTTCAGGGCCATCGCGCGCGGGCTCCGCTCAGGGCACCAGCTTCTGCTGCTGGCCGGGTTCCATCACGGTGATCATGCCGCCCCATGTGCACATCAGCATCGAGGTCTCGTTGAGCAGCGGCGCGCCGACCAGGTTGACCGTCACCGCGCCCGGGCTCCACGGCGTGGCGGTGCAGGGGATGCAGGGCTGCGGCGTCAGCACGCCGAGCGCGGCGGCGGTGGCGGCCGCCACCTGCGGATTGGCCGGGCACATGCACATGCCGAACGGCATGATGTTCACCATCGGGATGTGGTCCAGGATGTTGGCGGCGACCTGGGGACTGCCCCACATCCGGTTCTTCGGCGGCACCATCAGCTGCGAGGGCGTGGTGCCGAAGCTGCACATGAGCTGAGCGCCTTGAACGACTTGACGGGGCATGGCCGACCTCTGTCGCGGCCCTTTGCCCTGGCCGCATCCCGCCACAGTGATCCCGGTTGCGGAACGGAGACAATATTAATTACGTGACGAGCCGGCTTCCCGCGCCCCAGCTGCGGAGCCGGGCAGGAACATCAACCCGGGCGATTGCACCCGCCCTGGGACGGGCGCAGCATCCCGCCGCCAGGCAACACGGAGGATGGTCCATGACCACGAGGCGCAGGGTGATGCAATCCGCCGCGGCAATGGCCGCCGCGATGCCGACGATGCGCGTGAGCGCGGCGGAAACCCGCACGCCGGTGAATTTCGAGCTGCCGCGCGGCGCCTGCGATTGCCACACCCATGTCTTCCTCGACCCCGCGCGCTACCCCTTCTTCGAGCGCCGCAGCTACACCCCGCCCACCGCCACCGCCGAGGATCTGCTGGAGCTCCAGCGCTTCCTCCACCTCGACCGCGTGGTCATCGTGCAGCCGAGCGTCTACGGCACCGACAATTCCGCCACCCTGGAAGGCATGCGCGCGCTGGGGCGCGAGCGGGCCCGCGGCGTCGCGGTGATCGACGAGCGCACCTCCGCCACGGAACTCGACGCGATGGCCGAGGCCGGCATCCGCGGCGTGCGCGTGAACCTCGAAACCGCCGGCGTCGTGGACCCCGCCGCCTCGGCGCAGCGCCTCCAGCAGGCGGTCGCGCTGGTGCGCGCGCGCGGCTGGCACGTGCAGACCTACACGCGCCTCGCCATCATCGAGGCGCTGAAGGACCAGCTCATGAACCTGCCGGTCCCGCTGGTGGTGGACCACTTCGGCGGGGCGCGCGGCGAGCTCGGGCCGAGCCAGCCCGGCTTCGCCGCCCTGGTCGAGCTCGTTCGCGCCGGCAAGGCCCATGTGAAGATCTCCGGCGCCTACCGCAGCTCCACCCGCGCGCCGGACTATCCGGACATGACGCCGCTCGCCCAGGCGCTGATCCAGGCCAACCCGGACCGCATCGTGTGGGGCACCGATTGGCCGCACCCGGATTCCTCCGGCCGCCGCGCGGCAACGGAGATCTCGCCGCCGATTGCGGTGGATGACGGCAGGCTGCTCAACCAGCTGCCGGTCTGGGCGCCGGACGCGGCGGTCAGGCGGAAGATCCTCGTCGAGAATTCGGCGCGGCTGTACGGGTTCGCGTAGAGAGAAAGAGCTGGGGGGCGGAGCTTCACGTCGCGGCAGTGCCGCGACCCCCCAGACCCCCCACCTCCTTTTTTGGCGACTTGGCGCGGGTGGCGCGGGAACGCTTAAAGGCCGCAACACGGTCCGGTGGAGAAGGGGACACGGTGGGGCATCACCATCACCACGATCACGGGCATGACCACGAGCATGGGCATGGGCGCGCCTTCGCGATCGCGATCGGCGCCAACCTCGCCTACGCCATCATCGAAGCCACCTTCGGACTGATCGCCGGCTCGCTCGCGCTGATCGCGGATGCGGGACACAACCTTTCCGACGTGCTCGGCCTCGCCCTCGCCTGGGGCGCGTCCTTCCTCGCCAGGCGCGCGCCCACCGCGCGCCGCACCTACGGCTTCAAGCGCAGCCCCATCCTCGCCGCCCTCGGCAACGCCATGCTGCTGCTGCTGGCCACCGGCGCCATCGCCTGGGAAGCCATCCGCCGCTTCTTCGCCCCCGAAAGCATCGCCGCCGACACGGTGCTCTGGGTCGCCGCCATCGGCGTCGTCGTGAACGCCGGCACCGCCCTCCTCTTCCTCGCCGGCCGCCACGGCGACATCAACATCCGCGGCGCCTTCCTCCACCTCGTCGCCGATGCCGGCGTGACCATCGGCGTCATCCTCGCCGCACTCGTCGTCATGCAGACCGGCTGGCTCTGGGTGGACCCGCTGATCGGGCTCGCCATCGCCCTCGTCATCCTGATAGGCACCTGGGGACTCCTGCGCGATTCGGTGAACCTCGCCCTCGATGCCGTGCCCGGCGGCATCGACCCGCAGGCGGTGCACGACTTCCTCGCCGCCCAGCCCGGCGTCGTCGAGGTGCACGACCTGCACATCTGGGCGCTCAGCACCACGGAAACGGCGCTCACCGCGCATCTGGTGCGGCCCGGCATGGGCCCCGACGATGGCTTCCTCCAGCAGCTCTGCGGCGAGCTGCAGCACCGCTTCGCCATCGGCCACAGCACCATCCAGCTGGAGAACGGCGACCCCGCGCATCCCTGCGCCCTCGCGCCCGCCCACGTGATCTGATGGACTGGGGGCGGAGCTTCACGTTGCGGCAGTGCCGCGAACCCTCGGACTCACCACCTCCTTTTTTCGGCTGCGGGAAAGCGTGGCGAGCGCCGTTCGCAGTCTGACAACGGCTCGGCGCCGGAGCGCGCTCAGCCCGGCACCGGCGCGGCGGTGTCGAGCAGGCCTTCCTGCCGGAGCTCCGCCCACAGCGCCGGCGGGATCGGCCGGCGCAGATGCGCGAGGTTCTGTTCCACCTCGCCTTGGCTCAGCGCGCCCGGGATCACCGCGCACACCGCCGCATGCGCGAGCGGGAATTGCAGCGCCGCCGCGGCGAGCGGCACGGCGTGCCGCGTGCACACCCGCTCGATGCGCCGCGCCTTTTCCACCACCGGTGCCGGGGCCGGCTGGTAGTCATAGGGCGCCCCCTCCTTCACCGCCGCGGCGAGGATGCCGGAGTTGAACGGCCCGCCGATCACCACGCCGATCCCCCGCGCCTCGCAATAGGGCAGGAAGCCATCCAGCGCGCCCTGCTCCAGCAGCGTGTAGCGCCCGGCCAGCAGCATGCAGTCGAAATCGCCGGCCTGGGCGAAGCGCAGGCACATCTCCGCCTCGTTCAGCCCGCAGCCGATGGCGCCGATCACCCCGGCCGCACGCAGCTCGTCGAGCGCGCGGTAGCCGCCCTCCATCACCGTGCGGAACCGCTCCTCCAGCACCGCCTGGTCGCGCACGGTCCAGAAATCCACGTCGTGGATCAGCAGGATGTCGATCCGCGCCAGCCCGAGCCGCAGCCAGGACTGCTCCACCGACCGCATCACCCCATCATAGGAATAGTCGAACTGCGGCACGAAACCTGGCAGCCCACCCTCGCGCAGCCCGGCGGGCGGCGCCTCGCCGGGGCGCAGCACGCGCATCACGCGCCCGATCTTGGTGGAGAGCACGAAATCCTCGCGCCGCCGCCGCCGCAGCGCGTGCCCGACACGCAGCTCGCTCCGCCCATAGCCGTAGAAGGGTGAGGTGTCGAAGAACCGCACGCCACCCTCCCAGGCGGCGTCGAGCAGGGCGTCGGCCTCGGTCTCCGGTATGGCGGCGCGGAAGCCGCCGATCGGCGCCGCGCCGAACCCCAGCATGGTGACTTCCACCGCGGTGCGGCCGATCCGGCGTTTCGTGATGTCCGGCATTGTCGATCCCTCCCGTGTGCCGCGTGGGGCGGCGCTGATCGTGGGGAGAGGCTATCGGCGCCGCCCGGATGGTCAAGCGAGCGGGCGTGCTGCGCCTAGTCTTCGAGCGTGTGCACAAGGCCATTCGTCGGACACTGGGGAAGGAGTGAACTCCTTCCCCAGACCCCATCCTCCTTCTTTTGACACTTGGCGCTGGCCCATCCCGCACTCTCAGGCGCCACACCGTTGTCTCGTTGAGAACGGCGCTCGCCACGCTTCCCAAGTCACCAAAAAAAGGAGGTGGGGTTCTGGGGGCGGAGTTTATCTCCGCCCCCCAGCTCTTCTTCAGCGCCCCGCGCGTTCGATGTTCCAGATCACCGGGAACCCGAAATCGATCACGCCCTTCAGCTCGGTCCGCCACACCGCCGGGCTCTGGAACTGCCCCGCGATCGGGAAGGTCGCCGCCTCGTAGGACAGGCGCTGCAGCTCCGCCGCCAGCGCGCGGCGGCGGTCCGCATCGCTCTCCGCCTCGAACCGCTCGATCACCGGCGTCATCGCTGCTTCGCAGTACCCCCAGGGCTGGTTGCCGGAGCAGTTGAAGCCGACCCCCATGTTCGAGAGCGGGTTCGCCATGTCGAAGCCGGTATACACCACCGGAACCACGCTCCACCCGCCGCGGTCCAGCGGCTGGCGCTGCACCCAGCGCTGGGCGATCGAGCTCCAGTCCGACCCCTGCACATCGAGGTTGAAGCCGGCCTGCTTCATGCGCTCGATCAGCACCTGGCCGAACGGGTTCAACAGCGGCGAATCCAGCGGGTGCAGCAGCACCACCTTCTCGTTCGCATAGCCCGCCTCGCGCAGCAGCTGCTTGGCGCGATCGAGGCTCGGCCGCGCGACGATGTCGGACCCTCCATCGCTGCTGAACGGCGCGCCGCACATGAAGATCGAGGTGCAGTCCGGCCGCCCCAACTGCCCGAAGCCGGTGGCGGACAGCACCTCGTTGCGGTCCAGCACCTGCTGCACCGCGCGCCGCACCAGCACGTTGTCGAAGGGCGGCTGGAAATGGTTGATGCTGACGCAATAGATCAGCTCGGCCTGGCCGCGCGCCTGCGCCACCACGATGTTGCGGTTCTGCCGGAGCCGCGGCAGGTAATCCACCGGCGCGTATTCCAGGTAGTCCACCTCGCCGGTCGTCAGCGCCGCGACGCGCAGCGCGATGTCCGGCATGGTCAGCATCTCGACCCGCTCGAGCTTCGCGACCTTGCCGCCGGCGAGCCCGTCCGCCGGCTCGTCGCGCGGCACATAGGCGGGGTTGCGGCGGTACACGGTGCGCTCGCCCGGCACCCACTCCTCGCGCAGGAAGACGAAGGGGCCCGAGCCCATGATCTCGCGCACCTGCTGCGTCGGTGGCGTGCCCGAGGCGATGCGCGCGGGCATGATGAAGGGCACGTGCACGCTCGGCTTGCCCAGCGCCTCCAGCACCCCGCCGAAGGGCCGCGCGAGCCGCAGCACGAAGCGGTCCTCGCCCTGGGCGTTCAGCTCCGCACTCGCCGCCATCAGCCGGCGCCCGATCGAATCCCGCGCTCCCCAGCGCTGCAGCGAGGCGACGACGTCCTCCGCCGTGACCTTCGCGCCGTCATGGAAGGCGAGGCCAGGGCGCAGCTGGAAATTCCAGGTCAGCCCGTCCGCGCTGGTCTCCCACCCGGCCAGCATCTGCGGCCGGTAGCGCCCTTGCCCGTCCATCGCCACCAGCGTGTCGAAGACGAGATAGGCGAAGTTCCGCGTCACGAAGGACGGGCTCGAGATCGGGTCCAGATTCTGCAGCCCGACATTGACCACGAAGCGGAAGGGCCGCTCGCGCGGCTGCGCCCGCGCGACATGCGCCGAGGCGAGCAGCGCGCCCGCGCCGGCCAGGACCTCTCGTCTGCTGAGCGTCACGGCGTCACCCCTTCCCTTCCTCCGTCGCGGCCCAGGCTTCGGCGATCTCGCCGCAGGTCGCGAACCACACGCCCTCGAAGCCGCGCATGAACCCGATCATCTCGCGCAGCAGCGCGATCCGGCTCGGCCGGCCGCTGAACTGCGGATGCATCACCAGGTTGTAGAGTCCGCCCCAGCGATGGATCTCGCGGAACTCGTCCTGCCACACCTCGCGGATATGGCTGTTGGTGAAGATCGGCCGCGGCGTCTTGATCGAGAACAGCGTGAAGGGCGCGTCGTCCAGGCTCCAATGCCAGGGCAGCTCGATCAGCCCGGGCCCGCCATTCAGCGTCGGCAGCCGGTACGGGTTCACGTCCCCCATCATCGAGCTGTCGTAGAGGAAGCCATTCTCGGTCAGCAGGCGGATCGTGGTGTCGCTGGTCTCGCCGGCGGGCGAGCGGTAGCCGCGCGGCGTCACGCCGAGCACGCGCTTCAGCGCCTCCAGCCCGCGCTCCATCTCCTCGATCTCCTGCTCCGGGAAATCGGGATCGATCCAGGCATGGGAATAACTGTGATGGCCGATCTCATGGCCTTCGCGCAGGATCATCTCGGCGCGGTCGGCGTGGTGCTCCACCGTCCAGCCGGGGATGAAGAAGGTCGCCTTCAGCCCGGCGTCGCGCAGCGCCTCGAGCAGCCGCGGCACGCCGACCTTGGCGCCATAGCCGCCCTGGCTCAGCGTGCCGGGGCGCTTCGCGTTGGCGGGATCGCGGGAGAGCCACAGCGTCTCCGCATCGAAATCGAAGGTGAGCGCCACCGCGACGCGGGCGCCCCCCGGCCATGCCACGCTTCCGCTCATCGTCCCGCTCCCTCCCGCGCTCATGCCAGCCGCCCGCCATCCACCGGCAGGGCGACGCCGTTGATGTAGGAGGCCGCGCCGCTCAACAGAAACAGCACCGCGGCGGTCACCTCGGCGACCGCGCCGAAGCGCTGCATCGGGTTGCGCGCGCGGAACTCCGCCTCGCGCGCGGCGGCGCCCTCGCCGGCGGCGGCGAAGGCGCCGCGCAGCATCGGCGTCTCGATCGGGCCCGGGCAGACGCAATTGGCGCGGATGCCCTCGCCGGCATGGCTCGCCGCGACGCTCCGCGTCATCAGCACGACCGCGCCCTTGCTCGCCGAATAGGCCGGGAAGGTGGTGTTGCCGGCGAGCCCGGCGCCGGAGGCGAGCGTCACCACCGCACCGCCACCTGCTGCGATCATGCGCGGCAGCACGCTGCGCAGCGCGAGCCAGGTGCCCTTCACGTTCACCGCGAAGAGCCGGTCCCATTCGTCTTCCGTGACGTCGTGCAGCGGCCGCGTCGGTCCCAGGATCCCCGCCGCGGTCACCAGCAGCGTCACCGGACCGAGCGATGCCGCCGCCTCCGTCGCCCGCTCCACCGCGGCGCTTTGCGATACGTCGCCCGTCACCACCAGCGCGCCCGGGCATTCCGCCGCGGCCGCCGCCAGCCCCGCCTCGTCGCGGTCGAACAGCACCAGCCGCGCCCCCTCGGCCGCGAGCGCGATCGCCGCCGCGCGGCCGATCCCCGAGGCAGCGCCGGTCACCAGCCCGACCCGGCCCGTGAAACGCCTACCCTCGGGAGTGTCCGGCAAGGCTCACCCTCCGCGCCCGGCGCATGCGGCGCCCGCATCGAAAACCGCATGCCTCATGGAGTGCGCCCGCGAAGGCTAGGACCCGCTCCTCAAGCCTGTCAAAATTCGCGCACCCCGCCGCCCTTGCACGCCGGCGCCAAATCCTTCACCTCACTGGCGCCATGGACCCCGCCGCGCTCAAACGCCGCAACCGCCGCCTCGGCCTCGCCACGGCCGGCCTGGTCGCCGGCATGGTCGGGCTCTCCTTCGCCGCCGTGCCGCTCTACACCCTGTTCTGCCAGGTCACCGGCTACAACGGCACCACCCAGCGCGGCGGCACGCTGCCCGCCCGGCCCGGCGAGGCCGCCGTCACCGTCCGCTTCAACGCCAACACCCATCCCGGCCTGCCCTGGCGCTTCGCCGCCGAGCAATCCGCCATGACGCTCCGCGTCGGCGAGGAAGGCATGGCGTTCTACACGGCGGCGAACCAGGGCAGCACCCCGGTCACCGGCATCGCCGTCTACAACGTCACGCCCGAGAAGGCGGGGCGCTACTTCCACAAGATCGCCTGCTTCTGCTTCGACGAGCAGACCCTGAACCCCGGCCAGCAGGTCGAGATGCCGGTCTCCTTCTGGGTGGATCCGGAGATCGCGCGCGACCCGAATACGCGGGATGTCCGCACCATCACCCTCTCCTACACCTTCTTCCGCACCCTGGCCGATGCCGAGCGCGCCGGCGCGCTGGCCAATGCCGGGCCCCATGTCGGCCGCGCCGCCGCCACCCAGAACTAGAGCCGGGGGGCGGAGCGAACTCCGCCCCCCGGACCCCCCACCTCCTTTTTTTGGCTACGGGGAAGCGTGGCGAGCGCCGTTCTTGGCCCGATAACGCTGCGAAGCCTGGGAGTGCGGAGTTCTCTCCGCCCCCGATCCTTACCTTCTGATTTCGGTTGCCCGAATCCGAGGTTCGCCGCCAGTGCGGCAAACCTCGGTTCGGGCCATTGGCTCTTTGATCCGCTCCGCTCGCTGCGAAGTGCAGCGAACTTCGCTGGCAGGAACACCGGGCCGATTTCCCGGACTCCCGCACTTGATCGCAGGGGCGTTTTCGGGATTGATGCGCCCCGACCCGGCCGGGCCCTCCCCGGCCCCACTGCCCAGGACCCGTGATGGCAAGCACCACCCACAGCCCGGCGGCGGCCGACATCGAAGCCCCGCCGCTGCACAAGCACCCCTACCACCTGGTGGATCCCTCGCCCTGGCCGCTGGTCGGCGCCTTCGCCGGCGGCGCCATGCTGCTCGGCATCGTGCTGGCCGCCCATTACGGCGAATACATCGTCCTCACCCTGGGCGCGATCGGGGTGATCTTCACCATGTTCATGTGGTGGAGGGACGTGCTGAAGGAGAGCCGCACCCCCGGCCTGCACACCGCGGTGGTGCGCATCGGCCTGCGCTACGGCATGGCGCTCTTCATCGCCTCCGAGGTGATGTTCTTCGTCGCCTTCTTCTGGGCCTACTTCCACTTCGCCCTGTTCCCCGAGCATGTCTCCGGCGCGACCACCCATGTCTGGCCGCCGCAGGGCATCCACACCTTCAATCCGTGGAGCCTGCCCTTCCTCAACACGATGATCCTGCTGCTGTCGGGCTGCACGGTCACCTGGGCGCACCACAGCCTGCTGCACGGCGACCGCAAGGGCCTGGTGCAGGGTCTGGCGCTTACCGTGCTGCTCGGCCTCGCCTTCACCGGCTTCCAGGCCTTCGAGTACTCCGAAGCGCCGTTCAAGTTCGCCGGCGGCGGCGTCTATCCCTCCACCTTCTTCCTCGCCACCGGCTTCCACGGTTTCCACGTGATGGTCGGCACCACCTTCCTCGCCGTGTGCCTGGTGCGGGCGATGCGCGGCGGCTTCACCCCGCAGCGCCATTTCGGCCTGGAAGCTGCCGCGTGGTACTGGCACTTCGTGGACGTGGTGTGGCTGTTCCTGTTCAGCTGCATCTACTGGTGGGGCGTCGGCGAGATCGCGCAACACTGAGCGATGACGGCCCCGCCCGAGCCCGCGGTCGGGGCCGCGCCGCTGCCCGTGGTGGTGCTGCTCGGCCGCTGCCCACGCTGCGGCCGCGGCCACCTGTTCAAGGGCCTGCTCGCGATCCGGTCGACCTGCCCCGCCTGCGGGGTGGACTTGGCCGCGCAGGACGCCGGCGACGGACCCGCGGTTGCCGGCATCTTCATCCTCGGCGCGCTCACGGTGATCGCCGCCATCATCGTCGACATCCGCTACGAGCCGCCGCTCTGGGTCCACGCCGTCCTGTGGCCGATCGTCATCACCCCCCTCGCCATCCTCCTCATGCGCGCCGCCAAGGCCCTGCTGATCGGCCTGCAGTGGCGGCATCACGGGGGGGCGCTGGAGTGACATGGTTCGGGACCGAGAGGGGCTCTGCCCCTCTCGGGCTCTCCCCGCTGGGGGGCAGCCGTGCCCCCCAGACCCCGCGAGGAGAGGTCCGGGAATGGGGAGGGGCGTGGCGCGCGGGTGGAGATGGCGCGCCCGTTCGGCCCCTCCCCATTCCCGGACCTGTACCCTTGCCCGCGGGGTCCGGGGGGCATCGCTTGCCCCCCGGCGGGGAGGTCCAGGAGGGGCGGCGCCCCTCCTGGCCCGCACTGCGTCACCTCAGCGCCCCCGCATGAAGCCGCTCCTGCGCGCCGCTCTGCTGGTGGTGCCGGCGCTCCTGCTGCTGCTGGCGCTCGGCACCTGGCAGGTGCGACGCCTGGCCTGGAAGACCGACCTGCTGGCCCGCATCGATGCCGCCGAGGCCGCCCCGCCCCGCCCGCTGGTGGACCCGCCGGAGCCCTTCACCAAGGTCGCGGCGGCCGGGCGGTTCGAGCATGACCGCGAGGCGCTGCTCGGCGTGGAGGTCCGCGGCACCACGCTCGGCGCGCATCTCATCGTGCCGCTGGAGCGGCAGGGCGCGCCGCCGGTGCTGGTGGACCGTGGCTGGGTGCCGCTCGAGCGCGGGCTGCCCGTATCGCGGCCTGCGGGCGAGCAGCGTGTCGTCGGCTGGGTGCGGCCGGGCGACACGCCCGGCTGGTTCGCCGCGCGCGACGATGCCGCGGCGCGGCGCTTCTACAGCTTCGACCCCGCGGCGATCGGCGCCGCGCTTGGCCTGCCGGCGGTCGCGCCCTATGGGCTGGTGGCGCTGGGGGAGGGGGGGCTGCCGGCGCCGGCGCGGCATTTGCCGCATCCGCCCAACAACCATCTCGGCTATGTCATCACCTGGTACGGCCTGGCGGCCGCCCTGGTCGGCGTCTTCGCCGCCTGGGCGCGCCGGCGCCTCAAGGAATCCGCATGACGATGTCGCATGCCGCCTATGCCCGCCTGAAGGCCCGCTTCGCCCGCATCGCCGCGCTCGGGGAGGCGGCGTCGCTGCTGCACTGGGACGCCTCGGCGATGATGCCCCCGGGCGGCGCCGAATCGCGCGGCGAGCAGCTCGCCACCCTGGCCGGGCTGTCGCATGAGCTGCTGACCGCGCCGGTGGTGGCTGAGGACCTCGCCATCGCCACCACCGGGGACGGCGCGTGGGAGGAGGCGAATCTCGCCCTGATGGCGCGCGCCCATGCGCGTGCCGTCGCCCTCCCGACGCCCCTGGTGGAGGCCACCGCCCGCGCCAATTCCGCCTGCGAGAAGGTGTGGCGGGAGGCCAAGGCGCGCTCGGACTTCGCCCTGGTGAAGCCCTATCTCGAGGAAGTCGTGCGCCTGCAGCGCGAGACCGCCGCGGCGCTCTCCGGCGCGCTCAACCTCGCCCCCTATGACGCGCTGATGGACGGGTTCCAGCGTGGCGTCACGGCCGCCGATGTCGAGCCGGTCTTCGCCGCCTACGAGGCCTTCCTCGCCGAGACGCTGCCGCGTGCCGAGGCCATCCAGGCCGCCAAGCCCGCCCCCGTCCCGCTCGCCGGCCCTTTCCCGGTCGAGCAGCAGCGCGCGCTCTGCCGGCGGATGTCCGAGCGCCTTGGCCTTGATTACGACCATGCGCGGCTCGACGAATCCATCCATCCCTTCTGCGGCGGCACGCCCGCCGATGTGCGCCTGACCACCTTCTACGACGAGCACGATCTCTCCAAGGCGCTGCTCGGCGTTGTGCATGAGACCGGCCACGCCCTCTACGAGCGCGGCCTGCCGTCCGCCTGGGCGCGCCAGCCGGTGGGCGATGCCGCCGGCATGGCGGCGCATGAATCGCAGAGCCTCATCATCGAGATGCTGGCCTGCCGCTCCGATGCCTTTCTCGCCTTCCTCGGCCCCGAGCTGCATGCGCTTTTCGGCGGCGACGGCGCGGCCTACGCGCCGGCGAATCTCGCGCTGCTGTGGCGGCGGGTCGGCCGCGGCTTCATCCGCGTGGATGCCGACGAGCTCACCTATCCGGCGCATGTCATCCTGCGCTTCCGCCTCGAGCGTGCGATGATCGAAGGCGCGCTCGCCGTCGCCGAGCTCCCGGCGGCGTGGAACGAGGGGCTGCATCGCCTGCTCGGCATCATCCCGCCTGACGACGCGCGCGGCTGCCTGCAGGACATCCACTGGCACGACGGCGCCTTCGGCTATTTCCCCTCCTACACCCTCGGCGCCATGGCCGCCGCGCAGCTCATGAAGGCGGCGCGCGCGGCGGAACCCGGGCTCGACGCGGCGCTCGCCCGCGGCGACCTCGCGCCCCTGCTGGGCTGGCTGCGGCGCGAGATCCATGGCCGGGGCGCGCTGCTCGGCTTCCAGGACCTGCTGCGCGCCGCCACCGGCAAGCCGCTCGACCCCGCCGACTTCACCGAGCATCTGCGCGCCCGCTATCTCGAGCCCTGAGCCGCATGCGCGTCGTCTTTCCGCCCGCCGCCATCCCCTTGCCGCAGCTGCCGCCGGCGCCTTCCGCAGCGCCGAGCGTGCTCGCGCTCTCCATGCACAAGGCGGGCTCCACCCTGCTCTTCGACATGCTGCGCGAGCTTGCGCCCCATGCCGGCCTCGCCTTCTTCTCCATCGAGGACCATTTCTTCCAGGCCGGCGTGAAGCAGGAGGAGATGCCGCGCGAGGCGGCCGCGCTGATCCTGCCCGCGGGCTACTGCTATGGCGGCTTCCGCGGCCTGCCGCCCTTCGACATCCCGATCCTGCGCCACGCGCGCACGGCGATCCTGGTGCGCGACCCGCGCGACATGGCGGTCTCCAACTACTACTCGGTCACCCGCAGCCACGCCGTGCCCCAGAAGCCCGAGGGCGATGCGCATTTCATGGAGCGCGCGCGGCAGGTGGCGAACCGCCGCTCGGCCGACGAGCACGCCCTCATCGTCGCCCAGAACATCTACCGGCAATTCGACCGCTACGCCGCGCTCGGCCTGCTGGCGCATCCGAGCGTCGCGGTGTACCGCTATGAGGACGTGATCTTCCGCAAGCGCGACTGGCTCGCCGATCTCTGCGCCTGGTATGGCTGGCCGGTGCCGCGCGCCGTCACCGACCCGATCGCCGACCGCTACGACATCGTGCCAGCGGCGCCCGATCCCGCCGCGCATATCCGCCAGGTGCATCCCGGCAATCACCGCACCGAGCTGCAGCCGGGCACGATCAAGCGGTTGGACGCACAATTCGCCCGCTGGCTGCATCTCCTCGGCTATGCATGACCGTGCCGCCGGCCGGGCCTGATCCCGCGCGCGTCGCGCTGCGCCAGGCGCTGGCCCGCTGGCGCATCCTCGGCCAGGGGCCGGGCGAGATGGGCCCATTCTTCGGCGAGCTCCGCCGCGGCATCGGCCCGCTGCGCCAGCAGGTCTTCGGCGAATCCGGCCCCGACGACCCGCGCCCGCGTCTGCTGGTGACCACCGCGGTGCCGCACCGCCTGTCGGCGCAGGAGGGCCGCTACGCCGTGGTCGAATTCCCGGCGGCGGAGCTCGCCGCGCTGCGCGCCGGCGCCCCCGGCCTGCTGGTCTTCGACATGTCGACCGAAGGCCCCGCCTTCGCGCCCCGCTTCGGCACCGCGCTGCACGGCGCGCTGGCGCAATGCGGCCTGCCCGCCGAGCGCGCCGCGCTGCTGATCCAGAATGCGTGCTTCGCTGCGGACTACCGCGCCTGGGCGGCGGAAGCCGGGCACGCGCCCGTCGCGGTGATCGCCGCCAACGCCTATGCCCCCGGCATGTGGCTGCGCATGACGCAGGCCGAGCCGCCAGGCGACTCGCCCTACCGGCTGGGCTTCGCCCTGGAGCAGGACGGCCCGCGCCGCCATCGCTATGTCTGCCTGAATTTCATCCTGCGCGCCGCCCGGGCCATGCTGGTCGCCTGGCTGCTGGAACGGCCGGAGCGCGGCTTCATCTCCTTCTCCGTGCCGCGCGAGACCCCCTATCGGGAAGATCCGGAGGAGTTCCCCCGCACCCTGCGGCGCCTGTCCATGCCGGAGCACTACGAGGCGCATCTCGCGCGGGTCACGCGGCTGCTCGAGGCGGGCACGCACTTCGCCTCGGATGCCGACCACTTCGCGCGGCCGAGCCAGCGGGTCTACAGCCTGCCGGTCGAGGAGGTGGCGCAGGCGGAGCTCTTCATCGTGACCGAGACCGAGATCTCCGGGCCCAACCTCCAGCGCTACACCGAGAAGACCTTCAAGGCGCTGGTCTCCGGCCTGCCGCTGATCGTGTTCGGCTGCTGCCACACCATCGCCGCGCTGCGCGCCCTGGGCTTCGACCTGCACGAGGACCTCGTCGACCAGGGCTACGATGCGGAGGAGGATCCGCAGCGCCGCTTCGCCGCGGCGCTCGGCGCGGTGGAGCGCTTCCTCGCGCGCCCGCCGGGCTTCACCCAGGCCGAGATGGCGCGGCTGCGCGGGGCGGCGGCGCATAACCGCAGGGTGTTCGAGACGACGCTGCCGCGCGCGATGGTGCAGGAGCCGCTGGCGCGCCTCGGCGCGCTGTGCGGGCGGTAGGAACAAGAAAGATCGGGGGCGGAGAGAACTCCGCCCCCGAACCCCCACCTCCTTTTTTTGGCTTATTGGTTCTGGCTCCTCCCGCACTCTCAGGCGCCG
>Ga0081539_10003134_pt1 | contig 21078 bp, 17 predicted proteins | sample TabmetS4T2R2_FD_71023 | JGI IMG/M metagenome (GOLD analysis project Ga0081539, IMG submission 71023) | Tabebuia heterophylla rhizosphere microbial communities from the University of Puerto Rico - S4T2R2 | ecosystem: Host-associated > Plants > Roots > Rhizosphere ...
CCCCGGGAAACCGCGCGCCAGCGCGCCCTGCACGCCGCGCGCATCGCCGCCGAAGCCGACGTTCAACGCCAGGTACTGCTTGCCATCGACGGTAAAGGTCGACGGCGGCGCGATCACACCGGAGTTGAGCGGAAAGTCCCACAGCATCTTGCCGGTCTTCGCGTCGAACGCGTGGATCTTCCGGTCCGCGGTGCCGCCGTTGAAGACCAGGCCACCCGCCGTCGACAGCACCCCGCCCCAGTTGACCGACAGGCCAACCGCCGAGGTCCATACCTTCTGCTGGGTATCGACGTTCCAGGCCTGCAGCTCGCCGACCTGGGTCGTGTTCGGCGCCGGCGCCTGCGGTCCCATGCGCACGCCGGTGTATCCGCGTCCCGCTGTGTAAACGGCCGGCAGCCCGGTCAACGTCCCGCACATGTTGTTGTTCGCCGGGATGTACAGCAGGCGCGTCTCGGGATTGAACGAGACCGGCGGCCAGTTCCGGCCGCCGGAAATCGATGGGCAGATCAGTACGTTCTCACGGCCCGTACTTGGCTTCCGCTCGGGATCGATGTCCGGCCGCCCGGTCTTCGGGTCGAGACCCTTGAACACGTTCTGCAGCACGTACGGCTTGCCGTCGACGAACGTGATCGCGCCGCCGTCGCCGCGATCGAGGAAGTAGATGTAGCCGTTGCGCGCGACGTCGACGAGCCCCTTCACCATCTGGCCATTACGGCGGTAATCGATCACCAGTGGCGGCGACACCTCGTCCCAGTCGAACGACTCGTTGGGCGTGTACTGGAAATGCCCCTTGATCTTTCCGGTCGCCACGTCCAGCGCAATGGTCGACGCGATATACAGGTTGTCGCCCGGGCGCTGATCGCCCATCCATGGGCCGCCGTTGCCGGTGCCCCAGTACGCGGTGTTGGTCGCCTGGTCGTAGTTGCCTCGCACCCAGACCGATCCGCCGCCGGTCTTCCACTGATCACCCTTCGGCCACGTCTCGCTGCCCGGTTCGCCGGGCGCGGGAATCGTGTAGGTGCGCCACTGCTCCTTGCCGGTCTCGGGATCGAACGCCGCGATGAAGCCGCGAATGCCGAATTCGCCACCCGATGCGCCGACCATCACCTTGCCGCCGGCGACGAGCGGGGCCAGGGTGATGTAGTACGCCGACTTGTTGTCCGCGACCGTCGTCGTCCAGGCTTCCTTGCCCGTCTTCGCATCGAGTGCGATCAGCACCGCGTCACCCGACGCGAAATAGACCTTGTCGCCGTAGAGGGCAACGCCGCGATTGGTCTCGTGCGGCACGAGCACGCCCTGTTCACGAGTGCGGCGATACCGCCACAGCAGCGCACCGGTCTTCGCGTCGAGCGCGAGCACCTGGCTCATTGGCGTCGTCACGAACATCACGCCGTTGTTGACGACCGGCGCCGACTCGTGTCCGCGCGTCTCGCCGGTCGAGAACGACCACACCGGCTTCAGCTTCGTCACGTTCGCGGTGGTGATCTGCTTGAGCGGACTGTAGCCCCAGCCGTCGTAGGTCCGGGTCACCATCAGCCAGTTGCCCTCTTCGGGATTCTTCAGCCGCGCTTCGGTGACCGGCGCGTACTTCTGAAGAACTTCCGGCATCGGGAAGTTGACCGGCGGCGGCGGCGGTCCTTGCGCGACGACGACCGCGGTGAACAGGAGAACGAACCCAATCGCGTAACGCTTCATACGTCCTCCGGCGAGTGTCCGGCGGGTCTATAAAACAAGACCCGCCCTACACATCCGCCCAATCATTTCCTCTCCGGCAGCGCGAACACGTATAACGCCTGCCCGGTCCGTGGTACGCGGATCTCCGGCGCCAGTTGGGTCGGCACCAGTCGAGGACTCCCGCCGCCCAGACCGGTCGTGACCGCCACGTACTGCTTCCCGTCGACGGTGAAAGTCATCGGGAAACCCTGCACCGACATGCCGAGCCGCGTCTGCCACAGGATCTTGCCCGTCCTCACGTCCACCGCCTTGAAGCGGCGATCGAGATCGCCCACGAACGCGACGCCGCCCGCCGTCGACACCACGGCAGTGAGGAACGGCGCGCGCTGCTGGAACGACCAGACCGGCTTCATCGTGTTGACGTCGAACGCGGCCAGCTTGCCGATGTTCCCATTGGTGTTCGGCATCTCGGAGAAACGGCGATTGGCGCCGCCGGCACTCCCGCCGCCGGCCTTCTGCTCGATCGCCTGCGCGTTCATCTCCTGGCAGCTCTGACTGAGCGGAATGACGAGCGCGTTGGTCGGGCGGTTGTAACTCATCGCCTGCCAGTTGTGGCCGCCTTCGCTGCTCGGACAGCTTTGCACCCACTGGCCAACGGCGATCTCATAGAGGTCCGGACGGTACTGCGGCTCGCCGGTCTTGGGATTGATGTGATCCCAGGCATTCTGGAACACCGTCTCCACGTGACCGACGTATTTGCCGGTCTTGCGATCCAGCTTCCACAGGATCCCGTCCTTGCCGACCGTGAACAGATACTTCTGACCCGCCGAATCGACGAGGACGCGCTCGAAGACGATGTCGAGATCGAGCGCTTCGCCGGGCGCGTGCTGGAAGTACCAGGCAAGCTTGCCCGTATCCGCGTTGAGGGCGACCGTGGAGCTCGTATAGAGGCCTTTGTCGGTGCCCTTCATCCCGCGGCTGACCGGCATCCATGGCTTGGCCTGCGCCGTGCCCCAGAACGTGAGATTCAACTCCGGATCGTAGCTGCCGGTGATCCACGTTTCGCCGCCGGCGCGGAACAGATTCGTGAGCGTGCCCCACGAGTCGCCGCCCTCTTCACCTTCGCGCGCGATCGTGTTGAACCGCCACAGCTGCTTGCCGGTCTGCGCGTCGTAGGCGCTGATGAAGCACTTCTTCTCCTGATACTGCGAGCACCCGCCCATCCCCTGGATGATCTTGCCGTTGGCGATGAGCGGTCCGCTGGAGCTGCCGTTGCCGTCCGGCATCGCCACGTCGAAGGCGATCGTGCCGTTGCGCGCGTTGATCGCCACCAGGTGGGCGTTGCTCGTCGCCAGATACAGCTTGTCGTCGTAGAGCGACATGCCGCGCTGCGCGATGTTTACGCCCAGGTTGCGCTGCCAGACCAGATCGCCCGTTCTGCCGTCGAGCGCCTGCACGATGCCGCCGGTGTTGTTCAAGTAGATCGTGCCGTCATGCGCCAGCGGCGCCGGCTGATTGGTGCCGCCTTCGTTCATCGGCCAGACCCACGCGAGCTGCAGCTGATCGACGTTGTCGCGCGTGATCTGCGTCAGCGGGCTGAAGTTGTGCGCGAACTGATCGTGGCGCAGCATCAGCCAGTCGCCGGGCGGCGGATTGCGCATCATCTCCTCGGTGATGCGCGTGAACGTCTTGACCTCGCCAGTGACCGGCTGTCCCGCCGGCACGGGCTGTCCTTGCGGGATCGGGTCCTGCGCGCCACCGCGCCCACCTTGCGCTCCCCCGCCGCCCTGACGTCCACCGGCCGCACCCTGCGCCCCACCGCCACCCTGCGCCTGCGCGCCTGCGCCACCCGCACGCGCGGCGCCAGCCGTCACGCCGATGGGCACGCTCGTCGTCGCCGTGAACGGCTGATCGCCTGGCGTCCGACCGTTCGCCTGCAGCATGTACGCGGTGATGTTGACGTAGGTATCTGCCGGCAGCCGCCCGGGACTCTCCGGAGGCATCGTCGTCGACAGATACCCGTGGAGATCGCGCGTGGTCCGGGATGCCCACGTCGACATGAACGCGGGACCGGCCAACGCTGGAGGACCACTCAGGTCCGCTCCATGGCAGCTGGCGCAATTCGACATGTAGGCCGCGCGACCGGCCGTCGCCTGCTCGGCGGTAAAGGGGCCGGTGGCCGCCGGCTGCTGCGCGGTGACAAGCACGGCGGCGGCAACGGTCACGGCCGATGCGAAGAGAGCCTTCAATCCCCGCACATTCTTCTCCTTGACAGGCCCTGAGACGGCCTGCTCTACCGACCTTGATCGCGCCAAAGGGCTGCGGCGCGGACCTTAATGGTCCGCGAACCGAGGTTGGTCTATGCGGGGGGAATTCTACTGGTCTATGACTCCCGGTCCAAGGGTTATACCGCCGGGACCGGAACCCGCGCGGCCGGGGCTGGTCGTGCGTCGACCGCGGCGCCTCGCCGCTCGCCAATCTGCTGCCGCCACATGGCGTAGTAGAGGCCCTTCTGCTCGACCAGCTCGTGATGCCGCCCGGTCTCGACGATCCGGCCGCGCTCGAGCACGTAGATCCGATCGGCGTGCAGCACGGTCGACAGGCGGTGCGCGATGAGTACCGTGATCGCGTCGCCGCTTCTCGCCACCTCGCGAATCGTGTCGACGATGCCCTCTTCGGTAAGGGAGTCGAGCGACGACGTCGCTTCGTCGAACACGAGCAGATGCGGGTGGCGGAGCAGGGCTCGCGCGATCGACAGGCGCTGCTTCTCGCCGCCCGACACCTTCACGCCACCCTCGCCGATCACCGTGTCCAGGCCCTTGTTCGCCCGGGCGAGCAGGCTGTCGCAGGCGGCGCGCCGCAGGACGTCGAAGCACTCCTCGTCGGTCGCGCCAGGATTCACGAACAGCAGATTCTCGCGAATGGTGCCCGAGAACAGCTGCGTGTCCTGCGTCACGAAGCCAATCCGCTCGCGCAATTCGTCGAGATCGATGTCGGTACCGGCCACACCGTTGTAGAGGATCCGCCCGGACTGAGGTCGATAGAGACCAACCAGCAGCTTGACCAGCGTCGTCTTGCCGGCACCCGAGGGACCGACGAACGCGATCGTCTCTCCGCGCTCGGCGGCGAAGCCGATGTCGGTCACCGCCGGAGACGTTGCCGATTGATGCTGGAAGGTCACGTGCTCGAAGGCGAGCGCGCGCAGCTCCGCGAGCGCGCGAGGCTGCGCCGGCTTCGGCTCGCGCGGCGTCCGCAGAATGTCCTGGAACACGTTCAGCGACGCTTCGGTCTCGCGATAGATGTTGATGATGTTGCCCAGCTCCTGCAGCGGTCCGAAGATGAAGAACGAGTAGATGAACAGCGAGAAGAACTGCCCGACCGTGATCGCCCGCGTGTAAATGAGGTAGAGCATCAGGAACATGATGCTCGTGCGCAGCAGGTTGACGCAGGTTCCCTGGATGAAGCTCAGGCTGCGCAAATACTTCACCTTCTTCAATTCCAGCGTCAGGATCTTGCGCGTCGTCGCATTCAGGCGCTCGATCTCCTGCTGGCCGAGGCCCAGGCTCTTCACCAGCTCGATGTTGCGAAGCGACTCGGTGGTCGACCCGGCGAGCGCCGTCGTCTCGGCGACGATCACTTTCTGGATCTGCTTGATGCGCCGGCTCAGCACCGAGCTGATCACCCCGAGGATCGGCACCGTGAGGAAATACACCGGCGCGATGATCCAGTGCACGGTCAGCGCATAGATCATCACGAAGATGATCCCGACCAGCGACACGAACAGCACGTTGATGGATTGCGTGATCAGCCGCTCGACGTCCGTGCGTACCTTCTGCAGCTTCCCCAGCGTCTCGCCGCTGCGCTGATCCTCGAAGACCGAATACGGCAGCTCCAGCGAATGCCGGATCCCGTCCGAGTAGAGTTGCGCCCCCAGACGCTGCGTGATGACGTTGATGTAGTAGTCCTGGAAGTTCTTCGCCACGCGCGACACGAACGCCACGCCGACGGCGGCGAGCAGCAGCAGGCTGACGCCGCGGAAGAACTCACCGGTCGTGTATTCCTGGAAGCGGGTCGCGTAGCGGTCGATGACGTAACGAAGAATCAGTGGATCCAGGAGCGAAAACGTCTGGTTGATCGCCGCCAGCACCAGCGCGACGCCCACGAGCCCGCGATACTGGCGGAGATACCCGAAGAGCAGCTGCATCCTCGAATTATCTCAGTCCCAATTCCCGACTCCCATCGTCCAAATGGCGTAGCTGAATCGAGACGCGGCCTGGATTCACCGGCCGGTTTCGGGCGTTGGAGACTGCGTGTCGGGAGTTTGACACGCGCTCTTCCCTAAGCGAACATCCACCCTTGCGGTTGCCCGACCGGGCGATGGAGGCCATTTGATACGACGATCCCCATGGGGCGTTTCGCTTGCGCTGCTGGTTCTGGCTCTTGCTCTGCCGCTGACGGGACGCGCCCAGAAGGGCTCGCCGAACGGCGAGTGGCGCGCCTACAGCGCCGAAGAGGGCAGCACGCGCTACTCCCCGCTCGATCAGATCAACCGCGACACGGTGAAGAGCCTGCAGGTTGCCTGGACCTGGAAGTTCGACAACTTCGGCACGATCCAGGAGACGAACACGAGCGAGACGACGCCGATCATGGTCAACGGCGTGCTGTATTTCACCGCCGGACAGAAGCGGACCGTAATCGCCGCGAATGCCGGGACCGGTGAAACGCTGTGGACGTGGCGACCGAATGAAGGCGAGCGCTTCGATCGCGCGCCGCGCAAGGTACATCGCGGTGTGTCGTACTGGACCGACGGTCGCGACTCGCGCATCCTGGTCGTGACCCCGGGCTTCCAGCTCGTGGCGCTCGACGCCAACACCGGGGCGCCCGTTCCGACATTTGGCGAGAACGGGATGGTCGATCTCTTCAAGCAGCTCGACAACGATCTCGGAATCGATCCACTCGGGAAAATCGGCAACAGTTCGCCACCCGTCATCGTCGGCGACACCGTCATTGTCGGACCGGCGCTGCTGGTCGGCGTGCGCGTCAACAAGTCGAACGTCCGCGCGGACGTCATGGGCTTCAACGTGCGCACGGGACGGAAGGCGTGGGCGTTTCACACGATTCCGCGCAAAGGCGAGCCTGGCTACGAAACGTGGGAGAACGGGTCTGCTGACTACACCGGCAACGCCGGAGTATGGGGACCGTTCTCGGCGGACCCGCAGCTCGGTCTGGTGTATCTGACCGTCGAGGCGCCCACCAACGACGTCTACGGCGGCCATCGTCCCGGCAGCAATCTCTATTCGAATTCGATCGTGGCCGTCGACGCGAAGACCGGCAAGCGCGTGTGGCATCAGCAGCTGGTGCATCACGACATCTGGGACTACGACGTGCCGGCGCATCCGATCCTGCTCGACATCACCGTCGATGGTCGGCCGGTCAAGGCGCTGGTCCAGCTCACGAAGCAGGCGTTTGCGTATGTGCTCGATCGCACCAACGGCAAGCCGGTGTGGCCGATGCCCGAGACTCCGGTTCCGCAAAGCGATGTGCCGGGAGAGAAGTCGTGGCCGACGCAGCCGATACCGTCGAAGCCGCCGGCATTCGACCGACAGGGGATCACACCCGACGATCTGATCGACTTCACTCCGGCGCTCAAGGCTGAAGCGCTCAAGGCAATCGAGGGGTATCGCCTAGGTCCCGTCTACACGCCGGGCTCGCTCCTTGCCAACGGCAACAAGGGCACGATCATCATGCCGGGCTACGGTGGCGGCGCGAACTGGTACTCCGGTGCAGCCGATCCCGAGACCGGATTCGTGTATGTCAGCTCGATCACGGCAGCCAACGTGATCGGCCTCAACAAGAACGATCCGGCGACGAGCCGCATCGACGCGGATTACACGATGGGTGGCACGCTGCCCCGCATCCAAGGGCTGCCGCTGACCAAGCCGCCGTACGGACGCATCACTGCGTACAACATGAATCGCGGCGAGATCGCGTGGCAGGTTCCCAACGGTGACACGCCGCCGGCGATCAAGAACAATCCCGCGCTGCAGGGCGTGAACATCCCGAAGACCGGCAGTCCGTCGCAGGCCGGATTGCTCGTCACCAAGACGCTGCTCTTCGCCGGCGAAGGCCCTGGAGGGCAGGCGGTCTTCCATGCCTACGACAAAGCCACCGGCGCTGACATCTGGCAGACGCCGATTCCGGGTCCGCAGACCAGCCTGCCGATGACCTACATGCACCAGGGCAGACAATTCGTCGTGTTCGCGGTACGAGGCAGCGCACAGCCAGGTGCGCAGACGGGGGCGCAGCTGATCGCCTTCGCCATGCCACAGCAACAGCAGCCACGCCCACCCAATGCCGGCCGTGGCGCCGGCGACGGTGACGCACGATGAACGAACGGAGACAAGCCATGACTACGCGCCGTGATGTCTTGAAGGGAACATTCGCCGTGGCGGGACTCGCGGCGCTCGGCCTGCCGGAGTGGGTGATGCCGGCGCTCGCGCAGGGAGAAACGGTGGTGCCGTTCACCGATCTTCCGGCCAACGCCAACTTCACGCCGACCCCGATCACGCGACAGCTCGATATCAGAACGATCGCCGGCCCGTTCACGCCCAAGGATCAGTTCTTCACCACGCAGCACTACGGACATCCCGAGGTCGATCCGGCGACGTTCAAGCTGAAGGTGACCGGCCTGGTGGAGCGGCCACTCACGCTGTCGCTCGACGACCTGAAGAAGATGGGCGGCACGGAGCTCGTTGCCGGGTTCGAGTGCTCGGGCAATCGCCGTCCCCTGCAGGGGCTGTCGAGCAACGGCAAATGGACCGGCGTTTCGCTGAAGAAGGTGCTCGACCGCGCCGGCGTGAAACCGGAGGCGCGTGAGTTCGTCTTCTTCGGTGCGGATCGCGGCAAGGAAGAAGTCGAGTTCCGCAACAACAAGTACGAAGTCGAGCAGCAGTTCGGCCGATCGTTGCCGCGCGAGAAGGCGATGTCGGGCGACCCGTTCCTCATCTACGCGCTCAACGGCGAGCCGCTGACGAAGCACCAGGGCGCCCCGCTGCGTCTGCTCGTGCCAGGCTGGTACGGCGTCGCCAACGTCAAGTTCCTCTCCGAGATTCATCTCCAGGCCGATGACTATCTCGGCAAGTTCCAGGCGCGCTGGTATCGCACGCTGTACGGCGAGAAGGTCGACGGCGAGACCCGCTGGGTCGAACGCGCGGTCACGCACATGCAGCTCAAGTCGTACGTCGCGCGCGTGACGAGCGCAGGTGGCGGCTACAAGGTGCTCGGCGTCATCCTCAACGACGGCACGCCGATCAAGTCGGTCGAGGTGAAAGTGGACGAGGGCGCGTGGCAGCCGGCGACGATCGATCCGGCCACCAACAGCAAGTACTCGTGGAAGCTGTTCACGTACAACTGGACCGGTGCGACCCCTGGCGAGCACACGATCGTGTCGCGCGTAACCGACGTCACCGGGAAGGTTCAGCCGACGACTGAAGAGCTGGAGAACAAGAAGACCTTCCTCGAGGACAACTCGCAGTACCCGCGCAAGGTTATGATCGGGTCACAAACGTAGTCGCGAACCACGCCGCAGCCTTGGCGCAGGCGGGTCCGCGCATTCAGTGGGAGACGTCATCATGAAGACGCAGTTCTCGGTTGCCCTCATCGTTGCCGCGCTGCTCTTCCCCACCGTCGCGAGGGCGCATCACGGGTGGGGCGGAAACGACGACAAGGAGTACGAGCTCACCGGCACCGTCGCCAAGGGCGTCAGCCTCGCGGGCCCGCATGCGACGATGCAGATCAAGACGTCGGACGGAAAAGTGTGGGATCTGACGTTGGCGCCAGGGCCCCGCACCGAGGGCGCCGGCCTCAAGGAAGGGATCATTCCGGTCGGCGCCACCGTCACCGCGCACGGCCACCGCAGCAAGGATGCGAACAAGCTCGAGATGAAAACGGAGCGCGTGACGTGGAACGGGAAGACATTCAACGTCTATCCGGACCGCGATTGATCTGCTCCAGTAGCAACTGATCCCTCACCGGTAATCGTAGGGCCGCCTTCAGGCGGCCCAACCCGTGCACGCCTTCCTCGCCGCGCTCGAAGCATCATTTGTCGGCCACTTGATGCGTGATCACGGTGTCTGGACCTACTCGCTCGTCAACCTCTCTCACATCCTCGGCGTCTCCTCACTTTTCGGCTCCGTGCTGATTCTCGATCTGCGGCTGCTCGGCTGCTGGCGTCGCGTGCCGATCGGCATGATTCGCAGCGTCGCGGTTCCAATCGCCAGAACGGGGTTTGCCATCGCCGCGATCACCGGAGTCGGGCTGCTCGCCACGAAGGCCACCGAGTACATCGGCAACCCCTTCCTGCTGATCAAGTTCCCGGCAATTGCGATCGCGCTCGTGAACGTCGCGATTGTGAGTCGATCGCCGGCGTGGCAGGCGCTCGCCTATCGCGAACCGTCGGCGGCCGAAGCGCGTCGGCTCGCGCTCATGGGCGGCGTGTCACTGCTGTCGTGGCTGACAGCAGTGACGGCCGGCCGAATGATTGGTTACTGGTAGTTCAGTTATCGCGGATTGGTGTGGTGGGATCCGTCGACGATGTGCTCGAGGTCGCGATCCTCGCAGCGCGCCGGCTCCTCCAGTTCTCGATCCGTGATCCACAGCGTCTGCGGACGTAATGTCCACGGCTCGGCGAGCACCGCCGGATCCTGGGCGATCGCCTGATACTCGATCGTGTCGCCCACGCGACGCAGCCGCTCGATCACTTTCAGATCCTTCGTGTGGAACGCGCCGTTGTCGGTCAGCCACGTCTCTTCATTGAAATTCGTGGTCTCGACGACCAGCGTGTCACCTTCCCAATGCGCGACGGCGTCGCCGAGATAGCTGGCCGGCACGTCCTTGCGATGCTGCCGGCCGTCGGTCGGCACGATCCGGAAGAACCCGCCGCTGACGTCGTCATAGAGGAACACGACCTCGCGGTTGTTCTGCACGATCTTCTGCGGTGGACCGATGCGCGGCACGCCCGGCGCCTGGCACTGCAGCACCGTGTCCGTCTGCACCTGCCGCTGATCGAGATCCTTCACCTTGGCGAGCGCCTCGGGCTTGTACTTCGGAAACGCCGTGCCCGCTGCAGGCGGAGGCGGACCACCCGCGCGACCAGCCCCACCGCCTGGCGCCGGCGGACAGCCGATGATGCAGACCGATCCTTTTTCGAGCTGGCGCGGCTGAACGAACTCGATTCCTCCGAGGTGATCCCAGGTTCCGTTCAGATCGGGACGTTCGCCAAGACGCGGTGTCGCCTTCGCGGCGAGCTGCGTCAGTCGATCCGCGGTCATACGCGGCCCCTGCGCGGCCACGCTCGACCCGGCGAGCGCGATCACGACGCCGGCAAGGACGGTAGCAACGTCGATGCCGAGGATGGCCACCATGGCATAACGCAACAGGCGCGACATCTATGGCCTCCTATTCGCCGGCGAGCAGAAAGAAGTGTCCGTCCGCGTAGGTGATCTTGGAGATCCACCCGAGATGCTTGGTGCCGTCACGCGCGGGAACCGCGTTGATCGTCACGACCTCGCCTGGCGCGCCAGTCAGCGCGTCCTTCGACAGGCCGGCCTTCCGCATCATCGCCGTCGGCAGCGACGACAGCGCCCATGTCGTGACCGAGCCGTTCGCCTCCTTCACGTCCAGGTAGATGTAGACGTGAGGATTCATCCAGTCGACCTTCGACACGGTGCCCTTGAGCACGATCGGTTTCGACGTATCGAACTGGCCGGACACCGAGTGATGGGCCCACGAGGGCACGGCGAGCGCGAGCATCAGCGCCGTCGCCGAAAGAATTGCGAGTCGCGAGCGCATCTCTCCCTCCAATCAGATGCGGCGCGGACCTTCATGGTCCGCGACCGGCATCGTAGGCCCGGCGGCAGCCATCGTCAAGCGACAGAGCGCGGCGGACGTGGACTAGGATCAGGGGAATGTCCCGCAAGCTGACCGCCAGTTCTTCCATCGTCTTGTTCGCGCTGATTGCGTTTTCCTGGCCGACGTCGGCACAGCAGCCGCAGCAGGGACCTACACCGGGGGTTCAGGTGGGCGTGCCGACCGGCGGCCGCGGCGGTGGGCAGGGCGGCGGCCCGGGTCGAGGCCGCCGCGGCGGCGGACCCTCGAAGCCGGCCCCGCGCTCGGCGGACGGCAGGATTCTGCTCGGCGGCGCGACGCCGAAGGACAAGGGCCTGTGGCTGCCGGCCGGCGTCGTGACGACGTCGTTTGCGCCCGCCGAGGGCATTCCCTTCCAACCATGGGCGAAGGCGCTGTATGCCGATCGACAGACGCATCGTCTCGAGCCGCACGCGCGCTGCAAGGCGTCGGGCGCGGTTCGTCAGATGCAGACGCCGTACGGCGTCGAATTCGTCGAGCTTCCCGAGCTGCAGCAGGTCTACATCTTCGACGTCGGCGGCCCGCACACATGGCGGACGGTGTACATGGACGGCCGCTCGCATCCCAAGCGCGTGATACCGAGCTACTACGGCCACTCGATCGGCTGGTGGGACGGCGACGCGCTCGTGGTCGACACCGTCGGCTACAACGAGGACTTCTGGTTCGACCGCGGCGGCACGCCGCACACCGAGCAGCTGCACACGCTCGAACGCTTCACCCGCACCAACTACGACACGATCGATTACCAGGTGACGATCGACGATCCCCTGACATACACCGCGCCTTTCACCGGCCGCTTCAACATGCGATGGGAGGACGGCACGGAGTTGTTCGAGTACGTGTGCCAGGAGCAGAACTACGCCGGCACGCTGATGGTCGGCGCCTCGGTCTCCGAGGGAACGGTCGATCGCACGAGCCCGTTCGTACCGTGATGCTGGGCGGTGCCATGCTCGCTATCGCTGGTCGAGAGCGGACAGCCTAGGAGATGCGGCGCGGACCTTTATGGTCCGCGAACGTTGAATGGAACGGCGAGGCGTCATGGCACCTCCATCATCCAAACCCGGCACCATCGACGACTACATTTCCACGTACCCGCCCGACGTTCGATCCATCCTCAAGAAGATCCGCGCCACCGTCAGGGCGGCCGCTCCTGACGCGGAAGAAGTCATCAGCTATCAGATGCCCGCGTTCAGGCAGAACGGCATCCTGATCTACTTCGCCGCCTTCAAGAACCACATCGGCATGTTTCCGCCGGTAACGGGTGATCCGCGGCTGGAGAAGGCGCTCGCGCCCTATCGCGGTCCGAAAGGAAATCTGAAGTTCCCGCTCGACGAAGCGATTCCCTACGACCTCATTCGCAGAATCACGTCGCTGCGGGTGAAACAGGATGCCGCCCGCGCCGCCGCGCGGCGAAAACGACGCTGACAGCAGGACCGCTTGCAGCGGCACCGACCAGCGAAGCGGGCGTTGCACCGACCGCATGAGGGGAGCTACCGTATAGCTCAGCTCGCTGCACCTCACGACAACAGATGGAAACCGCCACGATCAGCTATCGCGTAGCTGATTTTCTGAAGAAATACCCGCCGTTTCAGGCCATGGCGGAACAGGACCTGCTCGATCTCGCCGGTCGCGGACGGGTCCGCTTCTACGAGCGGTACGAGCACATCCTGTCGCAGGGCGAGCCGCACAAGCACCAGATCTTCGTCATTCAACAGGGCGTCGTGGCCCTGTGGGACGAAGTCAACGGCGTCTTCGAGCTCCGCGACGTGCGCGGCCCCGGCGACATGCTCGGCGTCGAGCGATTCAACGGCGCGCCATTCTCGCTGTATGCCGCGCGGTCGTCGGCCGACGTCGTCATCTACGCGTTCCCGGCGGACGAATTCGAGACGCTGCTCGAGAAATATCCGAGCGCGAAGCAGTTCGTGTCCGCCTACAGCGCCGTGACGCTGGATCATCAGACCGCCGACGAGCGACGCCGGCCCGAAGACGTGTTCCTGCATGACGTCGTCAAGGCGAAGCGGCTCGTGACCTGCCGGCCGCAGGACAGCATTCGCGACGTGGCGCAGGCGATGCGCGCCAACGGTGTCGATGCGCTGGCCGTCGTCGACGCGGATCGCCGTACGCGCGGCGTGGTGACCGCCAGCGATCTGCTCGCGTGGCTTGCCGACGGCGACGGCACGCGTGACGAGCCGGTCGAGCGCGTCCTCACGCCGCCCGTCGCACTCGCCGCCGACACCTCGGTGACCGATGGCGTGCTCACCATGTCCGCGGCAGGCGCGGCGGCACTGGCAATCACGGCCGATGGGACTCCCACCGGTGAAATTCACGCACTCGTGACAGCCGCCGACCTGGCGTCGGTGTTCGGCGATCAGCCCGTCTCGATCATCCGTGATGTCCATCGTGCGTCGAACACGTCGGAGCTTCGCGCGCTCAATCATCGCGCGCGGGCGCTGGTGCTCGACTATCTGACGAACGCTCACGCCGTCGACTGGCTGCGACGATTCACGACGCTGGTCGACGACGCGATCGCCACGCGGCTGATTGCGCTCGCCCATTCGACCCGCTTCGCTCGCTCAGGACAAGCCGGCGGACCGTCGTCTGACGCGTCCTGCTGGGCAGTCTGCGGATCATCGGGCCGCGGCGAGTCGTTGACGAGGCTGGCGCCGGAACTGGTCCTCGTCGCGGACGGCAGCTCCGACTCGATGGCGCTGTATCAGCGCGTCGTGGATCTGCTCGGAGAGTGCGACTATCTCCCGCGGCACGACGACACATTCGACCGGCACTTCTTCGCGGCAGGCCCGGGCGAATGGCGCCAGCGCTACAAGTCGTGGGTCGAGCAGCCAATCCTGAATCAGACCCACGCGGCGCGGGCCTTCTTCGACCTCCGTCCGCTCGAGCGCGCACACCCGCTGTGGCGCGAGCTCGACGCTGCCATCACTGCTGCCATCGATCGCGACTTCCTGCAGATCATGGCCAACGACTGCGTGGCCAGGCTCCCGCCGCTGACGTTCTTCCAGGACGCGGTAGTCGACGACATGGGCGAGGAGAGCCAGCTGTTTCAGCTCGAACGCAACGCGGTGACGCCGCTGGTCGACGTCGCACGCGTGTACGGGATGGCCGCCGGACGCGTGCTCGGCGGCTCGACGCCGGAGCGATTCGCGATGGCGCGCACGCTGCTGCCGCAGCATCAGGCGCTCTTCCGTGAAGCCGCCGATACCTTCAGCATCGTGCTGTGGCAGCAGGGGCGCATCGGCATCAGGCAAGGCACGAGCGGCGCTGAATTGCCGCCGTCCCTTCTGAGCCGCCACGACCGGCAAGTGTTGAAGAGCGGCTTCCGGGTCATCCTCGAGCTGATCCAGCTGACCGCGGGCTGGAGCTGGCTCGAGGCGCTGTGATGGAGCCCTTTCACGAGCGCTACCAACGGCGCTTCACGGCGACGTGGAGCGATGATACGCCAATCGATCGCGTTCGCTTCGTCGTCCTCGATTCGGAGACGACGGGCCTCAATCCGCGAACCGATCGGCTGATCACCATCGGCGCGGTCGTCGTGCAGGGCGGCGACATCGTGCTCGAGGACTCGTTCGACGCGCTGATCCAGATCGCGCGCAACACGCCGGCGGTGACGGTGCACGGCATCACGCGCGACGAGACCGAGGGTGGGATCGACGAGCCGGAGGCGTTGACGCGATTCCTCGACTATCTGCAGGACGGCGTCATCGTCGGTCATCACATCGGTCACGACGTCGAGACGTTGAATGCGGGGTACGAGCGGCACTGGGGCTTCGCGCTGCTGAATCGCAACCTCGACACGATGGACCTGACGCTGCATCTCGAACGCAGCGGCGCGTTTGCCGGCCGCGAGCGCATCCGCGAGTTCACGCTCGACAGCCTGTGCGAGATGTTCGGCGTCATCCCGCACGACCGTCACACCGCCGGCGGCGACGCGTTCATCACCGCGCAGGTGTTTCAGCGGCTGCTGCGCCTCGCGTCGCGTCATGGTCGCGACACGCTCGGCGCCTTGTGCGAGCCCTTCCCGGTCGAGGAGTCCGGCGCTTCATCGACCTAGAGATCTTTCGTGCAGGCTACAAGGACAAGCAGTTCGGCCCGACGCCAGACGAGCGAAAGGACGTGGTGACGCGCCTATTCGCTTCGAACGAGGGTGATGACGCTCGGATTCTTACTGTTTTCCAACTCGAGCCGTATTTCGAGGGTGCTCGTTCTCAGGGTACGCAGGGCCAAGGCGGCATCGCGATAGCCGGACGCGTGCACCTTCAAGGTAATGTCGTATCGACCAGGAGCGACGATGGAAAGGAGTCGAAACCGACCGTCGGATCCCGTTCGTGTCTCGAAGAGATTAGGGTAATCCTCTCGGACAGATGCGTCGAAGAAGACAAGAGCCTCGGATTACCGGCCGGCCCCTCGCGTCTGAGACCGTCCCTTCAGCGCCAATCCCGCCATCACAGGCCGAGCATGGCAATGCAAGGAACAAGAGAACAGTCAAAGATCGAAGTCGATGCATGGCAAGCCTAACGGATAGGTTTCAGCCGCGGCGGCACATCATCGCATGCGCCGTCGGCTGCAAACCGTGTTAGGCCGTTTCGATTGACGATCGGATGGTGACGATGCCATCGTCGTCGGTTCCTGGGCTGCGACCGAGCGGGCTGCGATCAATCGCGCGGGCCGGACGTCGCGTGGCTGGCCGTGCCTGAAATCTGTCGCTTTCTGGGTATCGTCATCGGCATGTTCTTCAACGAGCACGGCCCGCCGCATTTCCATGCGGTATACGGCGAATACAAGATCACCGTCGAGATCGAATCGGGCGCAGTGCGTGGGGCATTTCCGACCCGAGCGCTCAGACTGGTGCTTGAATGGGCCAGCCTTCACAGGGAAGAATTGCTGACGGACTGGGAGCGGGCACGGCAACGTCAGCCGCTCATCCGAATCGAACCGTTGGAGTAACGAATGATGCCGTATGACGTGATCGAGGCCCGGCACGTCGGTGGCTTTGTCCTCTGGCTGCGGTTTCGAGACGGCACGGCCGGGGAGATCGATCTGGCTCCGGAACTCCATGGCCCTGTCTTCGAGCCGCTTCGGGACCCTGCCGTCTTTCGGGATTTCAAGATCCACGCAGAATTTCAAACGATTGTCTGGCCCAATGGCGCTGATTTCGCGCCAGAGTATTTGCACGACCACGTGCGGGTCACGGCCTAACAACGCGATGGACCAGACGCCGCCTCGGGCCGCTCACGCGTCCTTCCCGGCCCTGGTCATCGCCGACCGCCGTGCCCGACGCACCGCGTTCGCCGTGTGCGCGTTGATCACCGTCGCAGCCACGGCACCGACGCTCGCTCAGCAACCAGCGTCGCCAGCCCGTGCCAATTCTGCGAGCTCGTCGTGGCGGCAAATCCGCACCGCCGATCTGACGGTCATGGGCAATGCACCTGAGGGCGATTTGAAGCGCGCCCTCCGCGAGGTGACCGCCTTTCGAACGGTTCTCAGGGTGCTGTTTCCCAACATGCGCCTGACCAGTCCGGTGCCGACCTACATGGTGGTCCTGCGCGATTTCGAGACGTTCGGACGGTTTCAGCCGCGCGACTCGCGAGGCCGGCGACAAAACAACGTCGGCGGGTACTTCACACGACTCGCGGACTCCAACCTGATGGTCTTCCCGTCGGGACGCGATTTCGATTACCGCACCATCTTTCACGAGTACACGCACTATGTCGTCCAGCAGAACGTGCACTCGTACATTCCACTGTGGCTCAGTGAAGGACTTGCGGACTTCTACTCGACTTTCCAGCGCGAGTATCAGGGCCGCACGCTCGTCGGACGCGCGTCGGGCGATCGCCTGGCGATCATCAAGAGCCAGACGTTCATGCCGCTGCGGGATGTGGTATCGCCGCGCAACATGGAGGAGACCTGGCGCTGGGCGAATCGCATCGGATTGTTCTACTCGGAGTCGTGGGCCTTGGTGCACTACCTGCTCATCGAACGGAAGAACCCTCGTCCCTACCCGATCGACACCTATCTTGCGGCCCTGGCCAGGACGGGATCGCATGACGACGCGTTTCGCGAGGCGTTCGGCGTCGACGTCGACGGCATGGACAAGGAGCTCCGGGACTACGTGCGCCGTCTCAATTTTCGCGCGATCTTTCTCGAGCCTCTGGCGGATACCACGTCGAATATCGTCAGCGAACCGATGCTGGAAGCCGACGTGCGGCAGCTGCAAGGGCGGCTGCTGCTCGAGCTCGATCTCCGAGACGAGGCCAGGCGCGAGCTCGATGCAGCGTTGAAAGCCGACCCGGCGCATGTCGACGCGCGGATCTCCCGCGCGCGCCTAGCGCTGGCCGACGATCACGAGGACGAAGCCATCGCCGGGCTGCAGGAAGCGGCGGCCGCGGCACCGAAGAGTGCAGCCGCGCAGCTCTATCTCGGTCGAGCGCTGGCCCGTGCCTGGCGACACGACGAAGCGATCGCAGCATTCACGAAGGCCACACAGCTCGACAACGACAACCCGGCGGCATGGCTGGGACTGAGTCAGTCGACCCTGGCCCTCAACCGCGACGCACAATCGAACGCCACATTCAAGGTCGCGTACTCGCTCGAATCGAGTCCCGGGTTCTTTATCGGCCAGGCAAATGCCGCCTTTCGTGCCGGCCGCAACGACCTCGCCGCCGCGGCCGCCCGCTCCTACCTCGAACAGGTCGGATTCGTGGATGATTCCGCGGCCTATCGGGCCTTCTTTGTCGCCATCGCCGATCGACGATCGGGACAACCGGACAGCGCCATGACGATTCTGGCAGCGGCGGCAAAAGTGGTCCAACCCAACACCTGGACCTTCGCGGTCCTGCAGTTTCTCCAGGGGCGACTCGATCAGAATCAATTCCTGTCGATGGCGAAAGACGTCGGCGAAAAGACGGAAGCGCACGCCTACACCGCCTTCACACTCGATATCGCGGGCCGCCACGACGAGGCCATGCCGCACTACCAATGGGTCGTGGAACAGGGCGCGAAGAACTACACCGAATACGCGTTGGTGAAGGGCGAGCTCGAACGACTGAAGCACGCTACGCCGACGAACCGTAACTCGGCGCCCTGAGCGTCTGGATACGGGGCGTCAGTCGGGTCAGTGGAGGGTTTCCCGGGATGGTGAGACTCGATCACCTCACGATTGTTGTGTCCAACTACACGGCCTCGCGTGATTGGTACGTGAACAACCTTGGCCTGCGTGTCGAGTTCGAAAACGCGGACGCCGGATTCGGCGGTCTCGAAGATGACGGAGCCGTCGAGTTGATTCTGGTGCAGCATCCCCTGACCCAGCGTCAGCGCGACTGCACGCTGACGTTTCAGTGCGACAGCGTTCACGAGAAGTAAGCCCTGCGTGTTCAGCCGACGGAGGCGCTGCGGCAGGCGTGATGGCGGTTGGGGGCCTTAATTCAAGCCCAGGAGCCGTGCGGGATTCTGCTTTGCCATCCGGTCGATATCGGCTTCCGAGATTCCCTTCGCACGCAACGCCGACAGAAACGCACCGAAGCCGTCAGGTGGCAGAGGGTTGTTTGCCTGCCCGAGATCCGAAGACAGGACGCACGACGCGGGGCCAATCGCGCGAATGGCATCGGCGAAACGGGTAACTCTCGCGTCCGCGTCGCTGTCGCGCATCGAGCCGCCGACGAACTCGATCATCGCGCCAAGGCGTGCGGCCTGCTGCATCTGCGCGACCGTCATCAGCACCGGCGCGTTCATCGCGTGCGTGACGACCATCCCGCGTACGCCGGCTCGCCGGCCTTCCTCGAGGAGCAGCAACGCCTCCGCCGGAGACGTGTGACCCGTGGCGAGCGCGAGGTTGTGCTTCGCGATGAGCGCGAGCACGGACTTCACCTCCGGCAGCAGCGCGCCATTCTGGGCGACGCGGACGAACGGCCGGTTCTCCTTCGAATAGCGAACCTGATTCTCGGCGTCGAATGTGGACATCCACACCATCCGTCCCCATCCGCCGGTGACCTTCGTCATGTGCTCGACCGCGGCGGGATTCATGCCGCCGACAGTGAGATTCAGGTCGATCCCGCCGAACACCTGCATGTCGGGAACGACCTTGCGCACGAGGAAAGCGATGCCTGCCGTCGACTCGTAATGATTCTTGAGCACGATCGCGCGCATGCCACGCACGTGCGCGAGCCTGGCCACTTCGATCGCATCCACTGACCGCGGCCGATCGTCCGGCGTCGTGTGCACATGGATGTCGATCGCGCCAGTGAGTAGACGAGAATCCGCGGCATCGCCGGCCGCTTGACGACCGCGACTGCTAACCGAGACAACTGTCGCGACGACCGCCGCGACGATCACGAACGCGTGCTTCATATCAGTTGCCCGTGGCGACGATGCGATTGATGAGTGAGGGATCGTTCGGCAGCAGACCCGCCGCGGGCAGGCGCGGCGTCAGCGTCTTCCAGTTAGGATCGCCGCGGAACACGCGCCGGAACAGCGCCAGCGACTCGTCGACCCGACCCATGTTCACGAGCGCGACGGCGTGCCAGTAGACCATCTCGAGGTTGTCGGGCGCGAGCGCGGCCGCGGCACTGTATTCGCGCAGCGCCCCTTCGTTGTCCTTCTTCTCCACCGCGAGATCGCCGGCGTTCATGTGGTTGTACGCGCGCTGCAGCACGACGAGCCGTCGCAGCTCGCCGAGCGGCTCGGGGTTGTCGTCGACGCGCAGGTCGAAGAGGCGATCGTTCCACGGCTTGCCGGTCGAGGTGCCCGTGACGACGACGAGCGCGGCGGATTGGCGGCCGCGAATATCGCCACCGGCCGCCTGCGCCGCGTCGAGCGCCGCCAGCATGCGATCAGCGAGATCCCCTTTCGCGCTCTCGAACGCGCGCGCCATCGCCGGCCACACGGTGGCGTTCAACATCAGGTTGGCCTGCGCCGAATAGGTCCCACCGACCTGATGGCCCGCGGCCTGGATGTCCTTCGCGCCCGTATGCGCCGCCACCCGGCCCGCCGCGTCGATCATCGCGACTTGACGCACTTCCGGTGTCGCATCACCGGCGAGCAGTGCCTTCAGCGCGTCGGGAGCGCTCTTGCCGGTGCGCATCAATTCGAGCCCGAGCTTCCCGTAACTCGGATCGACGAAGGACTGCGTGGCAACCACCCCGACACCGGCTTCGGCCCACGGGACGACGGCACCGACGCTGAACCAGTGCGACTGCACCGCCACGCCCATCTGCCCGGTCGCCGGATCGCGCGCGACGATCGAGAAGGTATGCACCGGCCGCAGCGGCCGAGCCGGCGGTGACTGCGCGCCGGCGACCACGGAAAGCACGATCGACAGCGCGACGACCGACAGGGTGCGAGTCATGGCCATCAGTATGCCTTCCCTGGACGGTTCCCCTTTCTGGGAGTGCCCATGTAGAGGGATAATTCTGCGCCGAAACACGCGCCCGTTCGTGCGCCTGAGGAGTATCACGATGGCCAAGTCCAAGA
>Ga0081539_10003135_pt1 | contig 21072 bp, 15 predicted proteins | sample TabmetS4T2R2_FD_71023 | JGI IMG/M metagenome (GOLD analysis project Ga0081539, IMG submission 71023) | Tabebuia heterophylla rhizosphere microbial communities from the University of Puerto Rico - S4T2R2 | ecosystem: Host-associated > Plants > Roots > Rhizosphere ...
GGGTCGCCGAGCGCGCCCACGACGCGGTTGGAGATCTGATCGCCGTAGCCGAGCTGCGCCGCGAGCCCGAAGCTTGCGACCGAGCCGGCGGCGTTGATGGAGGGCGTGCCGACGTGGTGGACGAAGTCCAGGTAGAGCAGCAGGTCCTTCATCATGAGGTTGCTCGTGAGACCACCCTCGAGGTAGTCGCCGTCGACGATCTTCGGGAAGCGGTTCAGCGTGGCGTAGTTCACCCCGCTGGAGGCGTTGAGCACGTCGAGGAACGTGTGCAGCTCCAGGCCGGCCTTCTTCGCGGCGACCATGACCTCCGCCGTGGCGGAGAGGCTCACGGCGTTGAGGAAGTTGTTCAGCAGCTTGGCGATGTGCCCCGAGCCGCTCTCCCCCATGTGGAAGATCCTGGCGCTGAACACGTCGAGGATCGGCCGCACGCGCTCGAGCGCGCTCGCGGAGCCGCCGGTCATGAGCGTGAGCGCGCCCTTCTCCGCCGCGGCGGCGCCACCGGAGATCCCGGCGTCGAGGTAGTCCGCGCCCCGCTCGGCGAGCTCGGCCTGCAGCGCGACCGTCGAGGTCGGCGACGCGGTGCTGAGGTCCACGACGACCTGACCGGCGCGCACCGCGCCCAGGACGCCGTCGCCGCCGCGGATCACGCGCTCGACGACTCGGGAGTCGGGCAGGGAGAGGAGGACCACGTCGACCTGGCCGGTGACCTCGGCCGGCGAGCCCAGAGCCTCGGCGCCGGCAGCGATCACGCGGTCGGTCTCGGGATCGAAGCCGACGACCTCATGCTCGGCCGCGACGAGGCACCGGCACATCCGCCCGCCCATGTTCCCCAACCCGATGAAGCCGACCGGTTGTGCCGTCATGTGGAATCTGACCTTCCTCCCGAAGCAGCGACGCTAGCGCATGATCGTCATACAATCAAAGACCGCACTCGAGCCGCCTCGCGCCACCGTCGGCGAGCTCGCGCGTCGCCGCTGGGACGTGATCGTCGTCGGCGGCGGCCACAACGGGCTGACCTGCGCCGCCTACCTCGCGCGGGCCGGTCACAGCGTCCTCGTGCTCGAGCGGCGCGAGCGCCTCGGCGGCGCATGCACGCTGGAGCGCCCGTTCTCCGACCCTCGGGCGGTGGTCAGCCCGTGCGCGTACGTCGTCGGCCTCCTGGACCCGACCGTCGTCGCGGAGCTGGACCTCGTCCGCCACGGGTACCGCGTGACGCTCGCGGATCCGAACCTCTGGTGCCCGCTGCCCGACGGACGCACCGTCGCCCAGTACCTCGACCCGCGGCGCACGGCCGAGCATCTGCGCGCGCAGGGGTTCGCGCCCGGTGACGTCGAGGGCGTGCTGGCGTACGAGGAGCTCTTCGACAGCCTGCGACGCGCCCTGCGGAGTGGGCCTGACGTATGGGCCGGCCCGTCCCCGTCCGGCGACGAGCTGGCCGAGCGTGCGGGCGACCACGCCGGCATCCTGTTCCAGGACTCCGTCGCGGAGGTGCTCGAGCGCTTCGTGGCGGACGAGGACCTGCGCGGCGCGCTCTGCGGGCAGGGCGTCATCGGGACGATGGCCGGACCGTGCGATCCCGGCACCGCGTCGATCCACCTCCTGCACTCGATGGGCGAGATCGACGGCGTCGGCGGCGCCTGGGGCTACGTGGAGGGTGGCATGGGCCGCGTCTCGGCGACGCTCGCGACCGCCGCGCGGGAGGCGGGCGCGGTGCTCGCCGTCGGCGCGGAGGTGGCGTCGGTTCTCCCCGGCGAGGGCGTCGAGCTCGCCTCCGGCGAGCGGCTCGCGGGGCGCGTGGTCGTCTCCAACGCCGATCCCAAGAGCACGCTGCGACTCGTCGGCGGAGGGGTGCCGTCCGCGTTCGCGGACCGTGTCGCCGCCTGGCGCACGTCGTCTCCCGTCGTCAAGGTCAACGCGCTGCTCTCGCGCCTACCGTCGTGGACCGCCGCCGCCGAGGACGAGCAGCCCGAGCGAGCGATGATCTCCGTCTCGGCGGGCGTCGATGGCATGCAGGCGGCGGCCGACGCCTGCCGCGACGGGTCGCCGGCGGTCGGCTTCTGCGAGCTGTACGTCCACACCGCCTACGACGGCTCGGTCGCGCCGCGCGGCAAGCACCTGCTCAGCGTGTTCGCCCAGTACGCGCCCTACGGCAGCGACGGCGCCGCGGTCGGCGAGCTCGTCCTGGACGCCGTGGCCGAGCACGCGCCCGACGTGCGCGACTGCGTCGAGGAGCTCGAGGTGCTCGCCCCGCAGGACATCGAGGAGCGCATCGGCCTGGAAGGCGGGCACATCTTCCAGGGCGAGGCGCTCCCCGATCAGATGTGGGACAGGCGCTTCGCGCCGCGCACGCCCATCGACGGGCTGTACCTGTGCGGCGCGTGCACCCATCCCGGCGGCTCGGTCATCGCGTTGAACGGGCGCAACGCCGCGATGGCCGTCCTCGCGGACCTCGGGAAGACTTCGTCTTCCTTAGCGAGCCCGTCGTAGAGCGACGGTCTCGCGGGCGCCTTGCTAGTCAGACGCCGGCGGCCGCCGCCTCCTCCTCGCTGACCGCGGTCCCCGGGAGCACGAGCGCCAGCAGCCCCGCGGCGAGGAACAGCCCGATCACGACCGGGGCGCTGTGCTCGAAGGACGCCGTGTACGAGTCGCTCTCCAGCCGCGTGAAGAACACGGTGCCCACGACCGCGACGCCCAGTGCGCCGCCGAGCTGCTGCGCGGTCGAGAAGACGCCGCCCGCGCCGCCGGCGACCCCGTGCGGCACCGCGGCGAGCACCACGTTGATCAGTGGGATGATGAGGAGCGACAGCCCGGCGCCGGCCAGGACCATGCCCGGCACGACGGGCCACGGATCCGATCCATGGCCGACGTCGCCGGCGCCCAGCAGCACCTCGAGCGTCCCGAGCGCCATGAGCAGCCCGCCGGCGGCGAGGACGAGCCGGCCCGCCTTCTGCGCGAGCTGGATCGCGAACGGGGCGAGCGCGAAGCTGCCGACGCTGAACGCGAGCGCGGTGAGCCCGGCCGCCAGTGGCGAGAAGCCCCGCCCCAGCTGGAGCCAGACGGCGAACACGAGGAAGAACCCCTGCAGGCCAGCCGAGAAGGCGAACTGCACGACGATCCCGGCCGAGAACGCGGGGATCCTCAGGAGGCCCGGGCGCAGCAGCGGCGCGACGCGCGCGTGTGCGCGCCTGCCCTCGACCAGGCCGAGCGCGACGAGCCCCGTCACTCCTGCCGCGAGCATGGCCCAGATCCACGCGGGCCACCCGTGGCTCTGCCCCTCGAGCAGCGGGTAGGCGATCAGGACGATGGAGCCGGCGAGCACCGTCGCGCCGACGACGTCGGGCCGGCCCGCCTCGGGGTCGCTCGTCTCCGGCACGACGCGCAGCGAGGCGATCAGCGAGACGATCGCGACCGGGACGTTGATGAGGAACACGAGGCGCCACGACCAGCCGAAGAGGTCGGCGCTCGTGAGGACGCCGCCGAGCACGAGCCCGAGCGCCGACGCGAGGCCGAGGATCGCGCCGTACATCCCGAACGCCTTGCCGCGTTCCTCGCTTGGGAACATCGTGCGCAAGCTCGCCAGGATCTGCGGGATCATGGCTGCGGCCGCCACCCCCTGCGCGGCGCGGGCGGCGATCAGCTCAGTCGGGCCCTGCGCGAGCCCGGCGGCGAGGCTGGCCAGCCCGAAGGCGGCGATGCCGCCGAGGAAGACGCGCTTGCGCCCGAGCAGGTCGCCGAACGAGCCGGCGACGATCAGCGCGGCCGCGAACGCGAGCATGTAGGCGGAGATCACCAACTCGAGCTGCGTCCCCGTGGCGCCGAGGTCCTCGCGGATCGTGGGCAGCGCCACGTTGACGACGGTCAGATCGATCAGGTCCATCGTGGCGGCGCCGATCATCACGACGGCCGCGAGCCAGCGACGCGGATATCTCTCGGCCTGCATGGTGCGTCTCCCTTCTTCGAACACTGTTGGCTGAACTGAACGTTGTTCGTCGAACGACGTTCTAGCAGACTCGAACAGTGTTCGTCAAACGGCGTTCAAGTACGCTCCCGGGAGATGAGCGAGGCCGCCGACACCCCGGAGGCTCTTCCGGCCCCACCCCTGCAACGGGTGCCGCGACGCGTGCCGCGCCGGCGGGCCGACCCCCTGACGACCGACGCCATCGTCGACGCCGCCCTGCGCGTCCTCGACAGCGACGGCCTCGACGGCCTCTCGATGCGTCGGGTCGCGGACGAGCTCGGCGCCAGCGCCGCCTCGCTGTACTGGCACGTCGGCTCGAAGGACGGCCTGCTCGACCTCCTGCTCGACCGCGTGATCGGCGAGATCCAGGTGCCCGAGCCGGTCCCCGAGCGCTGGCGGGAGCAGCTCAAGGAGGTCGCGATCGCGACGCGCGCGACGATCCTGGCCCACCGCGACATCGTCCGCATCTCGATCGGCCGCATCCCGATGGGCCCGAACGCGCTACGGCACACCGAGCGCGTCCTCGCGATCCTGCGCTCAGGCGGCGTGCCCGACGAGCTCGCCGTCCACGGCCAGCTCCTGCTCCTCTCGGTCGTGAACGGCTTCACGATGGACGAGACCGGACAGGGCGGCGATCCGCCGCCGGACATGCCGCCGATCGACGAGATCGCACGCCAGGTGCGCGACTACATGGCGGCCCTTCCCCCGAGCGCGTTCCCGAACCTGATCGCGGTCGCCGATCACTTCACCGTGACGGATCAGGACCGGCGGTTCGAGCTCCTCGTCGACATCTACGTCGACGGGCTCGCCAAGCGGGTGCGGGACGCGGATTAGCGCACGACGCGCGCGTCGTGCCCCGCGGCGGCCAACGCGCTCAGCACGGCCTCCGCATGGTCGCGACCGCGTGTCTCCATCACGAGCTGCACCGCGCTCTCGCGCACGTGCAGGTCGACGCCCTCGCGCACGTGCTCGACCTCGACGAGGTTCGCGCCCTGGTCGCCGATGAGCGACAGCAGCGCCGCGAGCGAGCCCGGCCGGTCCGGGAGCCGCGTGAAGACCACGAGCCGGCGCCCGACCTCCGTCTCGTGCCGGCGGGCGACGCTGGCCAGCAGCCCGGCGTCGACGTTGCCGCCGGACAGCACGACCACGGTCGAGCCCCGTGGCGTCGCCGTCACGCGGCCGGACAGCAGCGCCGCGGCACCCACCGCCCCGGCCCCCTCGACGACGAGCTTCGCCCGCTCCATGAGCGTGACCATGGCCTCGGCGACCTCGTCCTCCTCCACGAGCACGACGTCGTCGACCAGCTCGCGGATGAGATCCAGCGTCAGCTCGCCCGGCTGCTTCACCGCGATCCCGTCCGCGATCGTCAGCCCTGCGTCGATGCGCGCGGGGCGCCCCTCCCGGAGCGACGCGGGCAGCGCGGCGCACGCCTGGACCTGCACGCCGATGACCTCGACATCGGGGCGCGCGGCCTTCACGGCCACGGCGACGCCGCTCACCAGCCCTCCGCCCCCGACGGGGACGATCACGCGCGCGAGGTCCTCCACGTCGTCGAGGAGCTCCAGCCCGAGCGTGCCCTGACCCGCGATCACGTCCGGATCGTCGAACGGGTGCACGAACGCCATCCCGGACGCACGAGCGCCCTCCAGGGCGGACCCGACGCAGTCCTCCACCGAGCCCCCCTCCTGCACGATGGTGGCGCCGAGCGCCGCGGCGCCTTCGACCTTGGCGATCGGCGCCTCGCGCGGCATGTGGACCTCGCACGGCACACCCCGGACCTTCGCGGCGAGCGCCACGGCCATCGCGTGGTTGCCGGCGCTGCCCGCCACGACGCCCGCCGAGGCGGCCTCGCCCAGCGCCGCGAGCTTGCTCAGCGCCCCGCGCACCTTGAACGAGCCCGTGCGCTGCAGCGCCTCCGCCTTGAGCAGCACCGCGCCGCCGCCGCGTTCGCTGAGCGTCTCGGAGGGCAGCACCGGCGTGTGCCGGGCGACGTCGCGCACCGCGTCCCAGGCGGCGGCGACGTCCTCGGCCGTGACCGGTCGCGTCACGGGACGGCGATGACCGCCTCGAGACCGACCAGCGCACCGCGCGGGAGCGACGCGACGCCGAACGCGTAGCGGGCGGGCGGGTCGTCGCCGAAGAACTCCGCGTACGCCTCGTTGACCTCCGCGAACGCGCCCATGTCGACGAGGAAGACGCCGATGCGCACGGCGTCGGCGAGCGTCGCGCCGCCCGCCTGCGCGATCGCCTGGAGGTTGCGCAGGCACTGGCGCGCCTGCTCGGACGGCGTGTCACCGACCAGCTCCCCCGTCTGCGGATCGAGCGCCACCTGCCCGGAGCAGAACAGGAGGTTCCCGGTACGCACCGCGTGCGTGTAGGGCCCGATCGCGGCGGGAGCGCCTGGGGCGTGGACCGTCTGGCGGTGCGTGGCCACGCCGGCAACCTAGCGGTTCGGCTGCGGCATCGGACCGCAAACGCGACCCACCGGTCGGGTTCCGCGCCGGCGGCCCCGGGTAGCGTCGGAGCGATGGCGAACGCCCTCGCATCCGAGACCTCGCCCTACCTGCGCCAGCACCAGGACAACCCCGTCGACTGGCTGCCCTGGGGCGACGTCGCGCTCCGGCGCGCCCGCGAGGAGGACAAGCCGCTGCTGGTCTCCATCGGCTACTCGGCGTGCCACTGGTGCCACGTCATGGAGCGCGAGTCCTTCGAGGACCCCGCGATCGCACGCGCCATGAACGAGCGCTTCGTCTGCGTGAAGGTCGACCGCGAGGAGCGCCCGGACGTCGACGCGATCTACATGGACGCCGCGCAGGCGATGACCGGGCACGGGGGCTGGCCGCTGAACGTCTTCTGCACCCCCGACCAGGTCCCGTTCTACGCGGGCACGTACTTCCCGCCGGCGCCCCGGCCGGGGCTTCCCTCCTGGCCGCAGGTCCTCGACGCGATCGCGGAGGCGTGGGCGACGCGCCGTCAGGAGATCGTCGAGCGCAGCGGCGAGATCACAGAGCGGCTCGCCGGCACCGCACAGCTGGAGCCCAGCAACGCGGAGATGACGCCCGCGCTCCTGGACGAGGCGGTCGCGACGCTGCGCACGCAGTACGACTCGGTGCAGGGCGGCTTCGGCGGCGCGCCGAAGTTCCCGCCGTCGTCGGTCCTGCGCTTCCTCCTGGCGCACGGCGAGCGCGAGATGTCGCTGCAGACGCTGCGCTCGATGGCGGGCGGTGGGATCTACGACCAGATCGGCGGCGGCTTCGCCCGCTACTCGGTCGACGGGGCCTGGACCGTCCCCCACTTCGAGAAGATGCTCTACGACAACGCCCTGCTGGCTCGCGACTACCTGCATGGCTGGCTCGTGAGCGGGGATCCCGTGCTGCGGCGGGTGTGCGAGGAGACCCTGGACTTCGTCCTCCGCGAGCTGCAGGGGCCCGAGGGCGGATTCGCGTCGGCCCTGGACGCGGACTCCGAGGGCGAGGAGGGCAAGTTCTACGTCTGGTCCTTCGACGACGTCCTCGACGCGCTCGATCCGCGGGATGCCGAGGCGGCGATCGTGTGGCTCGGCGTGACTGCGCAGGGCAACTTCGAGCACACGAACGTCCTGGAGTCACGCGGGCCCGAGCCGCCGGCCGAGCAGCGCGAGCGCATCCGCGCGCGGCTCATGGAGGTCCGCGACCGCCGCGTGCGCCCCGGCCTCGACGACAAGCGATTGACGGCGTGGAACGCGCTCGCGCTGGGCGCGCTCGCCGAGGCCGGCGCGCGACTGGACCGCGAGGACTTCCTCGACGCCGCACGGCGCAACGCCGGGTTCCTGCTCGGGACCATGCGCGACGAGCACGGCCGGCTGCTGCGGACCTCGGACGGGCGCACGGCGAAGCTCAACGCCTACCTGGAGGACCACGCGTTCCTCGTCGAGGCGCTACTGGATCTCTACGAGGCGACGTTCGAGCCGCGCTGGTTCGCGGCGGCGCGCGAGATCGCCGACGCGATGATCGCGCGCTTCGCCGACGTGCAGCGCGGCGGCTTCTTCTCCACCTCCGACGACCACGAGCGGCTCGTCGCCCGGCGCAAGGACCTCGAGGACACCCCCATCCCGTCGGGCTCCTCCAGCGCCGCGCTCGGGCTCCTCCGGCTCGCCGCGCTCACCGGCGACGCGGCCTACGAACGCCATGGCCGATCGGTTCTGCGCCTCCTGCACCCCTTCGCCGCCCGCCACCCCCAGGCCTTCGGTCACCTGCTCGTAGCGATCGCGTTCTTGCTGCATCCGCCGCGCGAGGTCGCGCTGGTGGGCGACGACCGCGCTCCGCTCGAGCGCGTCATGCGCGAGCGCCTCTGGCCGGCCGTCGTGCTGGCGGCGGGCGACGGCGGCGACACAGGCGACGTGCCGCTGCTCGAGGGCCGCACGCCGGTCGACGGCCGGGCGGCCGCCTACGTGTGCGAGCGCTTCGCCTGCCGGCGCCCGGTCACCGAGCCCGACGAGCTGGTGGAGCTCCTCAGCTAACGCGCCGCGATGCGGCTGTAGTACGTCGTCACGCGCGAGGAGCCCGCCTTGGAGTATCCGGCGAGCACGTCGAGGTCGTCACCCGCCGCGCTCACGTCGAGCGTGCGGGCGACCGTGACCCCCGTCGACGGGCGTCCCGCGTCGACGAGCGGGCCGAAGCGCGTGGCGCCGGCGTCCGACCGGCGCGCGAGGACGCGATAGCGGCTGCCGACCCGCGTCGTCCACGCGACCCACACGCGACCCGACGGATCCGCCGTCACGGCCGCGACGGCGGCGCTCGACGCGCGCGCGATCACCCGCGCCCTGGCAGCCCCGACGGACCACAGCAGGATGCGCCTGGTCGCGCCCGATCCGGCGGCGTACGCCACGAACACCTTGCCGCCGACGCGGCTTGCGACCGGCGTGCGTCCGGGCATCGCGGCGCGCGTGCCGGAGATGCCGGGCATCGGCGCGGCCGCACCGGCCGCCGTGCCGTCCGCAGCGACCTCCTGGGCGTAGACGCCCCGCGTCGATCCGGACGACGCGTACCATGCGACGACGGTTCGCGTCCCGACCGTCGCCACTCCGGGACGGACGCCGACTCCGCCGAGCTGCGTCTGGATGTTCACGGGCGCGACGAGCGGGTCGACCCCTCGGTGGATCCACGTCCCGGTGGGATTGGCCCACGCGGTGAGCGGGACTCCGTCGGCTTGCGTCGCGGCGGCGACCGGGGAGTCGTCGACCCCCGTGCCCGGTCCGCTGATCGAGCCGTCCTGCAGCCCCCAGGTCGCGCCGCCGTCGAGCGACAGGGCGGTGTTGAGCTCCGTGTTGATCTCGTCCGGGTGCGCGGTGTGGATGCCGCCGAAGAGCACGCGCAGACCGTCCGGGCCCGCCGTCATCGCTGGATCGGACATCTCCAGCCAGTCCTGAGCGGCGCGCGTCGTCGCTCCAACGGTGCCGTCGCCGGCGATCGTCCGGTGATCCAGGCGGTGCCGGTAGCTCGTGAGCGTCGACCGCCACACGAGATGCAGCGTCCCGTCGGTGGTGCGCAGGAGGTTGACCTCCCCCGCGGACGTCCCAGGTGAGGCCGACGTGATGCGCGCCCAGTCCGCGCGAGCCGGGGGCGCGGCGAGCAGCGCGCACGCAGCGGCTGCGACTGCGGCGGTGTGCGCGCGCGGCTTCATCAGGCCGGCGATCGTAACGCGCGGCCGCCGCGGTGCCTGCGGGAGACGTTGCAGCCCGCAGGCGCCGCAGACGACCGGTCAGTTCCTGGAGCGCAGCTTCAGCGTCGCGCGCGTGTATCCGCGGAGCGTCGCCCGTGCCGTGACGGCCTGCGAGGAGCCGGTGAGCTCGAGCGTCGCGTGCCCGTCCTCGTCCGTCCGGTCGGACCGTCCGCGGGCCGACACGCGAGCGCCCTCCACGGGATCGCCGGCGTCCGTCACGGTGAACGTGACCTCGGTCGCGTCGTCGCGATCGAGGCGCCGCGGCGAGGCGGTCAGCGTGAGTCCGGGCAGGATGCGGGTGACGTAGGTCGCCGTCCGCGCGGACGTGCCGATCGAGTAGTTGGCCAGCAGATCGAGCGCCCCGCCGGCCGGGGTGCCGTTCGGCGCGTCGCTGCCGTTCAGCGAGTACGCCTGGGTGGTCCCACCGGGGCGTCCGGCCTCGACCACGGCGCCGAATCGCGACGCGGAGGCGTTGGAGCGCGTGGCGAGCACGTGATCGTTGCCCTCGTCGGTGTCGGTCCACACGACCCAGAGGCGGCCGTCGGCCGCAGCGGCAACGGTGGCGTAGGCGTCATCGTCGGTGCGGGCGATCGTCCGGGCCGAGCCCGAGCCGACCGACCAGAGGCGAATGCGATTGAGCTCCGGGTTGCCGGTCGGGTACGCGACGTAGAACCCGCCGCCCGGGCGAGCCACGATGGGCGTCCGCGCGAGCATGCCGGAGGTCATGTTCGAGGTGTTCGGCATGACCCGCGCGGGCCCGGAGGGGTTGCCGTCGAGGCCGATGTCCTGGGCATGGACGCCGCGGCCCGTGGCCGAGTTGGAGTACCAGGCGACGACGGTCCTGCCGTCCGCGGCCGCAAGCCCGGTGTTGTAGCCGTACTGTCCGAGCGGCGCCTGCAGGTCGACGATCGGCACGAGCGGATCGACCCCGCGGTGCACCCACGTCCCCAGCGTCCCGGCCCACGCCTGGATCGGCGCCCCGTCGGGCTGGATCGCCGCGGCGACGGGACTGCCGTAGGCCTGGCCGCCGGCCGGCACGATCGATCCCTCTTGCAGTGCCCAGCTCGCTCCGCCGTCCGGGGAGAGCGCGGTGTTCAGCTCGTTGTTCGGATCCTGCGAGTCCGTCGATCGCTGGCCGCCGAAGAAGACCCGCAGGCCGTCGGCGCCCTGCACGAGCGCCGGGTTCTCGATGCCGGCCCAGGCCGTCTGGATCGGCGAGGTCGCGCCGACCGACCCGCTCGGAGAGATCACCGTGTGCCTGAGATCAGACGTGTTCGGGCCGCTGCGGATCGGCCAGGCGACGTGCAGCACGCCGTCGCCGCCGCGCAACAGCGAGACCTCGTCGGTGGAGGCGCCCCCGGGCGCGGTGACCCGGTGCCAGTCGGCCTGCGCCTCCGGCGCGGCGACCAGCAACACCCCTGCGATGGCGACGGACAGCGGTCGCAGCTTCATGCGCGTCCCTTCAGGAAGGATCGGTTCCGTTTGGCGGTGCGCGATCGTAACGACTCGCCGCTGCGCCTGCTACGGCTCGGGCTAGAGCACGGGGAGGTACCGATCGAGCTCCCAGCGCGTCACGCGGACGCGGTACTCCTCCCACTCCTGCCGCTTGATCTCGATGTAGCGGTTGAACATGTGCTCGCCCAACGTGCGCAGGACCAGCTCGGACTCCGCGGTGAGCTCGATCGCCTCGCCGAGCGTCTCCGGGAGCTGCTCGATCCCGAGCCGCCGGCGGTCGTCGGGCGCCAGGTGGTAGAGGTTGCGCTCCATCGGCTCGGGGAGCTCGTAGCCCTTCTCGATTCCTTCCAGGCCGGCCTGCAGGAGCACCGCCAGCGTCAGGTACGGGTTGCATGCAGGGTCCGGGCAGCGCAGCTCCATGCGCGTGGCGGTCTCGCCGCCCGGGTGGTAGTGGGGCACGCGCACGAGCGCCGAGCGGTTGCGCCGGCTCCAGGCCACGTAGACCGGCGCCTCATAGCCGGGGACGAGGCGCTTGTAGGAGTTCACCCACTGGGCGAAGATCGAGCACAGCTCGCGGGCGTGGCGCAGCTGCCCGGCGATGAACGCCTTCGCCACGTCGGAGAGGAAGTACGCGTCGTCGCCGTCGAAGAACGCGTTCGTCCCGTCGCGGAAGAGGGTCATGTGCGTGTGCATGCCCGACCCGTTGACGCCGAACAGCGGCTTGGGCATGAACGTCGCGTGCCAGCCGTACTGGAGCGCGAGCTCCTTGACGGTGATCCGACAGGTCATGACGTCGTCGGCCATCTTCAGCGCCGGGCCGTGACGCAGGTCGATCTCGTGCTGGCTCGGACCGCCCTCGTGATGGGACAGGTCCACGTGGATCCCCAGCCGCTCGAGCGCCAGCACGGTGTCGCGCCGCACGTCCGAGCCCCCGTCGAGCGTCGTGAGGTCGAAGTAGCCGCCCTCGTCGAGCGGCTCGGCGTCCTTGCTGTCGCGGAAGAGGAAGTACTCGGGCTCGACGCCGACGTCGAAGAGGTCGAAGCCCATGCCCTCCGCGCGCTGCAGCGCCCGCCGCAGCACGTGGCGGGGATCGCCCTCGTACGGGGTCCGCTCCGGCGTGAGCACGTCGCAGAACATCCGCGCGACGCCCTTCTCGTCCGGGCGCCAGGGCAGCACGCGAAACGTGGAGGCGTCGGGCATCGCCACCATGTCGGACTCCTCGATGGCGTTGAAGCCGGTGATCGAGGAGCCGTCGAAGCCAAGGCCCTGCTGGAAGGCGCCGTCGAGCTTCTCAGGGCCGACGGAGAAGGACTTCAGGTGTCCGAGGATGTCGGTGAACCAGAAACGGATGAAGCGGATGTCGTTCTCGGCGACGAGCGCCTTGACGTCGTCGGGGGTCTGGGGTGCTCGGTCAGGCATCGGTCCGGGACCCTAGTGGGTCTTCAGACCAGCCAGCGCTGCGCCCAGCGCCGCAGCTCGCACACCGCCTGGTCCAGGTCGCGACCCATGTCAGTGAGCGCGTACTGCACCCCGACGTCCAGCTCGGTGCGCTCGACGAGCCCGCGGGACTCCAGCTCGCGCATCCGCTCTGCGAGCAGCCGATCAGACAGGTCGGGCACCGCTTGGGCGATCTGCCGGAAGCGCAATGGACCGGTCTCCAGGAGCACTGCGAGGATCGCCCCCGTCCACCGCCGGCCTATCAGCTCGACGGCGTCGTGGTAGAGCGGGCACGGTGCTCCGACGGCGCTTGCGCGCTGCATGGGCGAAGGGTACGGCTTCGCCCGACGCCAGGAGGCCGGTTCAACTCGTCATGCAGCGCGGAGGGGGCGGTGGCGCGACTCCTCCACCGAGCCGTCGACCGGCACGTCGCCGGCGACGTTGACCATCGCCGTGAGGCCCTCGAGCGCCACGAACGCGATCGCCTCCAGCAGTTGCTCGTCGGTCCACCCCAGCTCGCGCGCCTCCTCGTGCAGGTGCAGGGCGGGCGCCGCGCGCTCGGTGACGAGCGGCTTGAGGTAGTGCAGCAGCGCGGCGTCGCGCGGGTCGCGCGAGTCCCACTCCCTCGCCAAGGCGATGTCGTCGAGCTTCAACCCGGCGCGACGGGCGGCCCGCTCGTGCAGGGAGACGCTCGGCGCGGCGCGGTGGTGCTCGGCGACGGCGAGCGCGATGCGCTCCAGCGTCGTGGCCGGGAGGTTGCCATGGCGAAGCTCGGACCGCAGGCGCGCGTAGCCGCGCAGCGCCGCAGGCGCGCCGGCAAGCACGCCGAGCACGTTCGGCAGCTGCCCGCCCGTCGAGAGCGCGCCGCGCAGCAGCGGCTGCGAGCCCTCGGGGGCGGTCAGGTCGTCGTGGATCTGGAAGCGGCTCATCGGGGTCTTCATCGCGCGATCCGGGGTGGGGATCACCCCGCTCCTTACGGATCGTAAGTTTACTCGGCTGTACCCGGGCCAGGGGGTGGCGACGGCGGCCCGATGACCGTGGGCATCCGAAGGTCGTGATGGCCGCCGGAGGCGGGCCCCCAGGTTGTCTTCGGCCGTGCGAGCACGGCGGATCACTCGCCGGTGCGAGGGGCGAGGCCGGGTCGGCGCGCTGGTGCGGGCTAGCTCGGGAGCGTCGATGCGTCGGCCGTCGCGACGGCCGTGATGATGAGCACGACGGCGAGCACGAGCGCCCACAGGGCGACGCGATCGGGCCGCGGACCGAGGCGCTCGCTCACAGTCCGGGGCGGGCGACGGCGCGCACGCTCGTGCAGCGCGGCCTCGTAACGGGCGTCCGCCCCATGCCCGCGGATCTGGACCGTCGGGCGGCCCGGCACGCCCTGGCCGGGAATGATCAGCTCGGTGAACTCGCCCGTCGGCTGCTTGCGGACCGGCTCCTGCCAGTTCACGTCCAGGGACAGCAGCGCGGCGGGGCTGATGGGCTCCGGCCGGGGCTCGTCGCGCGGCCTGCTGATCGCGACCGTCCCGCCGTCCCGGCGGTCGAAGCGGCCGGTGCGCCGCGGCGCGTCGGCGACGTCGTGCGCGTGCCGCTGGCGCGGCCCCGCGGAGGCCAGCTCGGCGAGCTCGGCCTCGACGAGCTCGCGCTCCGTGGCGGCCGGCTGGAGCTTGGGGCGCTCGAAGCGGGCGCGCTCAGCGCGGCGCCGCTCGAGGTCCTCGCGAAGATGCTCTACCTCGGCCCACCATGCGCCGTCGGTCTCTGCCATGGGTGTCGTCGTCCTCTTCCTCTGCCTACGGGGTTAGCTGACGGGCTCGCGCTGGAGAGTTGCGCTACGTCCGGACGGACGATTCGCCCCGACCATCTGGGTCCCCCGCTCACCCGCCCGTGGGCGGTGATTCAGCGGTCTGACTCGGCGCGCATCGTAGCAGTGGAGGTTTCTCCTGCAAATACGCGCAGTTACGGAAACCCCGCTGCGAGCGGGCAAGACATCCTGCAATCGGCGGCGCGCCGGCACCCCTCAGCGGCCGGCGACGGTAGCGACGTAGTCGGCGACCTCGCGCGCCTCGGTGCCCGCCAGCAGCTCGGCGGGCATCTGCCCCTGCCCGCGCGCGCGGCCCTTGGCGATCGCATCGAGGATCAGCGCCGCGGGCGGACGCAGGTTGTCGAGGTCGGGCCCGACCAGGCCCACCGCCCCCGCGTCCTCGAGGGTGTGGCATGTCGCGCAGCGCTCCTTGAACAGCTCGCGGCCGTGCTCCTGGCCGGCGGTGAGCTTGACGCCGCCGATGGCGGCCTCCGCTTGGTCGTCGGCGTTGTGTCTCAGCGTGAGCACCGGGATGACGACGCCGAAGCCGACGAAGATGGCGGCGATGAGCAGCATCACGGGGCGGCCGATCTTCCTTCGCCGCTGCGCCGCGGTCTGCGGCAGCGCCTTCCCGCCGCCTCGGAACGCGACGAAGAACACGATGAGGCCGAGGATCACGAACAGCGCGACGAACCCGAGCGCGAGCATGTGGGCGCGGACTGTAACCCACGCGACGGCGCGGCGCGGTCAGCGCCGACGGCCGCTCGCGAAGGACTGGATGGGCGGCGCCACCGCCCGGAAGCCGGCCGCGGCCGCCATGCCCGCGGCCGCCTCCTGCTCGAGACGATCGAGCTCCGCGGCGTCCGCGGGAGAGAAGTCCTGCAGCGAGATGTGCCCGGCGAGCTCGGCGATCTCGGCAAGCGGGCGGTCCGGCGCGTCGAGCGGCTGCAGTTGGCGGACGAGAACGTTGATCGCCCCACCGGCCGCCGGATGGCGCTCGAGCACGCCCTCGGCGACGACCAGCGGCTCCGCGCGCACGACGAGCCGATCGCGCTCGTACACCTCCGGCGGCACGACGAGGTTGATCGTGCCGTGCTCGTCCTCCAGCAGCAGGAACGCGACGCCCTTCGCCGTGCCGGGCCGCTGGCGCGCCACGACGAGCCCCCCGATTCTCACGCGCTGCCCGTGGCGCAGCGAGCGCAGGTCGCCGCTGTGGACGGCGCCGCGATCGACCAGATCCTCGCGCAGCAGCCCCATGGGGTGCGAGCCGGTGGTCAGGCCCGTCGTCGCATAGTCGGCGACCATCGCCGGCCACCCGGTGAGCGGCTCGAGCACCGGCGCGCCCGGCACGTCAAGCGGCAGCGACAGCTGCGTGGCGCCGTCGCGCGCGCTCACACCCGGCGCGGTCACGCCGAGCTGCCACAGCGCGATGCGCCGGTCACCGTCGACGAGCCCGTCGCAAGCACCCGACCAGGCCAGGCGCTCGAGCGTCGCCCGCCCGGCGCCCGAGCGCGACGCGAGGTCCTCGACCGAGCGGAAGGGCCCATGCTCCTCGCGGCTGGCGACGATCGCCGCGACCTCCCCCGACCGCGCGCCGAGCACGTAGCCGAGCCCGATCCTGACCGCGCCCTCCGGCGTCACGGTGCAGCCGACCTCGCTCGCGTTGACGTCCACCGGCAGCACCTCGATGCCCCGCCGCTGCGCCTCGTGCACGAGCGCGTCGGAGGGATAGAAGCCCATCGGCTGCTCGTCGAGCAGCGAGCAGAGGAACTCAGGCCCGTAGTGGACCCGCAGCCACGCCGACTGGTAGGCGAGCAGCCCGAACGCGGCGCCGTGCCCCTTGGGGAAGCCGAAGCCGGAGAACCCGACGATCATCTCGTAGACGCGCTCGGCGGTCGCCTGGTCGACGTCCGGATGGGTCGCCTTCGCGCCCTCCACGAACCGCTCGGTGTACGCGCGGATCGCCGCCTCCGAGCGCTTGCGGCTCATCGCGCGGCGCAGCCCCTCGGCCTCGCTGTGGGTGAAGCCGGCGAACGCGCGGGCGACCTCGATGACCTGGTCCTGGAAGATGATCGTGCCGAGCGTGTCGCGCAGCGGCTCCTCCAGCGACGGGTGCTCGTAGGGGATCTGGAAGGAGGGATCGATGCGCAGCCGCTGGCGCCGGCTGATGTACGGGTTGACCGCCCCGCCGACGATCGGCCCCGGACGCACGATCGCCACCTGGATCGTGATGTCGTCGAGCGTCTCGGGTCGCGTGCGGTGCAGCGACGCCATCTGCGCGCGGCTCTCGATCTGGAAGACGCCGGTCGTGTCGGCCGCCTGGATCGACGCGTAGGTCTCGCGGTCGTCGTAGGGGATGCGCGAGAGGTCGACGCGCTCGCCGCGCCGGGCGGCGATGAGGTCGACGCACCGCTCGACCGCCGAGAGCATCCCGAGGCCGAGCAGGTCGATCTTCAGGAAGCCCGCGTCCGAGCAGGAGTCCTTGTCCCACTGGGCGAGCTGGCGACCCTCCATCGCGGCCGGGACGAGCGGGACGCAGTCCACGAGCGGCCGCGTGGAGACGATCATCCCGCCCGAGTGCTGGGAGAGATGGCGGGGCAGCCCGTGCGCCTCCTCCGACAGCCTCGCCAACCAGGCCCAGCGGGTGGGCGGGAATTGTTTCACGCGGCCGGCGCCCAGGGCGGTAGCGATGTCCTTGTCGACCTTCTGCGCCGACCAGCCCTCGCTCGAGCGCGCCACGCGCTCGATCTCCCCCGGCGGGAGGCCCAGGGCCTTGCCGATGTCGCGGATCGCCCCGCGCGCGCGGTAGGTGGGGAACGCGGCCACGAGCGCCGAGTGCTCGCGCCCGTAGCGGTCGTGCACGCGCGGGATGAGGACCTCGCGGATGTCGCGCGGGAAGTCGAGGTCGATGTCCGGCAGCGCGACGATCTCCTCGTTGAGGAAGCGGCCGAGCAGCAGCCGGTTGGCGATCGGGTCGACGTGCGACAGGCCGGTGAGGTAGCAGACGATCGAGGAGACCGACGACCCGCGGCCGCGCCCCGGCGGCAGCAGCGAGCGGGCGAGCGACGGCCCGCGCACCTCCACGGCGACCTCGCGCGCCAGCTCGAGCAGGTCGCGGTGCAGGAGGAAGAAGCCCGACAGGCCGAGCTTGCGGATGACGGCCAGCTCCTCGTCGAGACGTGGGAGCGCCTCGTCGCGCAGCGCGTGCCCGTGCGGGTAGCGCACGTCGAACGCCGCGGCGCACACCTCGGCGAGCTTGCGATCCGCGTCGGGGTCGTCGGCGTGCGGATAGCGGTAGCCGAGGTCCTCGAGCAGGTCGAACTCCAGCGCGTCGGCCAGCTCGGCCGTGCCGGCGACCGCCTCCGGGTGCTCTGGGAAGCGCGCCGCCATCGCCTCGGGCGTCGTGAGGACGTGGCTGTGGTTGCCGCGGCGCAGCGGCTCGGAGGCGTCGAGCGTGGTGTGCTCGCGGATCGCGACGAACGCGTCCTGCAGCAACGCGCGCTCGCGCGTGTGCGCATGGACGTCCCCCGTCGCCACCGTCCCGACGCCTACGCGCTCGGCGAGGGCGGCCAGCTCGCGGTTGCGCGACCGGTCATGGCGCAGGAAGGGCCGCTGCAGCTCCACCCGAACGGCGTCGCGCCCGAAGGCGGCGACGAGGCGCTCGAGCGTCGGCGCGTCGCGGACCCCGTGCGTGGCGCAGCCGCTCAGGCAGACGAGGCCATCTGCGTGCTCGCAGACGTCGGCGAGCGTGACCTGCGCGGCCCTCAGGTCGCGTCGTGCCGCAAGCTTCTCGTCGGGCAGCCCGCGCGTGTGGGCGTGCGCCTTCGTGAGCAGTCGGCACAGGCTGCGCCAGCCGTCCGCGTTGCGCACGAGCAGCGTGAGGTGTCGCCGTGGCGCATCGAGGTCGTGGCGGACATCGCCGTCGACGACGTCGACCTCCGCCCCGTGGATCGCCTTGATCCCCAGCGCTGCCGCCGCCTGCGCATGCTCCATGGAGCCCGACAGGGAGTTGTGGTCGGTGAGCGCGATCGCCTCGTGCCCGCGCTGCGCCGCGGCCGTCACGAGCTCGTCCGGCAGCGAGGCGCCGTCCAGGAACGAGTAGGCGGAGTGCGCGTGCAGCTCGACGTAGCGCATGCGAACAGATGTTCGCACATCGTGGTGTCGCGATCGACCGTCGATCAGGCCTGCGCCACGCGCCGCGCGCGCAGGGCATCGCCCGCCGTGCGGTCCAGCGCGAGCGCGAACGCCGTCGCCCCGAGCGCGCCGAACGACAGCGCGACGAACGCGATCGTGTACGCCGTCCCCGGCCCCTGGGTGCCGGGCAGCAGGTCGCCGAGCGGACCGCCCGCGCGCAGGGCGACCGAGGCGGCGGCGATCCCCAGCCCCGTGCCGAGCATCAGTACGGTCGCCGCCAGCGTGTTCGCGTCACGCATCTGGTCGGGGGGCACGTCGCTGAAGGCCATCGTCGAGTACGCGGTCAAGCCCGTGGAGCGCGCGGCTCCGCTGAGGACGGCGAGCGCCCAGATCAGGGGGATCGGCGTCCCGGCCTCCAGCAGCCCGCAGCCCACGCTCGTGGCCGCGAGGGTCGTCGTCGCGACCAGCAGCACCGTGCGGAAGCCAAACCGGTTGAGCATCGGCGTCGTCGCCGGCTTGATGGCGATGTTCCCCACGAAGACGCCGATCACCAGCGCGCCCGCCTTCACCGGACTCCACCCGAACAGGTCCTGGAACAGGAGGACGAGCAGGAACGGGATGGCACCGACGGTGAGCTGGAAGAGCATCTGGCCGGTGACCGTGGTGCCGAACGTGGGGATCTGCAGGACGCGGAGGTTCACGAGCGGCGCCGGCGTGCGAAGGAGGTGGTGCGCAGCGGCTGCGAGCAGCGCCACGGCGGCGACGCCCAGGGCCGTCGCGAGCCCCCAGGACGGCGACTCGTCCGCGACCACGTGGGCGCCGTAGGTGAGCGCGGCGAGGCCGGCGCCGGTGAGCACGACGCCGAGGATGTCGAGCGGCAGGGCGACGCCCGTGTCGCGCCGGTCGATGAGCCGCCACGCCGCGCCGAACGCCAGCGCCCCGAGCGGCAGGTTGATCAGGAAGATCCATCGCCAGCTCGCGTACTCGGTGATGAGCCCGCCGGCGAGCGGCGCGATGACGGGCGCGATCAGCGCGGGCCACACGAGGTAGGCGACCCACTTCAGCAGCTCGGACTTCGGCGCGTCCGAGAGCACGACGAGCCGCCCGACAGGGACCATCATCGAGCCGCCGACCCCCTGCGCGACCCGCAGCACCACCAGCTCCGCGAGGTTCGTGCTGAGGGCGCAGCCCAGCGAGGAGAGCGTGAAGATCGCGATCGCGGACAGGAACACCCGCCGGGCGCCGTACCGCGCCGCAAGCCAGCCGCTCGCCGGGATGAGGACAGCGAGCGTGACGAGGTACGCGGTGATGATGAGCGCGGTGGACGTGACCGGGACGTGGAGCGACGCGGCGAGCCGTGGCGCGGCCGTCGTCACGATCGTGCCGTCCAGGATCTCCATGAAGAAGCAGGCGGCGACCAGCAGCGCGACGTTGCGCCGCCGCGCATCGGTCATCGGATGGACCTCTACGGGCACCGCGGCATCACATCACCCGATGCAAGCGGCCCGGGTGTGTCACTCTGGCGGGCCTGGGGACCGGCAGAAGGACACACCTCCTCCAGATCACGCCACCGCCAGGCAATCGAGCCGCTGCTCCCACAGCCCGCCGGGCGGCCGCGTCACCGCCGACACCAGCCGCGTCGCCTCCCGGTCGCGCCCCAGCTCCACCCCGACGCGCGGCCCGAAGCCCAGGCTTCCCCCGTCGGAGTCCGAGGTCGCCTCGCGTGCGTAGCGGCGCACGTCGACCCGCGCCCGGTCGCGGAGCGCAGCCCCGAGCGCGCGGACCGCATCAACCGACGCCGGCGAGCGCCGCCAGGCGCGCAGCGCACCGCGAACGACGGGATCGTCGAGCGACACGCGAGCCTCCGCCTCCCATCGCGCCCGACCGGTCGACGCCTCCCCGCCCGTGACGAGCTCCGCGCCGGCCTGCGCGCGGCCGCCGACGAGCGCCGACAGCGCCGTCGCGCGCCCGTTGCGATCCGCGGTCACCGCCAGCAGCGCGTCGCCGTCCAGCTCGCCGGACGCGCGGCCCACCAGCAGGTCGGCGAACGCCGGCAGGCTGCGGTGCAGCCGCAGGTACCACGTCGTCTCCCCCGTGCGATGGTCGACCCGCCGGCCGATCAACGTGTCGCCGCCGGCGCCCGCTTCCGCCGACGCGTCTGCACCGGACGCCGACAGGTCAAGTCCCGCCGCGACGCCGCCCTCCACGAGCCCGGCGTCGGCCGCCGGCAGGCCGTCGCCCCGTCGCACGAGGCGCCGCACCGCATCGACCGTCGGCGAGCCCCGCGCGCGCAGGCGCCGGACGATCGCGTCCGCCTCGGCCGCGGATCGCACCTCGAACACCTGCCCGGCGCCGACGAGCCCGGCCACGGTGGCCTGCGCGTGCGCCCCGACCTCGATCGCCGTGCCGCCCACCCGCACGGTTCGCGCCGACCCCCAGCCGGCTGTGACCCCGGCCTCGCCGCGATGGAGCACGGTGAGGCGCAGCGCGCCGTCCGACAGCCGCTCGCGCAGCACGACGCGGCCGGCGCCCAGCCGCACGAAGCCGAGCGACACCGTCTCCCCCCCCCCCCCCCCCCCCCCCCCCCCCC
>Ga0081539_10003136_pt1 | contig 21070 bp, 16 predicted proteins | sample TabmetS4T2R2_FD_71023 | JGI IMG/M metagenome (GOLD analysis project Ga0081539, IMG submission 71023) | Tabebuia heterophylla rhizosphere microbial communities from the University of Puerto Rico - S4T2R2 | ecosystem: Host-associated > Plants > Roots > Rhizosphere ...
GACGAGGAATCAACAGATCTGAAACACCTTCAATTGAGCGAAGTCCGCGATGGTGTTGCCGGCGGCATACAGCCACCTGTGGGGGAGCATCACACCGAATTGCATGGCCCCATCTCCCCTCGTCCCCTGGCCCGCGTCGTGGCCTGCATGGTGGTACAGGACGACGTCGGTGCAGAGGTTCGTGAACTCGGGTATGACAGGGCGAGCGCCGCGTGCCATCGTCGCGACACTCGCCTGCTGCGCAGTGCACCTGTTGCGTAGGAAGGGCTTCCTGCCCAGGCGTGCTAACGCACGCCCGGGCGCCGACGCAGTCGCGCCAGCAGTGTACATCAGGGCCGGCAAATATCCATGCACAATCCGCATATTGCATGGTGCCGGGCAACGCCTGTAAAGTAGGTGTTTCAAGGAGAGGCGCAGCATGCCATACAGACCGCTCTACGACACGCGTCGGTGCCATGGAGCGTGTGCACGACGGGAGGGGGAATCGTGACGGCGCGAGACACGTCGGCGTTGCTCGTGGTGGATATGCAAAACGACTTCCTCGCCACAGGAGGATACTACGACGAAAAGGAAAAGCGTCGACGCGCCGGGCAGGGCGAGCTGAGCGCTGCCGATCTCGACGCCCTGGCCCGCGTCTATTTGCACCCGCCGCCAACCTGCGAGATCCGCGAGCCGTATCAAGACTTCGTCCGCACGGTGACCGAGGTCGCGGCCACGGCGCTCCATACAGGCATGACCACCGTCTTTGTGCAGGCGGCCTACGACCCCGCCTCCTGTTATCGACCGCCGCTGTTTCTGTGCGATCCGCAGCGCCAGGACTACGGGTGCCATCGTGGCAGTTGGGGAGCAGACTTCGTTGCGCCGATCAAGCAGCTCACTGCCCAGGCGTATGCCAAGGTTGTCGAAAAGCCTACCTTCGACGCGTTTTTCGAAACGGAGCTGCGCGGCTTCCTCCGCTGCAGGCAGATAGAGACGCTCTATGTGGCCGGCCTCGAGACGAACGTGTGTGTGCTGTTCACCGCGTGCAGCGCCCTCTCCAACGGCTTTGACACGGTCATCTTAGCAGAGTGTGTCACCACATCGCAGACGGATGTCCACGAGACAGCGCTGCAGATCATCGAGATAGCCAAAGGCAGGCGTATGTCAACGCAGGGCTTCTTGACACTGCTGGAGAGGGAGGGGAGGGGAAAAGCGGACTAGGTCTCGGCATGGCGCTAGCCCAGGTGGCCCACCAGCAGTGTGCCGGCGGGACAGTCAGGTGGGCCACCATGCCCCGGTCACACGCCACGGCCAGGACTCGGCCTATGACCAAGAGACCCTTAACGCCTTGAGGCCACGTAGGCTTAACAGCGTTTGGTATTCTAACTGCTCAGTGGTCACACTGAAAGGCGAGAACCTCTGCGTGATGGCCCGAAAGGCCTCTTGTCCCTCCAGCCTGGCGAGGTTCGCGCCCAGACAATGATGGATGCCACCTCCAAACGCTACATGCGGATTGGGATCACGGGTGATATCAAAGGTATCCGGGTCGGAGAATTGACGGGGATCACGATTCGCCGCCGAGAGGACCAACAGGACCCGCTCCGCTTGGTGGATGGTCTTCCCGCGGAGCTCCACATCCGCCGCCGCGATGCGTGGCGCGCGCTTGACCGGGGCATCGTAGCGCAGGATCTCCTCCGTCGCGCGCGGGATGCGCGCGGCGTCTCGTTGGAGCTGGGCCCAGTGGTCAGGGTGGCGGAGGAGGGCAAGGACGCCGTTTCCAATGAGGTTGATGGTCGTCTGATGGCCGGCAACGAGCAGGAGAAGGGTGTTCCCCAGCACTTCGTCCCGCGTCAGGCTGCCTTGCTTCTCTCCTGTCGCCAGCACGGAGAGGAGGTCATCCCGCGGTCTGGTGAGCCGCTCCTCCACTAACGGCGTGATATACTCCACCAGCGTGGTAATGGCTTGATGGACCGCCTGGTTCCGGTCAGGATTTTCCTGGTCGAGCGCCAGCAGATGCCGCGATATCTGACGGATGAACTCGCGATCCTGCTGTGGCAGGCCCAGCCATTGCGCGATCACCAACACCGGGAGGGGAGCCGCAAAGTCCTGCAATACCTCCATGCAGCCCCGCTCTTCGACCTCGGCCAGCAGAGCCTGGATCACCTCCTGCACCAACGTGCGGAATCTCCCGGCGATGTACTTGGGATTGAAATGCGAGTGGACGACGCGCCGCATCCTGAGATGGTCAGGCGCATCGCGCCGGATGAACCAATGACTTAAGTAGTGTTTATTGAACTCGTAAAGCGCCTGGTCCGTCTCCAAGATCGGGGGCAAAGGAGGGTGCGGGTCGCGGAGAAAAATCTCGGACGAGAAAAACTCCGGATGTCGGAGCGCCCACACGACGTCGTCATAACTGGTGATCACCCACATTTCATAGAGAGGGTTCCAGTGGATCGGGTCCTCCTCTCTGAGCCTCCCGTAGTAAGTATAGGGATCCGCGATGGCCTCCGGTCCCAGCAAGTCCTCATTGATGACGAGCATACGACCTCCCGTAGCGTGTGAAGTCCCTTCAGGGGCTCAGTTTCCTCCTGCACATCTTGGCGCGCACGGTGCACTGTCTGCGGTGCCTCTCTCGTGCCATGGCCTTTTCGTAGCTTATAGTAACCGATTGGTCAGGAAAATAACACTACGGTGAGCCTTCTGCTATGACCACACGGTCGCGTACCTGCTGGCTGCGGATAATGTTTTGGGACTTCTCCCCTGCCGTCTGAGAGGGGTCAATCAGCCGGTCATTCGCACTCGGAACAGATTTTCAAGACCTCGTCTGGCCATGTTGGCCTGCATCTGGACACACATGGGACGCTCAACGTCACGATTCTCACCCCCCGCCGGTTCTTAGACTGTCTGTGGCTGCGGCCACGGCGGCACGCGATAGAGCAACACCTCTTTCAGCGACCACACGTGCTCGGTCAATCCCGCTGCCATCGCCGGTGTACACGGCCGCCATACCTGGGAGGAGCCCCTGCCGTTGCTGGGTTCAGGAACCAACAGGGGCTGGCGCAAACTCGCACGCTCAATTTATCGTACTTTGTAGCACGTAAAATCTAGCGGGGGCGCGGCATCTCTCCTCGCTTTTACAGGGCTCATCGCCTGCAAAGACGTGAGCCGCGTCGATGGCTTCTCCTGCTCATAGACACCATTTTCGACCTTCTACAAACTGCGAGAAATTGAGCGCCCAGCACATAGCGCTCGCTGCGCTCACGCAACGCCTGGCGAAACCCCGTGTGGCGACCGAACTCATCATCGCCGGTGACCCAACTGTGTGGGACTTGCATGCTCCAGGCGTCGAGCATCTCCAAGCATTGTTCCTGACGCGTTTGGTAATGCATCTCTGGTGGCACGTGACATGCTTGACGCCGTTGCTCATCGTGTATCCATTCCTGAGGCAGATACAACCGGAAGTCGAGCAAGGCATGCTCCTCATCAGCAACATAGCCCATGAAGACGCCAATCTGGCAGTTGTCGACTTTGCCCCGGTGGCCACACCATTGGCGTTTGACCCCGACCGAGTGCGTGCCGCGCTTGGGGAAACTGCTCGGATCGAAGGCGATGATGCCATCGGGATGTCCTAATTGGCAGGTCACTTGAGGCACCAACACCTCGATCAACGGGCAATGATTCCAAGGGGCTGTCCCGATGAATTCTTGCATGACCTGTCGTTCGACATTGACAAATGTGGCAATGTCCTCGGCATTTTTATTGGGTAGGTGAGACAACAGCCCTTGGAGATAGAGATGCATGTTACGCTGAGCGGCCTCGGTCTCCAGCGCCTGTTGATAGGGCACGACGAACGCGGCCAGACGGTCGATCATGGGGTTGAAGACGTCGGGGGACACGATGCAGTCGCCCAACAACTCCTCTCGCCGTTGTGCCCACGTCAGTGTCATCATTTCGCCTCCTGGATTCGCCCTGTCAATGGGGGGTGCGGGTAGGGAAGCGATTGTATTCACAGCACGTTACGTCAGACAACGGGGGGCAAAAGCGGGGCATACAGTAGGTCTAACCGCGCCATCTGACTTGCATCGATCGGCGCAATGAGCACGTGACCAGCATCACGTTAGCGCTCTTCCAAGCACGCTCTCGAGGGATACCCCCAATGTTTTGATCCCACGAGGTTGTGATCAGCCTGAAGGCTCGCAGACCTCCTCCACCGGACAAGCATGCATGTTATCGGGCTCCACCGCGGCCCTGCTCCCTTGCTTTCTCGGTGTCCTTGCTTTACGCTCCTCCGTGCTGGACTCTCCTCTGGTGTGTGCCCCTAGCACCGTCGTACAGGCGGTGTCCGTGCTCTCTTTGGAGACACCTCCACGCGGAGGCAGCACTGGGGCATACGTGCGCAGCAGGTGCACATCCAGCGCATGGGGAACGCGCCGTGGACGGTGGGCAACCACGCGGCGTTGCCCATGGGGATATCCATTTGTGGGGCTCGCCCATGTGGTTGGTGTGAGCGCATTGGCAGGTGCATGGACCGGCGCTGCACACGAGGGCTCAGAAGGGCGGACACCCTACGGGAGGCGTGGTGCTATGGCGTCCTACCAGCTCATTTCCTCGGATTCCCACATCATTGAGCCGGCTAACTTGTGGCAGGAGCGGATCGACCGTCCGTTCCGCGACCGTGCACCGCGGTTGGTCCATGAGCCGGAAGCCGATCAATGGTATGCAGATGGCGTCAAATTCGGGGCGATCGGCATCAATCAACAAGCCGGGGTGCGGTTTGAGACCCCGGAGCACCTGACGCTCCAGGGCCGAATGGCCACGGTGCCCCGGGGGGGATTCGATCCCCATGCCCATGTCCAGGATATGGACCGGGATGCGGTAGCCGGCGGCGTGCTCTACCCCTCGCAGGGCTTGACGACGTATCGGATCCCCGATAGTGCCCTGCTCTCGGCCATCTTCCGCGCCTATAACGATTGGCTCGCCGACTTCTGTCAACCGTACCCCCGGCGGCTCAAGGGCATTGCTATGCTAAATGTGGACGACGTGCAGGACGCCGTCGGGGAACTCCAGCGGGCCGCGAAGCTGGGCCTGGCAGGAGGGATGATCCCGCTGCGGCCCCTGGCGCAGCGGTACGATCACCCGCGGTATGACCCTTTATGGGCGGCAGCCCAGGATCTGGCGATGCCGTTGAGCCTGCATACGGGCACCCGGCGCTGGCAGCCGGGGGCGGACGGCACCGATCCGACCCTGGTGGACATCGTCGAGCGGGCGAACAAAGAACACGATGTCCGCATCGCCCTGGCGGCCTTGATCTTTGCAGGGGTCTTCGAGCGCTATCCCCGGCTCAAGGTGGGCGCCGTCGAGTTCGAGGTGGCGTGGGTGCCCTATTTTCTCGCACGCATGGATAATCTCTACACGGAGCAAGCCCTCGGCGTCCACGGGCACCGGTTCACGGGGGATGCCCTCCCCAGCGATTTCTTCCGCCAGCATTGCTTTCTGAGCTTTCAGGAGGATGCGGTGGGCATGCAGCTGCGCGGCCTGATTGGTGTCGAGACCCTGCTCTGGGGGTCGGACTACCCGCATGCGGAGTCCACCTTTCCGCGCTCCCGTGCGATCGTCGAGCGCATCCTCCAGGGCGTACCCGACGAGGAGAAGGCGCTGATCGCGGGCGGCAATACCGCACGGCTGTATCACTTCGATGCGGTGCCCTGACCGCCGGGATGGGGAGGCGCAACGCCCCCGCGGCCCTTAGGGAACCGAGACGTGGCACGCTACCCTTCACAGCGCTGGCGTCTCTGCCAGGGCCAGGGCACACATGTCTCGCGTTCCTCCCCGGCCTGCGGCGCTGCTCCGGCATCCCCTGCGGCACATCAGGGTGCCACAGGGCCTATGAGCCTGCCCTGTCCCTTGTCTCAGTGCGCATACTGTTTGGCCTTCGCACGCAGCAGATCCAGCCACTCTTTGAGCCCGGCCACGCGGGTGGCGACGTGCTCGTCCACACCGGCTAATCGTGCGCGGAACGCAGCCTGCTGGTCTGGCGTCAAAGTCACAAAGCCATCGTTGGTCTGCCTCTGCCAGATCTCGACACACTCGGTGTAGAAGTGCTTGGTCCATTCCAGGAGTTCGGCGTGCAGTATCCGGCCCTCCTCCAGCACCATCTGCTGCAAGGGTGCCGGAAGGGTGTCGTACCATTTCTTGCTCAAGGCCAGTATACTGGTGATCATGTAATGATCTGTCTTCACAAACCATTTCGTCACGTCGTAATACTTAAACGTGACGAACACGGTCACAGAGGTTTCGGCACCGTCGAGGGCTCCCTGCTGCAGAGCCGGGAGGACCTCGCCCAAGGGCATGGGGACCCCCGTGGCGCCGAGCGCTGCCATCATGGCGGTCTCAATGGGGGTCGCCAGGACACGGATCTTCTTGCCGCGCAAATCATCTGGCGTACGTACGGGCCCACGGGTGTTGAAGCCTGCCGGGCCGTAGACCACGAGGCCCGCGCCCTTGATGCCCTTCCCCTCCGCGAGGGCGAGGAACGCGTCGAGGAACTCCTGATCGTTGATCACCCAGTAGGCATGATCCATATCATCGAACAGATAGGGAGCTGTCAAGGCCTGGAAACGCGGGTCCACGCCCACCAGGAACTCCGGAGGCCCCACCCACGCCTCCAGCGTACCAAGTTGCACGCCCTCGATCATCCGAGGGATGGAGCCGAGCTGGCTTGCCGGGAACACTTGTCCTTGAATAGCGCCCTGGCTGCGCTCGGCAAGCCGGGCGATGTAGCGCTTACAGAGCTCATGCTGGACATCGTTGATCGTGGCGGTCCCGCATTTCAGCGTGAAGATAGCTGCCTCGCCTGTGTCAGGGTACCACAGGGCAGCGATGACGAGTGCCGTGAGGCTGACGAGCGCGGTGACCCAGGCGCGGATCACCGAACAACGATTGCGTCTTCGCAGGGCGAGCATTGTGTGTCCTCCTTCAGTGCGAGAGGTCTCGTGACCGAACGCGTCAGAACAGGCGCGGCAAAAGCATGGCAATCTCCGGAATGTAGGTAATACACATGAGCGCCAGGACCTGGAGAAGGATGAAGGGCACCAGGCCGGGGTAGATCACGCTGGTAGGAGCGCCAAAGAGCGCCTGAGCCATGAAGATATTGAGCGCAAACGGCGGTGTAAACATGCCCATAGAGAGATTAACGGTCAGAATAATCCCGAAGTGTACCGGGTCCACGCCGACTGCCTTCACCATGGGCAGCAGCAAGGGTGTCAGCACCAGGGTGGCCGACGTGGGGTCGATTAAACCACCGACGAGAATGAGGAAGCAGTTGATCGCCAGCAAGAGCCCCCAGCGTGGGGCGTGCAGGGACTCGATAAAGGCGGTGATGGCCTGCGGCACGCCACTCACCGTCAGATACCAGGTAAACACCGCGGACCCGGCGACGATGATCATGAGCTGGGCAGTGACGACCCCCGAGTTGACGGCCACGTTCCAGATCCCGCGCCATCCCATATCTTTGTAAACCAGAGCACTGACAAAGAGCCCGTAGACTCCGGCGATCCCGGCGGCCTCGGTGGGGGTAAACACCCCGCTGTAGATGCCCCCCAGGATAACAAAGGGCACGCCGAGGGCCCAGAGAGCATCCAATGACGCCGTGGCGAAGGCCGACCAGCGAAAGCGCTGCGGAGCCAGGAGGGCGTGGCGGCGGGCATACCAGAGGACGTAGGCCGCCATCAAGAGGCCAATGAGAATGCCAGGCAGGAAACCGCCGAGGAAGAGTTTGGCGATGGACACCTCCGCCGCGGCGCCGTATACGATCATCAAGATGCTGGGCGGAATCACCGTGGCAATGGCACCGGTGGAGGTAATCAAACCGAGCGCAAACTTCTCATCGTAGTGGCTCTGCCGCAGTGCAGGGGACATCAGGCGGCCGATCGCAGCGACTGTGGCCGGACTCGACCCTGACATGGTCCCGAAGATTTCGCAGCTCACGATCGTCGCCAAGCCCAGGCTGCCACGTATACCGCCTAACATCTGCGTCACCCAGTGCACCAAACGGACAGCAATCCCCCCGCGTCCCATCAGCTCCCCGGCGAAAAGAAAAAAGGGCACAGCCAAGAGGGTAAACGAATCAATGCTCCCAAAGATGGTCTGTGGCATGATCGTGGCCGACAAGCCCGCGGACCAGAGGGCAACGATCGTGGTGGCCAGGAAGATTAGGTAGATCGGCACGCCGAGACACAGCAGCACACAGGGGAGTATACCGATGAGCCATGGCATCTACGGCTCCCTCTATTCGTGATCCTCGGGAGGGACTGCCAGCCCTTGGGGCACTGACGCGGCCCCTGGCCCACGCCAGAGGCGAGCAAACCACAGCGCCAGGAGCAGGACCCCGAAGCCAAAGCTGAGGGGAATAACGGCATACACGAGGGCCATAGGCACTCGGGCAATAACACTCCGTTGGTCGTTCGCGGCGAGCATCTGGATGATCTGCGTGGCCGCAACCAGGATGACGAGCGACACCAGCACGCCGAGGAGGTTGGTCACGATATCCAGGGCTCGCCGTACCCGGGGAGTGGCCAGAAGATACACGGCATCCATCTTCAGGTGGGCGCCCTGGCTGGTTAGGAACGTCGCACCCAGCATGACGATCCACAGGTGCATGAACTGCATCATCTCTTCCGCCCACACGAATGGCTTGAGGAACACGTAGCGGCCCACCACATTAGCACAGTTCAGGCTCACGGCGAGGAGCATGAGGCACCCAATCATCCCTCGCATGAGGCGCATGAGCCTGACTTCTAGGGGCGTCTTGGCTGGCATAGCCACCTCACATCGAGTCACGCCAGGTATCGCGTGTGTCGTGGAGTCTCAGCGTGAGAGCACGCGAAGCATCGCCGCATCTGTTGCCGAGAGGCGCGCGTGCCGACACAGGGTGCTCCCTCGTGCCACTTCTCTCCCACCGCCATGTATGCTGCAACGTTGCCCTCGGCCCTCCTCTCTCTCCCACCGCAATGCTCGCACACCCATCTTGGGTCATAGCCTAGGCTCTCCCTCCCTCCGTTTGCGTGCGGACGAACTGGCTCCGCAGATGGTCGCCCGACGTGGTGACAGGGTATTTGGGGGGATGGGTGGAACTCTGACAACTCGGAATGCACTCAATAACCGCATCGTAGTTCGGCTTGTGAAAGAACACCAGCGACTGGCGACGGCTCATGGCCGCCGCGTCCATGGGTGGGTCCACCACACGGTGCAGGGTCGACACCCAGAAGTCATTCGTCCAGCGGGCCATGAGATCGCCCAGATTGACAATAAAACAGTCCGGCACGATCGGCACATCGACCCAGGCACCGGTCTTGTTGCAGACTTGCAGCCCACCGGGCTTGTCCTCGGTTTTGAGGATGGTCAGACTGCCGTAGTCGCTATGGGCCCCGGCGCGTAACTGACCGGGTCTGGGCGGCTCCTGGAGGGCCGGGTAATTGCGCACGCGCAGACGGCTGATGTGCTTATCGATCTTGTCGTCGAAGAACGTTTCCGGCTGGTCGAGTGCTAGGGCGCACAGGCGCATCAGCGTGCGCGCCAGGTCTGCCATGACCTGAAAATAGGTGGTATAGATCTCGCGCAAGGCAGCCGGCCGCTCGGGCCAGAGATTGGGGGCGAAGTGCTTGCCAGCGGCTGGGCCATGATAATAGGCGTCATCGCCCACCTGCACCGGGCCAATCATAAAGGATTCGTTCAGGTCGCCAGGGGCGTAGTCGCCACGGCTCCGGCTGACGCTTTCCCCTTCGAGCGGGATATAGCCGCGGGTGATGTCCGGCGCGGGGCGCACGACGCGCATTTTCTCCTCGTGAGGCAGATCGAAAAACGCCCGTGACACGTCGTCCACGCCCGCGATCAAACCCTGCGGCACGCCATGGCCGGCAATGAGCAGAAACCCGATGTCGCGACACGCTTCACCAATGTGCTGCGCTACCGCACCCTTATGTGCTTCTGTCCCCCTCAAGTAGGGAGCGATATCAATGATTGGGACCGTCAGTAATGTCATACCTACTGCTCCTCTGTGATGGCTGCTGGGATGCCGGCGGGACGGACGTCTGGCTTGTTCCCAGATAGGCCTGCTCCAGCGCCGCGTCATTGTGCAGGTCTGCCGCCGCACCGGCGCGGACGACGCGCCCGTTGTGGAGCACATAGCCCCGATCGGCTACCGTGAGCGCGAGATCGGCCATTTGCTCCACCAGCAGGATGGGCACACCGGCATCGCCTATGGCGGCGAGCATGGTACAGAGTCTATGGCGCAGGGCTGGCGCCAGCCCTAGTGACGGCTCGTCCAGGAGTAAGAGCCTGGGGCGGGCCAGCAGGCCACGGGCGAGGGCGAGCATTTGCTGCTCACCGCCAGAGAGGAGGCCGGCGCGGCTGTGCAACCGCGCTCGGAGGGCGGGGAAACGCTCCAGCAGGTGCGCGATCTCCTGGGCGATAGCGCCGCGTGGACGCGCGTAGGCGCCCAGCCAGAGATTATCCAAGACTGTTAACTCCGGGAACACCTGGCGTCCTTCAGGTACCAATACGAGCCCGGCCCGGACGCGACGGTGCGCCGCCCACTGGGTCACATCGTGACCGTGCAAGCGCACGGTCCCGCGCACTGGATGATGCAGACCACTGAGGGCGCGCAGTAGGGTCGATTTGCCGGCCCCGTTGGCCCCGAGCACGGCGACCAGTTCGCCTGTGTGCACAGTGAGGTCAACTGCCTCGAGCGCGGGTGCTGCGCCGTAGGCCGCACTGAGGGACTGCACCGTGAGCACCGTCTCTTGTTCACGGCACGCTGCCGCCGGACGGGTGCGCCCTGCCGGCAGCCGCGCACCGAGGTACGCCTGGCGGACGGCCGGATCACGGCGCACGTGCGTGGGGGGGCCACTGGCGATACATCGGCCGGCCTCGAGTACGACCACGTGGTCCGAGACCGCCATAACTAGACGCATATCGTGCTCGACGAGCACCACCGTGATCCCTGCCGCGGCTATCTGCCGCACCAGGGCGCCCAAGCGCTCCGTGTCCCGCGGCCCGAGGCCAGCGGCTGGCTCGTCGAGGAGCAGCACGAGCGGTTGCAGGGCCAGGGCCCGCGCCAGCTCCACCAGACGCCTGTCCCCATGGGCCAGGGCCGCTGCCGGCTGCTCCAGCGGCCCGCTGTACCCAACAAACGCCAGCAGCAGCTCAGCCGCCTGCCGACGCGCTGCGGCGCGCCGCGCCCCATGGAGGAGCGCGAGAGGCGGCCCCAGTTTCCCGCAGTGCAGGGCTAGGAGGAGATTGTCGAGGACCGAGAGGGTCGGAAATAGCTGTGTGGTCTGATAGGTGCGGGCAATGCCGGCCCGCGCGCGGGCAGACGCCGGCATATCGGTCACGTCAGAGGTGCCCAGCCTCACTGTCCCCGCCGCGGGCGCCACTAGGCCGCTCAGCACGTTGAGGACGGTGGTTTTGCCGGCGCCATTCGGTCCAATCAAGCTCGTCACCTGGCCTGGCTGGGCCAGGCAGCTCACGCCGGCCACCGCACGAACCCCGCCAAACGCCACGTGCAGATCGACCACCCGCAGCGCTTGCCCCTTGCCGCGCTGCGCCAGCCAGGGCAGCACGTCTGCACCGGGGCCACGTGCGGTGCGCTGGCTGGGACGGGAGAGGCACGCAGCCAGCGTGCCGGCAATGCCGGCCGGGGCCAGCCAGAGCACAACGAGGAGCAGCCCACCAAAGAAGACCAAACGGTATTCCGCCAAGCCCGCTAGGCTCTCGGGGAGCAGGATGACCAGCGCCGCCCCCAGCAGCGGGCCCCACACCGTCCCGGCGCCGCCAAGAATGACGCCAAGTAAGAACAAGATGGATTGCACGAACGCAAAGCTCCCGGGACTGATGAAGCCCGTCAAGACGGCGAACAGGGCCCCGGCCACCCCGGCGAGCATTGCCGCGAGGGTGAACGCCGTCGTGCGCAGCACCACCGGCCTCAGCCCGAGGGATTGGGCGGCGATCTCCGCGTCACGCACCGCCTGCAGGGCAGCGCCCCACGGACTCATCCTGAACTGCCAGAATGCGACGAGGACAATGGCCGTCAGGCCGACGATCACCAGGGACGTCTCGCGCTCCGTGAACAGATACCCCCAGGCCCGCGGGGCCGGAATCGCCATAAGTCCGTTGGCACCGCCCGTGAGAGCCCGCCATTCGACAGTGACATGCTCGACGATAAACCCAAAGGCAATCGTCACCATGGCGAGGTAGGGGCCAGTCACGCGCATGGCTGGGATAGCCACGAGCATGCCCATCAGGCCTGCCAGGCTGCCCGCCACCACGAGTGCGAGCCAAAAGCTCACGCCGCCCTTCGTGGTGAGCAGCGCTGCAGTGTACGCGCCAATGGCATAAAAACCCACCTGCCCCAAGGACACCTGCCCGCTGAGACCGAGTAAGATATTGAGGCCCACTCCGACCATGGTGGTGAGACCAACCAGGGCCACCAGGTAGCGATAATAATTATTCCCACTTACACAGCTCACCACGGCCAGCACGCCCACCCCGATGATGGCTCCACGGGAGAGACCTCTCATACTCTGGAGACTCCTGCACGGCCGAACAGGCCATGCGGCATGCTGGCCAGGGTGACGATGACCAGCGTGAAGGTCACAATCTGAGTATAGGACGAGCCCAGCACGGCCGTAATGAGTGCTTCGACAATCCCGTATGCCAGACCAGCCAGCATCACCCCCCAGGTGTGCGTGATCCCGCCCACAATGGCAACAGCAAAGGCCTTGATTCCGAAGAGCGTGCCCATGTCCGCCGAGACGTTGACGAGGGGTGCGATGAGCATGCCGGCGCCGCCTGCGAAGACGGTCGACAGCGCATAGGCTGCGGCGATCGCGCGGGTGACGTTAATCCCCATCAACTGGGCCGCCTCCGCGTTCTGCACGGTGGCCAACAGGGCCTTGCCCTGACGCGTGGCGCCGCAGAACAGGTGCAGCGCACCGGCGACTGCCAGCCCGACGAGCGGGATACACAGCTGCAACGGCGACACACCCAACCCTCCAAGGCGTAGCGGCGTGGTCGTCAGGTGGGCAAACAGACTGCGGGGCTCCTTGCCGAATGTCAACAGGACAGCATTCTCTACGAGCAGGCCCAGCGCCACCGTGGCCATCAGCCACGCCGTTGAACCATGCCGCACGAATGGCCGCACGGCACAGCGCTCAACCACTAAGCCCCAGACCGCGCACAGGCACAGGGTGACACCGATGCTGATGGGGGCGGCCCACCCCAGGGTCACCCGAAAGGTATAGCACAGCACCGCTCCGAGCATCATGGCACTGCCCTGTGCGAAGTTCACCGTGTGCGCCACGGTATAGGTCATCGAAAAGCCCAGCGCCAGGAGACCATACATACTGCCTAGGCCGAGGCCTGAGATGACGGCGAAGGTGATGAGCATCGGCTTGCTTCTCTGTTCCAGAGGCTCCAGAGTACCGTCATGAAGGCCGCCCTGTCCTACCTCTCCCACAGGGAGAGCGCACAGCAGCGAGGCGGTGCCATGGACGAGACCATCAACGGCGTCTCTGCTTGTTTATTTCGCAATGGGCTCGATCTGCTCGCCCACGTAATGCACCATGATATAATCATGCTCGTTCAGGGCATCATGATTTTCCGGCGAGAATGGCCTGGTATAGGTTTTGATCAGGCCCTGATACGTGTCGAGGGCATAGAGCCCTTGGCGTATCTGCTCCCCTTCGGTGCTGCCGGCCTTCTCCAGCGCTAGCGAGATGAGGTGCATGGCATCATAGGCGTTGGCGACGCCGACAGGCGGGAGGACGTCCCCTGGCCCCTTGACGTCCGGATACTTGGCCTGCAGCGCCGCGAACACGCGTTGGCCCACCTCGCTCTGCGGCCCAAAGAAGCTATAGGTCTGCACGAATTCCACCCGCTGCGCCGCCGGGCCGGCGAGCTCTGGAAAGCGGCCACCGGAGATGCCCCAGTGCGCGATCACGGGCACCTGCCACCCCAGGCGTTCAAGCGCTTTCACGACCTGCGCTCCTGGGGCCACCGTGGCAACCAGGATGAGGCTATCGGCCTGGGCAGCTTTGAGGCGCGATAATTGCGGCACCATGTCCACATCGTTCGGCTCAAACTTCTCCAGGCCAGCAGCGCTCACCTGCATCTCCGCGACCGCCGCCGTCAGGCCCTGGGCATTGGACTCGCCCCAGGCATTGTTGATCAGCATCAATCCGAGGCGCTTCGCGCCATATTTCGTAACGGTATGCTGGACGAGGGCCTTGTCGACCAGCACGTCCACCGCGGAGACTCGAAAGACAAAGTTGGGATTGGCGCCATTGCGGGTGATGGACGTCGCCGCCGCCCAGACCCCCATAAAGGGCATGTGCTCTTTATTGGCAATCGGCACGATCGCCAAGGACACGGGCGAATCAATCCCCCCAAACAGCACCGCTATCTTTTCCTTGTGAATCAGCTCGAGGGCCGCCACTTGGCCCTTGGAGGGATTCGACTCATCGTCGCGCCGCACCAGCTCGAGCCGGCGGCCGCCGAGCACGCCACCGCGTTGGTTGATCTCATCAATGGCAATGGTCAAGCCACGCGTAATGCCTTCCCCTGACTTGGCCGATTGCCCGGACAGGGCCGCGACCAAGCCCACTTTGATGGGCTCGGCGGCGCGCACCGCCGTGGACAGCACACTGAGGATCACACAGCATACCAGAACCCAGCCCCCCCACCGCTTGGGCTCGCGCACTATGAGCACGTCTCTCATGTTGTCACCTCCCTGTCAGGGCAGGTTGCCGCTTTCGACCGTCCCTCTGCACCACTGCGTCCGTCTATACCCCCTACCACGAGCGCACCTGCTATCCTGGAGGAAGTGGCCCGCGGAGTCAAGGCCATGAGGCAAAAGAGCCGTCCGAGGGCGCAGGCGTACGGTTATGGCTGTGGTTCGCGGCGCCTGCACCTCCCATAGTGGGGAGCTGTTCGAGGAGCTGTACCGAGGGAGAAAAGGTCACGTCGTGTGCACCCACAGGCTCTCTCCTGTCCGCCTGGGGATCGCGGGGGCCAGGCGATCCCCATTTCCTCCTTGCTTTCGCCTGGGCGTCTCGCGCACAATGGGATGACAGAGCCTGGCCTCATCGCGCATGAAGCATGCGCAAGGGTGCACAACGTGTCTCTGGCGTGCTTGCCAGGGGGCACCTCGAAGCGCACCATGGGGCAGGAGGGAGAAGGGGTGAACATGTTGCGAGCACGGCAGCCGTCGCGACACCCTCAGCACTGGGGTGCGCACGCGCGTGCCTGGCCGCGCTCTGGGGCCGCGTGATGCCGCCGCTGGTCGTACTCGAAAACGTGCTGCAGGCGCTGACCGCGGGCCTCCTGATGGGCAGCATCTACGGCCTCATGTGCGTTGGCCTTGGACTGATTTACGGTGTCATGCGGGTCATCAATTTCGCCCAAGGCGATTTCTTGATGCTCGGCATGTATGCCACCCTCTACGTGTTTGGTTGGCTCGAACTCAGCCAGTTCCTCGGGCCCTACCTTGGCCCGGTGGTGGCCGCGCTGCTGGGCGCGGTGGTGCTGTATGGGTTTGGCGTGGTGCTGCACCGCACCCTGTTGGCACGGGTGACCGGCATGCGCGTTGTGGGCACCGAAAGCGAAGGGCACTATCCACAGCTCATGCTCACGCTCGGCATGTCGCTCATCATCGCCAATGGCGGGTTGATCGCCTTCGGGTCGATGCCACAGAATATTCGCACGCCCTTGTCAGCCTCCGCCTGGGAGATCGGCCCGCTCATCGGCCACGATCTCTCGGTGTTCCTCAACAAGGCGCGCAGCGTCGGCTGCATCGTGTCGGTGTTGGTGGCCTTGGGTCTTCATCTGTTCATCAGCCGGTCGCGGTTGGGCAAGACGCTTCGTGCCGCTGCGGACAATCCCGAAGCGGCGACCTACATGGGCATCAATGTTGATACGGCGTATCGTGTCGCGTTTGCGCTCGGCAGCGCGCTCACGGCGATCGCGGGTGGATTGGTGGCGACCTACTATCCGTTTCAGCCGTATGTTGGCCTCGAGTTCGTCATCATCATGTATGCGGGTGTCGTGCTCGGCGGATTCGGCAGCATCGTTGGCGCGTTCTGGGGAGGGCTCACGATCGGCCTGGTGCAGCAGCTCTCGACCCTCGTGTTACCGGTGCAGTTGCAGAACGCCGCGATCTTCGTCGTCTTCCTGGGGATTGTGCTGGTGCGGCCCGAGGGGCTGTTCGGCCGCAACGCGGAGCGCATCTAATGATGCCACGCACCATCGGCCGCGACGTCGGGCTCATCAGCATCGTCGCGAGCGTGTATCTGGCGGCGTCGATGCTGATCGACAACCAGTACTACCAGCTCATGCTGACCTTAGTCCCGATCTGGGCGATCCTGGGCATCGCCTGGAACGTGTTCTCCGGGTACTCGGGGATGGTGTCGTTCGGGCACGCGTCGTTTTTCGGACTCGGTGCTTATACGGTGACATTGCTCTTCGTGAAGGTGGATCTGTCGCCCTGGTTCGGCATACCGATCGGTATGGTGGTCGGGGTCATCGCCGGCGCGTTGATCGGCTGGCCGACATTCCGGCTGCGTGGCCACTACTTCGCTTTGGCGATGCTGGCCTACCCGCTCGCGCTCCTCTATATCTTCGAGTGGCTCGGCTACCAAGAGGTGTCGCTGCCGATGAAGCGCGAAGCGCCCGCGGCGTTCCTGCAGTTTAAGGATTATCGATGGTATGTCGGCATCGCAGTGGTGATGCTCGTGGCGGCGATGGCGAGCGCGCTCAAGATCGAGCGATCCCGCTTCGGCTTGTCGTTGCTCGCCATCAAACAGAACGAGCCCGCCGCTGAAGCCGCGGGTATCAACACGCGCGCTTGGAAAATGCGCGCGATCATGGTGTCAGGTGCCATCGCGGCAGGTGTGGGTGGTTTCTACGCCGTGGTCTTGTTGGTCGTGACGCCACCGAGCGTGTTCGGCATGCTCACCTCGGCCCAGGCGCTCATCGTGACGTTATTCGGTGGCGTGGCCACTGTGTGGGGGCCGGTCGTTGGGGCGGCGATCTTGATTCCGTTGTCCGAAGTGCTGAACGCAGAGCTTGGCGATAAGCTTCCGGGCATCCAGGGCGTCGTATTCGGCGTCGCGATCGTGCTCGTCATTCTGCTCGCCCCGGAAGGCATCGTTCCCCACCTGCGCGAGGCGTTGCGGCGACGGCGTGGTGCGCATGCTGGTAGTGCCCCTGCAACGGTCGTCTCGGCTGCCGTTCCTCAACCGCCCATCTCGACAGGGCACGCGCATCGTACCGTGAGCAAGGAGGTGGTGCTCACGGTGGAACGTATCTCCAGGGCGTTTGGCGGCTTGCAAGCGGTCGAAGATGTGAGTTTCGACGTGCACAAAGGCGAGGTGCTGGGTATCATCGGCCCGAACGGCGCCGGCAAGACCACCCTCTTCAACGTGCTGAACGGCTTCATTCCTCCCCATGCTGGTCGTGTAGCGTGGGCGAATGAAAACCTTGTTGGTCTGCGCCCGAACGCAATCTGCCGGCGCGGTATTGGGCGCACGTTTCAAGTGGTGCGTCCATTTGTGCGCATGACGGTGCTGCACAACGTGGTCGTAGGCGCGTTCGTGGCCGCACCTGATGATGCGAAGGCCATCGCGCTGGCGCGTGAAGCGCTGGCGCGCGTGGGCATGGCCGATCGCGCCACGGTGCTGGCCGGTCGACTCACGAACGTCGAATTGCGCTTGATGGAGCTCGGGCGTGCCTTGGCGTCGCGTCCACAACTCCTGCTGCTCGACGAGCCCCTAGCCGGCCTTGGCAGCCAGGAAGTCGAACGCATGCTCGCGGTGCTCGATGCCCTGGCGAAGAGCGGCATGACGATCGTCATCATCGAGCACACCATGCAGGCGATGGTGCGGCTCGCGGATCGTTTCGTCGTGCTGGACCACGGGCGCATGCTGGCGCAAGGCAAGCCCGAGGCGGTCACGAAGGATCCGAGCGTGATCGAGGCCTATCTTGGCAAGCGGTGGATGAAGCATGCTCAGCATTGAGTCACTCACGGTTGCCTATGGCGGATTGACGGCGCTGGTCGACGTGTCGGTCGACGTAGGCGAGGGCCAGTTCATCGCGATCGTCGGCCCGAACGGCGCGGGGAAGACCACGCTTTTCAAGGCCATCTCCGGCATTGTTCGACCGCTGTCCGGCAGCGTGACATTCGACGGCAAGGATCTCCTTGCCGTGCCGCCGGCCGAGCGTGCGCATCTGGGGATCGCGCACGTTCCGGAAGGGCGTCAGGTGTTCAAGTCCCTGACCGTGCTCGAGAATCTCGAGATGGGGGCACACGCGATCCGTGGTCGCGCGGAGTGGAAACGCAATCTCGCCCAGATCGTGGAGCTCTTTCCGGTATTGGCCGAGCGGCGTGATCAGCTTGCGGGGACCTTGTCAGGCGGCGAGCAGCAGATGCTGTCAATTGGCCGGGGGCTTGCTTCATCACCCCGCGTGCTGATGCTGGACGAACCATCTATGGGACTGGCACCGACCATCGCCGATCAGATCTTCGAGCGTATTGAAAAGATCCACCGCGAGTCGAAGATCACGATACTGCTGGTCGAGCAACGCGTCGCCGAAGCGCTCGAATCGTGCGATCGGGGCTATGTGCTCGAATCGGGGCGTGTCGTCCTCGAAGGGGTGCATGACACGTTGATCCGGGACGAACGGGTCAAGCGGGCCTACCTGGGCATGTGAGACGATGCGGCGGTAGGTGTGAACTGTTGTCGGGGTATGAGTCATGGAGGAGTGAGGATGCGACAGAGCCGGCACGGGGCAGTACTGCGTAATATCGCGGCCGCATTGGTGGCACTTGGCTTGGCAGTTGCCGCGCCATCCATTCTGGCCCAGGTGCAGGAAGTGAAGGTCGGGCTGATCGCACCGCTGTCGGGACCTTGGGCCCGCCAGGGTGACTTGATGGTGAAGGGCGCCCAGATGGCGATTGATGACATCAACCATGGCGGTGGCATCAAAGCGATGGGTGGGGCCAAATTACGCCTGGTCACGGCGGATACAGGTGATTCGACCGAGAAGGCGAAGAACGCCGCCCAACGTTTTGTGGCCTCGGAGCCTGACATGGTCGGTGCGACCGGCGCGTGGCTCTCGTCGTTCACGCTGGCGGTCACCGAAGTGACTGAACGTGCGGAGATGCCGATGCTTACCCTGTCGTATTCGGATCAGATCACCGCGCGCGGCTTCAAATACGTGTTTCAGACATCGCCCACCGCCGGGGCACAGTCGGTTGGCGCGATGCCCGCGATTGTTGCACTGGGCAAGGTCGCGACCGGCCAGCAGTTGAAGACGATCGGTATCATCGGTGACAACACTGCATCGCCGGTGAGCTTCCTGAAGCCGATGCGGGAAGGCGGGCTGGAGCAGATGGGCATCAAGCTCACCATGGACGAGATCTTCACGCCGCCGCTTGCCGATGCGACGTCGATCGTGCAGAAACTGCGTAGCGCACGTCCAGAGGCGGTGCTGTTCGTCCCCACCAACATTCCCGACGCGAAGCTGGTGCTGGAAAAGATGAATGAGATGGGACTGGGGCGCGGCCGCATCCCGATGATTGGCAACGGGGCGCCGATGGGTGCGCCGGAAATGCTGACAGTGGTCGGTAAGGATCTCATGGAAGGCGTGCTGATCATCATCGCGAACTGGACCCAGAAGGGGCAGGAGCAGCTCATCGCCGATTTCAAGAAACGTACCGGCGAGCCGTGGATGACGCAAGACAGTCTCTGCAGTTACGGGGACATGTGGATTTTCAAGGAAGCACTCGAGCAAGCAGGTGTGGCCGATCGCAAGAAGGTGGCCGAAGCGATTCGTGTCATGGACACCACAGACGGGCCGGCCAAGTACTACCCGGGTGGTCGGATCAAGTTCGAGGACAACGGGCGGCGCGCCGGCGCGGGCATTATGATCATTCAGTGGCAGAACGGCGAGCCGGTCACGGTCTATCCGCCTGACATCGCGCTGGCGAAGCCAGTGTGGCCGAAGAAGTAACGAACGGGTGCGAGTGTTCCGTAGCGTAGAAGCTTCGGTAGTAATGAAATGGACCCGCCCCTGTGCGGATCGACGGCAATGAGCCACAATGAGTTCCAGATCACTGAACCCATGAAGCCACAGGAGGCGAGTCCAATGAAGCAAGAGATGCACGTCCTCGGGATCGATATCGCCAAACGTATGTTTCACGCGGTGGGGATGGATAACAGAGGTCACGTCGTGTCTCGCAAGCGCTTGGCCCGACATGACCTCATACCCTTTATCGCGAAGCTGCCCCCGGTACGCATCGGCCTGGAAGCCTGTGGCGGCGCGCACGACTGGGCGAGACGCTTCCGCGCACATGGCCACGAGGTGAAGCTCATGGCGCCCCAGTTCGTGAAGCCGTATGTCAAGTCGAACAAAAACGACAGCCGTGATGCCGAGGCCATCGCGGAAGCGGTGACGCGTCCGACCATGCGCTTTGTGCCGATCAAGGACGTCGACCAGCAAGATATCCAAGCGCTCCATCGCGTGCGTGAGCGGCTCATCGGCGCGCGGACGGCTTTGATCAATGCAGTGCATGGATTGATGCAGGAGTATGGCATCGTGATGCCCAAAGGGGTGGCGAAGTTTCGTCAAGCCGTGGTGGAGAAGCTCGAGTCCGAAAAGGACAAGCTCACAGCGCTGAGCCAGGAGATGTTTTGGAAGTTGGTTGAGGAGTTTGCGGCTCTGGAGAAGCAGCTGGCCTATTATCAGGAGAAACTCGACACCCTGGCCACGACGCATCCCGAGTGTCAGCGCCTCATGACGATTCCAGGCATTGGCCCCCTCACGGCGACGGCCCTGGTGGCAGCGGTCAGCGATGCGAGTGCGTTCAAGAACGGCCGTCAATTTGCCGCCTGGCTGGGGCTGGTGCCGCGCCAACATTCCACGGGGGGGAAGGCACGCTTGCTCGGCATCAGCAAACGCGGCGACAGCTATCTCCGCAAGCTCCTGGTGCATGGGGCGCGGACCACGATCCGCTGGGTGGGACGTAAAACAGACCGCC
>Ga0081539_10003137_pt1 | contig 21063 bp, 21 predicted proteins | sample TabmetS4T2R2_FD_71023 | JGI IMG/M metagenome (GOLD analysis project Ga0081539, IMG submission 71023) | Tabebuia heterophylla rhizosphere microbial communities from the University of Puerto Rico - S4T2R2 | ecosystem: Host-associated > Plants > Roots > Rhizosphere ...
GGGGGTCGAGGTTCGTCTCCGCGCCCGCCGGCCAGTGCGGTCTCGGCGCGATCGACGCGGCCAAGCAGCGCGACGTCCAGGCCATCGGCGTCGACAAGGACCAGTCGTTCCTGGGGCCGCAGGTCCTCACGAGCGCGACGAAGAAGGTCGACGTCGCGGTCTACGACGCGATCAAGGCCGCGCAGGACGGCACGTTCAAGGGCGGCTCCGACCTCGTCTTCGACATCAAGAACGAAGGCATGGGCGTCGGCAAGATCAGCGAGGCCGGCCAGCAGTACGCCTCGCAGCTCGACGAGGTCAAGCAGAAGATCGCGTCCGGCGAGATCACGCCGCCCGAGGAGCCCGAGAAGTAGGGCTGACGGCTCGATGGCGACGCCTCAGCCACGTGACGCCGCGGAGCTCGCGCTCGAGCTCCGCGGCATCGTGAAGCGCTTCGGTGACGTCACTGCCAACGACGGCGTGGATCTCGAGCTCCGTCGCGGCGAGGTCCACGCCCTCCTGGGCGAGAACGGCGCGGGCAAGTCCACGCTGATGAACGTCGTCTACGGGATGGTCCACGCCGACGCAGGCGAGATCCGCGTCGGCGGGAGCCCGATCACGATCGGCTCGCCGCGCGACGCGATGGCGCAGGGGATCGGCATGGTGTTCCAGCACTTCATGCTCATCTCGGTGATGACCGTCGCCGAGAACCTCGTGCTCGGCGACGAGCCGCGCCGCGGCGGCATGCTCGACATGGCGGAGGCGCGCCGGCGGACGCTGGAGCTGTCGGAGCGCTACGGGCTGCGCGTCGACCCGGACGCGCGCGTCGAGGACGTGTCCGTCGGGCAGCAGCAGCGCATCGAGATCCTCCGGGCGCTCGACCGGGGAGCCAAGATCCTCGTGCTCGATGAGCCCACGGCGGTGCTCACGGCGCAGGAGACCGGCGAGCTCGTCTCTGTCCTGCGGCGGCTCGCCGAGGGCGGGACGTCGATTATCTTCATCTCGCACAAGCTGCGCGAGGTCCTGGACGTGGCCGACCGCGTCACCGTGCTGCGGCGCGGACGCAGCGTCGGGACCGTCGACGTCGCCGACGCCGACGAGCCGACGCTGGCGCGCATGATGGTCGGCCGCGACGTCGTCCTGCGCGTGGAGAAGGCGCCCTCGAAGCCAGGTGAGCCGGCGCTCGAGGTGACGGACCTGCACGTCGTCGACGACCGCGGGCTGACCGCGGTCGACGGGGTGTCGCTGAAGGTCCACCGAGGCGAGATCGTGGCCATCGCGGGGATCGACGGCAACGGTCAGAGCGAGCTCATCGACGCACTGACCGGTCTGCGCCGGGTGGCCTCGGGCGAGATCGTCGCCGGGGGGCGGAGCATCACCGGCTGCACGCCGCGCCAGGCGCGCGAGGCGGGGATCGGGCACATCGCGGAGGACCGCCAGCACCGCGGCCTGGTCCTGGACTTCGATCTCTCCGAGAACCTCGCGCTGCGCGACTACCGCACCGATACGCGGTGGGGCCTGCTGTCGCCTCGGCGGCTGATCGCGGTGGCGCGGCGGCTGCTGCGGGAGTTCGACGTGCGCGGCGGCACGCCGCACACGCTCGCCCGGTCGCTCTCGGGCGGCAACCAGCAGAAGGTCGTGGTCGCGCGCGAGATCTCCGGCAACCCGGACGCGCTCATCGCAGCCCAGCCCACCCGCGGGCTCGACGTCGGCGCGATCGAGTTCGTGCATCGCCGGCTGTTGACCGAGCGCGACGCGGGGCGCGCGATCCTGCTCGTCTCGCTCGAGCTCGACGAGGTGCGCGCGCTGGCCGACCGGATCCTCGTGCTGTACGAGGGCCGGATCGTCGGCGAGCTGCCGCCAACGGCCTCCGACGAGGAGCTGGGCATGCTCATGACGGGCGGCGGGCAGAGGCCCGCGGCAGCATGAGCACGGTTACCGCGCCGCCCGCCGGCGGCACGCCCGACCCCGACGAGACCCCTCCGACGACCTGGGCGGCGCGCGTGACGCGGCATCTGGATGCCGCCGGGATCGTCACGCCGATCATCACCGCCATCCTCGCGTTCCTCATCGGGGGGCTCGTGGTGCTGGCCACGGGCGAGGATCCGATCTCCACCTACCGTGCGATCTTCGAGGGCACCGGGCTGCAGTGGCTGTTCCCGTGGGTCACCGGCGACGACCGGTCGCTCGCCGCGATCAACCTCCAGCAGACGCTGCTGCTGACGTGCCCGCTCATCCTCACCGGCTTGGCGGTCGCGCTCGCGTTCCGGGCGGGCCTGTTCAACATCGGCGGCCAGGGCCAGTACATCGCGGGTTCCGCGGCGGCCGTGTGGGTGGCCTCGTCGTGGACCGGGATGCCGGGGCTTCCGCACATCCTGCTCGCGATCGCCGCGGCGATGGCGGGAGGAGCCGTGTGGGGCGGGATCGCGGGCCTCCTGCGCGCGACGACGGGCGCGAACGAGGTCATCACCACGATCATGCTCAACTGGATCGCGGTCTGGGTCGGCGTCTACCTCTTCGCGATCGGGGGCCCGCTGCAGAACGAGACGGACCGGGACCTGCCCGTGTCGCCGGACATCGCCGCGAACACGCACCTCCCGGTGTTCTGGGGCGATCCCGAGCTGCAGGGCCTGCACATCGGGATCTTCGTGGCGCTGCTCTCCGCCGTCCTGTTCTGGTTGCTCATGCGCAGGTCCGCCCGCGGCTACGAGGCCCGGGCGGTGGGCCTGAATCCCGAGGCGGCGCGCTACGGCGGCATCCACGTGGGCCGCACCTACGTGTGGGTCATGGCGCTCTGCGGGCTGCTCGCCGGCCTGGCGGGTTCGCTGGACATCCTGGGCTGGCAGTTCCGCCTCGCCACGAACGACATCCAGACGTCGCAGATCGGCTACCTCGGCATCGCCGTCGCGCTGCTCGGGCGCAACACGGCCGCGGGGACGTGCATCGGCGCGCTGCTCTTCGGCGCGCTGCTGCAGGGGACGTCCGTGCGCAACCTCGACCCGGAGATCTTCCGGCCCGACCTCGCGGACAACCTCACGCGCATCATCCAGGGCCTCATCATCCTGTTCGTCGCGGCCGACTTCCTCGTGGCCTGGTTCTGGCAGCGGCGGCGCGGGCGACGCATGGCGCGTTCCGAGGCGCAGGCCGGGGGCGCGGCATGACGGCGCTCGGCAACGTCGCCGGTCGGGTGGACGCCGTGACGGACGAGCGCCAGGCGAGGGCGCTGGGCTGGGCGGGGATCGCGGCCGCCACGGCGGCGTTCGTGATCACGATCCCGCCGTTCTCCGTGCGCACGGCCGCCCCCACGATCGTGCTCGCGGTCGTCGCCGCGGCGCTGGGGCTCCTTGCCGTGCGTGGCGGCGCGAAACGCCACGGGTGGATCGCCGTCGTGCTCGCCGTGCTGGGCCTCGTGCTCGGGATCGGCGCCACCCGCACGGAGCTCTCGAGCCTCGAGGTCGTGGTCAGCTGGGGCGCGCTGCTGTCCGCGACGCTGCGCTTCGCCACGCCGCTGACGTTCGCCGCGCTGGGCGGCCTGGTCTCCGAGCGCTCCGGCGTCGTGAACATCGGCCTGGAAGGCATGATGCTCATGGGCGCCTTCTTCGGCGCCTGGGGCGCGGACGTGACCGGCTCGTGGGTCGGCGGCGTCGCGATCGGCGTGATCTCCGGCATGGCGCTCGCGGTGATCCACGCCGTGTTCGCGGTGCTCCTGCGCGCCGACCAGATCCTGTCGGGCTTCGCGCTGACGTTCATCGCAGCGGGGCTGACGGGCTACCTCTACGTCTACAAGTACGGCGAGCAGGGGACGCCCGACAACCTGCCCGCGGTGCCCGAGGTGTCGCTGCACATCAGCGACGCGGGGTTCATCGGGCGCGCGCTGAGCGATCAGAACCTCCTCGTCTGGGGTTCGCTGCTCGCGGTGCTCGTCACCTGGTTCGTGCTGTTCCGGATGGCGATGGGCCTGCGGCTGCGCTCGGTGGGCGAGAACCCGCGCGCCGCCGAGACGGTCGGCGTGAACGTCGTGCGGACGCGGTTCGCCGCGGTCGTGGTCTCCGGTGGGCTCGCGGCGCTCGGCGGCGTGTTCCTCTCGATCGGGTTCGTGCACTCGTTCTCGGAGAACATGACCGCGGGCAAGGGCTACATCGGCCTGGCCGCCATGATCTTCGGGCGCTGGCATCCCTTCGGGCTGCTCGGCGCCACCCTGCTCTTCGGCTTCGGCAGCGCCCTGGCGCAGCGGCTCCCGGAGCTCTCCGAGCAGGCGGCGACGCTGTTCCAGGCGCTTCCCTACGTCCTGACGCTCATCGCGGTCGCGGGGCTCGTCGGGCGCTCGCGGCCGCCCGCCGCGGACGGCATCCCGTACCGGCGCGAGGGATGACGCTCCGCCCGTCCCTGGAGGCGGGCCTCGTCGCGGCCGTCGCCTCCGGCGTCCCCTCCACGGTGTGGACGCTGCTTGAGGGCGAGGACGTCTTGGACGGCGCGCGCGCCGCCGGCGCGATCGTCCTGCCGCGCGAGCGGCGCACGCGGGTGCTGATCGCCGCGGCGGTGCCGGTGCACCTCGCGGTGTCGCTCGGCTGGGCGCTGCTCCTCGGGCGCCTGCTGCCGCGCCGCGCCGAGCCGCTGCTCGGCGCGGCCGCCGGGCTGGCGATCGCCGCGCTGGACCTCGGGGTGATCGGACGGCGCATCCCGGCGATCCGGGCGCTGCCGCAAGGACGCCAGTGGGCCGACCACCTGGCCTACGGCGTCGCCGTCGGCGCCGTGCTGAAGGTGCGCCGCGACCTCGCGCCCTGACCGGCGACAATGCGCGCATGGATCGCATCCTCACGACCCACGTCGGGAGCCTGATCCGGCCGCCCGACCTCGTGACGTTCCTGCGCGCGAAGGACCGCGGCGAGCCCTATGACGAGGAGGCGTTCGCCGCCTGCCTGAAGCGCTCGGTCGCCGACGTGGCGCGGCGGCAGGCGGAGATCGGGATCGACCTCGTCAGCGACGGGGAGTTCGGCAAGTCGCTCAGCTGGTCGCGCTACGTGCGCGAGCGCCTCGGCGGGTTCACCGAGAAGGAATCGACCGGCCCGCAGGCGGCGGAGGGCGAGGCCGTGTTCCCGGGGACCGACAAGTCCCTGTTCGGAGAGTTCTACGCGGAGTACGACAAGACGCAGGGGCTCACCGGCTCGCTGTCCAACTGGGTCTGCACCGGCCCGGTCCGCTACGTCGGGCATGCGGCGCTGCAGCGCGACATCGACGACCTCAAGGCGGCGATCGCGGGGCTTGACGTCGTCGACGGCTTCCTGCCGGTGGTGGCGCCGGCGAGCGTCGTGCCGGTGCGCAGGGACGAGTTCTACGACAGCGAGGAGGACTTCGTGTTCGCCGTCGCCGACGCGCTGAACACGGAGTACGCCAGCATCGTCGACGCGGGCCTCGTCGTGCAGATCGACGACGCGTACCTCCCGACGATGTACGACACCATGGGCTCGCCGGAGGATCTGAGCGAGTACCGGGCCTGGGCGGAGCTGCGCATCGAGGCGCTCAACCGGGCGCTCCAGGGCATCCCGTCCGAGCGGTCGCGCTACCACGTGTGCTGGGGGAGCTGGAACGCGCCGCACGTCGGGGACGTCGCGCTGCGCGACATCATCGACCTGATCCTGCGAGTGAACGTGGGCGGCTACTCGATCGAGCAGGCCAACCCGCGCCACGAGCACGAGTGGCGGGTGTGGGAGGAGGTCAGGCTGCCCGAAGGACGCATGCTGCTGCCAGGCGTCGTCAGCCACGTCACGAACGTGGTGGAGCATCCCGAGCTCGTCGCGCAGCGCCTGGAGCGCCTGGCGCGACTCGTCGGGCCCGAGAACGTCATCGCGAGCACCGATTGCGGGTTCGCGCAGGGCCCGTTCGTCCGACGCGTGCACCCGACGATCATGTGGGCGAAGCTGGAGGCGCTCGTCGAGGGCGCTCGCCTGGCGTCTCGAAGGCTCGCTGCGGCATGAGCGACTTCGATCAGCCGATCGGGAAGATCGACCGCCAGCGCCACCGCCGTGCCGTGTTCGAGCTCGTCAACCGCGAGCGCGAGGCCCGCGGCCTGCCGCGGCTGCGCTTCGCCCGCAGCCTCAGCCTCTCGGCGCGCGCGTGGGCGCGCGCGCTGAGCCGCGACTCGCGCTTCACCCACGGCAAGTTCGCGCAGCGGGTGCTGCGCTTCCCGTTCGTGCTTGCATCGCGCGGGAGGCGCTGGAAGGTCGCGGAGAACCTGGCGTGGGGCACGGGCGCGGAGTCCACGCCGCGGCAGATCGTCGCGGGCTGGATGGCCTCCGACGAGCATCGCCGCAACATCCTGGGGCCGTGGCAGTACGGCGCGGTCTGGACGCAGCGCGACTCGCCGAAGCCGGGAGACCAGCCCGACAGCGTCATCGTGGTGCAGCACTTCGGTCGCCGGGGGTAGGGACGCGACCTCACATCCGGGGAGCGTCGCCCGTTTGCCCCACGTGCCCATCACCACCACATCACTGACCGACCGCGTGGACGCGCTCGACTGGGACGCCCTTGGCGCCCGGCTGGACGAGCGCGGCTTCGCCGTCACGGAGCCGCTGCTGGACGCCGACGAGTGCGCCGAACTCGCCGCGCTCTTCGACGACGGGCGCTTCCGCTCCACGATCGACATGGCGCGCCACCGCTTCGGCGACGGCCGCTACCGCTACTTCGACCATCCGCTGCCGGGACCGATCGCCGAGCTGCGCCCGGCGCTGTACCGGCAGCTCGCGCCGGTGGCGAACCGCTGGGCGGATCTGCTCAGCGGCGACAACCCGACGTACGAGCTCGACCACGACGAGCTGCTCGCGCGCTGCCGGGCCGCGGGCCAGGAGCGCCCGACGCCGCTCATCCTCCGCTACGGCGAGGGCGACTGGAACGCGCTGCACCAGGACCTCTACGGCGACGTCTTCTTCCCCTTCCAGGCGCTCACCGTGCTGTCGGAGCCCGCGGACTACGAGGGCGGCGAGTTCGTCCTCCTGGAGCAACGTCCGCGGGCCCAGAGCCGCGCGCACGTGCTGCGGCCGCCGCGCGGCGCCTTCGTCCTGTTCCCGACGCGGGAGCGGCCCAACCGCGGCCGCAACGGCTACCACCGCGTGGGCATGCGCCACGGCGTCAGCACCGTCACCTCGGGCCGCCGGACGGCCCTCGGCATCATCTTCCACGATGCCCGCTGACCGTCGCTGGGACGTCGTCGAGACGCCGATCGGGCCGCTGACGCTCGAGGCCGGCCCGCGCGGGCTCGCGGCGCTGCACTTCCCGGAGTCCGCGCCGACGCTCGATCCCGCGCTCCGCGATCCGGAGGCGCTCGCCGAGGCCGCCCGGCAGCTTCGCGAGCACTTCGCGGGCGAGCGGGACGCCTTCGACCTCGAGCTCGACCTGGAAGGGACGCCGCTGCAGCGCGCGGTGTGGGAGCGCCTGCGGAGGATCCCCTACGGCGAGACGATCACGTACGCCGGCCTCGCCGGCGAGCTCGGCCGCCCACTGGCCGCCCGTGCGGTCGGCGCGGCCGTCGGCCGCACGCCGGTGCCGATCATCGTCCCCTGCCACCGAGTGGTGGGATCGGACGGCTCGCTCACCGGCTACGGCGGCGGCCTGGAGCGCAAGCGCACGCTGCTCGACCTCGAGCAGTCCTAGAAGGCCGGCCCGCGCGCCCCTCCCGAGTGGGGCGCGCGGAGCCTGCCTGCTTCAGCCCCCGAACGCGGGGGAGACCGTCACGTCGCTGTCGTCGGACGGGAGGTGCGTCTTGCCGCTGCGCCCGGACGCCTTGCATCCCTGCGGCCGACCGAGGTCGAACGGGCCGGCGATCGCGGTGACCGGCTTGCCGGCCGACACGGTCGCGCGCACGGTGTACAGCACCGGGTTCACGCGCGGCTCGTCGCAGAGCTTCTCGGAGATCGTGAACGTGCCCGGCAGGATCTCCCACTTGCCGCCGTAGGTGCCGACGCAGTTCACCGTCCAGCCGGGCACGTCGCCCGAGCAGGAGAACGAGTCGGTGGACACGACCTGCTTCGTCGTCGAGTCGATGGCGAAGACCTCGGTCTCGATGGCCTGCGTCTGGTGGTCCAGCAGCAGGATGTAGCCGGTGATCGGGTTCGAGCAGGCGAACTGGTAGGCCACGTTGATGGCCTCCGGATCGTCCTCGCTCTGCTCGCCCGCCGCGACGTGGCCCTTGCACAGCGTCTGGCTGTCGACGACCTCGGCGCTCGCGGTCGGAGCGCGATCGCCGAGCGTCAGCAGCAGGATGGTCAGGATGGCAAGCGCCAACGCGAGCGCGCCCGCGACGAAACGGGCGGGGCGCGAGAGGGTCAGATGCAAGCGGGCCTCCGTGGAGTTCGGTGGGCCACCGAACCGCTTCGGGGGCCACGACGGCGGCAGTGTCGTGATGCGTCCGGGAGCGCGAGGTTACGTCCCTGTAGTCCCGGCGTGAACTGGTTGTGACGAAGTGAAGGCGCTCGCTCCCACGCGCGGCAGCTCGTCGCTGCCGGCGTCCGCGAGCGGCTCCAAGCCGAAGAGGTCCTCCAGGAGGCGCAGGATCGACAGGTGCGACATCGGCCGGGCGATCTCGCCGCCCGGCTCGACGAGGGGCGAGAGCAGCAGCGCGCCGACGCGCCCGCCGCCGGGCCGCGGCAACGTGCAGCACGCCGCGTCGTCGCCGGCGGCCTGATCGCTGGTCACGATGACGAGCCCGTCGTCCTTGTACGCCGCGGAGTCGAGTATCTGGGGGAGGACGGTGCGCAGCCAGGCGTCGGCCGCGCCCGTGCCGGACGGCGCTCCGGGCGCGCAGACGTCGGCACGACCGTCGTGGCAGAGATCGGGGACGAGGTAGGAGAACGCGGGCGTCGCGTCCTTGTCGGCGAGGTCGGAGGCGAGGCTGTCCAGCCCGACCACCGAGCCGGCGCAATCGGGGCTGTCGATGATCTCGTGGAAGTAGACGAAGGGATCGCGCCAGGTCGCGTACGGATCGCCGGCGCGCATGCCCTGCCAGGGATCGGGCGCATCGGGGTCGGGATGCCGGCACGGCGAGCCGATCGACTCCACGTACGCCCGCCACGTCTTCCCCGCGCCGGTGAGCTGGCCCGCCAGCGTCGGGACGTCGGGCGCCTGCAGGCACTCACCGCCGTACACGGGGCAGTTGCCGCGGGTCACGTCGGTGGTGAGCCGGCCGCTGAGCAACGCGATGCCGTTGGGCAGGGACTCGTGTCCGACCGCGTAGAGATGCGACAGGAGCAGGCCCTTCGGGCGCAGCTCACCCGCCAGGTACGGCGCGGCGGCGGGATCGAACAGCGTGTCGAAGCGCTGGTCGGCGAGCACGATGAGCCAGACGTGCCCGACCGGCGCCAGCGGCTCGGGGGTCGTCGCTGTGTTCGTGTCGTCGTCGCTCCCAGCGCCCGCGTCCGTGTCAGTGTCCGGCGTCGCCTGCGCCTGCGTGTCCGACTCCGTCTCGGTGGAGGCAGGGGAGCCCGACGACTCGACATCGGGCTCGGGCTCTGGCTCGGCTGTCGCGACCGGCGCCTCGGGCACGGTCGCCGCGGCCGCGGCCGTGGTCGCCGGAGGCGGCGGCGAGACGGCAACCGCGACGCGCGCGCGAGGCTGCCTGTCGGCGCGGCCGGTAGCCGGGTCGCTGAGGAGGCCCAGCGCGATGCCGCCGGCGAGCACCGCGAACGCGGCGACGGCGAGCGCCGCGCGGCTCGGGAGCATGCGGGCGAGGTCAGGCACGACCCCCAGAGTCTCGGTGCTCGTGCCCGCCATCGGCGCGAAGTGTCACCGGTCGTTCACGCCACGACCACGATCGCTTCACATCTGGTGCGCCGCGAGCCCGGATGCTTCCGCCGCCTTAGCCGGAGTGCGCGCTCTCCGGCCCCAAGACTTGTCAAAGGAGCACACCGGAATGTCACGTCGCACCCGCGCCGCGATCGCAGCGGCATGCGCTGCCGCGCTGGCGGCGGTCTCGCTGCCCTCGCACGCGGCCGCCGCATCGAAGCCCACGATCACCGCGAGCGGATCGACGTCCGTCGCGCCACTCGCCTTCCAGCTCGCTCGCGGCTACCTGCGCCAGCATCCGGGTCGCGTGAAGTTCAAGATCGCGCAGGGCGGATCGGACGTGGGCGTCGCCGACGTCGGCGCCGGCCGCGTGTCGATCGGCATGTCCTCCCGCGATCCGAAGCCGAGCGATCCCAGCGGCCTCGTGTTCAACAAGATCGCCCGTGACGCGGTCTGCGTCATCACGAACCCGGCGAACCCGATCGCGAACCTCTCGACGGCGCAGATCCAGGCGATCTTCTCCGGCTCCGTTCGCGACTGGAGCCAGGTGCCCGGTGCAGGCGTCGCCGGCACGATCAACATCATCACGCGCACGCCCGCCTCGGGAACGCAGGACGCGTTCCAGAAGATCTTCATGGGCACCAAGACGGTCGGGTCCACCGCCTCCGCGAAGGCGTCCAACGGACTCGTCCAGCAGGCGGTCAAGGACGATCGCAACGCCGTTGGCTACGTGTCCCTCGACTTCGTCTCGGGGACGCACGCGGCGGCGTTCAACGGCGTCGCCTGCGACCTGCGCAACGCAAAGTCCGGCGCGTACGGCGGCGTGCGCAACTTCTGGATGGTGACCCGCGGCCCGGCGACCGGCCCGGTGCGCACGTTCATCAACTGGATCCAGAACAGCTCGCGGGCGCAGTCGATCGTCGGGACCCACTGGGTGCCGCTTAAGTAGTGAGGTGCTCGCGCGGCTGCGACAGCCGTGGTCGGACCAGCGCGCCGAGCGAACGCTCGGCGCGCTTGCCGTCGTGGTGCTGCTCACGATCGCGCTCATGCTCACGTTCGTCGCGATCCGGGCGTGGCCCGCGTTCCAGCACAACGGCCTGCACTGGTTCGGCGCGCAGGGAGACGTCGACCAGCAGATCAGCGCCATGGTCAACACGGGCGCCAACCCCAGCCCGGAGGACTACCAGTTCGGTGCGTGGCCGCTGATCTGGGCGACGATCCTCACGACGGGCATCGCGGTCGTCGTCGGCCTCGGCTTCGCGCTGCTGTCGGCGATCTTCATCGTCGAGTTCTCGCCGCTCGCGCTGCGCCGGCTGCTCGTGACGGTGGTCCGCCTCCTCGCGGCGGTGCCGTCGGTCGTCTACGGCCTCGTCGGCATCCTCGTGCTCGCGCCGTTCATCGGCGACCACCTGATCTCGGCGGAGCGGCGCAAGTCGGTGGAGTTCGTCATCCAGCTGTCGGGGCCGGGCCTGCTCGTGAGCGTCGTGGTGCTCACCGTGATGATCACGCCGATCATGATCGCGATCATCGTGGAGGCGCTGCACGCCGTCCCGCGATCCTGGCGGGAGGGCGCGGTCGCCCTCGGCGTGAACCGCTGGCGGGCGATGTGGACGGTCTCCGTGCGAGTCGCGCGCCCAGCGATCCTGGCCGGCGCCGTCCTCGCGTGCGCCCGCGCGCTGGGCGAGGCGATCATGCTGAGCATGGCCTCCGGCGGGAAGGGCTTCGCCCCGAACCCGGCGGACGGGCTGACGTTCGCGTTCGAGCCGCTGCGGCCGCTCGCCGCGACCATCGTGGAGAACGTGGAGAGCCTCAACGCGCCGGCGATCAGGGCGAACGTCTACGCGATGTCGCTCGTGCTGCTCGTGTCGACGTTCACGCTGTCACTCGGCGCGTGGATGGCGAAGCGCTCGATGCGCCGCTACGGGGTCGCGGGCTGATGGCGACGCTGGGGCTGCGTGCGCCGCGGCGCAGCCGCCACGAGTCGCTGTCGAGCTGGCGCATCCGCGACCGGATCGGCCTGGCGCTGTGCTGGCTCGCCGGGCTCACGCTGTGCGCGGTCGCGGGCGCGATCGTGCTCTACATGGCCGTTCGCGGGGTCCAGTTCCTGCGACCGGAACTGCTGTTCACGGCGCCCCAGGCGACGCTCGACCAGTCGAAGTCCGGAGGCTTCCTCGACCCGATCATCGGCACGCTGCTGCTCACCGTCATCGGGATCGCCATCGCCACGCCGCTTGGCGTCTGCACGGCGGTCTGGATGGTCGAGTACGGGCGTCCGCGGTGGCTGGCCCGGATGGTCGAGACCGGGATCGAGGTCGTCGCCGGCACGCCCGACATCGTCATCGCGATCTTCGGGCTTGCCCTGTTCCAGCAGGGCATCTTCTCGTGGCTGTCGTTCACCTCGGCGGACGGCGCCGTGTTCGGCCGCTCCTTCCTGACCGCCGGCGCGGCGATGTCGCTCATCGCCCTGCCGATGGTGTTCGGCGCGACCCGTGAGGCGCTGGAGGCGATGCCCCGGCAGCTGCGCGAGGCGTCCTACGCGCTCGGCAAGACGCAGGCGGCGACGATCCGCAGCGTCCTCGTGCCTGCGGCGCGACCGAGCATCTCGACCGGCGCGGTGCTCGGCATGGGTCGCATCGTGGGCGACACCGCCGTCGTCGTCGTGCTTCTGGGCGCGTCGCTGCGCGTGGACCCCACCGGCGCCATCCCCGGCGTGGACGTCCTTCGCGGCACCGGCGGGACGCTCACGTCCTACGTCTACAACAACTCGCCGGCGGGCGAGGGCGGTGCGCCCGAGAAGGCCTACGCCGCAGCGTTCGTGCTCCTGCTCATCGTCCTGGCGCTCAACGCCTCGGTCGAGCTCATCTCACGTCGCGCGGGCGGCGGCGTCCTCGGGCTGGGGCGGTCGTGAAGCAGCTGCCGCCCCCCATCCGCCGGATCGCCCTCGACGAGCCGCCGACGATCGTCGCCCCGCCCGAGCCCGAGGGCAACGGCGCGACGACGCACGTCCGCCGCTCGGCGGCGGGACCGGTGCGCATGTCGCTCGAGCATCTCGGCGTCGCCTACGGGCGGACGCCGGCGGTCAAGGACGTGTCGATGGAGATCCGCCAGGGCGAGGTCCTCGCGCTCATCGGCCCCTCCGGTTGCGGCAAGACGACGCTGCTGCGCACGCTCAACCGCCTCACGGAGCTCACCCCGACCGCGCGGCGCAGCGGGCGGATCCTGCTCGACGGCGACGACGTGGACGACATGGAGGTCACGACGCTGCGCCGTCGCGTCGCGATGGTCTTTCAGCAGCCCAACCCGTTCCCCATGTCGATCTTCGACAACGTCGCGTACGCGCTGCGCGAGCAGGCGTCGCGCCGCCCGCGCCGCTCCGTGCTGGAGCCGGTCGTGGAGGAGGCGCTGCGGCGCGCCGGGCTGTGGGACGAGGTCGCCGCGGACCTCGACCGGCCGGCGCTGCGGCTGTCCGGCGGCCAGCAGCAGCGGCTGTGCATCGCACGGGCGATCGCGGGCCGGCCCCAGGTGCTCCTCATGGACGAGCCATGCTCGGCGCTGGACCCCCGGTCCACGGCCACGATCGAGGAGCTCATCGCCGAGCTGCGCCTGGACCTCGCGGTGGTCATCGTGACGCACAACCTCCAGCAGGCGCTGCGCGTGGGCGACAAGGTCGCCTTCATGTACCTGGGCGACCTCGTGGAGTACGGCGACGCACGCGACGTCTTCTCCGCTCCTCGAGCCCAGCGCACGCGCGACTACGTGCACGGCGCGTTCGGATGAGGCGACGGGCGTTGGGAGCGATCGCCGCAGCAGTCGTGGCACCAGCGCTGGCCGGGTGTCAGACGACGCAGGAGCGCAGCGCCGAGCTGGCGGCCAAGGCGCAGGGGGCGGTGCGCGAGACGCGCCAGAGCGTGGGCGCGACCAACCGCACCGCGACGGTCACGAAGACGACCGTGGTGCGCGATCGCAACGGCGTCGCGGTCGTCGTCGAGGTCCGCAACCGCGGCGCGGCGCAGGCGGACGTCCCGGTCGCCCTTGCCGTGCGAGGTCGCGACGACAAGGTGCTCTTCCGCAACGACTCCGGCGGGCTGGATCCGTCGCTCGTGGCGATCTCCGCGCTCGACGCGGACAGCAGGCACGCCTGGGTGAACGATCAGCTTCCCGTCTCGACGGACGAGGCGAGGAAGGCGACCGCGCGCCTTGGCACCGCGCGCGGCCGTGCTCCCGGCACGCTGCCGCGCATCGCGGTGTCTGACGTGCGCATCCGCGGGGACTCGAGCGGGCTCGTCGTCCATGGCAAGGTCGAGAACCTCTCCGACGTGCCGCAGAAGCGGCTCGCCGTGCACTGCGTCGCGCGCAAGGGGGGCAAGATCGTCGCGGCCGGGCGCGCCGTCGTCGATACGCTTGCCAAGGGGCGTCCCGCGCCGTTCTCCGTGTACGTCATCGGCGACCCCCGCGGCGCCGAGCTGACCCTCTGGGCTCCGCCGACCAAGCTGGGAGGTACCTGATGACCGGCGAGCACGACGGCAGTTGCGCCTCTTGCGGTGCGCCACTGGCCCACGACCAGCGCTGGTGCCTGGAGTGCGGCGCACGTCGCGCCGGACTGAGCGCACCGGCGCTTGGATCGGCGCCCGCGTCGCCCGGTGCGCCGAGCCAGCAGCGGACGCGCGATCGCGCGTCGCTGACGTTCGTCGCCGTCGTGGCCTGCCTGCTCGTGGCGCTCGCGCTCGGCGTGCTCATCGGGCGCTCCCGCGACGTCCGCGCCGCGGCGACCGACCCGGCGCCTCGTGAGGTGATCACCGTGAGCGTTCCGGCGAGCGGGAGTGTGCCGGCCGCGACCACCACGCCGGCGCCGGCGGCAACGACGACGAACACCACCGCGACGACGCCGTCGACCACGTCCACGACGCCGCCCAGCGACGAGGTGAAGAAGCTCGACGACAAGAGCGGACAGGACTACCAGAAGGAGTCCGAGAAGCTCCCCAACCAGGTCGGCACCGGCGGGGAGCCGCCGAAGGAGGACCGCAGCAAGCCCGCGGGCGGCGGCAGCGATGTGACGGAGATCGGATGAGGCTGCTGGAGCGGATCACGGGTCGCAACGGCGCCGCGCCCGAGCCGGTCGTGAGCTCGGGGCACGAGGAGCTGCGGCGCGAGCGCGACGCGCTCGCCGCGAGGGTCGCCGAGATGACGTGGGATCTCGGCGGGCTCGCCTACGAGATGGCGATCCGCGATCACTTCCGGCTCGACGTCCTGCGCCGTCGCGCGGCCGACCTCCAGGACATCGACGCCCAGCTCGCGGAGGCGGAGCGCCTGCTCGCCGCCGTGGCCGACGGCGTGATCGGCTCCTGCCGCGCCTGCGGAGCGCCGCACAGCCGCGGGGCGATGTACTGCTGGCGCTGCGGCGAGCAGCTCATGCAGACGACGCCGTAGTCTGGCCGCTCCCACCACGGAGGAGGAAGTCAGGTGCGCGCAGCGGTCACACGTGAGCCGAACGTCATGGAGCTGGCCGACGTCCCCGACGCCCCCGAGCCGGGGCCCGGCGAGGCGCTCCTGCGCCCCGAGGCGGTCGGGCTCTGCGGCTCGGACTACCACTTCCTCACCGGCGAGATCGTCACGACGACGGTCCACGGGCCGCAGTTCCCGAAGATCCAGGGCCACGAGGTGTCGGCCGTCATCGAGCGTCTCGGGCCCGACGCGCCGCCCCATCTGAGCGAGGGCCAGCGCGTCGCCATCTGGCCGCTACGCGGGTGCGGGGAGTGCTACGCCTGCTCGATCGGGCGCTCGAACGTGTGCCCGAACTTCTCGCTCATCGGCATCCACGTCGACGGCGCGCTGGCGGACCGGATCACCCTGCCCGTCGCGCAGCTATTCCCGGTGGGCGACCTCGAGCCCGCGGTCACGGCGTTCGTCGAGCCGATCTCGATCGCCGTCCACGCGGTGAACCGGGGCCGAGTGGCGGAGGGCGAGCGCGTGGTGATCATGGGCGCCGGGCCGATCGGACAGGCGCTGAGCATCGCGTGCCGCGAGCGCGGCGCATCGGTCCTGCTCGTCGACCTCGTCGCCAGCCGCCTGGAGCTGGGCCGCCTCACCGGCGCGGACGTGCTCGACGCGAGCGGCGTCGACGACGTCGTCGGCGAGGCGCGTGCGTGGTCGGAAGGCGAGGGACCGCAGGTCGTCTTCGACGCGGTGGGCCTCCCGTCGGTGATCCGTGACGCTGTGGAACTCGTGGTCTCGGCAGGTCGCGTGGTGGTCGTCGGGATCTCGCACCACCACGTCGAACTGGAGGTCAACGCGTTCACCGCGAAGGAGATCGACGTGCTCGGCACGTCGGTGTGCACCGCGGAGGCGTTCGCGGAGGCCGCCGAGATCGTGGGGCGCAACGCGGACGTCGTCTCCAGGCTGATCTCCCGTCGCTTCCCGCTGGATCAGGCGCCCGAGGCGATCGCGTGGGCGATGGCGAACCCCCAGGACGCGCTGAAGGTGGTCGTTGAGGCGACGTAGGCCTCAGGCCGTGACGGCGCTCGGAGCCGCGCCCGCGTGGATCTCGGCGGCCCGCCAGCAGTACCACGTCAGCACGGTCCGGTACGGCCGGTAGGGCTCGCCGAGCGGGTCGAGCTCGCGCGCGGTTGGCCTCGGGATCTTCCAGGCGAGACCGTACCCGTGGCGCACCCCGAGGTCGCCCACGGGCCAGACATCCAGGCGTCGCAGCTGGAAGATGAGGAACATCTGCGCCGACCAGGGCCCGATCCCGCGCACGCTCGAGAGCCGCGCGATGATCTCGTCGTCGGACTGCCGGCCGAGCGACCGCGGCGCCAGGGCGACGGTGCCGTCGAGCGTCTTGGTCGCGAGATCGCGCAGGGAGCGGACCTTGGCGCCCGACAGGCCGACCGCGCGCAGCGTCTCGTCGGACAGCTCGAGCACCGCCTCAGGCTCGACGCCGCCGTTCAGCGCCGCAACCAGCCGGCCATGGATGGCGCGTGCTGCGCGGCCTGCGAGCTGCTGGTAGACGATCGCCTGGACCAGCGCCTCGAACGGCGACGTCGTCCGGCGGGCGATCCGCATCGGGCCCGCCTCGGCGACGAGGCCGGCGAGCACCGGGTCGCGCTCAGCGAGGATCCGCGTGGCCTCGGCGTAGGAAACACGGCCGCTCATCGTCGGTGCAGCGATTCTGACACCTCCGCGACACAGGCCGGGACTCCGACCAGCGTCAGGCGGTGGTGGACTGTCGTTGCAGGACGAGGTGGAGTTGGTTGCGCGAAGTGATGCCGAGCTTGGGATACACGCGATACAGGTGCGACGCGACCGTACGGTGCGAGAGGTACAGCCGTTCGGCGATCTCCCGGTTGCTGAGGCCCGAAGCGGCCATGTTCGCGACCTGCAACTCCTGCGGCGTGAGCTCCTCCTCGATCGACGGCGAGCGACGACGGGTCTTCTCGCCGCTCAGACCGAGCTCGCGCGCGGCTCGAGCTGCGAATGCGTTGCAGCCCATCTCGGAGAGGAGGTCGTACGCGGTTCGCAGCTGGCGGCGTCCTTCTTGGCGCCGGCCCTCGCGCCGCAGCCACTCTCCGAACAGCAGGTGCACACGCGCAAGGTACGACCGCATCGTCGTCGCAGCGAACTCGGCGACGCTCACCCGGTACGACGACTCCGCATCGGCCGTGTCGTCCAGCAATGCCCGGCCGACGGCACGAAGCCCTCGTCCCCATCCCGTATGGGCGGCGCTGGTGAGCCTCGCTAAGTACTCGCGCGCTGCGGCGATCTCCTCATTGGTTCCAGCTCGGGAGGCTGCCTCGGCGTATTCGAAGGCGACGACGAGTCCGTAGGTGGGATTCTCGCTCTCGAGCATCCGCTTGCAGGAGTCAAGCGCCGTGCGGTGTTCGCCGGTCCCATTGCGCAACGTCCCGGTGATCGCGTCGACGAACCGCAGGACGTGGCCCTCGTTGGTCTCCTCTGCCGCCACTCTGCATGAGGCGGCGAGCGCTTCATAGCGCTCGACCTCACCGCGCCAGGCGTGCAATGCCACCACCGCAAACGCCGGTACCGAGGCCCCGACGTCCTCCGCTACCACGATCACCTCCCGAAGTAGGGCCTCGCCACCCACGAGGTCGCCCGTGAGCACCTTGGTGCCGACGAGCACCCAACCGGCGATGACGAACAGCGAGACCGTGCCGGTCTGGCGCGCGACCTCGACGGCCCGCTCGGCCAAGGGAACCATGATCTCGTCGTCGAAGGTCTCCAGCGCCAAGCTGGCTGCGAGCACGGTCCAGCGCATCGCCTCCGGCGCTGCCGGCGCCGCAAGCAGCGCCTCGTTTGCCGTGCGGGCCGATGCGGTCGCGGCTGCCGCCCCATCGCTGTAGAAGCGACACACCGCGTCGAGCAGGAGATCCACGGGACGTGCCGGCTCGACCAAGGGCGCCTCGGCAAGGGCTGCGCGAGCGATCGAGCCGACGGTCGCACCACCAGCGAGGGTTTCGGCAAAGCCGGCTGCCTGCACGGCCTCGAGGTAGGTCTCGCGCGCCAGCGGCGGGTCAATGCGCCTCAGCGCCCGAGCGGCGCCGAGCAGGAGCGCCGCTGCGTTACCCCCGCGGGTGAGGTACAGCTCGAGCTGACCACGCAGGAGCTGAGCCTCCGCCAGCAGGCGGTCGTCAAGGCCGCTGGCGTGGACCGAGACCAGCAGCGCCCGTGCGCCTTGAGCGTCTCCTGATTGGAAGCGCGCTGTCGCGGCAGCGAGCTCGCGACGGGCCCGGGTGGCGGGCTCGGGTGTGATCTGTGCGGCCCGAGCCAGGAATGCGGCTGCAGCGGCCCATCCTCCGCGTGCTCGGGCGCCGAGGGCGGACCGTTCAAGATCAGTGGCGACCTGCTCGTCGGGACTGTCAAGCGATTGAGCGAGGTGCCAGACGCGCCGATCCGCATCGTCGTCCGCGGATGTCGCCTGCGCCAGCGCGCGGTGCGCCGCTCGGCGATCGGCGTCGGAAGCCGTGCCGTAGATCGCCGAGCGCACCAGCGGATGACGAAACCGCACCGTGGGCGCCAGCGTGACAAGCCGACCGAGGATCTCAGCTCCACTGCTCGGGAGAGTCAGGCCGCTGGCCAGCGCCGCGCGACGCAGCAGCGTCGCGTCTCCGGTCGGATCCGCGGCCGCGAGCAGGAGCAACCGCTGAGCGTCGGGATCGAGCGCACGCGCCGTCTGCAGAAAGCTCGCCTCGATCCGGCCCGAGACGGGTCCCGAGCTCGGAATGTCATAGCCACCGGCCAGCCCGCGGACATTCCCCCGATCGGCGAACTCGATGATCGCAAGTGGGTTCCCTGCCGTTTCGGCGATCAGTCGCTCGCGCACCATCGGGTCGAGCCGGACACGCGCGAACCTGTCGAGCAAAGTGCCGGCGTCACGCTTCGGGAGGCCCTCGACGCGCAAGGCCGGAATCCGCGCAAGGTCCTCCGGGATCTCACGTACCGCGAACAGCATGCCTACCGATTCGGCGTGCAGGCGGCGGCTGATGAAGCCCAGCGTCCTCAAGGACGCTCGGTCCAGTGCGTGAGCATCATCGATCACGCAGATCACGGGGCGGCCTTCGGCAGCCTCGGTCAGCAAGCTGAGCACCGCCAAGCCGCACAAGAACGGGTCTGGCATGCCGTCGCCGGCCAGCCCGAACGCGGACTTCAGTGCTTCCCGCTGTGGCGCTGGAATCCCGGGGAGATGGCCCAGCATCGAGGCGCACAGCTGATGGAGCGCGGCCCAGGCGAGCTCCATCTCGCTTTCCACCCCGAAGCAGGTCCTGATCTCGCTGGACGTCTGGGTCGCGATGAACCGCTCGAGAATCGTGGTCTTACCGATCCCTGCCGCGCGGTGGAAGATCAACGCGCGGCTCTCGCCGCGCAGAAGCGCTTCGGCAAGCCGGTCCAGCGCGTCGAGCTCTCGATCGCGCCCGAGAACGGGAACCGCCGATCCGTCGAGGGGCGCGGACATCGCGGCCAACCTACGTGAGCCAGGCGCCGGGTTGAAGCCCTCGGCGCACCGAGGTGCCGCGTGTCAGTCACATGACTTAGCCGTCGTTCCGGCCGCCTGCACCTTCAGCATCGCCCTTCAGCAGGACGACGGTCGCGGACGGGCGCGGCGTATGGCTCAATCACCCTCCGTTTCCCAATGGATGAGGTGAAGCAATGGCCACTCCCACCATCGTGCTCGTCCACGGCGCGTTCGCCGACGCATCCAGCTTCCGCGGTCTGTACAACAGCCTTCTCGGCGAGGACGTCCGGATCCTCGCTCCGCCGAATCCTTTGCGCGGACTGAGCGGCGGCGATAGCGCCTACCTCAACGGCGTGATCGGTGCGATCGATGGGCCGATCCTGCTCGTCGGTCACTCCTACGGCGGTTCGGTGATCACGGCCGCCGGCACGGCCGACAACGTGGTGGGCCTGGTCTACATCTCAGGCTTCGCACCTGACCAGGGCGAGAACCTGACCGACCTCCAGTCCAAGTTCCCCGCGCCCGGGATCATCCCCTACATCATCCAGCACGAGTTGCCCGACGGAGGCAACGAGTTCACACTCGCGCCCGAGGGCTTCCACGAGTCGTTCTGCGCCGACATCCCGGCCGATGACGCGGCCTTCTACGCGATCAGCCAGCGCCCCCTCGCCGGCGTTGCGCTGACCGAGCCCGCGCCGGCCCCGGCGTGGCGCGGCCGCCCGGTCTGGGCGGTGCTTCCGACTGCCGACAGGTGTATCGACCCCGGCGTCCACCGCTTCAGCTACGACCGCATGGGCGCGACGGTGACCGAGATCGAAGGCGCTTCGCACGTCGCGATGATCTCCCACCCCAAGCAGGTAGCGGAGGTCGTCATGACCGCCGCGCGCGCCACTGCCATGCAGCCCACCTGATGACAACGGGAGGAATGATATGAGCACGAAGTACGTCGGTCACTGTGCGTGCGGTGCTGTGACGTACGGGTTCGATAGCGAGCCGACCTTCATCGCGAACTGCCACTGCACGGATTGCAAGCGGGCATCAGGCGGAGACATGGCGACGTTCGGGGCGGTGCCTGAAACGGACTTCACCTTCAGCGGACCGACCAAGAGCTTCTCCTACGGTCCGAATACCGAAACGTGTGCGGGCCAGGGGCTCGATCGCGTCTTCTGCACCAACTGTGGCTCCAGGGTGTTCACCAACAACCTGAAGGACGGTAGTGGCATCGTGTTCGTGCAGGAAGGCACGCTCGACCGCCTCGACCACTGGTTCGCGCCGAGAGCCGAGATCTTCACGTGGAGCCGGCAGGAGTGGGCACAGCCGCTCGATGTGCCGCAATTCGACCACGG
>Ga0081539_10003138_pt1 | contig 21049 bp, 19 predicted proteins | sample TabmetS4T2R2_FD_71023 | JGI IMG/M metagenome (GOLD analysis project Ga0081539, IMG submission 71023) | Tabebuia heterophylla rhizosphere microbial communities from the University of Puerto Rico - S4T2R2 | ecosystem: Host-associated > Plants > Roots > Rhizosphere ...
CCCTCACCGGACACAAGGTCACCCTCCACCCCGTAGCCTGACCCACCCACCCCCAAGCCCGGCTCCGCAACCCCCACCGGGCAACCTCACCCTGCCCACTCACCATCTGATTTTCGAACCAGGACACAAATCCTGCCATGAAAGGCGCGTTCGAGACATCGGCGATGTCCTGAACGGCGCGTTCGGGACGCTGAACGTCCTGAACGCGCCTTTCAGGGCACTGGGCATGTCTCGAACGCGCCTTTCAGGGCACCGGGGTCCTGCGGCCGGCGACCCCGCGGTCAGGCCGTTCTCGGCGGGGAATGGTTCTCCGGGAACAGGTTCTGGAGTTCGGCGCGGCCGTCGATGCCGAGTTTGCGGTACGTCGCGCTGAGGTGGGTCTCGACCGTGCGCAGGGTCAGGTGCAGCTCCTCCGCGATCCGGCGGTTCGGCCAGTGAGCCGCGAGCTCGGCTATCCGGCGCTCGCTCTCGGTCAGTGACTCCAGCCCGGTGGCCGGCCGCCCACCCCGGCGGGCACCCGTGCGCGGCAGGAACTGGCGGATCGCGGTGACCAGGTGCGGCGCGCCGCACCGTTCGGCCAGTTCCAGCGCCCTGCGCAGGGTCTCCCGCGCCTCGCGGTGCGCGCCGTGCTCGTGCTGCATGACGCCCAGGTCGATCAACGCCCGGACCAGGTCCAGCCGGGCCGGCGAGGACTCCAGCGCCTCGACGCCGCTCCGCACGAGCCGCGCGTCCCTGGTCGCGGTGCCCAGGGCGTGCAGCGCACCGCCGACGGCCCGCGCCGTGCCCCAGTGCCGGGCGTGTGCCAGCGCCTCGGTCGCCAACTGCCGGGCGGTGTCGAGGTCGCCGAGCTGGACGCAGGCCCTCGTGGCCCAGAGGCGCCACGGGATCGGGATCGGGTTCTCGTAGCCGGCGCGTTCCAGGCGGTCGCCGCAGTCCAGTGCCGCGGCCAGGCCGCCACGCAGGTCGCCGGCCGCGATCCGGGTGAAGGCACTCATCCCGGACAGGAACAGGGACGGGAAGTCGTCGCCCTCGACGGGGTCCAGGTCCGCGAGCAGCCGCTGGGCCCGGGCGGTGTCGCCGCCGTCGACGAGGACGCGGAGCGTCCGGCCGTGGTGGAGCGCACGCAGCGATCCCCACCATTCCGGCCGCATGGTGGCGGCGGACCGCTGGGCCAGGTCGCGTGCCTGCCGGAGCTCGCCCGCCAGCCAGGCGATCGTCGCCCGGGTGTCCAGCAGCGCGGCGAGCGTGAACAGGGCACCCGCCCGGTACGCCTCGTCGATGGCCACGTCGCAGCGCTGGGCGGCGGCGTCGAGCCGGTCCGTCCAGGCCAGCGCCACGATCGTGTGCGCGACCGACGGGTTCGCCATCTCGCTGGACGTGGCGGGCAGTGCCCGCAGCGCGAGCTCCGCCGTCCGGTCGGCCGTGGCGCCGAACAACGCGCCCGCGAAGGCGGCCGCGCCGAGAGTGGCCCGCTCGGCCACTGTGTGCCCCTCGATCCCGGTCACGTCGGCCCGGGTCGCCAGGTGGGGTGCCAGCGCGGTGGCGAGCACGGTTCGGTGCGCCCGCAGGAGCACGCCCTCCTCGTGGTCCCCCAGCCGGCTCGACAGGCGGTCGAGCACCTCCACCGCCTCGACCGGGCGGCCCGCGCGGACCAGCGAGTCCGACAGCAGCCGCCCCGCCCCACCGAGTGCCGCGGGGTCGTCGAGCAGCGCGATCGCCTCGGTCAGGTGCGCGACGGCCGTGTCCGGTCGCGGATAGCTCTCCGCGGTGGCCAGGGCGATCAGGACGTGGGCGCGGTCCCGGGCCGGCGGCGGCTCGGCGAGGGCGCGTTCGAGGTACGTGGTGGCCAGGTCGGGGGAACCGCGTAGCTGGGTGGCGTGTGCGCACAGGGTGCGCACGACCCACGGGTCGTTGGCGGGCGGGGCCTGGAGGAGGTGGTCGCACACCGGGCCGGACTCGGCCAGCAGCCTGGCCGCGGCGGCGTGGAACTGCTGGCGTCTTCGTGCCGGCAGGCTGGCCAGGACGGTCTCGCGGACGAACGAGCGGTCCCACCGCGGCGCCGGCTCAGCTGACACGAAACCGGCCTGCCACAGCTCGTCGCACGCGGCGCCGGCGCGGGCGAGGTCCAGGTCCGCGAGGCGGGCGGGCAGGTGGAGGTCGTCCACGTCGCCGAGGACCGCAAGCGCTTGCGCGAACGCCTGCGCGTCGGGGGTCAGGTCGGTCAGCCAGGCACGCAGCATGTCGGCGAGCACCCGGACGGCCGGCTCCGGTGGCCGCTCGGGTGTCGCGCCGTCGCTCATCGCCAGGCCCAGCGCCCTGGTCAGGAGCGGGTTGCCGGCGGTCAGTCCGTGGCACGTGGTGACACAGTCCGCCGGCAGCTCGGCACCCAGCAGGATGGCGAGCACCCGCGCGGTGCCCGCCGTGCTGAGGGGGCGTGGGCGGATGACCGTGCAGGCGGGGTGCAGGACCAGGTCGGTCAGCGCGGGCTGGTGGCGGCCGGTGCGGCGGGTCACCACCACCAGCACCGGCACGTCCGCCAGGTGCCTGGCCAGGTACAGCAGCCAGCGCAGCGACGGGCCGTCGGCGAGGTGGACGTCGTCGATCGCGAGCAGCACGGGCGTGTGCGCGATCAGCCAGTGCAGGATCTCCCGGGGCTCGCCGACCGGTTCGAACAGCTGCCGGAGCACGCCGTGGGGCAGGTCCCGCTCCAGCTCGTCGCACCGGGCGCGGAGCGGGCGCATCGCGCTCTCCGCGACGAACTCGTCCAGCAGCCTGGTCTTGCCGATGCCCGCCGGGCCCTCGATGACGACGAACCGCGGTGCGCCGTTGCCGGCCACCGCGGCCGCCGCCCGGAGAACGTCGAGTTCACCCGAGCGCTCCAGCAGAGGGACCACGGCGCCTCCCGAAACCGCCCAGGCGTTCGACCGTTCGGAGGGTCGCTGTGCTACGCCATATGGTCCAAGAAGGTCCTAAATGTACCGCCTTCAACGATCCACAGAGGACCCACCACCCTGGCTCTGCTGGCCGATGAACGACATCCCCTGCTTGACGACGTTGAGGATGGCCACCGCGCCGTCGATCAGCTTCATCAGGTTCTCGCCGCTGGACAGCAGGGCTGCCATCTTGCCGGCGACCTGGCCGGCGCAGTCGACGGCGATCTGCACGCACTGCGGGATCGCGGCGGCGATGCTCTGCCCGAACGTCGCCGGCGCCTCCGCGATGGCCTGGCTCATGATCGGCACGATCTTGCCGACCGCCTCGGTGATCAGCTGCGTGACGTCCGCGGCGGCCTTCGCCACCACCTCACCGGCGCCGATCAGCGCCTTCGCCGAGGTGAGCGAGGTCTCCGCGATCGAAAGGACTCCATCGGCCAACTCCATTCCCTTGCTCAGGTAGTCCGATCCGGCCTGGCCGGACCACTCGCTGGTCTGCGTGCCGGCCGTGGACCGGTACTCCTCGGCCACCGCGGTCCCGTCCTGGCCGGCGGCGTCGAACTCGCTCGCCCCGGACGTCACCGAGGACGGGTCACCACGCAGCTGGTCGAGCGGTTCCTCCAGGAACGAGACCATCGGCGTCAGGAAGCCCATGCCCGAGCTGTCCAAAGCGGACAGTGGCCGTTCCCGCGCGGAGATCGTGTCCATGGCGGCGGGCGGCCCGGCGAGGTCGGCCGACAGCCATTCCTTCCCGTCGACGGCGTTCCTGGCGATCCGCAGCTGGGCGAGCAGCGCGTTGATCTGCAACGCGTCGGGCTCGACGGTCGCGGTCATCGGCCGCCCTCCCCCGCGTTCGCGAGGTTGACCGCGTTGCCGTCGTCGGTGCGCTGGTAGGTGTCGGCGGTCTGCCGGACACCACCCGCCACGGTGTCCATAGTGGACGCGGCGTGGCCGAACGCGTTCAGCGTCTCGGTCATCGCGCCGCCGAGGCCCGCGGTGAGGAACTGGGCGAACGAGCCGAGCGACTGGTCGGCGAGCGTTCCGGGCAGGCCGGTGCCGATCACGGAGAGGCGGTCGGCGTAGCCGGCCAGCGCGCCGGCGTGCGCCCGCAGCTGGTCGGGGTTGACGTCGAAGCCGGTCATCGCGTGGCTCCCGCGGGCACGTGCCGGGTGATCTGCGCGAGGGCGTCGCCGTCGCCGAGGTAGGTGGCCATCACCTCGACCATCCGCGCACTGGCCAGGCGCTGGGCCTCCCGCGAGGTCGCCACGATGAGCGCGGCGAGCGCGTCGGCCTCGAGCCTGCGGGCGGCGGGTGAGAGCCTGACGTTCTCGAGCCCGCCACCGGCGTTGACGGTGACGGTGACCTCGCCGCGCGGGGAGGTCGCACTCGCGCCGACCTCACGCAGGCTCGCGCTGGCGGCGCGGGCGCTGTAGGCGACCCGTTCGAGGCGGTCGCGGTAGTCGGCCAGCCACTGTGCTGGATCCATTGTGGTGTTCCCCTTCTCTTCCCTGTGGTTACCCTCGGGCGAGGGTTGCCGCCGCACGCGTGAGGCGGACGAGTTCCCCGTGCCGCAACGGGTTGACACTCACCCAGCCGCGGTCGTCCCGGCTCACCCGCACCCGGCCGCGCGGGCTGTCCAACCAGGACAGTTCGAGCGGCCGCGAGCCGGGCGCGCGCACGACGCCGAGCTGTCCCCGCCCGGTCAGTGCCGGGAGGAGGGCGACGAGCTGGTCGACCACGGCGTCGTCGCCGCCGTACTCGCGGACCAGCTGGCGGACGCACCGCCGCGTGGCCGGGGTGTCGGCCGTGTTGCTGAGCAGCCGCAACGTGTCGCCGATGACGCCCGGCGGCAGGGTGATCGGCATCGTCACCGCGGGCGGGACGGCCGGCACCAACGCGATGAGCTCATCGGCCAACGCGGCGGCCGTGATCCGGTAGACGCGGACCGTGCCGGCGCGCTCGCCACACAGCGGTTGGCGGCACAGCACCGCGCGGTCCCCGTAGACCATGGCCACCACGCCGGTCGCCGTGTCGGAGCCGAGCACCACCAGGTCGAGGGCGCTGCGGTGCTCGCGCAGGGCGGTGACCAGCTCGGCCGCCAGACCGGTGGGGGCGTGCTCGGTGGCCAGGCCGCGTTCGCACAGTGCGTGGCCGGCCTCGGCGAGCAGGACGTCCCGCTCACCGGCCAGCCGCCCGAAGGAGGGCACCCTGAGCGGGAACGGGAACGGCACCCCGGCATGGGTGGCAAGCAGGTCGAGCTCAACAAGCTCGAACTCGGCCTGACGGTCAAGCGCGGCGGTCATGATCACCTCGGGCCAGGCCACCATCGCCCTCGCCTGCTCGGCGCACTCCTGACTCGGCGTCGGACTCGCGGTCGTCGTAGGACTTCTTCGCGTCCGACAACGTCCGCTGGAAGGCCTCGACCTCCTGTTGGGCCGCTGCCACGTCGCCCGCCAACCCCGACCGCCCGGCCGCCTCCCGCAGGCGCATCGCCAGGTGTACGGCCGGCGGGGCGGTGCCGAGCATCGGCAGGCGTTCGGCCAGGCGGCTCGCCGTCGCGACCAGGTCGCCGGTCAGGTCGGCCAGCTTGGCCAACGTCGCGATCCGGTCCGCCAGTAGGTCCGGCTCGACCCGGTACCCCTCGTTCACGGCTGCCCCCCGATGACCGCCGGGACGGTCGGCTCCTCCAGGTCGAACAACCCGTGGTCGAGCGTCGGCAGCTGGTTCTCGTGCTGTTCGTCGTCCGCGGCCGCGCCACGCTGGCCGACCGGCGCCATCGCGCCCGGGCCGGCGGCGCGTGCGGCGGCAGCGGCGGCGGTCTCGGCCAGCCGCGCGGCCTGCGCACCGGAACCGGCCATTCCGGGCAGCGCACCCAGCCGGCCGCCCGGCCCGAGGGGCGCGCCCCGGACCGGCCCGGCGGCCACCGCGCCCACCCGAGGAGCCGCGCCGACGAGGCGCTGCCACGGCACCCCGCCCTGCACCTGGGCCGGACTCGTCGTGGCGGCGGCCGCGCCGGGCAAAGGCAACGGGGACACGGCGGGCACGGCACTGCGTGCGTCACCGAGCCGCTGGCTGCTGCTCGTCAGGCTGGCCTCGTACGTCCGCATCGTGCGGACGGCCTGCGCCTTCTGCTGGTCCTCCGCGACGGCCCCGAAGTAGAAGCTGGACCCGCCACCGCTCACGGCGCCGAACGCGGCCGAGCTGGGGCTGGTCGTCGACGGCAGGGCCGACGCGAACGACTGCTGCATCGACGACACGTAGGACTGCATCGAATCCATGTACGACTGCAGTGACGCCATCGACGGCGACGCCGGCGCGGCCGGCACGGCGACCTCCGGCGCGGGGAGCGCCCCCGCGCCGCCGGGTGGCGCCGGCATCATCGCCCTGGCCATGGCAAGCGCGTCCGCGGCGTCCTGGGCGGCCTGCCCACCCGCCGCTGCCAGCTCGCCGATCTTCTCCACGCGGGCCGCGAGCGCCTCGAGCCGCTTCGCGGCCTCCTCCGCGCTCGGCCCCGCCCAGCTCTCCCGCAGGGCCGCGCACTGCTCACGCAGCACCTCGGCGTGCGTGGTCAGCGCCACGCGGTGCTTCGCCCACTCGGTGGCGACGGTGCTGACGTCCGCGACGTCCGCGTCCTGCCACAACATCTGGTACAGCTCCTCGTGGCTGTACGCCTCCCAGTTCACCCCGCCCTCGGCCGGCGGCACCGGCCCGGTGAAGTACTCCGCCCACGCGTCCGTCACCCCTGGATCCCCTTTCCTCCGTCGGCCTCATCGTCGGGACCGGGGGCGAGCGGGGACAGGCACAGCGGGCGGCCATGTTTGGCCGGTCGGTCTGAGCTGGGCAAACAGCTCAGCGGCTGGCGCGGAAGGCCTGCTTCAGATGATCTTGGAGACGGGCGTGCCGGAACTGGTAGACCGCCCCGGCACGGCGCAGGACACCCCGCCGGTAGGCGTCCTCCAGGAACTCCGGCAGCGACCACGGCAGCCGGCCGTTCGCCGGCAGCCACACCCGCGCGAACACCATCCAGGCGCCCCACGCGGTCAGGCTGGCCGCGCACAGGCTGACCGCGAGCCCCAGCACCAGCCCGTAGGACAGGCCGTAGACCAGCCCGAGCCGCGGGCCGTGCCGCACGCCGGCCATGGCCGTGTAACCGACGAAGGTCACCAGCCCGAACATCCACGCCTGGACCGCGACCGCCCGGCGGTTGGTGTTGAGCAGGTCCATGGGACTGGCCGCCGAGCTGATGTCGACCGGCGTCTCGAAGGTGGCCATCACGCCCCAGACCAGCCCCCACAGCAGGCCCAGGGCCAGCCCGAACAGCATGACGGCCCCGGTCGTGTTCCCGACCCGGCCGACGATCCAGAACGTCGCGCCGAGCTCGCTCGCGATGCCCAGGCCGGCGCCGAGCCCCACGCCGATCGTGAGCCCGACCGCGAACCTGCGCAGCACGGTCGAGCGGCTCCGGCGTGCCGCACGCAGCTGGAACCGCACCCGGGACGGCGCGAACACGGTCCCGCGGAACGCGAGCGAGGCGCCGTGCGCCAGCCCGACGGTCAGGGACATCGCGAGCCCCTCCATCGGGCCGGCGGCGAACACGGCGAACAGGCCGTTGCCGACGCCCGCCTCGGCGGTGCCGACCCCGAACGCGTGGATCAGCCCGATGACGACCGCCGCGGGAAGGCCGGCGGCGATGCCGAGTACCAGCCCGCTGACCACCATCCGCTGCCAGCCACGCATCCGGTTGCCGAGCTGCCACCAGGCGAGGTCGTGTGTCCCGAGCCGGTCGAGGTGGTGGGCGAGGAAGCCCAGCCAGTGCTCGACGCGGTCCTCGGGGACCCCCGGCCCGCGCCGGTACACGGTCGGCACGAAGCTGCCGAGCAGGTGCCGCTCGATGGCCTCCCGGGTGCCGAACCGGCCGGTGTCCAGCAGCTCGGCCGGGTCGTGGTCGGGGGTGTCGCTGTAGATCGTGCGCGCGAGGCTCACCATCAGCGGCGTGGTCAGCACCGCGGCGAGGTCGCCGTCGGGGTGGTCCCGCACCGCGGCCAGCACCGGGTCCCACACCGGGCCGGCCGCGCCCTGCCGGCGGGTCGTGCGCGGGAGGTAGTCGGCGAGGTCGGCCGCGGTCAGGTCGGTGAGCACGACCGCGCCGGCCGAGGTCAGCACGTCGGTCCTCTCGACGGCGGCGCGGTACTCGTCCACCCGGCTGGTCACCAAAAGTGGCAGCGTGGTGGCGTTCAGCTCGATCAGCGCCTGCTGGTGGAGCCCGCCGGCGATCTCGTCGAACCCGTCGAGGACCGGCAGGATCCGGCCGGTCTCGACCAGGGCGGCGGCGAGGGTCGAGCCGTTGGGCCCTGATGCCCCGAGCCCGGGGTGGTCCCGCAGGAGCTGCTCGATCAGCCAGTCCCGCAGCGCGGTCGTGCCGGGGTGCCACGAGCCGACGCTGAAGATCACCGGCACCGGGTCGCCCGGGCCGCTCGCGTCGAGCAGGCCGAGCACGAACCGCATGGTGAGGATGGTCTTGCCGGACCCGGCGCGGCCGAGCACCACCAGCCGGCGGGAGGGAATCCGCTGGTAGACCGGGACGATCTCGTCCAGCTGCCCGACCAGGTCGACCGGACGGACGGTCTCGCCCGGCTTGGCCACGCGGATGTTCACCCAGGAGTCGATCAGCTCGGCCGGCGCCTCCCGCCAGCGGACGGGCAGCGGGACCGGGTCGTGGATCTGCCGCTGCTCCTCCTCGCGGCGCAGCCTCGTCCGCAGCTCGTAGGCGAGCAGGCCGGCGGCCTCGGCGAGCCGGTCGTCAGCGGGTGGGGCCTGGGGCGGGGCCTGCTTGCCGGTCGACGCGAGCAACTCGACCCGCTCGGCGGCGGTGAGCCCAAGCGCATCCGCGACGGCTTCGACGGTGCCCACGCGCGGGTCGGCCCGCTCACCGGTCTCCAGCCCGCGAACGGTGCGCACCCCCAGCCCGGCACGCTCCGCCAGCCCCTCCTGGGTCAGTCCCGCCCGCAGCCGGAACCGGCGCAACAGCGGACCGAACTGGCTCGCCACCTGCCCCCTTCCCCCTCGTTCACCGCGGCTCCCAAACCCTAGGGGGCCACTGCGTGCGAGCCGACGGGGAGGGGTGCGGCCCGGCCTCCTGCCCCGGGCCCCGCTTGCCCTGAAAGGCGCGTTCGAGACACGCCCGCCGCCCCGAAAGGCGCGTTCGAGACATGCCCGATGCCCCGAAAGGCGCGTTCAAGCATGCCCGCCGCCCTGAAAGGCGCGCGTTCGAGACATGCCCGCTGTCCTGAAAGGCGCGTTCGAGACATGCCGGGGTGTCCCGAAAGGCGCGTTCGGGTCGTTGAGCGTCCTGAACGCGCCTTTCAGGGCGGGGCGAGTGTCCCGAACGCGCCGTTCAGGGCGGGGCCGATGTCCCGAACGCGCCTTTCATGGCGCGGCCCGCGTCCTGAACGCGCCTTTCAGGGCATCAGCCGGGCTCGGGGTGTGACACGGACGGCGGCTCGTACGCCAAAGCGTTGGGCGGGGATCGTCGATCGAGTTCGAGGTTTCTTCGTGGCAGCTGATCAGGCAGTGGCTGATCTGTCGGTGGCGGTGCGAGCCGCACGGGATGGTGATGAGGAGGCGTTCCGGCTGCTGTACCGGGAGGTGCAGCCCGGGCTGTTGAGGTACCTGCGCGGCATGGTCGGCGCGGACGCGGAGGACCTGGCGTCCGAGACGTGGTTGCAGATCGCCAGGGACATCCGGTCGTTCCGGGACGAGGGCGCCGGGTTCCGCGGTTGGGCGGTGCGGATCGCGCGGCATCGTGCGCTGGATCACCTGCGCCGCACCAAGCGCAGGCCGGTCGCGGATGTGCCGGTCGAGGTGCTGGCGGGGCTGCCGGCCGACTGGGACACGGCCGACGAGGTGATCCAGTTGGCGGCGACCAACGCGGCGGTCGCGTTGATCGCCACGTTGCCGAAGGACCAGGCGGAGGCCGTGCTGCTGCGGGTCGTGGTCGGCCTGGACGTGGAGGCGACCGCCCGGGTGATGGGCAAGCGTCCGGGCGCGGTGCGTACCGCGGCGTGGCGGGGGTTGCGTGGACTGGCGAAAAGGCTCGAGCAGACGCGTCCACATGAGACACCGGACACAGGTGTGACGGGGACGAGGTGGCCGACGCCAAGGAAGGCGAGATGAGCAGCTACCGAACAGGTCACGTTGACCGGACCACCGCCGAGCGGTTGCTGGCGGGCCGGCCGCGGACAGCCGAAACCACCGCGCTGACCGCCGTGTTGCGTGCGGCGAGCGCCCCCGCCAACTCCGCGGAACTGGTCCGGGAGGGAGTGGCGGTGACCGCGTTCCGGTACGCCGCCCAGCTCGACCCCATCCCCGAACCTCGGAGACCGTCCATGCTGAAGACCGCCGTGGCGAAGATCCTCACCGTCAAGGCAGCGATCGTCATCGCGGGCGTCGGCGCTGCCGGCGTCGCGTTCGCCGCCGGCAGTGGGGCCCTGCCCGGGCCGTGGGCCGACACCCCCGCCACGCCACCCTCGACCTCGCGCGCGGCCGACCACACCGCACCCCCGTCGGTCACGCCGACCGGCCGCCCGTCCGACCCGGGCAAGCCCGCCGACGCCGGTGCCGGCGCGCACCCGGATCCGTCGCTGACCGGGCTGTGCCAGGCGTACGAGGCGGAGGTCCACGAGAACCCGGGCAAGGCACTGGAAAGCCCCGCGTTCACCGAACTGATCACCGCCGCCGGCGGCCCGGAGAAGGTCCCCACCTACTGCACCGACCTCACCAGGGAACACCCGACGGGCAAGCCGAGTGACCTGCCCACCCCGACCGAGAGCACGCACGGCCAAGCGCCGAGCACCCGGCCGACCCCGTCGAGCCGGCCCGAGGCTCCGGCCAGTCGCACCTCCGGCGCCGAGCCCCCAACCGGCGCCGAACCGCCGTCTCATGGGTGACTGACCGGACGGGAGTGGGTTCGGCGAGGAAATACCTCCACGCGCCCGCCCGAACCCACTCCCACCCCGTTCTCGACAAAACTCGAAACGCGCGCATTCGACATTCCTGTCGAATCGCTTTCCCCTGCCGCACAACAGAACCAACGCCACTATGACGCGAGTTTGCGAATTCGTTGTTCCCACCGGGAGGTTCCCGCTGGGAATTTTCCATGCCATGAGCAACCTTTTACCCGGGCACCCCGCGTGTGACACTCGACGACGGGCCCGAATTGAATTCGCATAACCACGAGGGGCGAATCCTGTTGAAGAGAACCGTTTCCGGCGTGCTCGCGAGTGCCGCCGTCGCCGCCGTGTTCGCGGCGACCGCGCAGTCGTCGGTGTCCGCCAGTCCCACCGCGGAACCAGCGGCGTCCCCCGCCGCGCACCGGGAGGACAACCTTCCCGGACCCCTTACCGCGCAACGAGTCGAGCTACGCAAGCAGGCCATCGAGCAGGTCGCGAAGGGCAGGGCGAGAGCCAACCCGAACGGCGTGGTCGAGCTGGCGCCCGGCAAGTTCGCGGAGACCACCACGACCCGGCAGGACAAGATCTTCACGATCCTGGCCGAGTTCGGCGACCAGAGCTCGGGCCGCTACGGCACCGTGCCCGGCCCGCTGCACAACGAGATCCCCGAGCCGGACCGCGCCGTCGACAACTCGACCGCGTGGGCACCCGACTACAGCAAGGCGTTCTACGAGCAGCACTTCAACGGTGACGGCGAGTCGATGCGCACGTACTACGAGGCGCTGTCGAACGGCCGGTACTCGGTGACCAACACCGTCACCGACTGGGTCAGGGTGCCGTACAACGCCTCCTGGTACGGCGACAACGCCCGCGAGAACGACGGCGGCGCCTGGGACTTCATCACCGACTCCGGCAACGCGTGGTGGGACGCCCAGCTCGCCGCCGGGAAGACCCCGGCCGAGATCGACGCCTACCTCGCCCAGTTCGACGTCTGGGACCGCGACGACTGGGACCACGACGGCGACTTCGACGAGCCGGACGGCTACCTGGACCACTTCCAGGCCGTGCACGCCGGTGAGGGCGAGGACGCCGGCGGCGGCGCGCAGGGCGAGGACGCCATCTGGTCGCACCGCTGGTACGTCAACGGCGACGACTACGGCAGCACCGGCCCGCAGGTCGGCGGCACGCAGAACAAGGCGGGCGGCACGCGCATCGGCGGGTCGAAGTACTGGATCGGCGACTACACGACCGAACCGGAGAACGGCGGCCTCGGCGTGTTCTGCCACGAGTTCGGCCACGACCTCGGGCTGCCGGACCTCTACGACACCAACGGCGGCGAGAACTCGACCGCGTTCTGGACGCTCATGAGCTCCGGCTCGTGGCTGGGCCACGGCGCGGCGGCCGGCGCGGGCATCGGCACGCACCCCGGGCTGATGGGCGCGGAGGAGAAGCTGTTCCTCGGCTGGCTCGACTACAGCACCGTGACCACGGGCTCGTCGGGCAACTTCACGCTCAACCCGGCGCAGCTGCAGGTCACCGGCAAGGACCAGGCGGTCCGCGTCAACCTGCCGGACAAGACGTCGAGCACGACCTACACCACGCCGCCCTCCGGCACGCACGCGTGGTGGACGGGCTCCGCCGACGACCTGAACCAGTCCCTGACCCGCTCGATCCCCGCGGCGTCGCGGATCACGGTGAGCGCGAACGCCTGGTACTCGATCGAGGCCGACTTCGACTTCCTGGTCGGTGAGTACTCGGTGGACGGTGGGGCGAACTGGGTCCGGGCCGGCGCGCTGGTGGACGGCGACTCGGCCGGGAAGTGGACGTCGCTGAAGTTCTCCTACGACGCGGCCGGCAAGCCGTCGCTGTTCCGGTTCCGCTACCAGAGCGACGGTGGCGTGCACCTGGCCGGCGCGTTCCTGGACGACATCGTCGTCAGGAACGGTGGCACGACGCTGTTCTCCGACAACGTCGAGCAGGGTGTGAACGGCTGGACCGCCAACGGGCTGTGGAAGATCTCGACGGGCACCGAGACGGGCACGCATCCGCGTTACTACCTGGTGGAGAACCGGGAGTACGTCGGCTCGGACGCGTTGCTGGCCGAGGGCCCGTACCAGTTCAGCAAGGGCCTGACCGCGCCGGACCGGGTGGAGTTCTTCAAGTTCCAGAACGGGATGCTCGTCTGGTACGTCGACGGCTCCTACGGCGACAACAACGTCAGCGACCACCCGGGCGCCGGCTCCGTGATGGTCGTCGACGCACGGCCCGCGCCGTTCAGCTACCCGGACGGGACGCGGCCGACCAACCGCCGCCAGCCGTTCGACGCGACGTTCGGCCTGGAGCCGACGGACGCGACGTGCCTGCACAAGGAAGTGCTGACGGGCAAGGGACAGCAGCAGACCGTCACGACGCTCGCGGCGTGCGCGCCGTCGAGCCCGGGCATCGCGACGTTCGACGACACCAACCCGGACGCCTACTACAGCAGCGCCAACCCGCAGGGCAGCGTGCGGGTGGCCGGCCACGGCGTCAAGGTCACCGTGACCGGCGACGCGGGTGATGACCTGACCATTTCGGTGGTCAACCCGGCCGCCGGCTGAGCCAGGCTCACTCAGCCGGTGGCCAGCGGCGGTGGTTCGGTCCTCCGGGGTGCCGAACCACCGCCGCCCCAAACCCGCGTGTCCAACGCCCGCGACCCGCGTGTCCAACCCTCCGGGCCGGTGAGTTCGACGAACGCGTTGGCCACTCGCCCAACGTGATTGTCGAACTCGCGCGTCGGTTTGGTTGGACTCGCGCGTCGGTTTGGTTGGACACGCGGGTCGTGTCGGTTGGACACGCGGGTCGGGGTCAGTTGTCTCGTCGGCGGCCCGTTGCCGGGCGGCGGCGGGCGGCGGTCAGGACCGCCGCCACCAGGAGCAGCGTGGCCAGCGGGCCGGCGAGCAGCAGTTCGCCGGCCGGCGGAACACCCAGCTGTACCAGCGAGGCCTCGTTCGCCACGGGTGGTCCGCCCCCGCAGCCGTTCTGGGTGTGCCAGTTGTGCGTCAACGCGTACTCGACCGCGGTAGGCATACCGGTGCCTCCTTCGTCCGCCCCCGGGGCCTCAGTCAACGCCACGCCTCCGCGCCGGCACCAGGGCCGAAAGTCCCAACAGTCGGATCCGACTGTTGGCAGCGTCTGGTTCGCGGACGGCAATCTGGCTCCACAGGACGGACAGCAGCACGGCCGCGGCCACGTACCCGGCCACCAGCACCGCGACCCCACCGCCGACGGGTGGCAGCAGCATCGCGGACACGGCGCTGACCACCACCAGCGGGCGGTGCGACCGCGGGCTCGCGGCCAGCGGCAGGACCATCCACAGCAGATACCACGGCTGCACGACCGGCCCGGTGACCAGCATCGCCGCGAACGCGAGTCCGAGCGCCGACAAGGGATCCCGGCGGCCTCGGTAGATCGACCACAGTAGACCCGCGCCGGCCACCGCACCCGCCACCGCCCCGACCCGGACCACCGCCGAGATCGCCGTCGACGTGGTGTCCGCGCCACCCAGCGCACCGATGAGGAACCCGAGCTGGTTGGTGGGCGCCAGCCAGCTGTGCAGGTGGGCGGACGCGCCGAGGGTGCCGAGCCAGCCCACCCCGAGCCCGGTCACCGCGGCGATCACGAGCGAGAGCACCACGAACCCGGCGACCACCCCGAGCATCACCAGAAGACCGCGCCCGACCGTACGCCCCCACCGGCGGGCCAGCTCGGCGCCGAGGCAGCACACCGCCACCGCGGCCACGACCTTGACGTTCGCCGCGACGGTCAGCACCCCGAGCCCGGCGACCACCCGCGCCGGCCGGTCCATGCCGGCCAGCGCGATCTCCATCCCGGCCAGCACCAACCCGACCATCAGCCCGTCGTTGTGCGCACCGGCGACGACATGCCACAGCAGCAACGGGTTCAGCAACCCCAGCCACACGGCGAGCCCGGGCGACACCCCCATCCGCCGCGCCAGCCGCGGCAACGCCCACGCGACCAGCACGACGCCGACGAGCTCGACGAGGCGGTTCAGCAGCAGCGTCACGGGCAGGTCCTGCCCCGCGACCCGGGCGATCGTGCGGGTGATGGCGACCCACACCGGTCCGTAGGGCGCGGGCGTGTCCTGCCAGTACTGGCTGACCTGCTGGGTGACCGGCGAGTCCGGGCCCAGCGCGGCCATGGGCCCGACCTGGTAGGGATCCATCCCGTCGCCGGCGATCACGCCCTGCGCCAGGTAGCTGTGCACGTCCCCGCTGAACAACGGCCGCGCGAACAGCAACGGGAAGGACCACAGCGCCGCGATCCGGTACAGGTCGGGCACGGGGGTCCCCGCCGCCCGCCGCCCCAACCCGAGCCACGCCAGCACGACGACGCCCATGCCGGTCAGCCCGAGTGTCAGCGACACGACCGGGGGCACCGGCAGCCCGGCGGTGGCGACCACGAGCACGCCGACACCCACGAACCCCGCGATCGGCAGCGCCCGGAAGGCCATCCCCATGTGCCAAGCCTGTCGGCCCCGGGGATGGCGGTGATCCGGGCAACTCCCCGATCTTTCCCCTAGGTGGTCGCGGCCCTGTCCAGGAAGGTGCGCAGGTGCGGGTCGACCGCGTCCGCGTCGGTGAGGCTCAGGAAGTGGGCGCCGCCCTCGATGATCACCGGTGGGTCGGCGTTCGGGAGGGCCTTCGCCAGTTCGTGGGCTCGGTCGACGGGGTACACGGCGTCGGCCGAACCGTGCAGGACCAGGGCCGGGCAACGGATCTCGGGTGCGCGGGCCAGGATGTCGTCCCCGTTCGACCAAGAGCACGCGGTCGAGCAGGCCGAGGGCGTCGCGGGCCACGTCCCAGTACGTGAACGGCCCGTCCGTGTCGCCGTGGCCGCGCTCGTCCATCGCGATCAGGCGGTACGACCCGCCCAGCGAGGTCACCTGCGGCGCCAGCCTAACCAGACATACCTCGCGGACGCCCCCACACGCATTGACGTACGGGAGCCGACGGCCTACTTTCCGTCATTAGTAAGAAAGACTTTCTAACTGTTTGGGAGGTGGAGCCATGCGCAGGAGCAGAGCCGCAGCTGCGGCGGTCGTCGCCCTCGGGGGTCTCGTGATGGGGATGCCGGGAGCGGCAGCCGCGGCGACGACCGTCTACCAGGCCGAAAGCGCGGTCGTCTCGCAGGGTGTCGTCGAGTCCAACCACGCCGGGTACACCGGGTCGGGGTTCGTCAACACCGACAACGTCACCGGGTCCTCGGTGCGGTGGTCGGTCTCCGTGGCGACGGCGGGCAGCACGCAGCTGGTGTTCCGGTTCGCCAACGGCACCACCACCGCCCGGCCGATGACGGTCGCGGTCGACGGCACCACCGTGTCCACCCCGACCTTCGCGGGGACCGGCGCCTGGACCACCTGGAGCACGAACACCGTCACCACCACCCTGAGCGCCGGCACCCACACCGTGCTCGCCACGGCGACGACGGCCAACGGCGGCCCGAACCTCGACTCGCTGACCGTCACCGACACCGCGAGCGGCGGTGGCGCGCCGACGGCGCAGGAGCTGCTCGCGAAGGTCACCGGCTGCACCCAGATCTCCAACGGCAAGTACAAGACCGACTCCGAGACGAGCCGCACGATCGCGGTGTGCGACAAGAACGGCGCGGTCTTCTGGAAAGCCGACATGGACATCGACTGCGACGGCCAGCGCACGGCCCAGTGCAACGAGGACACCGACTGCTGCTTCCTGCCGGACACCGCGTTCCACCAGTCCGACGGCAAGCCGCTGAACGCCGCCACGCTCCCGTACGTCGTGGTGCCGAGCCCGAGCGGCACCTGGGACTACCGCAACTACGGCATCAAGGGCGGCGGGGTCGTCGCGATCATCTACAACAACCAGGTGCTGTACGCCGTGGTCGGTGACACCGGCCCGACGGACATCATCGGCGAGGCGTCCTACGCCTCGGCGGCGCAGCTCGGGATCAACCCGGACCCGAGCAACGGCGGCACCGACTCGGGTGTCACGTACATCCTGTTCAAGAACGCCACGATCTCCCCGATCGAGAACCACGGCAAGGCGGTCACCACCGGCGAGCAGCTGGCCCGCCAGTTCATCAACAACAACTGAGCCGCAACAAAAGTGGGTGCGCCTCCCCCGCGAGGGTCCAGGGGAGGCGCACCCGAGGGGATCCCCTTTCTACGGGGCGTCAATCAGTTGATGTGGCGGAACTGTCACCGTCCGGGCGCCGGGGGACCCACCGAGGACCACCTTGCGCAGCGAGACGTTGTTGTCGAGGTTCGACTCGTACAGGTTGTGGTCCGGGTTCGCGACCACCTCCACGTAGTACGTCCCGTTCGGCAGGTCCGTGATGTCGAACGACTGCCCGGGCAGGTACTGGTAGTACGTGTCGCCGGAGCCGACGTCGAGGACCTCCCGCACGGCGATCGCGCCCTCGTTGCCGCAGGCGGTGTGCAGGTCGGTGTTGTTCGGCCGCCAGTTGGCGTTCTTCACGGTGTAGTCGATCGCGTCGGTGGCGGCCAGGCAGAAGGCCTCCTTCTGGCTGCGCACGACCTCGGTCTGGGTGGCGTTGAGCAGGCTGTACCTGGCGAAGTCGGTGAAGTGCCAGTGCTCGTGCCCGTCCTTGGCGTCCCACTCCATGGTGCCGGTGGGCGCGTAGCCGACCTGCTTCCCGTTGGCGTCGTAGAAGTACTGGTAGGCGTCCATGACGTCCTCGCCGGTGCGCCGGAACCCGTCCAGCACCAGCGGCGACGGGCCGGCGTTCCACACGTTCGCGGCGAACCGCAGGTAGTCCCGGCCGTTCTCGGGTGCGATGTCCATCGACCAGGCGGGCAGCGGGCGCAGGTCTGGCTTGGGCCCCTTGGGCACGCTCGGCGCCCCGGTGGGCGGGGCGGCGTTCGGCTGCGGCGCCCGCGCGGACATTACCTCGGCACCCGGCCTGCCGGCGACATCGGCGTCGCGCACGGTCACCTGGATCGTGGCGCTGGACTGGTCGGCGGGGATGCCGAACAGGTCCTGGTATCGCTTCGGCACGGTGACCTGTGCGGTGTAGGTGCCCGCCGGGACGTCCACCATCCCGGCCCCGCTCCGCCAGTTGAAGGTGCTGGTGGCCCAACCCTTCTGCATGCCCCACACGCCGCCGAGGGTGAACGGGTTGGTGGAGCAGCTGACCGGGTAGGGCGACGTGTCCGGCGCGTCCGGCCGCGTCCGCGTCGTTTCGCCGTTCGGACAGAAGGTCTGGTCCGTCTCCAGCACCACTGCCCCGCTCGGATCGGTGAGCTGGACGTGCAGGAAACCGGGCAGCCCCGAGAAGTCGGTGAGCAGGCCAGCCGGCAGCTTCTTGGCGCGCCCGTTCACGATCTGGGTGGCCACGATGGGGTCCGCGTACGACTTGCGCGTCGCGCGGATCTCGAACGGCGACGAACCGGCGACCACGTGAGTGCCGAGGTCGAGGTACAGACCGAAGTCCGGATAGCGTTCGAGGGTGACCGTCGGCGAACCGGCCACCAGCCGCAACGGCGGCTCGGCGGCCGCGGCCGCCTGCGCCGGGACCGTGGCCGCCACGGTCGCCAACACCGTGCTCACGACGAGCACCGGTCGTGCGATCTTGATCATCTAATCCCCAGTCTGTTCGAACCCGCGTCGAGACACGGGTCAGCCCCAGTTTGCATTCGTATAGACGCCACAGCGTCCCGAAAAGTTGCCACGGGCAACCCGGCTGTGGCCTTGTCCCAGTTCAGACAGGGCCACGGCCGATCCGGAACTCACTACGTCAACGCATACGCCCGGATGATCGTCGGGTGCCCAATGGCGCCCGCGGCCCCGGTCACCCGACGAGCAGGAGCACGCTGATCACCAGCATCACCGCCGCGGTGGCGGCGTGGACGCCGTAGGCGACCGCCTTGGGGCCGTTGCTGCGCAGCACGATCAACGCGTCGCCCACGGGTATGCCGGTGGCGGCCAGCATGAACCAGCCCAGCAGGTGGGGTGGCCCGGCGACCAGCACGACGAAGACGAAGAGCCCGCTGGCGATGTCACGCACGGCCTTGACGGTGAGCCATGCCTGGAAACGCCGGTCCTCGGTCGGTGTGTCGGGAATGCCGAACCCGGCCGCGAACCGCGGAGACCAGAAGGCAAGCACGCCGACGACGATGATGCCCGCGCCGATCAGTCCGGCGAGCACGGTGGCGACGTTGATGAGCATGATGACTTCCCCTCGGTAGCAGCACCCATGACTTCTAGCAGCGCTAGATGTTGTGTCGACGATAGGATACCTGCGGCAGAATGTCTAGCGTTGCTAGGATCAGGTCGTGTCCGCCACCCAGAAGCGCCGTGAACGCGAACGCGCCCAACGCCACCAGCTGATCATCACGGCCGCCCGCGAACTCGCCGAGGCCGAAGGCTGGGAGGCGGTGACCACGCGCCGGCTCGCCGAGCGCGTCGAGTACAGCCAGCCCGTGCTCTACAGCCACTTCGACGGCAAGGACGCCATCGTCCGCGCCGTCGCACTCGACGGCTTCGGCGAGCTCCACGCCCACCTGCGCCGCGCCCGGCTGACCGACCCCGAGCCGCCGCGGGCCCTACTCGCCGTCAGCCGCGCCTACCTGGCGTTCGCCACCGAGCGGCCCGCCCTCTACCAGGCGATGTTCGTCATGCCGACCGACGTGAAGTTCGCGCACGCCGAGACCCCGCCGCCGCTGCGTGCGTGCTTCGACGAGTTCGTCGGCTGCTTCCGGCAGGACAACCCGCGACGCGAACTGTTCGCCGAGGTCAGCTGGAGCGCACTGCACGGCATCGCCACCCTGTCGGCCAGCGGCCGCATTCCCCCGGACGTGCAGGAGGAACGGCTCGACCTCCTCACCACCCAGCTCGCCGACTAACACCAGGTGGCGAAGCGGACAGTCACGACCGGCGACGACGCCGCGAGGAGGCAATCGCAGCCGGGCCGAAGGCCAGCAGAGCCACCGCGGCAACACCACCGGCAAACCACAAGGCACGGTTGGCCGGCGCCGGGTCCGGCTTCGGCGGCAGCGGCACCGTCAGGTCCTCAGCCGGCGGCGGTGCGGGCGGGTCGGTGTTCAACACCGTGGTGACGGCCTCGAACGGGTTGACCACCCCGAACCCGACCAGCTTGTTCGGTACCGCCGTCGACGGGTGGTCCGCCGTGGCCAGTAGGCGCGCTGCCACCTGGGACGCGGTCAGCGACGGGTAGTAGCTGCGCACGAGTGCCGCGGCCCCGGCGACGTAGCCGACGGCCAGGTCCGGGTTCGTCCCGAGGCGGTTGCCGGAACCCTCCGGCGCGATGCTGATCACGTCCTGGGCCGGCGCCGCCAACGCGGGTGCCGCCCCGTACAGCGGGTTCTGCAGCGGCCCGTCCGGGGCGACCGGCGCCACCGCCAGCACCCCGGGCAGCCGGGCGGGAAACGCCAGCTGCCCGTTCTTCGGCACCGTCGCCGACGCCACCACCAGCACGTCCCGCTCCTGGGCGAACGCCACCGCCTCCTGCATCTCCGGCACACCCAGCGTGGCGACCAGCCCGACGGCGATCACCCGGGCGCCACCGTCGACCGCCGCTTCGATGCCGTCGGCGATGCTGCGTGCGTACGCGGCGTGGTCGATGATCTTGGTCGGGTCGTCGGTCACCCGGACGGGGAAGATCCGCGCGCCCGGCGCGACACCGGTGAACCGGCCGGGCCCCGGCCGCGCCGCGATCAGGCCGGCCACGAACGTGCCGCGCCCGTAACAGTCGCCGTCACCCGGGCCGTCGGCCAGATCGGTGCCGGGCAGCACCGCGCCGGCGAGCTGGGGCGCCGCCGCGCTGACCCCAGTGTCGACCACGCCGACGATGCCATCCCCCCTGGTCAGTGGCCACACCCGGTCGGCTGCCATCCGCTGCTGCGCCCACGACTCCTGCTCGGCGACCTCCGTCGACGGGGGCGTGCACTGCCCGGTCGGCGGCTGGGCCGAGGCCGGCACCGGCACGAGCGCGAGCAGGAGCCCCGCGGCACCGAAAAGCGCCTTCATTCGGGTTCCTCCGTCCAACCGATCTGCAGGCCGGTCCCGTCGCGGCGGGTGACGAGCAGCGCGCGGCCGGGCGGCAGGGAACGGCCACGCGCCCCGTTGAGCAGCGGCATCTCGTTCGGCGGCA
>Ga0081539_10003139_pt1 | contig 21048 bp, 19 predicted proteins | sample TabmetS4T2R2_FD_71023 | JGI IMG/M metagenome (GOLD analysis project Ga0081539, IMG submission 71023) | Tabebuia heterophylla rhizosphere microbial communities from the University of Puerto Rico - S4T2R2 | ecosystem: Host-associated > Plants > Roots > Rhizosphere ...
CGAGGCGCGGCTCGGTCCGATGAGGCCGCTTCGACGAGCCGTCCACCGGTGGCGACCACGTGCTCGAGCAGGTGTCGGACAAGCTCGGGCCGGCGCGGCGCGGGGGCGTACTCGAGCCCGGTACGGACGACGCCGAAGCGACGCGGCGGCTCCCAGTCGACGGCGTTGCCGACGAAGATCCGGCGCGCCCGGAGCCCGCTCCGAGCGTCTCGCCGGCGAGGTACGCGGGCACGACGAGCGCCGCCATCGCCGCGTGCCACCCGTCGTCGTCGAGCTCACCTGCCGCGTGCGCCCGGTCGATCGCGCCGACCTCGCGCCAAGCCCGTTCCTTCGCCGCTTCGAGGCCTTCGTCCGGTATTCGTCCCTCCTGGAGGCGTCCGGGTCGGAGGCTAGCCTGACCCTGTGAGCGCCAGGGTCGTCGCCGTTGCGAACCAGAAGGGCGGCGTCGGCAAGACGACGACCGCCGTCAACCTCGCCGCCTGTCTCGCGGAGGCCGGCGAGCGATGCCTGATCGTCGATCTCGACCCCCAGGCGAACGCCACCTCCGGGCTGGGCCGCCGCGCGAACGGGCACTCGACCGTCGACCTTCTCGACGGGATCCCGCTCCGCGATCTGACCGTGGCAAGCCCTGTGCGGAACCTCGACCTCGTCCCGGCGAGGGCCGAGCTCGCCGCCGCGACGGTGCACCTGTCTGCGCTCGAGGGAGGCGAGCGCTACCTCGCCGACGCGCTCGACGAGGCCGCGACCGCGGCGTACGAGTTCGTCTTCCTCGACTGCCCGCCCTCGTTCGGCCCGTTGACCGTGAATGCGCTCGCCGCCGCCGACCGGGTGCTCGTGCCCGTCCAGGCCGAGTACTACGCGCTCGAAGGGCTGTCCCAGCTCCTCGGCTCGATCGACCTCGTCAAGCGCCGCCTCAATCCGCGTCTAGGCGTCGCGGGGATCCTGCTGACCATGGTCGATGCCCGCACCCGCCTCGCCGAGGAGGTAGAGCGCGAGCTCCGCTCCCACTTCGGCGACCTCGTCTTCACGACGACCGTCCCCCGCTCGGTCCGCCTCGCCGAAGCGCCGAGCCACGGGCTCCCCGCGATCGCCTACGACCGCCGCTCGGCCGGCGCCGAGGCGTACTGGAAGGTGGCGATGGAGCTTGTCGAGCGCGCCTGAGAGTCCCCGCCGAGGCCTCGGCCGCGGTCTCGAGGTCCTCGTCGGCGGCGCGGGAGCCGCGGGCGAGCTCCTGAAGCTCCCGGTCGACGCGATCCACCCAAACCCGCGCCAGCCGCGGCGGCGGTTCGAGCCCGAGGCGACGTCCGGTCTGGCCGCGTCCTTGAAGCACGAGGGCGTGCTGCAGCCGATCGTCGTTCGTCCGCGGCCGGAGGGCGGCTACGAGCTCGTCGCCGGCGAGCGCCGCTGGCGTGCCGCGCGCGAGGCCGGGCTCGCGACGCTCCCTGCGATCGTGCGCGACGCGGACGACCGGGACGCGCTCCTCCTCGCGCTGGTCGAGAACGTCGCGCGCGAGAACCTGTCGCCGGTGGAGGAAGCCCGCGCGTACGCAGCGCTGATCGACGAGTTCGAGCTCTCGCTCGGCACTGTCGCCGAGCGGGTCGGCCGGTCGAAGCCGAGTGTCTCGAACCGCCTCCGGCTGCTCGACCTGCCCGAGGAGGTGCTCTGGATGCTGGCCCGCGGCGAGCTCACCGAGGGTCATGCTCGGGCAGTGCTCGCCGTCCAGGACGACGACGCCCGCCTGCGCCTCGCCCGGCGTGTCGTGCGCGACGGCATGACCGTGCGCGCGACCGAGCGCGCGGCCCGGGAGGGCGGCGCCCGCCGCCGGCCGCGCGCAACTCCGGTCGATCCGGCGCTCGCCGAGCGCGCGCGAGCGGCCGCAGAGCGCCTGACGGGGCTCCCCTCGCGCGTCGCGGCGGGCAAGCTCGAGCTGCACTTCGGCGACGAGACCCGGCTCGAAGAGCTCGTAGAGACGCTCGAGTCGCTCTAAAGGAGGTTTCGCCGACCACCCAACGAAAGGCCGAGGCACGCGAATGGAATCCTCGCCGCGGGTCGCAACGACACTGCGGGGAAGTTGCGGCCGCGAAGCGGACGCCTTCAGGGCTCGTACGCTCTTGAGCATCAGAAATCCGCTCGGCGGATTTCCGATTGCGGAACAAGGTGGGCGATCCTGGACTCGAACCAGGGGCCTCCGCCTTATCAGAGCGGCGCTCTAACCGACTGAGCTAATCGCCCGCGCGGCTGACGAGTGTAGCGAAGCGCTCAGAGACCTCGTCTCCCGCGCCGGGGGATTGACCCGCAAGGGGCGGGGCTACACTGAGACAGGGTCATGCAGGAGATGACGGTCTACGGCGTGAGCTTCGACCTCGTCGGCAAGCAGCCGATCGTGCTCCTTCGAACGGCCGAAGGACGGACGTTTCTCCCGATCTGGATCGGCCACCCCGAGGCGGCAGCGATCCTCATGCGACTGAACGGCCAGGAGCCGCCGCGCCCGCTGACGCACGACCTCACCCTTGCGATCATCGAGTCGCTGGACGCGGAGGTCGACCGCGTCACGGTGACCGAGCTCAAGGACAGCACGTTCTACGCGCGCATCACGCTGATCCGCAACGGCTCCGAGATCGAGATCGACTCGCGGACGTCGGACGCGATCGCGATCGCCCTTCGGGCGGACGTGAAGATCTACGCCGACGACGACGTGATCGAGGAATCCGGCGTGCAGTTCGAGGGGGACGAGCCCGACCTCAACTACGCGCACCGCGTCAACCTCGGCGACGTCGACATGGACGAATTCCGGCAGTTCCTCGACACGGTCTCGCCCGACGAGTTCGCGACCGGGCCCGAAGAGACGGATTAGCCCGGCCCAAGCTCCCGCTTCGTCAGGGCGAGGAGCTCGGTGACGAGGCGGTGGAGCCCGTCGCCGGTCAGCGGCCCGTCGTTCGCGGCGGCGAGCTCCTCTCTGAGCCGCCGCTCGCGGTCCGGATCCAGCCGATCGGTGCCCTGGGCGTCCTTCAGCGCCCAGAGCTCCGCCACGAGGCGCAGCCGCTCGTTCACCCCGGCGACGATCGCGCGGTCGTTCTCGCCGATCCGCGCCCTGAGCTCGTCGATGCGCTCGCTCAGCTCGGTCACGTCGCGACCGCGGCGATCATGGCGAGGCCGTTGAACATCCCGTGGAGGATGATGCACGGGTAGAGGCTCTGCGTCCGGAGCCGCAGGAGCGCGAGCACGAGGCCGAAGATCGTCAGGATCGGCAACGCGACGAAGAGCCCGTGCGCGAGCCCGAACGCGAGCGCCGTCACCACGACCGCGACCGTGCTGCTGAACGCACCGCGCACGGCGGCGAAACCGAGGCCGCGGTACACCAGCTCCTCGACGACCGGGGCGACCCCGGCGACGACGACGAAGTTCGCGACGAACGGCGCCGCTCGGCTCGAGTCCCACCGGTCCGGGACGAGGCCCTGCTCCTCGCCGGCCTTGAGGAAGACGTTCAGGATCGCGCCGATCACGAAGACGGAGACGAGCCCGACCAACGTCAGCCCGAGCGCGCGCCGCCACGACGCGGGACGCCGAAGCCCGAGGACCTCGGGCGCGAGCCCCCGTGCCAGCACCAGCGCGAGCACCAGGAGGATCGTGTACTGGACGACACCGCCGATCGCGCTCGACCAGCGATAGAGGACATCGTCGGGGACGTCGCCCTCCGTGGCGAGGTTCGCCGCGTAGGAGATCAGCGCCAGGACGCTCACCAGCGCCGCCCATCCGACGAGGCGGCCGCGGGGCACGTCCGTCATGCGACCCAGTACCACAGCGCCCATCGAACCACGTAGACCGCGAGCCCAGCGGACAGAACCGCGACGACCACGGCGTTCACTCGGCGGTCGCGACCGAGGACGGCGAGCGCGACGAAGCACGGGAACGCAACGAGCGCGAACCGCGGGAACGAGTACAGCCCGCCGAGCCGTTCGGAAGGCAGGGCCATGGGCAACGCGAGCGCGCCGACCGCGTACGCGCCGTAGGCGGCGCCCAGGAGTCGCCACGCGACAAGGGCGAGGACGAGCATCGCGACGGCGAGCGCGGATCCGAGGACGTCACCCTCACCGAGCGCCTGGACGATCCCGCCGAGAGGGCCGAGTCTCGTGAACGAGCGCTCCCACTCCCGCTGTGCGTCGACGAAAGCGAGACCGTGGCCGAGCCAGAGCTCCAGGGCGAGCGGGAACGCGGCGAACATCGCGACCGGCACGGCGAGCAATGCGAGGCTACGGGGCCCGCGGGCCCTCCACGCGAACAGGGCCAGCGCCGGGAGAAGCGCGACTCCCTGCGAGCGCGTCAGCAGCGCGAGGCCGGTCACGACGGCCGCGAGCTCCAGACGCCCTCGCTCCGCGAGGACGAACACCCCGACGGCGAGCGCGAGGAAGAGCGACTCCCCGTAGACCGCCCCCAGGAACAGCGACGTCGGGAAGACGACGAGGTAGAGGACGGTCCGGCGCGCGTCGTCCGGCCCGAGCCGCGTCGCCACGAGCCGGTAGAGAAGCGCGCAGGCGAATGCGCCGGCCGCGAGCGAGACGACGAGTCCTGCCAGGAGGAAGAGCCCGCCGAACGCCCGCCCGAGCCCGGCGACGAGGAGCGGGTACAGCGGAAAGAACGCCGGAGTGCTCGAGGGCCAGTCGTAGCCGCTCTCCGCGATCCGCAGGTACCAGTTGCTGTCCCATCGCGCCCAGACGTCGATCGCGGCGCCGAGCTCGTGGAGACGCGGCCGGTCCCAGCGCCCGCGCGCGGGGTTGAGCTCGTCCTCGAAGGCGAGGACGGTCGTCGCCGCGACCGCCCACAGTGCGAGCCGGCTCCAGAGGAACACCCGGAGCGCCGGCCACGACGCTGCGACCGCGCCGCGCACCGCGCGACCATAACCGAGCCAGGGGTTCGGATGCGCGCGCGGAACCCGTTTCGTGACGTGGTTACCATCGCCGCATGACGACGAGGCGCCCCCGCCCCGGCCGCAGGACCGCGTCGGCGCCACTTCGCCTTCGTCGTCGCCGTCCCAGACGGCGCCGCAGGGTCGCGCTGACGATCGTCCTCACGACGATCGTCCTGCTCGTCGGGGGAATCGGCGCCGGGAGCGCCGTGCTCGCGTACGGGTCGCGCTGCGATCTCGCCAGCCTCAAGCAGGCGCAAATCGGCCAGAACACCTTCGTCTACGCCGCCGATTCGTCGCTGCTCGGCGTGATCCCGGCCGAGCGAAACCGGCAGGTCGTAGCGCTCGAGGAGATCTCTCCCTGGCTGACGAAGGCGACGGTCGCGATCGAGGACCGGCGCTTCTTCGCGCACGGCGGGCTCGACGCCGAGGGCATCGCCCGCGCACTCTGGCGCGACATCAGGGCGGGCTCGGTCGTCGAGGGCGGCTCGACGATCACCCAGCAGCTCGTCCGCAACCTCTACATCTCGAACGAGCGGACGGTGCGGCGGAAGGTGACCGAGGCATGCCTTGCCGTGAAGCTCGACCAGGCGTGGTCGAAGCAGAAGATCCTCGGCAGCTACCTCAACTCCGTCTTCTACGGCAACCTCGCGTACGGTGCGGAGGCCGCGGCCCGAACCTACTTCGCACGGCCGGCGCGTTGGCTCACGCTGCCGCAGGCGGCGCTCCTCGCCGGTCTCACGCAGGCGCCGTCGGTCTACGACCCGTTCCTCGACCCGGGCCGGGCGGTGACGCGCCGGAACCAGGTGCTCCTCGCGATGCTCGACGAGGGGATGATCACGCGGGCCCAATACGCGAAGGCGCGAAGCGAGCGCACGCCGGGACTCCACCCGGGGAGCCTCTACCGCCAGGTCCGCGAGCCGTACTTCTTCGGCTACGTCCGCGAGCAGCTCGTGAAGGCGTACGGCGCCGAGACCGTCCGCTCGGGCGGGCTGCGCGTGTACACGACGATCGAGCCGCGCTGGCAGAAGCTCGCGCAGCGAGCGATCCGGTCGACGCTCACGTCGCCGAACGACCCTGCGGCGGCCGTCATCTCCATCAACCCGTGGAACGGCGCGATTCGCGCGATGACCGCCATCGTGCCCGGCCGGAAGAACAACCAGTTCAACCTTCTCTCGCAGGCACGCCGCCAGCCAGGGTCGACATTCAAGACCTTCGTGCTCACAGCGGCCGTCGAGCGCGGTCTCGACCCGAGCTCGACGTACTACGTCTCGGCCCCGTTCACGTACCGACCTACCCCGGTCGGAGACTGCGAGCAGGGCTGGTGGTGCGTGAAGACCTACGACTCGAGCTACAACGGCTGGTCGTCGGTCGAGAGCGCGACGCTCCGGTCGGACAACACGGTCTACGCCCAGCTCACCCTCGACGTCGGGCCCGAGCACGTCGCTGCGACGGCACGCAAGCTCGGCGTCCGCACGCCGCTCGACGTCGACGGCCGGTTCGTGCCCGCCATGGGGCTCGGATCGATCGCCATCTCGCCGCTCGACATGGCCTCGGCGTATGCGACCCTCGCGGCGGGGGGCATCTACACGGAGCCAACCGCGATCCGCAAGGTCGTCCTCCCGAACGGCAAGCCTGACACGCGCTGGGCTCGCAACCATCGCCGCGTCCGCGTGATCTCGGACGGCGTCGCGTCGGTCGTCACGCGGATCCTCGAGGACAACATCCGCTACGGGACAGGCACACGGGCGGCGCTGAGCCGGCCCGCGGCCGGCAAGACGGGCACGACCGACAAGCACGCCGACGCCTGGTTCGTCGGCTACACGCCAGGGCTCGCCACGGCCGTCTGGATGGGCTACACGCGCGGGGAGATCCCCATGGACAACGTCCACGGGATATCCGTGGCCGGCGGCTCGTTCCCGGCGGAGATCTGGCGCCGCTTCATGGAGCCCGCCCTTGCCGATCGCCCGGCACGCGAGTTCCGGGAGCCGCTGCAACCGGTCAGCTTCCGGAGCTGGACGAGAGGCCCGTGGGCGTTGAGCTACGACCCGTACTACGTGCCTCCCCCGCCTTCGCCCGAGAAGGACGAGGAGGAGACGCCGCGCGGGAAATCCAACGGCGAGCGCCAGTCGGAACGACCGCAGTGACCGCCCGCCGAGCGGCGGTCGGGGCCGGGTCGGCCGTCCTCGCCCTCGTCGCGTCGGCTTCGTTGCTGGCCTGGCGCGACGACTCGGCGCTCGTGCCTCGCGGTGGAGGCGTCGTGCGGGAGGGAAGCGCCTGGCTCTTCCTCCTCCTGGTGGTCGCCGCGTTCGCGGCGTACGTCATCGGGCTCGTCCTGTTGGGGCGCGACCCCGCCCGCCTCCGATTCGTGGCGCTCGTCGCGATTGCCGTCCAGCTCGTGCCGCTCGGCGCGCCGCTCCTGCTGTCGACGGACGCATGGACGTACTGGGGCTACGGCTGGATCGCGGCCGACGGCGGCGGCAACCCGTACGTCGACCGGCCGGAGGCCTTTCCGCAGAGCCCGGCGCTTTCGCACATGGGCGCGGAGTGGCGCCACACGACGACGGTCTACGGGCCGGGCTTCACGTTGCTCTCGGAGCCCGTGGCCGAGGCCGCCGGAAGCTCCGCCGACGCGGCCGCGTGGATCTTCAAGGGTCTGGCCGCGGCGGGGGTGCTCGTGGCCGCCTTCGCCGTGGCGCGCGCGGTACGCCGGCCGGCCTTCGGGGCGGCGTTCGTCGGCTGGAATCCGGTGATTGCGATCCACGCGGCGGGGGGCGGCCACAACGACGCCCTGGTCGCGGGGCTCGTCGCCACGGGTGTCGCGTTCGCGGTCCACCGGCGCACGGCGCTCTCGGGCGCCGCCTGGGCGCTCGCGGCGCTCGTGAAGTGGGTTCCCGCGGTCTTCTTGGCGCTGACCGTGCTGACGGCGCGGGCACGAGGCCGGCCGACCGGCCTTCTCGCGGCCGTGACCACCGCCGGTGCCTTCGCCGTGGTCGCGACGTGGCGGTACGGCCTCGACTGGCTGAGTGCGATCGGCCCGCTCGTCGACAACGCCGAGCGCACGACGAGCTATGCGCTGCCGTCCCGACTCGAGGACCTGGGCCTTCCACACGCGGGCGCGCTCACGCTTGCCGTCGTCGCGCTTGCGGCAGGGCTCCTGTGGCTGGCTCACGACGCGCTCCTGGGGCGTGCGAGGGTCGGGCGCGCTGCGTGCCTGCTCCTTGCGACGACGCCCTACCTCGCGGTCTGGTACCTCGCCTGGGCGGTGTCACTCGCGGCCGTGGACGAAGACGACGTGCTCGCCCGCGCCGCCGCGCTGGCACTGACGGCCTATTTGCTACCGCAGACGATCCCCATTTAGGACGTTCGCTGGAAGACAAGGATGCCGTCCTCGTCGAACACCACGCGGAACCGTCCGCTTGCGTTCAGGCGGGCGAGCGCCGCCGAGAACCGTACCGGAGCGACGGCGACGTCGCGATAGCTCGGACGCTGCGTGTCGACGACGACCCAGCCCGCGTCGGCGAGCACCGGGAAGCTGAGCACGCGGCGCCGCTCCGAGAGGTGTGCGCCGAGCGTGTTGCTCGCACTGACAACGGCATCGCGCGGGACGATGCGGATCGCCTGCTCCGCCACCCCGGCGTGCCGGCCCACGACGTGCTCGCGTGCGCCGAGGTCGTTGCCGAACGGGACAAAGCGCCACAACGGCAGCGGCCCGAAGAGGACGCCCGCAACGAGGGTCGCGGCGACGACCGCTCTCCCCTCCGGCCGGCGCGCCAGGGCCGATCGCCGGCGGAGCCGCGCGGCGCCGAGGATCGCCGCGACGAACAACCCGGGGAGCGCACCGGCCGTGTAGTGGAAGTGGATCGACGTCTGCGTCCGCGTGTCCGAGAGCAGGTTGAGGAGGAGCTCGGGTGCGGCGGTGAGGGCCGCCAGCGGCGCGAGGAGCGGCAGGCCGAGCAGCGGCAGAACGAGGTCTCCCAGGTAGGCGAGATCGCGACTCGTGGTCGCCGCCGAGACGATCGCCGCCGGGTCGGTGACCGCCTTCTCGACGATCCCCGTGGGGGATCCGCCGACCGACGCGTATCGCCCTTCGAACGGCGATCCGCCGCCCGGGGCGAAATGCGGCACGACGACGACAAGGGCGATGAGGGAGATCGCCGTCCCCGCGACCGCGATGCCGAGCCCGGCGCGACGCCCCTCGGGCCGCAGCGCATACCAGAGCCCCATCGCCGCGACGACGAGGCCGATCTGCTCCTTCGTCAAGCATGCGGCGAGCGCCACCACCGCGAACGGCACGAGCCGGCTGGCGTCCAGGAACCAGAACCCCCACAGCAGGAGCGGTGTCGCGAGCGCGACGGGATGGAAGTCGTCGAGGACGAGCCACTGGGTCGCGGGATGCAGCAGATAGGCGAGCGCGAATCCCGCCGCCGCCCAGTCGGAGGCGAGATGCCGCTTGCCGAGCAGGTAGACGGGCACGGCGCCCGTCGCGACGGCGGCCGCCTGGCACACGAGCAGGAGCGACGGGTCGGGCCAGAGCCACCAGAGCGGCGCAAACGCCACGACGATCGGGTCGAAGTGCGCCCCGAGCCGCGAGATCTGCAGGCCCGTGAGGCCGGTGACCGAGAGGACGTCCCCGTGCGCGGTCGACCACACCGCCTGCGTGAGGTTGCCGAGGTCGAACCGTCCCGTCCAGAACGCGCGGTGCTGTCGCACGGCGAGGGCGCCAAGCCCCACCGCAAAGGCCGTCGCACCCGCGCCGACGACGAGAGCTGGGCGCCTCACCCCCGTCGCACCGCGCGCTCGAGCAGTGAGCGCCACCGTTCGCCGAGCACCTCCTCGGAGGCCCGCTCCTCGTAGGTCGCGTGTCCGGCCTCGGCGACGCGGACGCCGAGCGCGTCGTCCTCCGCGAGGCGACGCACCGCGTCGGCAAGGGCGGGCGGGTCACCGGGCGGCACGAGGATCGCGTCGTCGCCGTCCGTCAGCAGCTCGCGGGCCGCCTCCGTGTCGGCCGTGATCACCGGCCGCGCGCAGGCAAGCGCCTGGAACACCTTGTTGGGGATGACGCGGGCGGCCTTGGCGCTCGTCCCGAAGATGCCGAGCGCACAACCCGCGCCGCGATATGCCTCCGGCAGGTCCTCGTAGGGGATCCATTGCACATGGTCGACGTTCGGGGAGCGACTCTCGAGCAGCCCGGCGAGCTGGCCGTCGCCGACGACCCTGAACGGCACGTCCGGCACGAGCCGCGCAGCCGCGAGGATCGTCTCGAGCCCGTGCAGAGGGATGAGCTTGCCGACGAAGAGGACGTGGAACGGCTGCGGTGGGTGCCACCCGGGCCGGAACAGCGGCTCGTCCGCCCCCACGAACGCGACCGCGACGCGCTCGGCCGGTAGGCGGAAGACGTCGCGGAAGAACACGGCGTGCGCCTCGGTGTCCGCGACGACGAGATCGGCAGATCGAAATGCGCCGTTGTCGACGGCGCGCAGCACCGCGCTCGCCGGTGACGCGCGCCTGAAGCGCGCGCGATCGCCGACGAGCGTGTCGTGGAGCGAGACGAGCGGGTTGAAGACGACGGGCCGGCCCCGGGCGACACGCTTCGCGGCGGGCATGTCGAAGTGCCCGGGGTACCCGACGACGATGACGTCGGCGTCGTCCTCGCGGCTTCGCGCGAGCGCGCCCTCGGCGCGAACCACGCGAGCGAGCTGACTCGGCCCGAGCGACCAGTTGTGGCGTCCCCAGACCTCCCGGTGGCGCTCGACGACCGTCACGCCCGCGCGGCGCAGGCACGACACGACCTGCGTGTTCCGGGGCGACGCACGGTCGTACGTCCCGAAGTAGAGCGCCTTCACGCAGCGGCTCCTAGCGGAGGATCTCGTCGACCAGCCGCGAGGAACGGTCTCCCGTCGCGCGCAGGCGCTCCCGGTGCTGGCTCGTGAGGAGCTCGGAGAGCAGCCCGAGCGACAGGAACTGGATGCCGACTACCACGAGCAGGACGCCGAGCAGGAGCAAGGGCCGGCGGCCGATCGGCTCGCCTGCCAGCTTGACGACCGTCAGGTACGCGAGGATCCCTGTCCCGATCGTCCCGAGCACGAGGCCGAGCCCGCCGAACAGGTGGAGCGGTCGGTGGCGATACCGGCTCATGAACGAGACGGTCAGCAGGTCGAAGAACCCGCGGGCGTACCTCTCCATCCCGTATCGGCTGCGGCCGTGCTCGCGCGGCCGGTGGTTGACGCCGAGCTCGGTGACGCGGAAGCCGAGGTCGTGCGCGAGCACCGGGATGAACCGATGAAGCTCGCCGTAGAGGTCGAGCTCCCGCGCGACGTCGACGCGGAACGCCTTGAGCCCGCAGTTCATGTCGTGCAGCCGGAGGCCCGAGAGCCGACCGGTGACGGCGTTGAACACGCGGGACAGCACCCGCCGGACGAGCGGATCGTGGCGATGCGTCTTCCAGCCGGTGACGAGGTCATAGCCCTCGTCGAGCTTGGCGAGGAGGCGCGGGATCTCCGCCGGGTCGTCCTGCAGGTCGCCGTCGATCGTCACGACGACGTCGCCCTCGACCTCGCGGAAGCCGGCGTCGAGCGCGGCGGCCTTCCCGACGTTTCGGCGGAGCCGGACGACGCGGACGTTCGTCGCCTCGTCGTGGAGACGGACGAGCGCGGCGTGCGTCCCGTCGCGCGAGCCGTCGTCCACGAAGACGACCTCCCACGGCTCGCCGCGCTGCTCGAGCCCCGCCGCGAGCTCGTCGTAGAGCGGGCCGACGGTGCGCTCCTCGTCGCGCACGGGGACGACGACCGAGATCACGCGCCGAGCGTACCCCGTGTGTACCGTCAGCGCCGTGCCCGAGCTGCTGACCGTCGACGACGCGCAGGCCCGGGTGCTTGCGCGCGCGCGTCCGCTCGGCCTCGAGGCCGTCCCGCTCGAGGATGCCGCCGGTCGCGTGCTGGCCGAGGACGCGCTGGCGGCGATCGACCTTCCGAGGTTCGACAGCTCGGCCATGGACGGGTTCGCCCTCCGGTCTTCCGACACGCCCGGGACGCTGCCGGTGGTCGACCGCGTTGCCGCCGGCCGTCCGGCGACGCGACCGCTGGAGGCGGGCGAGGCGATGGCGATCGCGACGGGCGGGGTCGTCCCGGCGGGTGCCGACGCCGTCGTGCCGATCGAGCGCGTGACCGAGCAGGACGGGTCGGTCGTCGTGCCCGAGCACGCGCCGCTGGGGATCAACGTCCGGCCGCGCGGTGGCGACGTCGCCCGCGGCTCGGTCGCCCTTCGTGCGGGAACGCTTCTGTCTCCCTCGCGGCTCGCCGCGCTCGCTGCGGCGGGCGTCGCGACGCCACGCTGCGTCCGGCGTCCCAGGGTCTCGATCGTGACGACGGGGACCGAGCTCCGCGCCCCGGGCGAGCAGCTCCGCGAAGGCGAGATCTACGAGTCCAACGGGCTCATGCTCGAAGCGCTGCTCGGCGCGTGCGGCGGGATCGTGGAGCGCCACAGGAGCGTCGCGGACGACGAGGCCGCGCATCGCGAGGCGCTCGCCGCGGCGCTCGAGGCCGACGTGCTCGTCACGTCCGGCGGCGTCTCGGTCGGCCCGCACGACCTCGTTCGTACGACGCTCGCGGCGCTCGGCGTCGAGGAGGTGTTCTGGGGCGTCGCCATGCGTCCGGGCAAGCCGATCTCGTTCTCCGTGAGGGACGGCACCCTCGTGTTCGGGCTGCCGGGGAACCCCGTGTCGTCGCTCGTCGGCGCCCTTCTGTTCGTCGTCCCGGCGCTGAGAGCGCTCCAGGGGGTCGCCGACCCGTTGCCCAGGTTCCGCACCGGCACGCTCGCGTCCGCCGTCTCCCGGCGCGCGCGTCGGGACGATTTCCAGCGTGCGCGCAGCGAGTGGACGGGCGAGGGTGTCGTGCTTCGTCCGATCGACGGCCAGGAGTCGCACATGATCGTCCGCGCCGCCGGCGCCGACGCCCTCGTCCACATCCCACGCGGCGAGGGCGAGGTCGCCGCCGGCGCTCCGGTTCGCTACCTCGCGCTGGACGAAGCGGGCGCTGCGTAGCGGCCAGCCGCGATCGCGCCGACGAACCCCGCGACCGCGGCCCAGAGGGCGAGCGCGATCGTCGACCCCCACGGCACCACGCCCGTCGTCAGCAACGACGCGGCGTAGAGCGGCGCGCGCGCGCCGAGCTGGAGCTGCTCGGCGAGGACGACGACGGGCAGCACCGGCCCGACGAGCCCGAGCCCGAACACGACGTCGGTGACCCAGCCGCGCGCCCAGCGCAGTCGCGGCAGGAGCAGCCATGCGTACATCGACGGGAGCATGAAGAGGAGGTTGTAGGGGGAGACGAGCGCCGCGAGCGCGGCGAGCAGCAGGAGCGAGACGAACGCAACGGCGTACGCCGCGAGGTCCTCCTCCGGCGTCGCCCGGATTCTCGGTACGAGCCGGACCCGCACGCGGAGCCAGACGAGCAGGGCAACGATCGCTCCGACCGCGGCGACGCCGACCGGCCACGAGTCGAGCGGCGGTTGATCCGGCGGCGGGGGCAGCCGCGGCTCGCGTGGGAGGGCGCCGGTCAACGCTGCGACTCCGAGCAGCAGGAGCAACGCCAGCCACAGGCCGGCCCTGCGCCGGAGCGCGCGCCACGCGTCCGCAAGAGGCAAACGCCGGTGCCGGCATCGCGACAGCAGATCCAGAGCCGCTCCGCCGAACGGGAGTACCGCGACGAGGAGGAGGAACTCGAGCGCCCAGCCCCGGACAGCGCGATGGCCGAGAAACAGGGCTCCGCCGGTCGAAGAAGGGATCTCGACCGACCCGTCGAGCGACGTAAGGAGGGCGTCCACGGCGCGGCCGAGCCGCTCCAGGCGCCGGGGGTCGAGCGTTTCGAGCTCGTCGCCTCCCGGCGGGCTGCCTCCGTCCGGGACCGTCGTGATGCGAATCGCCGGCAGCCCGGCGCCGAGCAGCGGCGCCTGCTCCCCGTACCCGAACGGAAGCGCGAGCGAGACGAGCTGCCGAAGGAGCCCCGGCCGGGCAGGCTCCCGCCCGAGCTCCTCCTCGATGCGCTTCGTCGCCGTCCGGACGAGCGCCGGCGGGGGCGAGTTGCGGTCGAGGCCCGCGATCTCGAGTCGCGTGCGGGCCTCGCCGGCAAGGCCGTCGACGGAGATCACGGCCACGGCGTTCCTGGCGAGCGGCGAGTGGTCGGCGAACCGGGCCGCGCCGAGCGAGGCGAACGCGCCGCCGTCCGTCGAGAGGAACACCAGCGTGTGCAGCGGCGTCCGCGCGGACTCGGTCGTTCCCGCCGTCGCATAGGCGCGGGCCAGCTCGACGAGCGCCGCCGTTCCACTCGCGTTGTCGTTCGCTCCGGCCGTTCGCCCGCTGTTGTCTCTATGGGCAACAACTACGATCGTCTCTTCGAGCGTGCCCTCGACGACGGTCGCGAGGTTTCGGAGCTCGACCTCGCCGACGCCCGGCACGTCCTCGCGCCACGCGTCCTCGCGCGCGGTGAGCCCGTAGAGCGCCAGCTTGTCGCGAACCCACTGGGCGGCGTTGACGGCGTCCGGCGAGCCCGGCACGCGGTTCGCGTCGAGGCTCGCGAACTCGCGCGTCAGCGCGACGGCGGTGGGCCCGTCGAACGACGGCGGCAGCGCCGGTGCGGGAAGCGGCCCCGGCCGCGCCGTCGTGAAGAGCGCGAGGAGTAACGGCAGCACGAGAAGCAACCCGAGCTTTCGCACGAGGCGTGTGTCGACAGGGCTCTCGACGGAGCCCCGCCGCGGCCTCCGCTTGCTCGTGCCGAGGCGGGCGGGCTCCATGCAGGGGGCTATAGTAAGGCGGCGGGCAGGCGAGCGCGCACGGGCGCGGATCGAAGATGCCGGATTCCTCCTCGACCATTCTCCTCGTCGACGACGAGGACTCGATCCAGGCGCTGCTCACGTACCCCCTGGAGCGCGACGGCTACCGCGTTGTCCAGGCGCGCGACGGGGACGAGGCCCTGCGGCGCTTCGAGGAGGAGAACGTCGACCTCGTGGTGCTCGACATCATGCTGCCGCGCGTCGACGGCCTCGAGGTCTGTCGCCGACTCCGTGCGGAGAGCACGGTGCCGATCATCATGCTGACGGCCCGAGACGACGAGCTCGACAAGGTGCTGGGGCTCGAGCTCGGCGCAGACGACTACATCACGAAGCCCTTCTCGATCCGCGAGTTCCGCAGCCGGGTGCGGGCGCTGCTGCGACGGGCGGCGACACCGCATCACGCCGGGCGGCGGGAGGAGGTGATCGACCGCGGCGAGGTCGTGATCGACCTGCCGCGGCGCGCGGTCGAGGTGCGCGGCAAGCCCGTGCAGCTGACGTTCGTCGAGTTCGAGCTGCTCGCGTTGCTCGCCGCAGCGCCGGGCATCGTCTTCAGCAGGCGACAGCTCCTCGAGCGCATCCGCGGCAGCGCCGACTACCGCGAGCCGCGCACGATCGACGTGCACGTGCGCCACCTCCGCGAGAAGATCGAGCGCGACGCGCGCGAGCCGGAGCTGATCCTCACGGTGCGTGGCGCCGGCTACCGGTTCAGGGACACGTGAGCCTCCCGGGCGGGATCCGGACGACCCTGGCGCTCGCGCTGCTGTTGATCGTCGGCGGCTCGCTCGGCGGCGCGTACCTGATGGTCGTGCCGTCGCTCGAGCGGCACCTCGTCGCCGGCCGGCTCGACGACCTCCAGCAGGACGCCTTCACGGCGGCGAGCGCCTACTCGAGCACGGATCTGAGCGCGCCGCTCGCCGTCGACGAGTTCGTCGACGCCGCATCGCTCCTCTACAACGCGCGCACCGTCATCTTCCAGGTGTTCGGGCCGACACCGCTCTCGCTGCGGCCGATCGCGGACTCGGCTGCCGGCGCGGGCAGGATCAGCGACGACCCGGTCGCGCTCGAGACGGCGCGGGCGACGCGTGCGTCGCGCGGCCGGGTGGACCGGCGCGGGCGACCGTTCGGGGAGGTCGCGGTGCCGCTCCTGTCCGGCAACGTGCTGCTCCTGTCGGCGCCGATCGAGGACCAGCTGGCCACGGTACGCGTCGTCAAGCGACGGCTGCTCTACGCGACGGGCGTGGCGCTCGCGATCGCCGCGATCCTCGGCAGCGGCGCGGCGACGCTCCACGCGCGCCGCATCCGGCGCCTCGAGCGCGCCGCGAACCGGATCGCGAAGGGCCGGTTCGACGAGCCGGTCGTCGACCTCGGCGACGACGAGCTCGGGCAGCTCGCGACGGCGTTCGACCGGATGCGCGTCCAGCTCTCGCAGCTCGACACCGCGCGCAAGGAGTTCGTCGCGAACGCGTCGCACGAGCTGCGGACGCCGCTGTTCTCACTCGCCGGATTCCTCGAGCTGATGGCCGACGAGGATCTCGACGAGGAGACCCGTGCGGGCTTCCTCGCCACGACGCGGGAGCAGGTCGAGCGGCTGACGAAGCTCGCTGCCGACCTGCTCGATCTCTCCCGAATGGACGCAGGGCGTCTCCGCATCGAGCACGAGGACGTCGTGCTCGCGGACACGGCGCGGATCCTCGTCGACGAGCTCACGCCGCTCGCCGAGGCGACCGGGCATCGCCTCGTGTTCGCCGCCGACCCCGACGCCTGGGCGTTCGCGGACGAGGAGCGCGTCCTCCAGATCGGGCGAGCCCTCGCCGGGAACGCGCTCACGCACACGCCCGCCGGGACGGAGATCCGGATTTGCGCCGAGCGCGCGGACGGACGGGCGCAGCTCGTCGTCAGCGACGACGGCGGCGGGATTCCTGCGGAGCACGCAGAGCGGATCTTCGACCGCTTCTACCGGGTCGAGGGCTCGCACGCGTCCGGCAGCGGTCTCGGGCTCGCGATCGCCCGCGAGCTCGCCGAGCGGATGGGCGGCACGGTCGACCTGGACAACGCCCCCGGTCGCACGACGTTCACGCTGTCGCTGCCGGCAGCCCCGACACCGGCCCCGGAGCAGCTCGCCGTTTCCACGTGAAAACATGGCGCCGCCGGGCGTTTTCACATGGACACGCGAGGGACGTTGGTACGGTGGCCTCGATGCGTCTCTCGGTCGCAGCCGGCCTTGCCGGCGCCGCCGCGCTCGGAGCCGGCGCCGCTCTGGTCGTCGCGTCGGCAACGGGGATCGTCGACTCGACCACGGTCGTTTCGGCACCTGCGACGACCGTCGTGGCGTCGGGCTCGACCGCGACGAGCGCGGCTCCGCCGGTACGGGGCCGGTCCTCGCGCGCATCCTTCGATCCCGCAGCGCTCTACGCGGCGCGTGCGCCGGGCGTGGTCACGATCTACGCCAATCTCGGCGTGAACGGGGGTGCCCAGGGCTCGGGGTTCGTCGTCGACGACAAGGGTGTGATCCTCACGAACGCCCACGTCATCACAAACGCCGCCGAGGCGCAGACGAACGTGCAGGGCGCGCGGGCCGTGTACGTCGAGTTCTCGGACGGCGAGCGCGTCTCGGCCGAGGTGGTCGGCTGGGATCTGTTCAGCGACGTCGGCGTGATTCGCGTCTCGCCGGACGACCACGCGCTCGTGAAGGTTCCCCTCGGCGATTCCTCGCAGGTCGTCGTCGGCGAGCCCGTCGCCGCGATCGGCAGCCCGTTTGGCAAGCAGACGTCGCTCTCCGTCGGCGTGGTCTCCGCGACGGGACGGTCGATCGACTCGCTCACGCCGGGCTTCAGCGTCGCGAACGCGATCCAGACGGACACGCCGCTCAACAGCGGGAACTCCGGTGGGCCGCTGTTCGACGGCGACGGGCGCGTGATCGGGATCAACGCGCAGATCGACAGCACCAGCGGGCGAAGCGAAGGCGTCGGCTTCGCAATCCCGATCGACATCGCACGCCGGTCGCTCGAGCAGCTCGTCGCGACGGGTCGCGTTCGCTACGCCTACATCGGGATCCGTACGCAGGACGTCACGCCGGGGATCGCAGACGCGTTCGGGCTCGGCGCCGAGCGCGGCGCGCTCGTCGTGGGCGTCGAGGCGGGGACGCCCGCCGACGCCGCAGGGCTCCGCGGCGGCTCGAGAACCGAGGCGTACAACGGCCTCGACGTGACGCTCGGCGGCGACGTGATCGTCGCGATCGGCGGGCAGAAGGTGTCGAGCTCCGAGGACGTCTCGCGCATCGTTTCGACGCAGCTCACCCCCGGGCGCGCGGTGCCGTTCACCGTGGTTCGCAGTGGAGCGCGGAAGTCCCTCCAGGTCACGCCGCGCGACCGGTCGGCGGGGAACCCCTAGTGCCGCAACGACAGCCGCTCGTCGTCGTCTCGAATCGCGGACCGGTGGCGCTCCGCCCTTCGGCGGACGGCACGATCGAGACGGTCAGGGGCGCCGGCGGGCTCGTCACCGCGCTTCGTCCTCTGGTCGACAGGCACGACGTCACCTGGATCGCGAGCGCGATGGGAGACGTCGAGCGTTCGCTCGCCTTGGAGGGGCCACGTGACGAGCGGTCGGAGGCGGGGTCGGCCTTCCGGCTACGGCTCGTCGCCCACGACCCCGACGCGTACCGCCAGTTCTACGGCGTCCTCGCGAACCCGGTCCTCTGGTTCGTCCAGCACCGCCTCTGGGATCTGAAGCAGGATCCCGACGCCGATCTCTCGGCCCCGTGGCAGGCGTACGAGGCCGTGAACGCGTCGTTCGCGAACGCCGCGCTGGACGAGCTCGACCGTGTGCCCGACGCGGCGCTCTTCGTCCACGACTACCACCTCTACCTCGTTCCGGCGCTCGTGCGTGCGTCACGGCCGAACGCGCGCATCGCCCACTTCGTCCACATCCCGTGGGTCGAGCCGGAGGACTGGGCGGTGCTGCCGGAGCCGATCGTCCGGGCCATCCACGAGGGGCTCCTCGCGTGCGACAGCGTCGGGTTCCACACCGAGCGCTGGCGCGCGGCCTTCGTTGCGAGCTGCGAGGCGCTGCTCGGTCGTGGTGCGGAGGCCGACGGCCGGTCGCACGCCAATCCGATCGCCGTCGACGCCGCCGAGTTCGACGCGCTCGCGTCCAGCGAGGCAGTGCGCGCGCACCGCGACGAGCTCCGTGCCGATCGGCCCGAGATCCTCGTCCTACGCGTCGACCGGACCGATCCGTCGAAGAACGCGATCCGCGGCTTCGAGGCGTTCGGCCGGCTCCTGGAGCGGTCCCCGGAGCTTCACGGACGGATCGGGCTGCTCGCGCTGCTCGACCCGTCCCGCCAGGAGATTCCCGAGTACGTGGACTATCGGGAGTCCACCGAGCACGCCGCCGCGGCCGTCAACGAACGGTTCGGGCGGCCCGGGTGGGAGCCGGTACGGCTCGACGTCCGTGACGACTTTCCTGCGTCGGTCGCCGCGTACACGGAGTACGACGTGCTGCTCGTCAACCCGGTGATGGACGGGCTCAACCTCGTCGCCAAGGAGGCGCCGCTCGTGAACGAGCGCGACGGCGTGCTCGTCCTGTCCGAGAACGCGGGCGCGTACGAGGAGCTCGCCGAGCTGGTCGTGGGTGTCGATCCCTTCGACGTCGACGCACAGGCCGAGGCGCTCCTGCGCGCGATCGAGCTCGGACCCCACGCCCGCTACGAGGCGCTCGAGGGAATCCGCTCGCGCGTGCGGACGCACGATCTCGAGGCGTGGGCGTCACGCGAGCTGGACGAGCTCCAGAGGCTTGCGCCCGTCGCGGCCAGGTGAGCGGCGCGGGGCTACGATTGCCCCGTGAGAACGGCGGCCACGCTCGAGGCTTGGTTGTCCAGGTGGACAACTGATTGCGCTGAGCGATCGGTCCGGCCGTGAGCGAGCTCTCCCACGTCGACGAGGCAACCGGTGAGGTCAGCATGGTCGACGTGGGCGGGAAGCCGCTCTCGCGTCGCAGGGCGGTGGCGCGGGGCCGCGTCCACATGGCCGCCGCGACCGCCGAGCGCCTGCGCTCGCTTCCCAAGGGCGACGCGCTCGCCGTCGCCCGCATCGCGGGGATCCAGGCTGCCAAGAGGACGAGCGAGCTGATCCCGCTCTGCCACTCGCTGCCGCTGACCGTCGTCGAGGTCGACTTGGCCGTTGATGCCGACGGCGTGCGGATCGAGGCCGCCGCAGAGACGATCGCTCGGACTGGAGTCGAGATGGAAGCTCTGACGGCCGTCACTGTCGCCGCGCTCACGGTGTACGACATGGCGAAGGCGGTCGACAAGGAGATGCGGATCGGCGAGGTCGAGCTCGTCGCCAAGAGCAAGGAGCCCATGTGAGCACCGTCGCGGCGGGCCCGCTTCCCGTCCTGCTCGCGCGTCTCGTTCGTCTCGAGCACACCGTCTTCGCCTTGCCCTTCGCGTACGTCGGCGCGCTCCTGGCAATCGACGGCTGGCCGGGGCTCGAGGCGGTCGGGTGGATCACGCTGGCGATGGTCGGCGCGCGGACGCTCGCGATGAGCCTGAACCGGCTGATCGACACGGAGATCGACGCGCGGAATCCGCGCACTGCCATGCGGGAGCTCCCGAGCGGTGCGCTGACCCGAGCGCAGGTCCTCGCGCTCTGCGCTTTGGCGGCAGCGTCGTATCTCGTCGCGGTGTTCCAGCTCGACCCGCTCGTGCGGTGGCTGTGGCCGATCCCGGTCTCGTTCTTCGTCGTCTACCCCTACCTGAAGCGCGTCACGTGGCTCTGTCACCTGTGGCTCGGGGCGTCGATCGGGCTTGCGCCGGTCGGTGCCTGGGTCGCGATCACGGGCGAGCTGCCATGGCAGGCATGGACGCTCGGCGGCGCCGTGTGCCTGTGGGTCGCGGGATTCGACCTCTTCTACTCTCTGTTCGACCGCGAGCACGACGTGGCCGAGGGCCTCCACTCCTGGGCAACGCGCTTCGGCGTCACAGGGGTCTTCACGGGCGCGCGCGCGATGCACGCCGGCTCCGTCGGCATGCTCGCGATCGCGGGCTCCGGGCTGCCGGTCGGCGTGTGGTACTGGCTCGGTGTCGCCGTCGTCGCCGTGCTGCTCCTCTACGAACACACGATCGTGCGGCCGGGCGACCTGCAGCGCCTCGACGCGGCGTTCTTCACGGTCAACGGCGTCCTCTCGATCACCTTCGCGGTCTTCGTCGGGCTGGACACGCTCCTCTGAGTCGGCCCGGGCGCTTCGCCGAGCATCGGGCTGGCGAGCGCTGGAGGACTCGGGCGTTGCCGAGTGCACCCGCGTGGTGCGCGACCAAGGAT
>Ga0081539_10003140_pt1 | contig 21027 bp, 20 predicted proteins | sample TabmetS4T2R2_FD_71023 | JGI IMG/M metagenome (GOLD analysis project Ga0081539, IMG submission 71023) | Tabebuia heterophylla rhizosphere microbial communities from the University of Puerto Rico - S4T2R2 | ecosystem: Host-associated > Plants > Roots > Rhizosphere ...
GCCATGCTCAGCTCGACGACGCCCAGGCCGGCGAGCAGCCGCGCGCCGTCCACCTGCCCGGCGAGCTCGCCGCACACGCCGACCCACCGGCCGTGCGCCTGCGCGCCCCTGACCGTCATGTCGATCAGCCGCAGCACGGCGGGGACGATGCCGGTGGTGAGCGAGGCGACGTGCTCGTTTCCTCGCTCGGCGGCCATCGTGTACTGCGTCAGGTCGTTCGTTCCGATGGAGAAGAAGTCCACCTCGGCGGCGAACCGCTCGGCCTGCACGGCGACGGCCGGGACCTCCACCATGATGCCGACCTCCAGCGGGGCGTCGATGCCGAGCGCGAGCCGCTCCTCGTCGAGGACGGCGCGCGCGGCGCGGACCTCGTCCAGCGTGGCGACCATGGGGAACATGACCTTGACCGGGTGCTCGGCGGCCGTCCGCAGCACCGCGCGCAGCTGGGCGGAGAGCAGCTCGGGCCGTGCGAGCTGCAGGCGCAGGCCGCGGCGCCCGAGGAACGGGTTGGCCTCCGGCTCCAGGGGCATCGCCGGGAGCGGCTTGTCGGCGCCGACGTCGAGCGTGCGGATGATGAGGGGCCGCCCGTCGAGCGCGCGGGCGACGGCGCCGTAGGCCTCCGTCTGCTCGTCCTCGTCAGGCAGCTCCGCGCGATCCAGGAACAGGAACTCCGTGCGCAGGAGCCCGACGCCCTCGGCGCCGAGCTCGACGGCCCTGGCGGCTCCGGCGATGTCGCCGAGGTTCGCGGCGACCTCGATCCGGGTGCCGTCGCGCGTGATCGCCGGTTCGGTGGCCCGCTCCGCGGCGCGCGCGTGGCGCTCGGCGGCCGCCGCGGCCTGCGCCCGGTGCTCGGCGGCGGCGCCCGGATCGGGGTCGACGGTCACGGTCCCCGCGTCGCCGTCGAGCAGCAGGCGCGTGCCTTCGGGCAGCGCGAGCAGCGCGGGGCCGACGCCGACGACCGTCGGGACGCCGAGCGAGCGCGCGATGATCGCGGCGTGGCCGGTCGCGCCCCCGTGCGCGGCGGCGACTCCGGCGATCAGGTCGGGATCGAGCGTCGCCGCGTCGCCGGGGAGCAGCTCGTCGGCGACGAGGACGTCGCCCGCCTGCACGCGTGCGGACTGCGCGCCGAGGAGCGCCCGGACGACGCGGCGCCCGACGTCGCGGACGTCCGCGGCGCGCTCGCGCAGGTACGCGTCGTCGATCTGCTCGTAGCGTGCCGCGACGTCGGCGGCGGCGTCGTGGGTCGCTCGGGCGGCGTTCGCGCCGTCCTGGGCGATCGCGCGGCGGACGGGCCCGAGCAGCGCCTCGTCGCCGAGGAACGCGGCCTGTGCGTCGAAGATCGCCGCCTCGCCGGCACGGCCGCGCGCCGTGAGGTCGTCGCGCGCGGCGGCGAGCTCGTCGCGGACGGCGGCGAGCGCCTCGTCCAGGCGGGCCGCCTCGGCCTCGGCGTCCTCCGCGCCCGCCTCCGGGATCGCCGGCGCGCCGTCGAGCCGGCGCAGCGGCCCGTCGGCGAGGCCGGGGGAGGCGGGGATGCCCTGCAGGACCGTGCCCGGGGACGGCGGCGCGGCGGGCGCCTCCTCGGGGACGGCCTCCGCTGCCTCGGCCACCGCGACGGACCCGTCGATTCCGTCACCGAAGCCCGACTCCGCGAGCTCGCGCACCGCGTCCACGACCGCGTCGGCCTGCGGGCCACGCGCCTGCACGCGCAGCACATGTCCGCCGCGCACGCCGAGCAGCGCGATGTCGGTGAGGCTGCGCGCGCTCGCCGGCCCGCGACCGGTCGTGGCGTTGGAGAGCAGCAGCTCCGCGTCGTGGCCGCTGGCCAGCTCGACGAGCTTCGCCGCCGGGCGCGCGTGCAGCCCCAGCCGGTTGCGCACCGGCAGCTCGACGTCGATGTCCATGGGCCCGCCGCCGTTCGCGGCCGGCTCTGGCTCGGTGTCGCTCTCCCTAAGTTCGGCCTGCTTTGCGCGGAGCGCGCCCAGCGCCTCGCGAGCGACCTCGTCCAGCGACGCGCCACCGCCGGCCGAGATCGACGCCGCGACCGCGCCCTCGACGAGCGGCGCGGCCACCAGGCGCACCTCGCCGTCGTCGAGTCCACCCAGCTCGAGGACCATCTGGGCCGTCTGGACCGCAGAGCCGAGATCCATGAGCACGAGCACGCCGTCGCCGCCACTCGCCTCGCGCGCACGCTCGATCGCCGCGCCGATGAGCTCGAAGTCGGTGCCGATCCCGTCCTCCACGCCGCCCGCCGGCTCCATGTGCGCCTTCTCGCCGCCCATCTGGCCTGCGAACTCGATGACGCCGGCGGCCAGCGCGGCGCTGTGCGACACGACGACGATCGCGACCATCTACAAGCCGTATGCCCGGTGCAGGATGTCCATCGGGTGGACGTTGGTGACGCCCGTCTCCTGCTCGATGTGCCAGCGGCACGTCTCGGCGTCGCACGCCACGAGGCTCGGGTCTGCCGCGCGCACCTGCGAGAACAGGTCGGCGCCGACGTCGAGCGAGATCTGCCGCTTCTCCACCTTCAGCCCGTACGTGCCGGCGATCCCGCAGCAGCTCGCCTGCATCTCGACCGTCCGCAGGCCCGGGATGAGCGCGAAGAGGTCCAGTGCGGGCTTGCCGATGTTGTGGCCCTGCTGCTGACAGGGCGCGTGGTAGGCGACCGTCTCCTCCACGGGTTTGAAGTCCGTGCGCAGCTCCCCTCGGTCGTGCAGGTCGAGCAGGAACTCGGTGATGTCGTAGGTGTGCTCGGACACGACGCGCACGTCCGGGTTGTCCTCGAGGCCGAGGATCTCGCGCGCCTCGCGCTTGAGCATGAGCGTGCAGCTCGTCGGCGGTCCCACGATCGGCACGCCCCTGCGCGCGTGGGGCGCGAGCCGCTTGGCGAGGCGCCGCACATACGAGCGCGCCGCCGGGAAGATGCCGTTGGACTGCAGCGGCAGCCCGCAGCAGCCCTGCTTGGGGATCGTGACGCGGAACCCGTTGTGCTCGAGGATCTCGACGACCTTCTCGCCGAGCTCGGGCTCGTAGTAGTTCGTCCCGCAGCCGTGGAAGAGGACCACTTCCTTCGTGGCTCCGGGGGGCGACACGTGGCGCTTCGCCCACCGCCGGAACGTGCGGCCGGAGAAGTGGGGGAGGGCGGCGTCCTTGTGGACGTCGAGCAGCTTCTGGGCCAGCGCGCGCACCGGCTTGGAGCGCAGCGACCAGTTGGCGAGCGGCGCGACCGGCGTGCCGAGCGCGCCGAGGACGTCGGGCCGGCCCAGAAGCTGGTTGCGCAGCGGGATGCCCTCGCTCTCGGCCAGGCGCGCCTTCGCCCGGGTGTTGATCTCGGCGATGTGCACGCCCTGCGGGCAGACGCGGGTGCAGATGCCGCAGCTCGAGCAGTAGTCGACCGAGGCATCGGGCGAGACGGGCTCGCCTGTGCGGAAGCGCTCCGCCTGCGGACCGACGTACTTCGGGCCCGGGAACAGCGACGTGACGTTCGAGTACGGGCAGTGCGTCTCGCAGATCGTGCACTTCACGCAGTGATCGAGCGACCCGCGCACCAGGTCCAGCAGCACGTTGTCTTCGTGCACCGTCATACGGCGGCCTTCGCCGACGTCGCGGCGCCGAGCAGCCGGCCGGCCGCGTGGTGGCCCGTCGTCACGCTGATCCCCTCCCCAGAGTGCTCCTTCCACGGCACCGCGCCGCCGATCGACGCGCCGGCGACGAGCACGCGCTCGTGTACGCGCGCTCCGTCGGGGCCGATGGGCCGCAGGCCGGAGTCCACCGCGACGCCCACGCGCGCCATGGGCTGGTCGTCGAAGTACTCGGGCACGAAGCGCGGCTCGCCCGCCTCCGGCATGTGCGCGAGCGGCAGGTCGAGCAGCGTCTCCCTCGCGCGCCAGTCCGAGCCGAGCGTGATCGCGCCCTCGGCGAAGCCGCCCGTGGCCAGCACCAGCCACTCCGCGCGGTGCACGACCTCACGCGCGGCCGCGCCGGCGCGCACGGTCACGCCGTCGCCGGCCGGCTCCGCGCCAACGACCTCCGATCCGACGATGATGCGCCCGCCCGCACGGCGCAGAGCCGCCACGAGCAGCGCGTCCACGCGCAGCCCCGGCACGGACGGCGGCAGCGTCGGCACCTCGAAGACGGGGCGCGCGAGGCTGTGCTCGAGGTCGCGCCAGACGCCCATCGCGTCGCGCAGCCCCAGCACGGCGGGGAAGCAGACCCGCTCGCCCGGCTTGAGGCGCACCGCCAGCTGGGCGGCGACGAGGGAGCGGGCCTCCGGCCGGTCGAACATCCGGGCGATCCCCAGGGCGTTGACGTCGACCCGCTCGACGTCGAGGTCGAGCATCACCGCACGCGCGTCGTGGCCCTGGCGTGCGAGGTTGTCCGCGAGCAGCGCGGCGTGGAAGTCCTTCATGGGCCGCAGGCCGACGACGCAGATCGGCGCCCCGTCGTGCAGATCGCCGCCCGCCATCGTGGCCGGCACGAGCGCCGACGGACGCACCGCCCCCGCCGCGCTCGGCAGCATGAGGTTGCGCTCCAGGTCGCCGACGTAGCGGTAGTCCTCGCCGAGCGTGTCGCGAAACCAGGACACGGCCTCCGCGATCGCGTCGGCGCCGGTCTTCGCGTACGGGTGATCGGGGTGCTCGGCGATGAACCCGGGCAGCGCCGCGAGCGGCGACTCGACGCGCTCGGGCGCGTAGCCGAGGACGTCGAGCGTGACGGGGGACAGGTGCGTCGCGCCCGCGCCCTTGGCGAGGACGAGCACCTTGGCGCCGCCCTGCGCGGCGCGCACGGCCGCCACGAGTCCCGCGGTCCCAGCGCCGGCGACGACCACGTCGACGTTCATGCCGGCGCTCCAGGCAGATGCTCAACGTCGAGGATGCCCTGGAAGATCCAGTCGTCCAGCCGCGCCTGGCGCAGCTGGTCGCCGTGCAGGATCGGCCACACGCCCTTCCAGCGCTCCTCGAGGAACCGTCGCAGGCTCTCTGATGCCTCGGCGCCGTCGAGCCGGTCGAGCTCGTGCAGGATGCCGGTCGCGCGGTAGATGCAGAAGCCGCCCTGGCACGGGCCCATGCCGAGACGCAGGTTGCGCCGGATGTCGTCGAGGTTGCGCGATCCGCGAGACCGCATCCCCGCCTCCAGGGTGCTGCGCTCGATGAGCTCGCACTCGCAGATGAGCTGCTCGGTCCGCAGGTGGCTGTCGCGGGTGCGCAGCCGCGCGCCGGCGAGCATGTACGCGCCGTCCTCCGATCCGGGCAGCGGCGCGTCCTTCGTGGTGCACGGCCGGTCATGCCCGAGCTGCTGCACCATCGCGTCGACGGCCTCCTCGGCCATCAGGCGGTACGTCGTGAGCTTGCCTCCCGTGATCGTGATGAAGCCCTCGACACCGTCGCGGTCGCGGTGGTCCAGCAGCGCCGTGCCCCGGCTGACGTCGCGCGTGGAGCCGCCGCCCTTCTTGTCGTCGAACAGGGGTCGCACCCCCGCCCAGACCCGCAGGGCGCGGCTCGACCGCAGGCCGGGGACGAGTCGGTCCCCGTCCTCGAGCATCTGGTCGACCTCCTCCTGCGTCACCGGGAGGTCGTCCGCGTGGGCGGAGCGGATGTCGGTCGTGCCGATGACGCTCACCGTGCGGATCGGGACGAGGATGTCCCCGTCGGCAGGCATCGTGCAGCGGTTGACCACCGTGTTCACCAGCCGGTGGTTCATCGCGATCATGATCCCCTTGCCGGGGACGACGGAGACGCCCTCGATCCCAGCCATCTCGGCGATCTCGTGGGCCCATGCGCCGCCGGCGTTGATCGTGAAGCCGGCCTCGACGCGGACCTCCTCGCCCGTGCGCTCGTCGCGCAGGTCGGCGCCGACGACGGCGTCGCCGTCGCGGTGCAGCGCGACGGCGCGGTGGTAGGGGAGGATGCGCGCGCCCCTCGCCGAGGCCCCGTTGGCCAGCGCCCAGACGAGCTGCCAGACGTCGATCGACGCGTCCGGGACGGTGAACGCCCGGCGGATCCCTGGGTTCAGCCGCGGCTCGGCGCGCAGCGCCTGGGCGACGTCGATCTCCTCCACCGGGACGCCGGCCTTCGCGCATCCCGCCAGGAAGTCGTCGCCGTAGGCCGGATCGTCGTCCGGCGTCGTCACGAACAGCCCACCGGTGTCCTCGATCGCCGCCGACGCGACGCGGCGCAGGATGACGTTCTCGTCGATGCACTCCTTGGCCGCCACGGGGTCCTTGACCACGTAGCGGCCGCCGGAATGCAGGAGCCCGTGGAAGCGCCCGCTCGTGCCCTCGGCGAGGTCTGCGCGGTCGACGAGGATCACGTCGTAGCCGCGCAGCGCGGCGTCCCAGGCGATGCCGGCGCCGGTGGCACCGCCACCGACGACCAGCACCTCGGTCTGCAGGGTCGTCATGCCCTGCTCAGTCTGGCAGGCGTGTCACTCCGCCTCGAACCAGTCGAAGGTCCGCGTCACGGCCTTCTTCCAGTACTTGTAGTACTCGTCGCGCTGCGCGGCGTCCATCTTGGGCTCCCACCGCTTGTCCTCCTGCCAGTTCTCGCGCAGGTCCTCCTGCTCGGCCCAGAACCCGGTCGCCAGGCCGGCCGCGTAGGCGGCCCCGAGCGCCGTCGTCTCCGCCACGGCCGGGCGGATGACCGGCACGCCCAGGAGGTCGGCCTGGAACTGCATGAGCAGGTCGTTGGCCACCATGCCGCCGTCGACCTTCAGGGACTCGAGGTCCACGCCGGAGTCCTGGTTCATCGCGTCGACGACCTCGCGGCTCTGGTACGCCGTGGCCTCGAGCGTCGCGCGCGCGATGTGGCCGGCGTTGACGTAGCGCGTGAGGCCGGCGAACACGCCGCGCGCGTTGGACTTCCAGTACGGCGCGAACAGGCCGGAGAACGCCGGGACGATGTACAGGCCGCCGTTGTCGTCGACCGATGCGGCGAGCTCCTCCACCTCGGGCGCGGCCTTGATCATCTTCAGGTTGTCGCGCAGCCACTGCACGAGCGACCCGGTGACGGCGATCGCGCCCTCCAGCGCGTAGACCGCGTCGGCGTCGCCGATCTTGTAGCAGACCGTCGTGAGCATGCCGTTCTTGGACTGCACCGCCTCGGTGCCCGTGTTGAGCAGGAGGAAGTTGCCGGTGCCGTACGTGTTCTTGGCCTCGCCGACGGCGAAGCAGGTCTGCCCGAACGTCGCCGCCTGCTGGTCGCCCAGGTCGCCGGCGATCTGCACGCCCGCCATCTTGCCGGACTTGACCTCGCCGTAGACCTCGCTGGAGGCCCGGACCTCCGGCAGCATCGAAGCGGGCACGCCGATCGTCGATGCGATGTCCTCGGCCCACGCGAGCTTGTTCAGGTCGAACAGCAGCGTGCGGCTCGCGTTCGACACGTCGGTCATGTGGATGCCGCCGTCGGTGCCGCCCGTGAGGTTCCAGATGCACCAGGTGTCGATGTTGCCGAACGCCAGGTCGCCCGACTCGGCCTTCTCGCGCGCCCCGTCGACGTTGTCGAGGATCCAGCGGACCTTCGGGCCGGAGAAGTACGTGGCCAGCGGCAGGCCCGTCTTGTCCTTGAAGCGCTCCTGCCCACCGTCGGCGGAGAGCTCGTCCACGAGGCGGTCGGTGCGCGTGTCCTGCCACACGATCGCGTTGTGGATCGGCTCACCCGTCGTGCGATCCCACACCACGGTCGTCTCGCGCTGGTTGGTGATGCCGAGGCCGGCGATGTCGTCGGCGGTCGCGCCGGCGGAGTCCAGCGCCTCGTCGAGGACCTCCTGCGCCCGAGCCCAGATCTCCTGCGGGTCGTGCTCGACCCACCCGGGCTTGGGGAAGATCTGCTCGTGCTCTTTCTGGGCCACCGACACGACGCGCCCGCTGTGGTCGAAGATCATGGCCCGCGTGCTCGTCGTGCCCTGGTCCAGGGCTGCTGCGTACTTCGGCACGGTGCTCTCCCTCTCTAGCTTGGGTCTGCGAAGGCCTGTGCTGCGGCCCTCATCATCAGGGCGGAGGACGTGGCCCCCGGATCCTGGTGTCCCCGGCTTCGCTCGCCGAGGTAGCTCGCGCGGCCCTTGCGCGCGACGAGCGGAATCGTCGCGCGCATGCCCTCCTCGGCGGCGTCCGCGGCCCGGGCGGCCGCGTCGGCCAGGTCGCCCCCCTGCTCGAGCGCGGCGGCGGCCGGCAGCAGGGCATCGATCATCGTCTTGTCCTCGGGCTCCGCCTTGCCGCGCGCCTGGACGCCGTCCACGCCCGCACGCACCATCGAGGCGAAGCCCTCGGTGTCGAGCTCGGAGTGGCCGGCCGCGGCCTGGCCCGCCTGGAGGAAGAACGTGCCGTACAGCGGCCCGCCGGCACCGCCGACGCTCGACACGAGCGCCATGCCGACGGCCTTCAGGGCCGCTCCGATGTCGTTCCCCTCCACGGCGTCCAGCTTCTCCACCGCCTTGCGAAGCCCACGGTCCATGTTCGTCCCGTGGTCGCCGTCGCCGATGGCCTGGTCGAGCCGCGTGAGCTCGCCCTTGCGCTCGGCGACGTCGGCGGCGAAGCGCCGGATCCAGTCCGCGACCTGCTCGTACTCCGCCACTAGCCGACTACACCCCCCAGCGAAGCCCCGGCGTGTTCACCGGCGCGTCCCACAGTCTCGTCAGCTCGTCGTCGAGGCGCAGGAGCGTGATCGACGTCCCTGCCATCTCGAGCGACGTGATGTAGGGCCCGATCAGGTTCCGCGCGATCGTGATCCCCCGGCCGTCGAGGAACCGCTTCAGCGCCCGGTAGACGATGTACAGCTCGATGAGCGGGGTGCCGCCCATCCCGTTGACGAAGGCGAGCACCTGATCGCCCTCGCGGTAGGGGAGGTCGTCGACGACCGCCGCCGCGAGGCGCTCGGTGATCTGGTCGGCGGGCTCGAGCGGCATCCGCTCGCGGCCCGGCTCGCCGTGGATGCCGATGCCGATCTCCATCTCGTTGTCGCCGAGCTGGAACGTGGGCTCGCCCGCGGCGGGCACGATGCACGACGTCAGCGCCATGCCCATCGACCGTCCCTCCGCGTTCACGCGGTTGGCGATCTCGGTGACCTCGGCGAGCGACTTGCCCTCCTCGGCCGCCGCGCCGACGATCTTCTCCAGCAGCACCGTGACGCCGACGCCGCGCCGGCCCGCGGTGTAGAGGCTGTCCTGCACTGCGACGTCGTCGTTCGTCACGACGGCGGTGACGTCGATGCCCTCGCCCTTCGCCAGGTCGGCCGCCATCTCGAAGTTGAGGACGTCGCCCGTGTAGTTCTTGACGATGTGCAGGACGCCGGCGCCGCCGTTGACGGCCTTCGTCGCCTCGAGCATCTGGTCCGGCGTGGGGGACGTGAAGACCTCCCCCGGACAGGCCGCGTCGAGCATCCCCGGCCCGACGAACCCGCCGTGCATGGGCTCGTGCCCGGAGCCTCCGCCGGAGATGACCCCGACCTTGCCCTGGACGGGGGCGTCGGCACGCACGACGAACGCCGGGTCATAGGAGACCCGTACGCGGTCGCCGTGCGCCGCCTCCACGCCCTCAAGCGACTCACGGACGACGTCGTCCGTGGCGTTGATGAGCTTCTTCATCGCGTCAGCCGGGCCAGGCGACGATGTAGAGGAGTGCCGCTATCACAGCACCGACGATCGGGCCCGCCACGGGGATCCAGGCGTAGCCCCAGTCCGAGTCGCCCTTGCCGGGCACGGGCAGCACGGCGTGGATGATGCGCGGCCCGAGGTCGCGCGCGGGATTGATCGCGTAGCCGGTGGGTCCGCCGAGCGACAGGCCGATACCGACGACGAGGAGCGCGACGAGCAGGCCGGTCAAGCCGCTCTCGCCCGGGCCTGCGTTGCCCGGATCGGTGAACGACAGGACGCCGAGCACCAGCACGAACGTGCCGACGATCTCGGTGACCATGTTCCAGAACGTGTTCCGGATCGCCGGGCCCGTGGAGAACACCGCGAGCTTCAGCCCCGGGTCCTCCGTCTGCTGGAAGTGCTGCCAGTAGCTCGCCAACACGATGGCGGCGCCGGCCATCGCTCCGACGAACTCCCCGATCCAGTACTGGATGGCGTCGCCGAAGTCGATGTTGCCGTTGATCCACAGGCCGACCGTGACGGCCGGGTTGAGGTGGGCGCCCGAGAACTGCCCGACCGCGTAGACAGCGGTCATCACGGCGATGCCCCACCCGAAGGTGATGACGATCCAGCCGCCGTTCTCAGCCTTCGAACGGGCTAGGAGGACCGCGGCGACGACCCCGTCGCCAAGGATGATCAGCAGCGCGGTGCCGATGATCTCCGCGGGGATGATGTCCACAAACGCTCCTTTCCCCCCACAAGGGGAGCATGCGGGACAGACACGACTCGGCGCGACCCTAGAGCCGCCGGACGCGCGTCGTCAACGGCTACCTCATACTGCAGCCGCGCGTGCGGATTCGTCCGCGCGGGCCTGCTCGGCGAAGAACGCTTCAAGCTCCGCCACGACGACATGACGGTCCGCATCCGGGTGGATCGGCCGTCCGATCCGCACCTCCACCGGGTGCCTGCGCAGCCACAGGACGCCCGCGCGGCGCGGCCAGCTGCGACCAGGCGGCATCGCCGCGCGCGTCCCGCTGACGTGCATGGGGACGATGGCGACGCCATGCTGGTGCGCGAGCACGGCCGCGCCGGAGCGCAGCTTCCCAACCTCGCCGCTGCGCGAGCGGGTGCCCTCCGGGTAGAGCAGCAGGTTCCAGCGCTGCTCGATGAGCTGGTGGATGTGATCGGCGGCGCCCTGGACCAGCCCGCCGCCTGCGCGCGAGACGGGCACGGTGTTGAACAGCAGGGACACCGCCGTCGCCACGAGGCGGTTGCGGTAGAAGTAGTCGGCCGCCGCGGCCACCGCCGTGCGCTGACGCCAGGTGCGCGGCAGCGCGCGGAGGATGATCGGCGTGTCGAGGTGGCTGCCGTGGTTGGCCACCATGATCACCGGCGGCTTGAGGCGGGCGAAGTGCTCACGTCCGCGCGCCCGGCGTCGCACGTAGAGGTCGATCACCGGGCCGAGCATGAAGCTCTGGACGGTCTCGCGGACGGCCCGCGCGGGCGCGCAACGCGCCCAGGGGACGTCGAGCTGCGACACGGCGCGGCCGAGCTCCCGGGCCCGTGGCCCTGCCGCCTTCGCGCGGTCGACGAGCTGCTTGCCTCTGCCGTCCATCCGGCCCATGTACCCCGGCCGGATGGGGGAGTTTCTCGTCAGGCGCGGTTCTGAGCCGCCACCCGCAGGCGGTCCAATCGCTCGTCCCACTGGCCGCCGACCTCGGCCATCCACACGATGGCCTCCGCAAGCGGCGCCGGGGTCGCCCGGAAGCGCATCGTGCGCCCCGCGCGCTGTGCGTCGACGAGCTGCGCGTCCTCGAGCACGGCGAGGTGCTTCGCCACCGCCTGGCGGGTCACCGGCAGCGCGGCGGCGAGCTCGGTGGCCGTCTGCGCGCGGCCCTGCGCGACGAGGAACAGGACTTCACGGCGGGTCGGATCGCTGAGGGCGGAGAAGACCTCGTCGGCGCCCATTCAGTGGGCCCTCACTACGCGTACGACATCGGGCGTACGCGTGCCAGTGCCTGCGCCACCGGGCCCGTCGCCGGCCCCGATTCGACGACCCGCACGCGCGTGCCGCCGCGGACGTCCACCAGCGTGAGCTCGACCCGCGTCAGGAGCGCGTCAGGGGCGCCCCACCAGAACGCCAGGCGCTCGCCCGGCGAGACCTCCTCGACGATCGCGCGCCGGTCGTCCAGCGTGCCCTCGGCGCCGGGGACGAGCTCAAGGTCGGCCTGCTCGGCGAGCCATGCCTCGGGGTCGCAGAGGACCTCCCACGCCGCGTCGCGGTCGACGGGGAGGACGATGTCGCGGGTGACGTCCATGCGGCGCTCCTCCTTGTGCAACTGATTGGTTGCACTACATGCTACCGTGATCGGCAAACGTGCAACCAGCTGGTTGCGGAAGGAGCCGAGCCATGCCCCTCGTCCCGATGGTGATCCAAGACCACGGCCGCGGCGAGCGGTCCTTCGACATCTACTCGCGCCTGCTCAACGAGCGGATCGTGTTCCTCGGCACTCCGATCGACGACGAGGTCGCAAACCTCGTCGTCGCCCAGCTCCTGCACCTCGAGGCGGAGGACCCGGACAAGGAGGTCTCGCTGTACATCAACTGCCCAGGCGGCGTCGTGTACTCGGGCCTGGCGATCTACGACACGATGCAGTTCATCAAGCCCGACGTGCGGACGATCTGCTGCGGGATCGCGATGTCGATGGGCGCGCTCATCCTCGCCGGCGGCGCGGAGGGCAAGCGGTTCTCGCTGCCCAACGGGCGCATCCTCATCCACCAGCCGTCCGGCGGCTTCCAGGGCCAGTCCACCGACATCGAGATCCACGCCCGCGAGACCCTTGCGCTCCGGGCGCGGCTGGACGAGCTGTACGCCGCCCACACGGGGCAGAGCCTCGAGCAGGTCCACGACGACATGGAGCGCGACCGCTTCTTCACCCCGGACCAGGCACGGGAGTACGGGCTCGTCGACCAGGTGATCGCGTCGCGGAACGGCTCGGTGCCCCTACCCTCCTAGGAGTGTCGACCGACGACCCAGCCGAGATCGAAGGCCTACGCGCCGCCGGGCGCGCGGTCGCCGCGACGCTGCGCGAGCTGCGGCGGCACGTGCGTCCCGGCGTCACGACCGGAGACCTCGACGACGTCGCCGCTCGCACGATGGCCCGGCACGGCGCGCGCTCCGCACCCAGACTGGTCTACGGCTTCCCCGGCGCGACGTGCATCTCGGTGGACGACGAGGCGGTGCACGGGATCCCGGGCCCGCGCCGGCTGCGCGAGGGCCAGCTCGTGAAGCTCGACGTCACCGTCGAGCGCGAGGGCTTCTTCGCCGACGCGGCGATCTCTGTGCCGGTCGGGCGTGTGAAGCCAGGCGTGAGCCGCCTCGTGGCGACCGCGCAGACGGCGCTCAACGAGGGGCTCGACGCGGCCCGCCCCGGCATCACGCTCTCAGAGCTCGGCGGCATCGTCGAGGCGGCGGTCGAGCGGCGGGGCGCGCGCGTCCTGCGCGAGCTCACCGGCCACGGGATCGGGCGCACGATCCACGAGGGGCCCACGGTCCCGAACTTCGCCGACCCGGGAGCGACCGAGGCCCTGGTCGAGGGCATGGTGATCACGATCGAGCCGATCATCGCCCAGTCGACGCGCGAGACGGTCTCCGAGGACGACGGGTGGACGATCTCCACCGCCGACGGCAGCGCGTCCGCCCACGCCGAGCACACGCTCGTCGTGCGCGACGGGCGGCCGCTCATCCTCACCGCCTGACTACTTCCCCCGGATAAACCCGGGCGCTTGAGAACGAACACGGCCGCGCTTTGGGGCGCGGCCGTGGTTGCAAATCGGCTGCGGGTGGATGGTCCGGGGCGTTGTGGATGGTGTCAGGCGCCTCGGACGGCGAGGGTGTCGAGGTTGTAGGCGAGGATCGCCCAGGCCGTCCACGTGCGGGCCCCTTGGTGGCCTTTGAGGCGGCTGCGGCGCAGGCCGTAGCGGCGTTTGAGGTGGCTGATGCGTCCCTCGCTGCCGACCCTGAACTTGGCTAGCCGCCGGTCGGTCCGTCTGTTGCCGGTTGATTGGCGGCCGTTGATGAACACGCGCTCGGGGCCGGGCAGCTGCTCGGCGACCCCGGCAGGGAAGAATCCGCCGTCCAGCGCGAGTTCGCGTGGCGTGAGCCCCAGCCGCCGCAGCTCGCCGGCGGTGGCGGGCAGCAGGTCGGGCTCGTTGGCGGAGCCGATCTGGCTGGAGGCCGGGATGATCAGGCCGCGCGCGCCGCGGCGGGTGTTCTCGCACACCTCCGCGAGCTGAACGACGTAGCCGAACTCGGTCGGGTGGCGCAGCTTGCCCTTGCGGATCGGCCTGGCGTCCGGGTCGGCCATCGAGACCAGCCGGTCGCTGATGCGCTCGCCCGCCAGCCGCTGGTGGATCTGGCGCGCGACCGTGCTGGCGCGATCGGCGAGCTCGTCGATGCGCTGGGCGGCGGCCAGCTTGGCCCGCGCGCCGCGGCCGCGGGCACGGGCCCGAAGGTGCTCGGCGACGCGGCGCGCTTCGCGGACCGAGCGCTCCACCAAGCGGCCGGCCTCGCCGGTCAGCCGCAGCGCCGTCGGCTTGCCCTGCCCCGTGCGAGCGGCCAGCGTCCGGTTGAGCCTGCGCAGGCGCCTGTGGACGGCGCGCGAGCGGTTCTGCACCCGCGGAGCGTCCCCGCCTGCCAGGTCCGCCGTCGCGGCGGCCTGGCGAGCCAGGGCGCCGGTCGCGTCGGCCGCCAGCCCCAGATCGGTCGGGTAGCGCACGTCGGCTTCCACGACGGTCGAGTCGATCCGGGCCGCGCGCGCGACGAAGCGCCGCTCACCGCTCGTGACCCGGGTGATCACGGCGCGCGTGATCTCATCGATCACCTCAGCCCCAAAGCGGCGCACGAGCTTGCGGATCGTCGACTCGTCCGGGACGCGCTCGGTCAGCGCGATCCGACAGAAGCGCCGCAGATGCAGCGAGTCCGACACCTCCCGCACGAGCGTCTCATAGCCCCACCCCGACCGCTGCTTGACCACCATCAAGCGCACCAGGCGCTCGATCGGGATCGTCGGACGCCCGACGTCACGCGCCGCCTCATCCCACGCCCGCTCGACCGGCTCCAGCAACGCCCGATCGCTCAGCAGCGCATCCAGCGCCGCCAGGTCCGCCGGCAGTTCGCGCACCTCGACCGGCAACCCGAGATCGAACAGCGACTCCACCTGGCCCGCCGACAAACGAAGCATCCACCCTCCAAACCACCAGATTTGCAGGGCAAACGCTCCCGAACGAGCCGGACGGAACCACGACCTCAGCGACGACTATTTCCGGGGGAAGTGACTAAGGGTGCCGACGGCGGTCCGATGAGCGCGGACGCTCCGAAGCCGTAACGGCCGCCCGAGGCGAGCGCCCAGGTGACATGCGCTCGTGGCGCCTGCGGCGCCGGCCGTAGAGGCCACGCGAGACCGCGAGCGTCAACGTCCCCGCGAGGAGGAGCGCGGCGATGTTCACGACGAGCTGCCCGAGCGATCCGGCCGCGTCGGACCACTCGCCGTACGCCGCGGCCACGCCGATGTTCGCGGCGGCGGGGATCGTCGTGACCGAGATGAGCACGCCGATCAGCGCGCCCGACTTGGCGGCCGTCAGGGAGAGGACGCCCGCGACGCCGGCGCAGAACGCCACGAAGAACGCGAAGAAGTCCGGGTTGGCGATGCTGTCGGACAGCGCGTGCGAGGAGGCGTCGAAGTTCTCAGGGCTCACGTCGATCCACTGGAAGACGAGCACGGCGAGGGTGACCGCGCCGATGGCGACCGGGAAGCCGACGGCGAGCGCGCCGAACGAGCGCAGCGCCAGACCCGGGCGGCGCTCGACGATGGCAACGGCGAAGCCCGCGATCGGCCCGAACTCGGGGCCGACGACCATCGCGCCGACCACCAGGATCGGGGAGTCGAGCAGGATCCCGACGGATGCGATGAGGCCCGCGAGGACCATGAACAGCACAAAGGACCAGTTGAGCTCCGCGCTCTCCGACGTGCGCGCCTCGACCTCCTCCCAGACGACCGCGTCAGCGGGCGACCCCGGCGCGATGTCGATCACGCGCTCCATGTGCTCGGAGATCTGGAAGTCCACCTGCTCGACGGCGATCGAGCCGTGGCGATGGACCTCGAGCTCGCGGCGGTCGGCGAGGACGACCGACGCGTCCTCGCGGGCGAGGTCGACCAGGATCACGTCGCCGTCCGGCTTGCGCGCGACGCCGGGCATGTGGATGAGGTTGCAGGCGGCCGGCTCCTGCTGAAGGAGCTCGAGCACGTCGTCGGCGAGCTCCTCCGGGACGACGACCCGAAGGTGCAGCAAACTAGTGGCGGTCCTCGGTAGCGGCGGGCGGGCGCGACTCCTCGGCGAGCGACGTGATCGTCAGCGTCCCGCGCGCCGCCTGCTCGAGCACCTCGGTCGCCTCCTCCTGGGATCGCGCGTACAGCTCGACGAGCAGGTGCACGGTGATCCGGCTGTCGTCGTCGTGCTTGTGGAAGCGCACGTGCGTGAAGAACTCACGCGTGCCGTGGTCGCCGAACGCCGCGTAGGAAAGCGCGTCGCCCGCCTCGGGGCCCGAGCAGGTCTCGACCTCGTCGGCGTCGACCGTGACGGTGCAGGAGGCGACCCACGGCGTTCCGGCGATCATCCGCTCCCAGCGGTCCTCGATCGGCTCGACGCGGCCGTTGTGGAAGCCGAGGTGCGGCTGGTCGTGCATGCACTCAAGGCACTGCACGACCGCCTCCTGGACCTCGTCGACGGCATCGGCCCGCTCGCCCGTCTCCGGGTCGATGCGGTGGATGCCCTCGTAGTGGACCTGCACCTCCAGATCCGTCGACCAGCAGCGATAACAGCGAAGCCAGGCCCGTGCGTCCGAACCGTCCATGCACGGGAGTGTAGGAGCGTGCTGCCTAGGAGATCGCCCCGTTCCCCGAGGCCCGCTGCTCCCGCATCCGGGCCGGCCAGATGCTCTGCTTGCCGGGCGAGAGGATCCCGTTCGGATCCAACGCATCCTTGATGGTCTCGTTGAAGCGCCGCTGGGCGTGGTCCCCGAACGAGTACTGCTCCGCGGCCAGGTCCATGAAGTCCAGGTGGGCGCGGTACTCGCCGTAGCCGAGCTTGGCGGCCTCGACGACCGCTCGGCGGCACGCCGCATAGGCCTTCTCGCTCTGCTCGACGCTCGCCGTGTCGAAGATCACCATGGTCACGTGGACCATGCTGCGCGCGTTGATGGGGATCAGCGCGGACATGTAGTCCAGGCCGATCGCCTCCATCTCCCGGCGCATGACGTCGCGGACCCGGAGGGCGTCCTCGCCCGTCATCGGCAGCACCGGTGAGAAGCCGATGTGGCCGCCGTTCTCGCCGCCGTACCAGCCGGTCATCGCGTTGAGATCGAGGCTCGGCACGCCGCCCTGCACGCGCTCGCTCGGGTCCGGGATCTCCGCGATCTGGTCGGGCGCGTACTTCGTGCCCCACATGTCGCAGCCGGGGATCGCGGCCTCGAAGGCCGCCTTGATCTTCGCGAAGCGGTGGTCGACGACCGCCTCGTCGCCGTAGAGCGCGAAGCGCATGATCCACCGGCCCGTCTGCAGCTCGCGGGCCATCCGATCGAGCACGTCAGCCGGGATCGGCGTGTTCGGGTCGTCCCACCACGCCTGGCGGTTGGAGAGCACCGCGGCGAGCAGCGTGCCGCTCATGATCTGCGGGTTCATGCGCAGCGTGTCGTCGAGCATGAGCCGGCGCAGGACGTCGGTGGCGGCCGCGAGGTCGTCGTCGCTCCAGAGCCGCAGCCACAGCGGCATGTAGGTCTCGGGCTCGGGCATGAGCCAATAGCCCATCTTCGTGACGATCCCGTAGTTGGACTGCGTGAACAGCAGGTCGGCCGACGGGCCGAGGCTGCGCTTGTAGCAGTGCCACGCCTTGTTGTCGGGCATCGCGCCCATGCCGGTGCGCATGAGCTCGCCGTTGGGCAGGACGACCTCCATGCCGCACCAGGACGCCTGGTCGACGCCGTAGGGCATGTAGGTCGCGCCGTTGTCGAGCGAGTTGCCCATCACGCTGCCCCAGCCGAGGTCGGCGATCGACACCATGAGCTTGTGCCCGCCGGCCTTGACCGCCTCGTAGAGGTCGAACCAGCGCACGCCCGGCTCGACCACGGCGTAGCCGAGCTCCTCGTTGATCTCGAGCACGCGGTTCATGTTTCGCAGCGAGACGATGATCGAGCCGCTGACGCGCGGCGCGGGCCCGCCGTAGCCGTTGTTGCGTCCCTGGCTGTGCGTCCACAGCGGGACCTTGGTCTCGTTGGCGACCGCGACGACCGCCTGGATCTCCTCGACGGTCGTCGGCATCACGACCGCGGAGGCCGAGTACTCGTCGGAGGTCGTCACCTGGAACGGGTCGCGGAACTCGCGGAGCGTCGCCGCGTCGGTGAGGACCTTGTCGGCGCCGAGCTCCTCGGTCAGGCGAGCGATCGCACGATCGACTTCGCGCTCTGACAGGCCTGGGGGAACGGGACGGGTGCCGACCTCGCTCATGCTCTCTCTCCTCCGACGGCGTGGGCTTCGCCCAGCGTAATCCGACGCGCGGGACCGTCTTGTCGCGCAGGGAACAGTCCTTGGACGAGAGCGTCAACGCGGTACCGTGCGCACATGTCGGTGGTGTTCGACACCGCGGAGATCGCGCCGGCCGACCGCTTCGAGGGATGGCAGGAGGCGGCCGAGCGCTGCTTCTTCCCGATGGCGATCAGGCGCCGCACGCTCTCGCCCTTCGCCGGCCGCCTGGTCGGCAACGAGATGCAGGCCATCGACGTGTTCCGCGTCAGCGCCATGCCGAACGACTGCCTGCGCACGCCGGCGGGCATCGCGGCGTGTGACCCCGAGCAGCTGCAGCTCCATGTCCTGCGCAGCGGCCGCTGCGAGGTGGCGCAGGACGATCGCCAGGACGTCCTGACCGCGCAGACGATGACGACGCTCGACTCCTCGCGGCCGTGGGCGCTGCGGGCGGTGGAGCCCTTCGACCTCCTGGTGTTCGCCGTCCCGAAGTCGCTCCTGCGGCCGTTCGGGGACGCGCTGAGCCGCGGGACCGCGCGCACCGTCGGCGGCGACACGGGGCTGGGGAGCCTCGTGGTGCCGTTCGCGCTGGGCCTCGCGGACCGGCTGGAGGACGGCTCGATCGGCGCCGGTCGCGACGAGCTTGGGGAGACGCTGCTCGGACTGCTGCGCGCGCTCGCGCTCGACGGCCCCGCGGGGCGCCGGGCGGCGCCGGCCGCACCGCTCCTGGCGCAGATCAAGGCCCACATCGAGCGCAACCTGGGCGACCCCACGCTCGCGCCGACCGCGATCGCCGCCGCGCACTTCATCTCGCCCCGGTACCTGCACCGGCTCTTCCGGGACGAGGGCTGCACGGTGTCGGAGTGGATCCGCCGCGCGCGGCTGGAGCGCTGCCGGCGCGATCTCGCCGATCCGGCGCTCGCGCGCGAGACGATCCTTGCCATCGCGACGCGCTGGGGCATGCCGGACGCCGCGCACTTCAGCAAGCTGTTCCGCGGCGCCTACGGCTGCAGCCCGCGCGAGTACCGCGCGGTCACCGTCTGAGCAGCACGTAGACGAGCGCCATCGCGAAGGCGATCTGGCCGAACGTCAGGGCCGTGCCGAGGTTCGTCGCGCCGAGCAGGGCCGCCACGACCGTGCCGACGATCGCTGCTGCGACGACGATGCCGAGATCGATGGCGAGGCCGGGGCGCACGCCTGCATCCTAGAGTCCCCTCCGATGAGCGGCCTTCAATCCATCGACGTCGTGCACGTCGGGTTGCCACGGGTCATCTGCTGCCACAAGGTGGACGGCGACCTGATCGATCCCGGGCCCACCGCAAGCGTGGAGACGCTGCTGAAGGCGCTCGGCGACGAGGAGCCGCGGCGGCTCCTGCTGACCCACATCCACCTCGACCATGCAGGCGCGGCCGGCTGGCTCGTGCGGCGCTGGCCGCACCTGGAGGTGTGGGTGAGCGAGATCGGCGCACCGCATCTCGTCGATCCGTCCAAGCTCATCGCGTCGGCGACGCGCCTGTACGGGGACCGCATGGACACGCTGTGGGGCGAGATCGTGCCCGTGCCGGAGGAGAACATCCGACCGCTGTCCGGCGGCGAGGCGATCGACGGCTGGCGGGTGGAGGCCACGCCCGGCCATGCGAGCCACCACGTAGCCTTCCTGCGCGAGGACGAGGGCTGGGCGTTCGTCGGCGACGTGGCGGGCGTGCGCGTCGTCCCGGGGTTCATCACGCCGCCGACACCGCCGCCGGACGTGGACCTCGACGCGTGGCAGGCGTCGCTTGACGCCGTCGAGGCGTGGAACCCGTCGCTCCTGGCGCTGACGCACTTCGGCGCCTACGACGACGTGGCCGAGCACATCGAGCGGCTGCGCAGCGCGATCGTGCAGTGGGGCGAGCTGGCCAAGCTGACCGACGACGCCGGCTTCGCGGCCGCGCTGCGCGCGGCGGCCAGCTCGGCGGCGGGCCCGGAGCTGCAGCGCGCGATCGCGGGCGCCGTGCCGCCGGAGCAGCAGTGGGCGGGCCTCGAGCGCTACTGGCGCAAGCGTGCCGAGCGCGAGGCCGAGGCTGGCACAGCCGGCCCAGCGCGCTAAGGTCCCGCCAGTGAGCCAGACCGTCGAGCTACCTCGGACGGGCGGCCCTGGCAGCGGCCTGGGCGGCGCATGGCGCGTCATCGTCCGCAACGACGACCACAACACCTTCGACCACGTCGCCCACACGCTGGCGAGCACGATCCCCGGGATCAACGTCGACGAGGGCTATCGCTTCGCCGATCGCATCCACAACACAGGGCTCGCGATCGTCTGGAGCGGCCATCTCGAGGCTGCCGAGCACTACTGGGAGCAGCTCGTCGAGGCCGGCCTCACGATGGCGCCGCTCGAGCAGGGCTAGCCGGTCAGCCGGTCAACGATCCGTGGCTAGGGGGCGACACGTTTGCCCGCTGTCACTACTCTGACTCCGGATGGCCGAAGCGCAGCTGTCAGCCGACGGCGTTGCGGTACGCCCCCTCGACGGAGCCCGCATCGCGCGCCGAGAGCGCGAGCTCCTGCGTCGCTATCACCGGCATGGCGACAATCGGGCGCGCGACCAGCTCGCTGAGGAGATGCTGCCGCTCGCACGGGCGCTCGCGGGCCGCTACACCGGTCGCGGAGAGCCGCTCGACGACCTCGTGCAGGTCGCCTGCGTGGGGATCATGAAGGCGATCGACGGGTTCGACCTCTCACGCGAGGTGCGCTTCTCCTCCTACGCGACGCCCACCGTCCTGGGCGAGATCAAGCGCTACTTCCGCGACAAGACGTGGGCGATGCGCGTGCCGCGTGGGATGCAGGAGCTGCAGATCGAGATCGCCAAGGCACGCGACAAGCTCACCACCGAGCTGGGGCGGTCCCCGA
>Ga0081539_10003141_pt1 | contig 21027 bp, 12 predicted proteins | sample TabmetS4T2R2_FD_71023 | JGI IMG/M metagenome (GOLD analysis project Ga0081539, IMG submission 71023) | Tabebuia heterophylla rhizosphere microbial communities from the University of Puerto Rico - S4T2R2 | ecosystem: Host-associated > Plants > Roots > Rhizosphere ...
CATCACCCTTATCCGCAACTACGGCTTGGCGTCCGCACCTAAGGCAAGAGCCGGATGCGTTAGTAACGCACGTCCGGATCTGTGGAGGGGGTGTTCAGTAATGATCATTCCTACTCCAACAAAGTTAGGAACCGAATTTGGATGAGGTCAGTACCACCCGCGGTAGCGGGTGGGTGCGTAGCCATCGGCGACGTTTAATCCCTCGTAGATCCACTGTTGAGTACACTTTTGCGGTGACAGCACCGACCTGCTTGAGAGCTGCGCACCCACCCGCTATCGCGGGTGGTACTGACCTCATCCAAGTTTGGTTCCTGATGAATGATCCGTAAAGAACTGATCAAGGGCGTCCATTGACAATCCTTTGTAGGTTAAGTCGCTCGGCGTAAGTTCGGTCGTAGTCTTATTCGAGCAGTAAGCCAGCACGTCGAGTAATGCTAGCTGGTAGTGTTGACAAAACTTTTCGATCTTTCCCCGACGGTGTTGCTTACGGCTAAAGCTGATGGAAGCGTGGAGGCGTTTACCCTCAATACTGCAACTCACTCCGAGTTCTTCCATTCGTTCTGACTGTCGGCTACGCAGCTCGCCGGGTGATTCGAAAACGACATCACTGGAGAGTTCTGCATCAAACTGACCGTGATATCTGAAAGTAATTTGCGGAGCGAGATTGAACCGCAAGTGTTTTTTTAGTTCCGGCTTCGTCAAATGCTTGAGCAAACCGTGACCAATGCCATTGTGTGGCACACGACTAAGATTTTCTTTCACGTTCTTAATCAATCGCGACAGGTCCACAGCCTCTGCCAGGTCAAGTACAACCGGATAGATCGAAGTAAACGGGCCAACCGTACGGCTGACATTAAGATCCGGCTGTAACGGTTCGCGCCCGTGTCCTTCAATGGCGATCGCAGCGCGAGAGTGACCGAAGCAAGTAGTCACCGCCAGGCCCAGCGCCGCCAGCAGGATGTGATGGACCTCGGTATTGAATGCCTGGTTAGCACGCGTTAGCAGTACCTCGGTTTCATCCGCAGTCAGAACGAACGACACACGGTCTTCATCGCAGACGTAGCTTTGCTCATCGTCTCCGTCTCGTTCGATTAATGGTACCGGCGTCGCTTCAATGGCGGCCCAGTAATCTGACTCCGCGAGAAACTGCTCGCTGTTGGCATGAACCGCGAGGAATTCAGACCACGATTTGAACGAATCTGTTTTTGGCGGCAGCGTGAGCGCAAGCCTCTGGACGTGCTGTTGGTAAAGGGTTTGGAGATCCTCAAGCAGGATGCGCCACGACACGCCATCGACAGCCAGGTGATGAACGGCGAGCACGAGCCGGTCGCCGTCAGGCATGTGAATGAGCCCAAACTTCAGCAGCGGTCCCGTTTCGAGGTTTATCGATGCCTGGATCTCGGTAGCTTTCTCCGGGAGCACTGCAAACGCATTGTGCGTCTCCCGCAAGTCATACTCGACAATAGCCGGTGGCGTTTTCGCTTCTTCGTTGAAGAGCGTCAGGCTCTCGGCATTCAGTGTCAGGCGAAGGGCATCGTGATGTTCGAGTAGCCTGGCGAAGACCGCTGCGAGCGCGTCAGCGTCGAATGTGGTTTTGGAATGGAGCATTACTCCGTGGTTGAAATGGTGACGATGCTTTGGTGAAACCGTGCCGAGGAAATCAATCTGAAACGGCGTCGGCATCACTGGTCCAACCACCAAAGATTGATCGGCTACCCGCTTTAGACGCCTGACCTGAGGAGCAATAGCAGCCACAGTCGGAAACTGGAACAAGTCACGCACTCTGATTCCCAGACCTTGCTGATGCAGGAATGCGGCAATCTGAGCCGCGCGAATCGAATCGCCGCCTAAGTCAAAATAATTGTCCCCAGTGCCGACATTCTTCAGATTCAGGATCTGCTCCCATGCCTCTACTAACTTGCTCTCAATCTCGTTAGCCGGTCCCACGTATTCCGTGGCCCGCGGGGTAGCGTTGGGTTGCGGCAGACGACGACGATCTATCTTTCCGCTCGGGGTCAACGGCATCTCGTCGAGAGTCATGAAGACTGACGGCAGCATGTGTTCAGGCAGCCTTCGCTGAAGGTGCATTCGCAGCTCGCTGTTTGTTGGCGCTGAGGTGCTCTGGTCAAAGGTAACGTACGCAATCAATCGAGCTGGGCCATATTTGTCGTCCAGTGTTGTTACTACCGCTTCGCGAACCGCCGGATATTCACGCAGCGCGCTTTCAACTTCGCCGAGCTCGATTCGAAAGCCGCGTATCTTGACCTGGTGATCGCGCCGGCCACGATATTCGATATTGCCGTCAGGCAGATAACGGCCAATGTCACCAGTTCTGAACATCCTCGCGCCGCCTTGCTTGCAGAAAGGATGCGGTACAAATTTCTCGGCTGTGAGGGTGGCGCGGTTCAGATAACCACGCGCGAGTCCTTCACCACCGACGCAAATCTCCCCGGTTGCGCCCCCGGGGACTGGCTGAAAATCGGAGTCGAGAATGTAGACATCTGTATTTGCGATCGGTTTGCCGATCGAGATCGAATTGAGCTCGTGAGTATTGTCTACTTCGTAGCACGTGACGTCCGCTGCCACTTCGGTTGAGCCAAATAAATTGATCAGGTTTGTGTTCGGCAGCCGTTCTCTAAAGGTCGCTGCCAAGTGGACTGGCAGTGTTTCACCACTACAAATGCAATAACGCAGGTGGCCAAGCTTACGCGGCAAGTCCTGACCCGTCTCAAGCATTACGCGCAGCAGTGAAGGTACCAGCACCAGACGAGTCACTTTGTTAACCGAGAGCGCGTCGACAAATTGCTCCGGATCTTTCACCACTTCGTCAGGAATGATGACGAGGGGCACGCCTTGCAACAATGGTCCAAATATCTCCCAGATCGAATCGACGAAACTTAGCGAAGTTTTCTGACAACAAACCTCGACGGCTGCAAACGGATACGTCCGCCACATCCATACAAAACGATTAACCGAGGCGCGATGTGTGCTTATCACACCTTTCGGTTGTCCGGTCGAGCCGGACGTGTAAATGACATGAGCAGCATTTTCGGAAGCAGTCAGGAGTGCAGGATCCGCTGCGCTCTGCTCGTTAATCGCCGTCGTTCCGGCATCGATATAAATCGTTTCAACTGCTGAACGCGGCAAGGAATCTCTGAACCGGTGTTGTGTGACTAACAGGCGAGCCTGAGAATCTTCAAGGATAAAAGAAGCGCGCTCCGCAGGATAGTTAGGCTCCAACGGCACGTACGCGGCCCCCGCTTTCAATATTCCAAGCAGCGCGACGATCATCTCGACTGAGCGCTGAACGCAGATCGCAACGCGCATCTCAGGTCCGACTCCGCGTTCACGCAGGTAATTGGCCAACCGGTTAGCACGAGCATTGAGTTCGCTATGACTCAGGCGTTCATTGTCGAAGACGATTGCCAGCTCATCCGGAGCGCGGGCTACTTGTTCCTGGAATATTTGATGGATGGGTTTGTGTGGAAAAGGCGTCTGCGTGTTATTCCAGTCGACCAAAACCTGCTGTTGTTCGGCAGCGGTCATCAAGGACAGGCTGGCAATCGGACGTTCAGGAGTTGCAACGATGGATTGGAGGAGCGTTGCATAGTGATTCAGCATGCTCTCAATCGTCGCGCGTTTGAAGAGATCGGTGTTGTACTCGATCTGAACTTGCAGCTCATCTCGAACCTCCCAGAATTTAAAGCTGAGATCGAATTTACTGACCTGGTTCTCAAACTCGAAATTGCTGGCCCTGAGATCTTCAATCCCCGGAGACTCACTGTTTCCCCACTCAAGGTTTTGCAGCACTGCCAATACATCGAACAGTGGTGAACGACTGGCATCGCGGCTGAGATGCATCTCCTCAACAAGGCGATCGAACGGGTAGATCTGGTGCTGGTAGGCTTCGAGCGTCGTGACCTTCACCTTGTCGAGCAACTCTCTGAAGCTGTCTGCAGCCGACAGGCGCGTTCGCAGTGCGAGAGTGTTGACGTAAAAGCCGATCTGTTCTTCCAGTTCCAGCCGCTCTCTGCCTGCAATCGGCGAGCCCACAATGATGTCCTGCTGAAAGGTGTAGCGATAGAGCAGCACCTTGACCGCGGCGAGCAGCACCATGAAGAGAGTTGCTCCCTGTTGCTGTCCGAGTCGCAACGCGTCCTGGGTCGCAAGCATTCTGCTCACCCGATCACCACGGTAAGTCTGAACCGGCGGGCGAGGGAAATCGGTAGGCAGCGCCAGCACCGGAATCTCACCGGCGAATTGCTGCCGCCAATAATTCTGATGAGTCTCCAGCTCCACGCCGCTGAGTTGCTGGCGCTGCCAGACCGCGTAGTCTTTATATTGAATGCGAAGCGCCGGCAGTGGGTTTTCCGCACCGCGACGAAATGCCTGATAGCAGGTGAGCACCTGGTTCACGAGGTTAACCATGGACCAGCCATCGCTGATGATGTGATGCATGGTGAGCACGAACAAGTATTGGTTGTCTTCGAGGCGCAACAAGCTGGCCTTGAGCAAGGGACCGCGGGCGAGATCGAAGACCGTGGCGGCCTCCTGATTAACGCTGTCCCTGGCGGTAGCCATCCTGTCTGGATGATTACGAAGGTCGATGTGCTCGACGGCAAAAGGAAAGTCCTCGGCCGCGTGAATGCGTTGCATCGGCTCGCCGTCGACTTGAACGAAGGTGGTGCGGAGAATTTCGTTGCGAGCGACCAGTGCCGCAAACGCGCGCGTGAGCGCCGGCACGTTGAGTGTTCCCTCGAGCAGGTAGGCGCTACACATGTTGTAAGCCTTTGAGTCCTCGAGTTGATTCAACACCCAGAGGCGGCGCTGCGCGTTTGAGACCTCATATAAAGAGCGTGGCGGCGCCGGAGCGATCTCAACGTATTTCGCAGGTTCCAACTCAGCGACGAACTGGGCCAATGCCTCGATCGTCGGGTGCACGAAGAATTCTCGCAGCTCGACTCTGGCGTCGAGCCTCTTTTGAATTCTGGAAACGGCGCGGGTGGCGATCATCGAGTGGCCACCGATCTGGAAGAAGTTATTTCTGATCCCTATGTCTTTGTGGCCAAGGACTTCCTGCCAGATCTCGACGAGCTGCTGCTCCAGCTTGTTACGTGGCGCGACAAACTCCGCGTCGTGCGCGCCATTCATGCCGGCGAGTGCGGGACGGTTCAATTTGCCATTCGCAGTGCGCGGCAGGTCTGGCAGAAATATAAACGCGGACGGGACGCTATGAACCGGCAGTTGTTGGGCCAGAAACTCGCGCAGTTCCCTGGTCTCGATCGGCTGGTTAGTGACCACATAGGCACAGAGATAATCGAAACCATGATCGTCCTGCCGTGCGGCCACTGCTACATTCGTAATAGCGGTATGCGCGCTCAACAAGTGCTCAATCTCTTCCAACTCGACGCGGATGCCGCGAATCTTTACCTGCTGATCAAGGCGTCCGAGGATCTGAAAGTTACCATCCTTTAACAGGCGGGCCCGGTCACCAGTCTTGTAAATGATGTCCTGCGGGTCGTCGCTGAACGGATTCTGGATGAAAGCGTTGCGCGTCTGCTCGGGTTGATTCAAATAGCCCAGGGACCGAAAGGGAGTGCGAATGTAAATTTCACCGACGGTGCCGGGCGAGCAAATTCGCTTTTGCTCATTCAGCAGGAGCGCACGCGCGCCCGGCATCGGCTGGCCGATCGGAATGAAGGGGCGCTCCTGGTCTGACGGCTTAACGAAGTAGAAAAATTTCGTCATCGTAGTTTCAGTTGGGCCGTAGAGATTGACCAACTGCACTCGATCGCCGAATACACTCATCCACTGCTTCACATCCGCAGGCAGCAAAGGCTCACCCGACAACAACACGTAGCGCAGCGCTTTGAATAGTTCCGGTTTGATGCCGCCTTTGATGATGGCCCGGAACTGAGAAGGGATCGTGTGAATCAGATTAATGCGCTGCTGGTCGAGCCATTGAATAAGCGCCGTCGCATCGAGTAGCAACTCTCGATCGGGCGGGACACAGATGGTGCCGCCAATGGACAACGGCACGAAAATGTCGCGGATGAAAGCGTCGAAAGTGGGAATGATGAGTTGACTGACGCGCGTGCCGGCCGGCAAACCCAAGGTGCGCGTCTCCCAATTGATGTAGTGAGCGATACCTTTGAGTCTGCCGCTGATGCCCTTCGGTTTTCCGGTTGAACCTGAGGTGAAGTAGATATGGCACATATCATCGGGTGCGGTGGCCAGAGCGGGATTGCTACTATCGTTGAAGTGCGCAAACTCATCGCTGCTCAGGCAGACGACACGAGCACCGCGGGTAGTCAAGCCGTTGATGCGATCGATGAAGCGCGTTTCAGAGATGAAGAGCTCGGGGGCGACATCCGCTACGAGGGCCGCCAGTCTTTTCTCGGGCAAGGTCGGGTCGAGCGGGACAAAGACGCAACGTGCCTTGAGCGCCGCGATGATTGCAATGACGATGTCAATCACGTCTTCGGTGAGGATTGCGACTCTTGTCCCTGGTGTCAGGTTATAAGCGAGCAGGAAGTTAGCAAGCCGATTCGATTTATCAGCCAACTCGCGGTAGCTGAGTGAAACTGCGCCGCGCTCGATGGCGGGCAGTTGGCTGAAGCGCGTGGCGGCCCGGTCGAATAATTCTTGAATACTCTCGTCCTTCATCGTGCGCGCATGCTCATTAAAACTCTTAATCTCCTGGATTACTTTGGTGCGACGGCAGGACGGGACAGCTTTCTTTCAGCACCTCAATTTTGCGTGTGAAGTCTTCACATACATTACCACCTTTATTCCACGCTTGGGAGGGGTTCCAGGTAAGGCAACCTGGATCTGCGAAAAAGGGAGCTTACTCTACTGCAGGAATTATTTTTTTACAAGATATTGAGGGATTGCAATAGTGGCTTAGTTTGGAGTTACGCCGAAGGCGTTCGCTAATTTCAGCCCAGGGTTCGAGCGTCGCGACAACCCTGGGAAATCATTTTCAATTGAGACCAAACCCTGAAAGGGTTAGGCGGTTGGCGAACCCTTTCAGGGTTCAATGTTATTCAATGTTTGACCCCGGGGTTGTCGTTACGCTCCAACCCGGGCTGAAATTAGCGAACGCCTTCGGCGTAATTTTCAAACTGATGCACTACTCGATGCAAAAGTGATGCACTACTCAAATGCAAACTGAGATACTACCGAGGATTGCTGCCTGTGCGATTTATAACGCCAAAAATCAATATGCCTTTCAGTAATTCAGCAGTTACACGCAACGGATTTAAGTCCCGTGTGACACCATTACCTAAGGCGTGAATCGTTTCAAGTACGATTCTTCTCTGTCGTGGGGTCGATTATGAGATTCAACGGCGCGACTTACTTGTTCTACAACCAGCTTAACGGCTCGGTTTTGTCGAGCGCCTCCATGCTCACTATACGGCCTGGTAACAGAGTTAGATACGACGCTCTTTTTGAGAGTTAGTTCGTGCTTGCGCTGTCGGAAGCGGGAGATTTGCTGATCTCCTTTGAGTTGGTTTCGACCTATTTCGCTAATCAAGATACCCGCTCGCTTGCTCGGATTTTCCTCAAATATCAATTCGGTTTACACGGTCCAGTGCTTCTTGTAGACTAACTTGCCAGATTCAGTTCAGAAATTATTAGACGCTGCGCAGACTGATTTGCGCAATCAGAACGTTGTCGATCTGGGACAGCTCATGCCCACTCTCAAAGCTCCCGCTGAAGCAGAGTTCTACGTTGTGTTCGCCCCTGACTCGACACGGGCGGCACAGGTAGTCGACATGAAATTCATCAAAGGTGCAGATAGTCTCAAACCACTCGCAACCCAACTGAAAACAATCAAGGATCAACTTGTCTTCCCCGACAACTCTCCGACAAAGATTGTTCGTCGTGGAGCTTTGCTGTGCCTGCCAAAGCCTGGCGGCTGCAGCTTCACGATGATTGGTGTTGATCTGATAACGTCAGTTGATTAATCAGCCACCGGATAACCTACGAGGAGGGCGGTTAGCGTAGTAGGGTTCGGAAATTTGGGTTTTCCTCACGCGAATCGATAAGTTTGACTTTTGATACAGGTGAATTTATCGTTCACTCGCTCACTCAAGCGAGGCTGAATTCTCATGGGCCTGCTTCCTTGCATACTCGAAAATCCAGCCTTGACACAAGTGTGTTTATAGCTGGTGTTCCCTTCGACACCTCAGTGAGGGAAAGAGATCTGACACCTCCTTAATTATTGGACCATTCGAGAAGCAAAAATTCGGAGTTTGACTGACCCGATTCCTTAATCCGAATAACTTGGTGCACGAGGAGGAATGTATGAGCAATGTGTCGATTTTCGTGGGTTCTTCCACCGAGGCTCTCGACTATGCTAAAGCAGTGCGCGCGGCCTTGGAAGCAGACTACGGTGACAACAATCAGCCAAACAATCTCACTGTTAATGTCCAACTCTGGAGTGAGGACTTCTTCTTGCCGACGAGTACCTTTATAGAAACACTCGCAAACGCGCTCCCTCGTTTTGACTTTGCTGTATTCGTCCTGACGCCTGACGACTTAATAGGACATAAAGGTGCGTCGTCCTTAGGGCCTCGAGATAACGTGATCTTCGAACTCGGCCTCTTTATGGGGCATCTCGGGAGAGCGCGAACCTTCGTTCTTGTTCAGGAGCACACGGCTCCGATTCCGTCAGATTTAGCAGGTGTCGTGACTGCTCGGTACCGCCCGCGCCCCGATGGGAATCATCGCGCGGCCATCGGCGCTGCTTGCGACCAGATTCTAAAGATCATTCGCGAACTGGGCGTGTCTGAACATAAGACGGGCCAGCAATTAGCTGAGATGACGCATCGTCAGAATGCAATGGAATCTCAGGTGAAGGTTCTGCTTTTTCTTGCCAAGGGACTTATTACCGCTCCAGAAAAAGATCATATGAGGGGCCTTGCCAGGGAGGGACCATTCGATGTCTGGTTTCATTATGACATGATGGCAGAGCTCAAGCGCCTTGACGCTCTGGGCTATGTGCTGCCTCATCAGGGAGGAGCGTTGAATCATATTTATGAACGACACGACAGCTCCGAGAAATTTAATCTTAAACAGTACGTCTACATTACGGATGCGGGACGCGAATACCTCCGACTCCTCGATGAGCTCTCAAGTTCAGATCAATAAACTCGCCGTGATGAGGGAAAGATGAGGGGACTCACCTTGCGATACCAGGTACGACCTCAGTTTGCTTTGACGGCTGAGACGTCGATAAATACTGCGTAGTATCGTCTGGTAGAACGAGGTAAGAAGGTCGACTGAGGATTTTAAGTCCCGTGATCGGGCCATTACCTGATCTTACGAAACCAGTATTTACGTGCCTATTGTATCGCGGGGGATCGAACGCAGGCTGGTCCGTGCTCGCATGCGCCCAGAGACTCTCGGTCGCATTGGCGGTCTCGCGAAATATCTATTGGACCTGGAAGGCCCAACGATGGCCCAAACGGGTGAATGCACTACGGTCTAACTTCCACTCGGATTTAAAACCTCGACGTCCGTATCTTCGTAAAGCAAAATGGCACGCGCGCAGATTTGCGTTGGCTTCGGAATTAGAATGAAATCCTATCCTTCAATTCTCTGCTTCGTCTTACTTGTTCTACTCGGCGTCTTTATTGGTCGTGGTGAAGTTGTGTCAGCTCAAGAGTCGCAGGCTCCGCGAATTGAGCTGCTGACAATGAATGGCAGCAAACCGAATCTGAGCGCGACCGGTGAAGGAATAACATCTTACAAGATCGGGGATCTTTATAATCGAGGCGCGACGCAGATAGATCTTGTTAGGCAAGCAGATGCGCGATTCAAAATCGAGCTTCCACTTGGCTACAGCATTTTCAACAATCTCATCTATGCGGTTGACACTAAGGCTGTATTCACTGGTCCGACAGACATAACTTTCAAGCTACCCTCAGCGCGCACAAAGGAGACCTTCAATCAACTCCGAATTCTGTACGGACAATATGATTTCGCAGATCCAGACGTCCCCAAGTGGATTGATGCGACCTTCGCCGAGGATGCTTTGCAGCGCGCAGCAGATTGGTTGTCAGCAGCGGAAATCAAACAGAGAAAGCGAGACTTTGAAACGCGAACCCTGCACGCAGTCACCCGCGAGGATGAGCCCCTCGTCCTAATTGTGGCTCTGTTAGATCCGACCAAAGCGCGCTCCAAACTGACAGCGGATCTGGTGATTAACGGAACTGCAACTCAGCAAGTGACCGAGGGTAGATTGGTTACATACGAATTGAAGATCACCAACAAAGGACCTGACACCGCGAACGCAATTTCATTGCACTCTACTCCGAGCTTTTCGTTTTTGTCAGTCAAAGCCAGTGTTGGTAAGTGCAACATGGATGGCCAGAACGTCTACTGCAAGTTTCCTGAGTTAGATAAGGGGAAAACGATCGAGGTGAAGATAGTCGAGCGTTGTGAGTGGAACCGTCACTTTCCCAACGCACCACCGGGCTATGAAACACCGACGACGATGGTGTCAAAATTCATTTCGGTGGGCGCTACCGAACAAGATCCGTCTCCCGATAACAATGAGTTGCAACTGACCACGGAAGTATTTCCCGATTCGAATAAAGCTCCTGTTATTGAAGTCCTGAGTCCAACTCTTGACCAACAATTTCCAGGTCCCAAAGCCGCTGTTCCGATTCGTTTCAAAGCGTCTGATCCTGATGGGTTCATAAAAAAACTCGAGGTGTTAACTCACTCTATGCAGCCGGTCCCGCCTAAATCACTAGGTGAGCCAACCCTGCAAGCTGAAGGGGAGTACGAAATAATCTATCGGGACGCACCGTTCGGAAGAAATTGGGTCACGATCGTCGCGACCGACAATCTTGGCCGTGTCCAAACTCTTACTGCGCCGGAGTTCTTCATCAACGGAACATCCAAAGTTGAGATCATCAATCCGAAAGCCGGTGACAAACTTGGTTTGGTCGACGGCGAGTTTTCAGTCACGATACATGCCACCAACCCCTCCGGTCCGCTGAAGAAAGTTTCATTGAATGTTTGGAACTCTGACGCAAATCCGATCGGAAATGATGATTACGTTGTGAAGTTGAAGTTTTGCTCTCGACGATGCCGGTTACAAGCGATCGCAGTTGACGAGAATGGCATTGAGACACGTTCTCCGTATGTTGAATTTACGATGATGACGCCCCCGGAGGCGCGTCTGCGCTGGTTTGACGGTGAATACTCGCGAGAGTTTGAGGCGGGCAAATCGATGAAGTTGAGCGAACTGGTTCTGCTGCCATCAGCCGATCATTCGCACGTCGGCCACGACGCAAAAATTTCAAAACTCGAGGTGTTTGTAAATGGCGTTCGCCTGTGCACGGATGATTCAACTCAAACGGGGTATGGCGAATGTATCTGGAAGCCGTCTCCAGGCAAATACAGACTCCAAACTGTAGCTACAGATGAAGACGGTGCGGTGGGCAAATCTGATGAAATCGAAGTTGTCATTGAGAGACCTTGATCGATCAAGCCCGACAGATATGGGCTCTGGTTGAACTGCCAAGCTGAGGTCGGAAGTCGGACGAGCCTGAGTATCGCTGCGGTTTTACGCTGTTTCACTGTTTGCACAGTCTGCACTCTTTGCACCTGCGACACTCCGTTGTGACTTAGTTGTATGGTCTTAATAGGCAATGCCCGGAGTGAATCAAAGGCGCGTTGAGCTTGGTCAGCCGTCAATTCTTTGTTCATCGGGATATTACGTGCAGGACTCACGCTGGATGATGCGCGTTTCAATGCTGTGTGGTGAGGCAGTGAGGCATTAGATAACGAGTCGAGGACGCATTTCCTGCCGCATTCCTCGAAACATTTCGCTCGCTTTTGCCATAACTTATAGGAGCGCGCCATCAAGTTACAGGTTCAGCTACCTTTTGTGTGCGGCTAGGCCGTGAAGCAAGCTGATAGGCCAGTTTTGCTTCGTGTGGCGGCGCGTGTTTGTTCCCATTACCCTTCCCAGTCTTCAAAGGTATATCCGAATGTCAACTTTGAGTTTGACGGCCCAGGTTCAGCGCTTGCTCGGGGTAAAAATTTCTGACTCTCGGTTATGTTTTAGAGTTTTGAACCGTGTTCCGGACCGTGTCATTACCTCACAGTTCCTCCTGGAGGGAAGCCGTTATGTCTGCGACGCATACTTTCATTGATGATGTCTTCATCAGCTATCGCCAACTCGACAACGATCTGCGCGACGACGATGGAAAGGGCTGGATAGACAACTTCCACGAGCGGTTCGAAAGCGTTCTGGGTGAAGCGCTCGGGTATGCGCCTGAGATTTGGCGTGACACTAGACTGCAGGGCAACGCTTACTTTCCCGGCGAACTACTGGAACGTATCAAGAAAACGGCAGTCCTGGTATCCATTCTCTCGCCCGGCTACCTGCAGTCCGGCTGGTGCCTGGGTGAGTTGCGAGAGTTCTGTCAGGTCGCTGAGCAAACCGGCGGCTTGCTGGTAAACGGCAACATGCGCGTCTTCAAAATCGTCAAGACTCACGTCGACCTTGCGCTACACCCGCCCGAGTTTCAAAAGCAGCTTGGCTACGAGTTTTATGAAATGGACAAGCTGACGCAAAGGCCGGTTGCCTTTCGGCAGGACTTGGGAAGAAACCGCGACCAAAGATACTGGAGCAAGCTTGACGATCTCGCGTGGGATGTTAAGCAAGTTCTCTCGAAGATTAACCCGCGCACCAGAAATCCGCCCGTGGAACCAGTTTTCCCCCGCGAGCAAGGGACAATCTACCTGGCGCAAACAACCCGGGACCTGACCGACGAACGAGATCAAATAAAGCGCGAGCTGCAGAATCGCGGTTACGAAGTCCTTCCTGAAACTGAGCTTCCTTTCGTTTCGCCAAACTATGAAGAAGCAGTGCGTAAGTGTGTCGCCCGCGCAAAACTTTCTGTCCACCTCATCGGCGGAAGTTACGGCATCGTTCCTGAAGGAGCGAGCAACCGCTCGGTTGTGCTGCTGCAAAACGAAATCGCCGCGGAACGTAAACGCGATCAAGCATTCTCGAGATTGTTGTGGATGCCCGTGGGACTAACGCCGCAGGAGACCGCGCAGGCGCAGTTTATCGAACATCTGCGGACTGATGCCGCGACACAACAAGGTGCGGAACTGCTGCAGACGCCGCTGGAGGAACTCAAGAATGTCATCCAACTGCGTCTGACTAGCAATGGCAACAAAGGTAAAGAACCACCGTCTCCTGAGACCCCCGCCAAAATTTACCTGATTTTTGACAAGCGCGATCTTGAAGGAATTCTCCCCTTAAATGACTACCTCTCCGCGGATAAAAACTTTCAGGTCCTGCTGCCGCTCATTGATGACGAAGGCGTCGACGACTCACAGGCTTTCGAAATTCACAAAGACAATCTTGTCCAGTGTGACGCAGTTTTGATCTATTACGGAAACGCCAATCAAGTCTGGTTTGAGTACAAGCGACGCGACCTTAAGAAGATAGTGGGTCTTGATCGTACCAGTGTGCTGGCGGCGGAGGCCGTCTACGTGGCTTCTCCCAAGACCGCGCACAAGCAGTTATTTAATAGCCCCGACACGTTGGTAATCAAGAATTTTGAAGACTTCTCGCCGGCAGTCCTGGATTCGTTCGTAGCCCGGGTTCAAACCGCTGCGAAAGGAGTAGATGATGCAAGAAATTGATAAGGTCGCCAATCCTTTTCCCGGCCTGCGTCCATTTGAATCCACCGAGACGCACCTTTTCTTCGGGCGCGACGGCCAGAGCGAGGAATTACTCCGGCGACTGAAGCGAACACGTTTTCTCGCGGTCGTTGGCACTTCGGGCAGCGGCAAGTCTTCGCTGGTACGCGCCGGTTTGCTCCCGGCGTTGCAGGGCGGGTTAATGGCCAGCGCGGGTTCTGATTGGCGCATTGCCATTTTGCGTCCGGGCGGCGACCCGATCGGCAACCTCGCACGCGCTCTCTCGTCTCCGGCGGTACTCGGCTCGCACGCTGAGAAGGGAACCGACATGCAAGCTGTTCTCGCCGAGACAGCGCTCAGACGGAGTGGTCTGGGCCTGGTCGAACTGGTTAGTCGTGCACGCTCGAAAGTCGATGAGAATGGCAAGCAACTATTCCCCGGCTACGAAAACCTACTCGTGGTTGTGGATCAATTCGAGGAGTTGTTTCGTTTCAAGCAACTCATCGAAGAGGAGAACTCTAAAGAGGACGCAGCGGCTTTCGTGAAGCTTTTGCTCGAAGCGGTGGGCCAAAAGGCGGAGAAAATTTACGTTGTCCTGACAATGCGTTCCGACTTCCTCGGCGATTGCTCGCAGTTTTGGGAGTTGCCGGAAGCGATTAATAACGGCCAGTACTTGATACCGCGCATGACGCGTGACGAGCGACGCGAAGCTATCAGCGGCCCGGTCGCAGTCGGGGCAGGGACTATCAGTGAGCCACTGGTCAATCAACTGCTCAACGACGTTGGTGACAACCCCGATCAACTTCCGATTCTCCAGCACGCGCTGATGCGCACGTGGGACTACTGGCTTACCCACCGTCGTAATGGCAACCCGATCGACATTTCCGATTACCACGCCATAGGTGGCATGGCCGAGGCGCTTTCACTACACGCCGACGAAGCTTATGCAGAACTAAACGACGCTCAGAAACGGATCGCTGAGAAACTCTTCAAAGGACTAACCGAAAAAGGAACCGATAACCGCGAGATACGACGCCCGATGGAAGTCGGGGAGATTTGCGAGCTAACCGGCGCCGGCGAAGCGGCGGTGATCGCGGTAATTGAAGTTTTTCGGCGCGAGGGCCGATCGTTTCTAATGCCGCCGCCTACTGACGCGTTGACCGGTGAGCCAGTTCATTTAAATCGCGAGTCGCTAATCGATATCTCGCACGAGAGCCTCATACGAAATTGGGAACGTCTGAAGATCTGGGTTGACGAAGAGTCGCAGTCGGCGCGCATCTACAAACGATTGGCCCAAACCGCCATGCTACACCAGGCGGGCGAAGAAGCTTTACTAATCGATCCGGCGCTGCAGGGAGCACTCGACTGGCGCGAAAAGAATAAGCCGAATGCTGTTTGGGCGCGACGCTATCATCCCGACTTCGAGACGGCTATGACCTTCCTCGACGCGAGCGCCGCTGCCCGCGAGGCCGAGCTAAAGGAGCGCGAACGGCGCCGTAAAAGAGAGGCTAGTTACAAGCGCTCAAAGTGGGTGCTGGTTGTTCTGGGCCTCGCCTTTACGCTTTCACTGGGCGCTCTGACCTACGCAAACTCTAGATTGACTCGGGCTAAGGCGGCGTTGTCAGAAGCGAATAAGCGAAACCATGACGCCGAAGAGCTGCTGTCGCAAGTCAAAGCGAAAGCCGTCGCCGCTCAAGACAAGGCAGACGCGGCTGAGCAGGAATCGGTCACGGCTAAAGAAGAAACAGGCCGAGCTAAAGACGCGCAGCAGGCTGCTTTGAAAGAGAAGCACGAGGCAGAGCTGGCTAAAGCCCAAGCGGTGCAACAAAAGGATATAGCCACAAGAGCGAGGGCTGAAGCAATTGTTCAAAAGGATGCAGCGATTGCAGAGCGGAGACAAAGCCTTAATCTTCTCTACGCGTCAGACATCAACCTCGCGCAGCAGGCTTTTGAAACCGACTACGTCGAACGAGCGCGCGATCTGCTCGCCGAGCATAAGCCCGACGCGCAGAACGCTCCCGGCTTCGAGTGGCAATATCTCAATCGCCAGCTCCACCTTGAATTGGAGACGTCACTCAAAGCTCCTGCGTTAGGACCAACCACGATCATGACCTCTCCTGACGGCAGGACCATAGTCCTCGCCGCGGGCCGTACGGTCGAACTCCGAAATCTCGAGACGGACTCAGCGAGTTCCGCCATTATCGATATTCCTGACGATAAGTTTTCAATTGGCTCGGTGGCAATTTCGCGCGATGGCAAGCTGTTGGCCGTCGGCAATCGCCCAACAAAGGAAACTGAGGAGACGACGATCATCAACCTCTATGAAGTGCCGTCGGGAAAAGAGATTAACTCACTTAAGGGGAGTCAGGGTTCTGACTCTCCCACGTCCATCGGCTTTACAGCCGACGACAAGAAATTGGTTCTCGGGGGCAGTAATGGCCAGGTCCAACTATGGGATCGACGGTCTCAACAAAAGACTGATGTCATTAAGCTCGCAGGTCCTGTCACGGTTGCCATCTCGCCCCTCGGGCAGCAACTTGCCCTTAGTTCTGCAGATTCCGAGCACGTTGTATTGTGGGACCTCTCCACCAACAGCGAAGCCGGCAGGCTGCCACACGATACTGCCATCACCTCCCTTGCTTTCACTCCGGATGGCAAACGGCTCGTCAGCGGCGGTGATAAGACTACCGTCTGGGACTTGAAGACCTTGAAGCGAAGTTCCGACGTACCCTTCGGCAGCAGCAAGGTTCTTTCATTGGCGATCTCGCCCGACAGCCGAGTTGTTGCGATTGGTCGTGATGACGGCCAAATCAAATTCTGCGACGTTTCCTATCTTGGTATTGTCGGTTGCGAAACACTCAAGGGGCATCGTGAAGACGTTACCTCCCTGGCCTTTTCCGCAGACGGTAAGCTCCTCTTTAGTAGCGACGTGGCCAGCGACGGCCAATATGCCGCCACGATCAGATCCTGGGATTTCGCTCAGCTCAGGCGGGATCAAACCACGTTTCTGGTGGGACCGGGCGTTGCGTTTCAGCCACTCACCTACTCATCTGACTCAAAAACCCTGGCGTTCGTTGGGTACACCAATCGTGTCATGCGGCTGGACGCCGAGACGAATGCGGTGCGTAAAGATGCTGCTGCTTTTCCCACCATCAGCGGCACGATTGCTTTCTCACCGGTTGGCGATTTGGTGGCCAGGATCGATAGCGAAAAGGGTGTGGTTCTCTCGAGTCTCGAGACGGGGACTCAAATCGGTAAGCCTATGGAACACGGCGGGGAGAGCTTGATGGCCATGGCCTTCTCGCCCGATGGAAAACTGCTAACTACGGTAACCAAACCCGGAGCCGTGAGAGTGTGGGACACCGCTTCACAGGAGCTATTATCAAAACCACCGAACGAGACCAGGAACGAAGATGGACTTTCGTCAAAAACTGCCTTTTCACCCGACGGCAGATTACTCGTTCTTTTCAATGCGCCTATTTCTCGCCTGATAACGCCCAGGTCTGTCGCGGTCGAGTTTTGGACCAGAACTCAGGCATTACCATCGCGCCGTTTTGAGATTCCTGAGGCTGAGCAAGGCGGCGTTTTGTCAGCGGCTTTCTCACACGATGGCAAAGTACTTGCAATTGCCTACGACAATGGCAACGTTGTGCTACATGACACTGAAAATTTTGATGTGAGAGCCACTCTCAAAGCGGGTCTCATTTATGCGCTCGCCTTCTCGCCAGACGGCAGGACGCTCGCCACCGGCGGCGTCAAGGGGTCGCTGAAGCTTTGGGGCGTAGCTTCTCAAAGGGAATTACTCAACCTCACGGGACTCAGTTCAAAAATAGTATCGATTACTTTTTCTCCGGACGGAAAAAAGCTTGCTGCCGCTGGCGGTAGATCAATGAAGATATGGCGAGCGTCAAGAGACGAAAGTAGCTCCGTTGAGCCGCAGCCCACCGGAAGGGCGAGCTTATTCCCCGCACCCGCGCATCGACTGCCGGCGGCTCTTGCGTCCTTGTTGTTCCCCGGGCACCTTGCCAATCGAACAAATGTTTTGTGTTGGATCAATGAAACATGCGGGTACGTGGAGACGTGGTAGTGTCTCAGTTTGAAATTACGCCGAAGGCGTTGGCTAATTTCAGCCGCAGGAAATTACGCCGAAGGCGTTGGCTAATTTCAGCCGCAGGAAATTACGCCGAAGGCGTTGGCTAATTTCAGCCGCAGGAAATTACGCCGAAGGCGTTCGCTAATTTCAGCCCAAGGTTGGAGCGTAGCGACAACCTTGGGTATGAAATTCAAATGTACGCTAAACCCTGTAAGGGTTCGGCAGTTGGCGAACCCTTACAGGGTTTCAATTTGCCATGCGGTTACAACCCCCGGGGTTCTCGCCACGGCTCGAACCCCGGGCTAAAATTAGCGAACGCCTTCGGCGTGATTCAAACTGAGGCACTACTGAAGATGTACCAGACGTGAAATTCCGGGGCTACTATGTTATTGTTGCCGGGTTATGAAAACACTGCAAGGAGAAACTAATTGGCAGCAGAAGATTTAATCCCCGCTCAAGGCACCATCATCGACAAGCAGCCCAACGCCTTCTTCAAAGTCCAACTCGACAACAGTGACCACGTAGTTTTAGCCGCTATCTCCGGCAAGATGCGGAAGAACCGTATCCGGATTCTGGTGGGCGATCGCGTGAGTGTTGAGATGTCGCCTTACGACTTGTCGCGCGGACGAATTACTTACCGGTACAAGTAGACCACAAGAAGCACAAAGCTTACTTGAACTCGAACGACTTGAGATAACTAACGAACGAGTCGTTCCATTGCGTCACCGTCTTTTCCGGCCCGACAAGCTTCACGAAATACGATCCATTCGGTGTCTCAATCACCGCCGCACGCAAACGGTAATCGGCTTTGTTATGAAACGTGCCGCTTCCGGGTGCAGTCTCGGCGACGTACGTCCCCGACACATCGACAGTCGTCACCTTTAATCCATTCGCCACGAGTTGCTCGTCCTTCGCACCCTTGGCAGCGCTGCCGTTCGCCTGCTTCATCTGGCTGATCCACCGATCGATGTTTGCCGTAGTCGAACCGCCTTGTCCCGGTCCGAAGTAATAAAGGACGAGGGACGCATCTTCCGTATCGCCCGGTGCCTTCGGCAGCCTGTACTGGGCCACACGCATGTTGGAGGTTCGCTCCTCTTCGACCCAGCCCGCCGGAACTCGAAACTTCAGCTCACTTTTTTGCGCGGCGGCAATGTCGTAAAGAGTCACAACACATGCGAGCGCCACAAGAATGATTAAGGTAGGTTTTCGCATACCGCTCATTTAAGCGCTGAAACGGCCCAATTGCAAAGGATTGCCGTGACGGTGCCGATAGCGCCGTGGTAGTATGCCTTTATCATGCGCGCCGACGTCGTTCTCATACGGCTTATTTTTACGGCAATTCTGGTAACAGCGGGTTATAAACTTTCCCCGCTAAAAGACCGTCCGTGGACTTCTGCTGCCCTCGGTGGGCTAATTGCTATCTGTATTATAGTTTTCGAACTGCGAATCCGTCGGGCCACTCTCAAAACCCTCATCGGCGCTGCGGCGGGATCGATACTCGGAATCATCGGAGCCTACTTGATCGGCTCACTGATTAGTCACCAACACGCCACCGCCTTGGAAGAGCCTGTAAAGACTTTTCTGACACTCGCACTCACGTTCTTCATGGCGTATGTCGGGCTGATGGTCGGCGCTGCGAAAGGTGACTATCTCGATCTCTCGGCGCTGGGCGGAATTTTCAGTGACAAAGTCGCGCGACGCGACTTAAAGATTCTTGACACGTCAGTGATCATCGACGGGCGTATCGCTGATGTCGCTGAGACAGGATTTCTAACCGGCTCGTTAATCATTCCGCAGTTCATCCTGCGCGAGTTGCAACAGGTGGCTGACTCACCTGACTCGTCCAAGCGCCAGCGCGGTCGTCGCGGCTTGGACATGCTCAATCGTCTTCAGAACAACAGCTCACTCGACATTCAAATCGTCGAGACTGACTTTCCCTCCGTGCGTGAGGTGGACCTGAAGCTGATTGAGCTCGGCAAGCAGCTCGACGCGGTGATCGTTACAAATGATTTCAATCTGAATAAAGTGTCCCAGTTGCGTGGAGTCAGCGTACTCAATATTAACGAGCTAGCAAATGCGCTCAAGCCAGTCGTGCTCCCAGGCGAGGCGATGCGGGTTTTCATCCTGAAGGAAGGTAAGGAATACAATCAGGGCGTGGCCTATCTCGACGATGGCACGATGGTGGTGGTTGATAATGCACGCCGTTTGATCGGCAAGAACGCCGACATCGCAGTAACGAGTGTGTTGCAAACAACTGCCGGCAAGATGATCTTCGGCCGTCTCTGGGAAGAAGCGGAAAACGGCGGACACAGCGATATTCATCGCACGAATGGCGCTTCGCGGCGCCAGGTACGCGACTCGCGCAATGCTCCGGCGCCGGTGCGCATTTCGGAGAGCGAGCCGATCACGGAGAGCTAACTCCGCCAGCACGCGTCACGAATTCCTAACTCTCTTCATGAACATCGCGATTATTGCCGCCGCCGGCGCCGGCACCCGGATGGCGAGCGATCGGCCCAAGCAGTTTCTGCTTCTGGCAGGAACGCCGGTGATCATTCACACGCTCAAAGTGTTTGAGCAGTGTGAAAGTATTAACGAGATTGTCGTGGTCCTGCCCGCAGCCGAATCTGCGGGCTTCCTTTCACTGGCGGGGAAGTACGGATTGCGGAAGGTCGCGCGGGTTGTTCCGGGTGGCGTGACGCGAGCTGATTCGGTGAAGCGCGGGTTGCTGGCGATCCGTGCGGCGACTGCCGAAATCGTTGCGGTGCATGATGGTGTGCGGCCGTTTGTGACGGTTGAAGAGATTGATTCGGTGGTTAGCGCGGCGCAGACTGATGGCGCTGCGATCCTCGTAGCGCCGGTTACTGATACGATCAAGCAGGTTACCGATCAGCGCGCTGTGCAGACTTTGGATCGTGGTGGGTTACGACGTGCTTTGACGCCGCAGTGTTTTCGTTATGACGTGCTGCGGCGAGCGTATGAAACCGCGGATGTTACGGATCCTTCGGTGACGGATGAGAGCGTGTTGGTTGAGAAGCTTGGCATCCCGGTGAGCATTGTTGAAGGAAGTCCGCGGAATATTAAAGTAACTACCGCCGAGGATCTCTTGATTGCTCATGCGATCTTGAAAAGTAATTGAGCGCCTCCTTGGAGTGCGGCGGCCTGGCGCCGCTTTGGCCTTGATCGCGCATCATCGATACCAAAGCGCGCCAGGGCGCCGCACTCCAAGGAGGCGCCCGGGGATAACTGACGAATGA
>Ga0081539_10003142_pt1 | contig 21017 bp, 20 predicted proteins | sample TabmetS4T2R2_FD_71023 | JGI IMG/M metagenome (GOLD analysis project Ga0081539, IMG submission 71023) | Tabebuia heterophylla rhizosphere microbial communities from the University of Puerto Rico - S4T2R2 | ecosystem: Host-associated > Plants > Roots > Rhizosphere ...
TCGGGGGCGGGTGGCTCGACGTCGACCGGCTCGTGCGGGAATGCCGCCGGCGCCCAGTCGACGTCGGCATCGGGCTGGCCGTCGCGCCGCGGCTCGACGCCGGGGGCGACGGCGCGGCGCTCGCTCTCGACGGTCTCGGCCCACTCGACGGCCGGCTCCGCGTCGGGCGCCGCGGGCTCGCCTTCGCTGATGGGCTCGGAGCGCTCGACCACGGGCTGGCTCGCCGGCTCGCGGGCGCGCAGCGCCTCGGCGGCGGCGTCCAGGTCGGCGACGAGCTGCGTCGTCTCGGGCGCCGGCTCGCGCGTGGCGGCGGCCTCGGCTTGCTCGCGCGCCAGCCGCTCGAGCTCCTCGCGGCCGCTCTGGGCCCGCCGCTCGAGCTCGGCGCGCAGATCCGGGATCGTCGCCGCCTCGGCCCGCGCGGCTTCGAGGTCGGCGCGCGCAGCTTCGAGCTCGGAACGTAGATCCGGGATCGTCGCCGCCTCGGCCCGCGCGGCCTGGAGGTCGGCGCGCGCGGCCTCGAGCTCGGCGCGGAGGTCCGGGACCGTGGCGGCCTCGGCCCGCGCGGCTTCGAGCTCGGCGCGCAGGTCCGGGACCGTGGCGGCCTCGGCGCGCGCGGCTTCGAGCTCGGCGCGCAGGTCCGGGACCGTGGCGGCCTCGGCGCGCGCGGCCTCGAGCTCGGCGCGGAGGTCGTCGCTGCCGGCGAGCTCGCGGCGCAGGTCGGCGCGGAGGGCGCGCTCGCGGTCGAGCTCGTCCTCGAGCGTCGTGCGGGCGACGGTCTCGACCTGGAGGCGGGCCTCGAAGCCGCGGGCCTGCTCGAGCGCGCCCCGCGTCTCGCGCAGCTCGGCCTCCAGCTCCTCGCGCCGGCGGTCCCAGGCGGCCCGCGCGTCGGCGAAGCGCGTGTCGATCTCCGACAGCGACTGACGGGCAGCCACGGCGGCGTCCTTGGCCTCGTCGAGCGCGGCCCGCAGCGAAGGCGCCGTCGTGGCGCGCTCGGCCTCGAGCACGGCCAGCCGCACAGCGTCGCCCGCCCGCGCGACCTCGTGGGTGCGCATGCGCAGCTGCCACTCGCGCGAGCGCGAACGCAGCTCCGCGGCTGACGCCAGGGCCGCCGACAGGGCACCGCGCCGCTCGTCGGCCTCGGCCTCCCGGGCCGCCAGGGCGTCGCGCTCGGCCGTGGCCTCCTCGAGCCGCCGCTCGAGCTCGGCCGACCGCAGCTCGAGCACCTCGACGGCCTTCAGCGCCTCGGCCGCGACCCGCGCCTGCTCGCGCTCGGCCGCCTCGGCGCGCCGCGCCCGGCGCTCGGCCAGCACGGCGCGGTCGATGACCTCGCCGCCGGTGTCCTCGCGCGACGGCGCCGCGGCGGGACCCGCGACCGGCGGCGGCTCGATGCCCCGCGCCAGCGAGGGGAGGCCGGACCGCGTGCCGCCGCCCCACTCCAGCCACATCGCCTCCGGCTCGGAGGCGACGACGGAGGCCGGCACCAGGTACGTCCCGCGCCACGAGGCGGGATCGCGGGAGAAGCGGGCGTCGGGCAGCGAGTCGAACCGGTGCTCGACCGCGGCCGTCCGCAGCGCCAGCGTCGGCAGCTCCGCCTGGCGCGCCGCGTCGTCGACCCAGCGGCCTCGCACGCGCACGAGCCCGCTCTCCGCCCCCGACGGGAGCCACTCGACCGTCTCGACCGCCAGGCCGGGCAGCGTTGGGATGGCTGAGGACTCGGCCACGCGCGCCCAATCCTCCCAGACCGGGCGGCGGCCGTGCATCAGACGTATCCGGTCAGTCCGAGCTGTTGTGGCGCACCACGAGCAGCGCGACGCCGCCCGCGGCCGCGAGCGCGGCGCCCGCCAGCAGCGGCTTCGGCACGTATGTCCGCCCGTACTTGCGGCGGAGGAAGAACTTGGCGCCGTTCCAGACGGCCATTCCGAGGAGCCGATAGAACATGTCCGGAGTTCTACCCGTTCCGCAATCTGTGAGCCATGCGGGACTGGAGCGACCACAGCTCGATGAACCCGGGCGACGCCGACTGGGAGAACAGCCCGCCCGACTCGGCGAACGTGGCGAGCTGGGCGTCGTAGACGGCGTTCGGCGACTCGCGGGTCACGACCCGCACCGAGCCCTTGAAGAGCTTGAGCCCGATCGACCCGGTCACGCGCTCGTTGACGTGGCGCACGTACGCCTCGATGTCGGTCCGCAGCGGCTCCCACCACAGGCCCGCGTAGACCAGGTACGCCCACTTCTGGTCGAGCCCGGGCTTGAACTGGTTCTGGTGGATCGTCCCGCACAGGCGCTCGAGCTCGCGGTGGGCGGTGAGCAGGATCGCCGCGGCCGGGACCTCGTAGATGTCGCGCACCTTCAGTCCGACGATCCGGTCCTCGATGTGGTCGACGATCCCCACCCCGTGCCGCATGCCCAGCTCCGCCGCGGCCTCCAGCAGCGCCACGAGCTCCATCCGCTCGCCGTTGAGCGCGACCGGCACGCCCGCCTCGAACGTCACGGTCACGACCTCGGCCTCGTCCGGGGCGACCTCCGGCCGCGTCACGAGCTGGAAGACGTCGTCGTCGGGCGCGTGCGTGAGGTCCTCGATCCACTTGCCCTCGGAGGAGCGGCCCCAGAGGTTGTCGTCGATCGAGTACGGCGCGGTCTCGGTGCCGCCCTTGACCGGGATCCCGTGCTTGCGCGCGTAGGCGATCTCCTCGTCGCGGCCCATCCGCCACGACCGGACCGGGGCGATGACCTTCAGCTCGGGCGCGAGCGTCGCCACGGTGCCCTCGATGCGCACCTGGTCGTTGCCCTTGCCGGTGCAGCCGTGCGCGATCGTGTCGCAGCCGCTCCTGCGCGCGTACTCGACGGCGAGCTTGGCGATCAGCGGCCGCCCGAGCGCGGTGAACAGCGGGTAGCCGTCGCCGTAGTCGGCGTTCGCCTGGATCGCGGGGAGCACGTACTCGCGCGCGAACTCCTCGCGCGCGTCGACGACGTGGCAGTCGAGCGCGCCGAGCTGGAGCGCCTTGCCGCGGACGACGTCGTAGTCCTCCCCCGGCTGCCCGAGGTTGACGGTCAGCGCGACCACCTCGGCCTCGTACTCGTCCTGGATCCACTTGAGCATCACGCTCGTGTCGAGGCCGCCCGAGTACAGCAGCAGCACGCGCCCGACCTCGCCGGGCTGGGCCAGGTAGGACGCCACGCGCGTCGCCCCGGGATCGGCGACGCGGTGGACCTCGGTATGTGTCGTGGGATCGCGCGGCTCGGTCATCGCCGAGCAGCTTATGAACTAGCGACCGCGACGCGTGAGGCCGGCGGCGCGCAGGTAGCGAAAGCCTTCGTCGTCGCTGTGCTCGACGTAGCCGGCGTCCTCGACCTGGTCGTCGGAGTCGCGCGCGTCCCGCAGCCAGCGGGCGCCGAGCAGGTCGGTCTCGCCGGCGGCCTCGTCGAAGAGGCGGGCGGCGTCGGCGCCGAGCTTCTCCGCGCTGCGCCGGTGCAGCGGGGCGACGAGCAGCGCCTCGCCCTCCCCCGCCTCGTCCGCGACGCTGAGCGCGACGAGGCCGAGCACGAGCGGGCGCGCGCTGTCGAGCCGCACCGCCAGAGCGGCGACGCGCTCACTCCAGACGCACAGCAGGTCGGCCCGGTCGGCGTCGATCGCGTCGCGGAACGCCGCCTGCCACGCCGGCTCGGCCTCGGTGAAGGCCTTCACGGCGCGGGCGATGCGCGAGTCCTCCGCCCCGGGGATCGGGCTGTCGTAATAGCCCTCGCCGCGCGGGAGGTCGAGGACCGTCAGGGCGTCGTGAACGTCCATCGCCTGCCAGTCAAGCAGGTCTGCCGGACCGGAGGCGCGCCCGCAGATGCGGCGTCGCGTAGCCGGCCAGCAGCGCGAGGAGGATCAACCCGATCCCGATGCCCAGAGACAGGCCGCCCGGCTCGACACGGCGGCCGGGCCCGGCGTCGATCGGCGGCGGGAGCTGCGACTGGGTCTCGCCGCGCACGTCGCCGATGGGCGACTCGCCGCCGTCGCCGTCCGGGGATCCGCCGCCGACGCCGCCGCCGACGTCGCTCGACGACCCGCCGCCGCCGCTGACGCGCTCCGGGGCGGGAGGCGGCGGGATCAGGGCGCCGCCACCGCCACCGCCGCCGCCCGACGCGACGGCCGCGCCGCCGCTCGGACCGCCCCCGGCGGGGACGCCGCTGCACGCGCCGAGACGCTCCAGTACGCGGGCCGTGTGCAGGCCGCGCCGCTCGAGCCTGCGGACACGTCTCACCCTCATGTCGAGCCTACGGGCCACGGCGCGCCGCGAGTGTGGCCGGGCGCGCCCGATGCCGGCCCGCAGCACGAGCACGCGCTCCTGCACCTCCGGGAGACCGCCGAGGCAGCCGGACAGCCGCGCGACCGCGCGCCGCAGCCGGCGCTCCAAGCGCTGGTGGCGCACCGTCCGCCGGCGCCGATCGGCCCGAGCCCGCGGGCCGCCGGACGACCGCGAGGACCCGGCCGAGGCCGAGCGCGCGCCCCGCGACGACGAGGACGAGGACCCCCGCGACGACGACGAAGAGGACGACGAGCCCGACGACGAGGACGACGAGCCCGACGACGACGAGCCGCCGCCGCCACCACCGCCGCTTCCGCCGCCGCCGGTCACGCCCGGCACCTTCGGCACGCTCGGGACCGGCGCCGGCGCGGGCGCCGGCTTCGGCGCGGGCAGGGGCGGCGGCTTCGGCACGGGCGGCGGCTTCGGGAGCGCCGGAACGGTCGGGACGGCCGGCACGGTCGGGACCGGCACGGGCACGGACGGCACGGTAGGCACCGGCGGTAGCTGGCCGGACGCAGCCGCAGGGACCGCAAAAGCGACCACGCCCGCCACGAGCACAATCACCCGCGTCCTCATCTCCACAGCACCAGATACCGGGGAAACGGCGGTTTCAAACCGCCGGGATCCGCTATCCGACCAACAGTCGCTCGAGGCGCCCGAGGGCGTCGTCGATCTGCGACTCGCTGACGACCAGCGGCGGCAGGAACCGGAGCGTGTTCGGGCCGGTGGCGTTGATCACCAGCCGCTCCTCGGTGAGGGCGCGCCGGGCCAGCGCGGGCGCGTCGCCGTCGACGTCCGCGGCCACCATCAGGCCGAGCCCGCGGACCTCGCCGACGCCCGGCAGCGTGCGCAGGCCGGCCATCAGCCGCGCCCCGAGCGCGCCCACCCGCGCGAGCAGCGCCGGGTCGTCGAGCACGTCGAACGCCGCGTTGGCGGCCGCGCACGCCAGCGGCCCGCCGGCGAACGTCGACCCGTGGTCGCCCGGCTCGAACACGTCGGCCAGCGCCGGCCCGATCACCAGCGCGCCGATCGGCACGCCGCCGCCGAGCGACTTCGCGACGGTCATCGCGTCGGGCACCACGCCGGCCTGCTCGTGCGCCCACAGCGTCCCCGTCCGCCCCATGCCGGTCTGGACCTCGTCGAACACGAGCGCCGCGTCGACGGCGTCGCAGGCCTCCCGCGCCGCCCGCAGCAGCTCGACCGGCATCGGATGCACGCCGGACTCGCCGAGCACGGGCTCCATGAGCACCGCGGCCGTCCGGTCGTCGACCGCCGACCGCACCGCCTCCACCGTCGGCGGCACCGGCCGGAAGCCGGGCACGAGCGGCGCGAACGGGGCCTGCTTGGACTCCTGCGGCGTCGCCGACAACGCACCGTACGTGCGCCCGTGGAACGCCCCGTGGAACACCACGACGTCGCCGCGCGGGTGCGCCTTGCGCACGAGCTTGATCGCCGCCTCGTTGGCCTCCGCGCCGGAGTTCGTGAAGAACACGACGCCGCCCAGCGACCGCGCGGTCAGCCGCTTCGCGAGCCGCACCATCGGCGCGTTCCAGTACAGGTTGCTCACGTGCATGAGCCGCGCCGCCTGCTCGCGCACCGCCTCCACCACGTGCGGGTGGCAGTGGCCGGTGTTGCAGACCGAGATGCCGGCGAGGAAGTCGAGGTACTCGACGCCGTCGGCGTCGACCAGCACGCAGCCCGAGCCGGACGCGAACTCGACGTCGAAGCGGGCGTAGGTCGGGGCGAGCGCGCTCACGTGGCGGGCCGGATCTTGGTTCCCTGGCCGGCGTCGGTGAACAGCTCGAGCAGCACGGAGTGCGGCACGCGGCCGTCGACGATGTGGGCGAAGCTCACGCCGCCGTGGATCGCGTCCAGGCACGCCTGGAGCTTCGGGCGCATGCCGCCCGCGGTCCCGTCCAGCGCCGCCTCGACCTCGTCCGCCCCGCACTCGGAGATCACCGACTCCGGGTCGGACGGGTCGCGCAGCCAGCCCGGGACGTCGGTGAGGAACATCAGCTTGTAGGCGCCGACGGCGCGCGCCACCGCGGCGGCCGCCTCGTCGGCGTTGACGTTGTGCGAGCGCCCGTCGCGGTCGGCGCCGACCGACGCGATGACCGGGATGTAGTCCTCGGCGATGTGCTCGATGACCCCGGCGTTGACGCGCTCGATCCGGCCCACGAAGCCGATGTCCTCGCCGCCGGGCCCCTCCATCGTGGAGACGCGGAAGAGCTGCCCGTCGTCGCCGGACAGCCCGACGCCCGGCTGGCCGTGGCGGTTGATCCGCTGCACGATGTCCTTGTTGACCTTGCCGACGAGCACCATCTTCGCGATCTCGACGGTCGCCTCGTCGCTCACGCGCAGGCCGCCGACGAACTCCACCGGCAGGTCGAGCCGCTCCATGTAGCGGGTGATCTCCGGCCCGCCGCCGTGGACGACGATCGGGTTCATCCCGACGTACTTCAGGAGCACGACGTCGCGAGCGAAGTCCTCGCGGAGCGCCGCGTCGCTCATCGCCGCGCCGCCGTACTTGATCACCACGGTGCGCCCGTGGAACTCGCGGATGTACGGGAGCGCCTCCAGGAGCGTGCCGACGTCGCGCATCACGTCGTGTACTCCGCGTTGATGCTCACGTAGTCGTGCGAGAGGTCGGAGAAGAACACCTCGGTCTCGGCGCCCTCGCCCGGCAGGCCGACGACGTACTCGACCTCCTGGCCCGCCACCGCCTGCGCGAGCGCGCCCGCGTCGTACGGCACGGCGGCGCCCGCCCGGCACACCTGCTCGCCCTCGATCCAGATGTCCAGCGGCAGCGGTGCGCTGTCGTGCACGGCGGCTCCGACGGCCTGCGCGATCCGGCCCCAGTTGGGGTCGCCGCCGTGCAGCGCGGCCTTGACGAGCGGCGAGTCGGCGACGGCCCGGGCGGCGCGCACGACGGTCTCCTCGTGCCCGCCGTGGACGACGACGCGGCCGACCCGCGCGGCCCCCTCGCCGTCGCGCACCATCAGCAGCGCGAGCCGGCGCAGCAGCATGTCGAGCGCCTCGCCGAAGCGCAGCTCGTCCTCGGACTCGGGCGCGATCCGCACGCCGCTCGCGCCCGACGCCATGAGGATCGCGGTGTCGTTGGTGGAGAGCTGCCCGTCGACCGAGATGCGGTCGAACGAGCGCTTGACGCAGACGCCGAGCAGGAGGTCGGCGGTCTCGGGCTCCAGCGCGGCGTCGGTCTCGACGAAGCAGAGCATCGTGGCGAAGGCCGGCGAGATCATGCCGGCGCCCTTGGCCTGGGCGCACAGCCGCACAGTCCCGGCCGGCAGGCGGACCTCCAGAGAAGCGCTCTTGGCGAAGCGGTCGGTCGTGCGGATCGCGTCGCCGAACGCGGCGTCGCCGTCCGGACCGAGCTCGCGGCGCGCGTCGGAGATCCCGCGGATGACCCTGTCGGTGTCCAGGTGCACGCCGATGACGCCGGTCGACGCGACCGCGACCTGGTCCTCGCGCACGCCCGCGACCATCGCCCCGGCGCCCTGCATGCGCGCGGCGTCCTCGAGCCCGCGGCGCCCGGTGGCGGCGTTCGCGTTCCCCGCGTTCGCCACGACGGCCCGGATGGCGCCCAGACGGCAGCGCTCCATCGTGAGCAGCACCGGCGCGGCGAGCACGCCCGAGCGCGTGAAGCGCGCGGCGCTGACCGTGTCGGGCGCGTCGGAGACGAGCAGGCCGAGGTCGCGCGCGCCCGAGGGCTTGAGCCCGCAGGCGACGCCGGCGGCGCGGAAGCCGGCCGGCAGCCCGCCGTCGAGCTCGGTCACGTGGTCCGGGACCTCGATCCAGCGCGACCTCACAGCCCCTCCCCCTCGTCGCGCCCGAACATCAGGTTGAGGTTCTGGACGGCCTGCGACGACGTCCCCTTCCAGAGGTTGTCGATCGTGGCGAAGACGATCAGGCGGCCGGTGCGCTCGTCGCCGTGCACCGAGATGCGGCAGAAGTTCGTCTCGCGCACCTCCTGCATGCCGGGCGGGCCGTCGACGACCTCGACCCAGGTCTCGCGCGCGTAGGCCTCGTCATACAGCGCGCGTACGTCCTGAACTCGGGTTTCGCCTGCCAGGCGAGAAGCGACTTCGTCGCGCTCGCCTTCGGCGACGTTACGTGGCATGACATAGCACGAGACCAGCTCCCCGTAGGCGAGCGGGACGACGTGCGGCGTGAACGTCACGCGCACGCCGCCGCCCAGCTCCTGCTCGATCTCGGGCGTGTGACGGTGGCGGCCGACCTTGTACGGCGTCACAGTCTCGTCGACGGCCACGAAGTGCTTGCCCGGGGTCGGCTCTCGGCCCGCGCCGCTCACGCCCGACTTGGCGTCGATCACCACGTCGCCGAGCAGACCCGCGCGGGCCAGCGGCGCGAGCGCGAGGATCGCCGCCGTCGGGTAGCAGCCCGGGTTGGCCACGAGGTCCGCGCCCGCGATCTCGGCGCGGTGCAGCTCGGGCAGCCCGTACACGGCCTCGCCGAGCAGCGCCGGCGCGCCGTGCTCGCCGTACCACTCCTCGTAGACGTCGCGCGCGTGCAGCCGGAAGTCCGCGCTCAGGTCGACCACGCGCACGCCCCGCGAGCGCAGCTCGGCGACGACCGGGGCGGCGGCGCCGTGCGGGTACGCGACCACCGCGGCGTCGACGTCGGCGTGCCGGTCCGGGTCGTACTCCTCCAGCACGAGCGGCACGCGCGTGCGCGGGTGCACCTCGTCCAGGCGCGCGCCCGCGTCGGAGCGCGCGGTCACGTGCGCGAGCTCGAAGTGCGGGTGCCGGTGCAGCAGCGCGCTCGCCACCGCGCCCGCGTAGCCCGCCGCGCCCAGCACCGCGACCCGTTCAGCCACGCGGCTCGCCCCCGAGGCGCTCGGCCACGGCGGCGTCGATCTTCGCGCGCCGCTGCGCGACCTCCTCGTCGGTGAGCGTCCGGTCGTCGGCGCGGAACTCGAGCCGCAGCGCGAGCGAGACGCGGCCCTGCGCCGGGTAGACGTCGAAGATCTCGGCGCGGCGCAGCAGGGGGCCGCCCGCCTCCCGCACCGTGGCCACCACATCGGCGGCCGGCACGTCGGGCGCGAACCACCACGCTCGGTCCTGGAGGACGGCGGGATAGGAGACGACGTCGTGGTAGCGGGGCACGTACGTCGCGGCGCGCTCGAGCGCCCCGAGGTCGACCTCGAACGCGGTGGCGCCCGCGTCGATGTCCCACGCGCGTGCGACGGTCGGGTGCACCTCGCCGATCCAGCCTGCCGGCTCGCCCGCGACCAGCACGCGTGCCGAGCGGCCGGGATGCAGGAACGGCTCGGTCGCGGCCTCGACGCTCCACGGCACGCGCGCCGCGTCGAGCAGCGCGGCGAGGATCGCCTTGACGCTGAAGAAGTCGGCCCGCGGCGGCTCGGCCTCGCGCCAGGACGCGGGCCGCAGGGCGCCGGTGAGCAGAGCGGCCACGTGCTGGCGCTCCTCGGGCAGCGGCTCCGAGCGCGCCTCGGCCGCGGTCGGCTCGCCCGAGCGCGGCTGGTCGAGGAACACCGCCCCGATCTCGAACAGCCGCACGTCCGGCATGCCGCGCGCGAGGTTGCGCCGGGCGACGTCGAGCAGCGAGCCGAGTACGGTCGTGCGCAGCCGCGACTGGTCCTCGGACATGGGATTGCGCAGCACGACGGCCGCGTGCCGCGGGTCGTCGGCCGGGATCCGCAAGCGATCGGCGAGGTCGGGCGAGGCGAAGACCCAGCCGAGCGCCTCGTGGAGCCCGGCGCCCGCCAGCGCGTCCTCGATGCGGCGGCGCAGCCGCTGCTCGGGCGTGAGCACGCCGGTGGCGCCGCGGCGCGAAGGCAGCGTCGCCGGGAGCTTCTCGAGCCCCCACAGGCGCGCGACCTCCTCGACGAGGTCGACCTCGCGCGTCACGTCGCCGCGCCGGAAGTACGGCACCGTGACGTCGACGCCGTCGTCCGCCTCGGCGACGCCGAACTCGAGCGCCCGCAGGATGTCGGCCGCCTCGTCGCGCGGGATCGCCGTGCCGAGCAGCCGCTCGGTGCGCGCGTCGCGCAGGCGCAGCGTCGCGGGCTCCGGACCGGCCCCGCCCACGTCCACGGTGCCGCCCGCGAGCCGCGCGCCGGCCAGCGCCGTCATGAGGATCGCGGCCAGCGCCTGGCCGTCCATCGCCTGCTCGGGCTGGAGCTGCTTCTCGAACCGGTTCGACGCCTCCGAGCGCAGCGCGAGCCGCGTCGACGTGCGCTGGATGTTCGGCCCGTTCCAGGTCGCCGCCTCCATCAGCACGCGCGTCGTGCCCGGGCGCACCTCGGAGCGCTCACCGCCCATGATCCCGGCGATCGACGTCGGGCCGTCGTCGTCGCAGATGATCACCATGTCCGCGTCCAGCCGCCGCTCGACGTCGTCGAGCGTGACCATCGTCTCGCCGTCGAGCGCGCGCCGCACGACGAGCCGGCCGCCGCTCACGAGGTCGAAGTCGAACGCGTGCATCGGCTGCCCGGTGGCCAGCATCACGAAGTTCGTGATGTCGACGACGTTGTTGATCGGCCGCATGCCGGCGGCGGTCAGCCGCGCCTTCAGCCACTCCGGCGACGGCCCGATCCGCACGTCCTCGTACAGCCGCGCCGTGAAGCGCGGGCACAGGTCCGGGTCGTGCACCTCGACGCCCACGCCCGGCACGTCGCCGTTGCTGCCCGGATCGTCGGTCCACGGCGGCGGCGTCAGCGGCGCGCCGGTGGCGGCGTGGACCTCGCGCGCGACGCCGTACACGGACAGGCAGTCGGGCCGGTTGGGCGTGACCTCGAGCTCGAGCACGTCGGTCGCGATCGGGAGCACGTCGCCGAGCGGCGTGCCGGGCCGCAGCTCGGCGTCGAGCACCATGATCCCGTCGTGGTCGGGGCCGATGGCGACCTCGTCCTCGGCGAGGATCATCCCGTTGGACTCGACCCCGCGGAGCTTCGCCCGCTTGAGCCGCGTGCCGTCGGGCATCACCGCGCCGGGCTCGGCGACCGCGACGATCTGGCCGGCGGCCACGTTCGGCGCGCCGCACACGATCGTCCGCGCGTCGCCGTCGCCGACGTCGACGGTGCAGACCGTGAGGCGGTCCGCGTCGGGATGGCGGTCGGCGGACAGGACGCGGCCGACCATGAAGTGCTCGAGGCCGTTGACGCCGTGGGCGTGCACGGCCTCGACCTTCGTGCCGGTCATCGTCAGCCGGTGCTCGAGCTCGGTCACCGACATCTCGGGCTTGCAGTACTCGTAGAGCCAGAAGAGCGGGACCCTCATCCGAACTGCTCCAGGAACCGCAGGTCGTTGTCATAGAGCAGGCGCAGGTCGGGCACGGCGTGCTTGAGCATCGCGATCCGCTCGATGCCCATGCCGAATGCGAACCCCTGGTGGCGCTCGGGGTCGTAGCCGTACTCGCGCACGTACTCGAACACGTTCGGGTCGACCTCGCCGGCGCCGAGGATCTCGATCCAGCCCTCGCCCTTGCACAGCGGGCAGCGCGACCCGTCGCGCAGGAAGCCGTCGTTGCAGTTGAAGCACGACACGTCGCACTCGACGCTCGGCTCGGTGAACGGGAAGAAGTGCGGGCGCAGGCGGACGCGGCGCTCCTCACCGAAGATCGCGCGCGCGAACGCGAGCAGCGTGCCCTGGAGGTCGCCGAGCGTGACGTCCTCGTCGACGGCGAGGCCCTCGACCTGCTGGAACTGCGGCGAGTGCGTGGCGTCGTTGTCGCGCCGGTAGGTGCGGCCGGGGATCACGACGTACAGCGGCGGCGGGTAGAGCTCCATCGCGCGCGTCTGCATCGGCGACGTGTGCACGCGCAGGAGCACCTCGTCGGAGATGTAAAACGTGTCGGTCTCCTGCCGCGACGGGTGCGTCTCGTCGAAGTTGAGCGCGTCGAAGTTGTAGTAGGCGAGCTCGGTCTCCGGGCCCTCCACGACGCGGAAGCCGAGGCCGAGGAAGACGTCCTCGATCTCGCGGCGCGTGGCGGTGACGAGGTGGATCCGGCCGGGGGCGACGGAGGGCGAGCCGGGGAGCGTGACATCGGCCACGTCGGCGGCGAGCCGGGCGTCGAGCTCCGCGGCCTCGAGCTCTGCGGCGCGGGACGCGATCGCGGACTCCAGGGCGGCGCGCGCCTCGTTGGCGGCCCGGCCGACGACCCCGCGCTCGGAGGCCGGGAGCTGGGCGACGCCGCGCAGCAGGTTCGGCAGCTCCGCCTTGCGCCCGAGGTACTGGACGCGCACCTCCTCGAGCTCCGCGGTGCCGTGCGCCTGGGCGATCGCCGCCTCCCCGGCGGCGCGCAGCTCGCTGATCCTCTCGTTCATGGGGCGGCCATCCTACGGTTGCACTCGTACAGGGCGACGGTTGCCGCCATCGCGGCGTTCAGCGACTCGGCGGCGACGGGGATCGTGGCGACCGCGTCGCACGCCGCTGCGACCTCGTCCGGCAGCCCCTCGCGCTCGGCGCCCACGACGAGCGTGACGTCGCCGGCGGGCGGCGCGAGCGGCTCGCCGCCGTGCGCCACCAGCGCGATCGTGCGGCCCGGCAGCTCCTCGACCGCGCGGACCCGGGCCACGGGCACGGCGAACAGCGCGCCCATCGACGCCCGCACGGCCTTCGGTCCGTACGGGTCGGCGGTGCCCGGCCCGAGCGCGACGCTGGCCGCGCCGAACGCGTGTGCGCCCCTCAGGGCCGTGCCGACGTTGCCGGGGTCGTTGACGCCCCACAGCGCGAGGCACAGCGGGCCGGTCGGCGCCGGCGCCCAGCGCTGCGCGTAGACGGCGAGCGCGCGCGTGCCCGAGCCGAGCTGGGAGACCTGGGCGAGCAGGTGCGGCGCCACCTCCTCCCCCGCCAGGCCCGACCCCTCGGCGACGAGCCGGGTGAGCGGCTCCCAGCCGGCCGCCTCGGCCGCCGCGAGCAGGTCCTCCCCCTCGGCCACGAACTCGCGCAGCTTGTCGCGCCACTTGCGGCCCGCGAGCTTGCGGATCTCCTTGAGGTGGTCGTTGTGGGGGCTGGTGATCGTCATTTAAAACACGAAGGGCGCCGCTCCGAGGGGAGGGGCGCCCGGTTGAGGGGGTGTCCGCGGACTCAGGCCGCCGACGCCTCGCGGGCGCTCTCGGCGAATCGGCGGAAGGTCTCGGGGTCGCGCACGGCGATGTCGGCCAGCACCTTGCGGTCGAGCTCGATGCCGGCCAGCTTGAGGCCGTGCATGAACGTGCCGTAGCTCATGCCGTTCTGGCGCGCGGCGGCGTTGATGCGGGTGATCCACAGGCGGCGGAAGTCGCGCTTGCGGTTCCGGCGGTCCCGGTACGCATAGGCGTCGGCCTTCATGACCGCTTCCTTGGCGCGCTTGTACGAGGAGTGCGCCTCCCCGCGGAAGCCCTTCGCGCGCTCGAGGACGGCGCGGCGCTTCTTGCGGGCGTGGACGGAGCGCTTGACGCGGGTCATCGGCCGTTGCCTCCGAGCAGCTTGAGCGCCGTCTTGCGGTCACCCTTCGAGAGCTCGCGGGGCAGCGAGAACGACCGCTTGCGCTTGGGCGACTTGTGCTCGAGCTGGTGGCTCGAGTACGCGTGCCGCCCGTGCACCTTGCCGGAGCCGGTGACCTTGAAGCGCTTCTTCGCGCCGCTGTGCGACTTCATCTTGGGCATGCCGGGGCCGCAGTATAGAGGGCATCGGCGAACGTCAACTGCGGCCGGGTGGGGAGGTGAGGGAGCCGGCGTTGTCGACTTTGTCGGCCATATGCCGACTAACTCGACAAGCCGGGCCGCCGGCCCCGCACGAGCAGGTACTGCGCGCGCACCTCGGCGCCGTAGCCGCGCAGGTGCGGAGCCTGCTCGATCCCGTGGGGGCGCAGGAACGCGGCCAGGAGGGCGTCCTCGTCCGGGAACGTGAGCTGGATCGTGCGGGTCTGGACCGTTACGTCCTCGAGCAGGGATTCGAACCTGCGGCGCGCGACCTCCTCGCGGCCCCAGTCGGTCGGCGAGCGGACGCCGGCCGGCCGTCGCACGAGCTGCTCGATCCGCCCCGGCAGGCTGTCCGGCGTCCAGGCCGTGAGCGCGACGGTGCCGCCCGGCGCGCACACGCGCACGAGCTCGCGGGCCGTGCGCCTGGCGCGCGGCGCCAGCACCGCGCCGAAGCTGGAGAGCACGTGGTCGAACGCGCCGTTCGGGTACGGCATGTCCTGCACGTCCGCGCGGAGCCAGTTCGCGCGCGGGACGCGCGCGCGACCGCGCGCCACCATCGCCAGCGCGAGGTCGCAGGCCTCGACCTCGGCGCCCGCCGCCAGCGCCGCCGCGGGCACGTTCCCGTCGCCTGCCGCGGCCGCCAGGACGGCGTCGCCCTGGCCCACGCCGGCGGCCTCCACGAGCTCGAGCGCGACCGGCTCGAGCGCGCGCATGAGCGCGCCGTGGTCCCCGCGCTCCCAGCCCGCGACCACGCGGTCCGAGGCGCCGTCGTAGTCGATCTCCTCCCGCGCGTCGTCGCGCGCGCCGGCGAGGAAGCCGAGCGTGAACAGACCCCGTCGAGAAACCCCCATCGGACATGATCCTACGGGGTACACACGTACTCAGCGTGGACTTTCGATCAGGGGCAACCGAAGTTCCGTCGATTGCTGGCCGAAATCCCCCCGGTTCCCTAGACTTCTGTTCCGGGATGGCACGGGGAGGCATCGCGGCAGAGGCGCTGGCGGACATCGACCAAGAGGTCGTCGTCACGTTCCGCTACCCGGTCCGGTTCACGCACGGCCTGTTCCAGCTCGCGAACCCGATCCTGCGCGAGGTCGTGCAGGCCGAGGGCGTCGCGCGGCTGCTCGTGGTCGTCGACGAGGGCGTCGCGGCCGCGCACCCGTCGCTCGTCGGCGACGTGCAGCGCTATTGCGCCGCCCACGCGGACGCGCTCGAGCTGACCGCGCCGCCGCTCGTGGTCCCGGGCGGCGAGGCGATCAAGAACGAGACCGGGCCGGTACGGCAGATCCGCGCGGCGATCGACCTGCACGGCGTCGACCGCCACTCCTACGTGATGGCGATCGGCGGCGGCGCGGTGCTGGACACGGTCGGCTACGCGGCCGCGACCGCCCACCGCGGCGTGCGGCTGATCCGCGTCCCGACGACCGTGCTCGCCCAGGACGACTCCGCGGTCGGCGTCAAGAACGGGATCAACGCCTTCGGCAAGAAGAACTTCGTCGGGTCGTTCGCTCCGCCCCACGCCGTCCTCAACGACTTCGGCCTGCTGCTGACGCTCCAGGATCGCGACTGGCGCGCGGGCATCTCGGAGGCGGTGAAGGTCGCGCTGCTCAAGGACGCCCCCTTCTTCGCGTGGATCGAGCACCACGCCACCGACCTCGTCGCGCGCTCGCTGCCCGCGATGGCCCACCTGGTGCATCGCAGCGCGGAGCTCCATCTCGACCACATCGCGACCAGCGGCGACCCGTTCGAGCTCGGCTCCTCGCGGCCGCTGGACTTCGGGCACTGGGCGGCGCACAAGCTCGAGCAGCTCTCGCACCACGAGCTGCGCCACGGCGAGGCGGTGGCGGTCGGGATCGCGCTCGACTCGACCTACAGCTACCTGACGGGCAGCCTCGCGCACGCCGACTGGCGGCGGATCGTGGGCCTGTTCGAGGCCGTCGGGCTGCCTGTATGGCATCCCGAGATGGCGACGCCCGGCAGCGCCGGCCGGCCCGCCGTGCTGGCCGGGATGGAGGAGTTCCGTGAGCACCTCGGGGGTCGGCTCACGGTGATGCTGCTCGAGCGCATCGGCTCGGGCTTTGAAGTGCACGAGCTGGACGAGGCGGTGCTCCTGGAGGCGTCGGACCTCCTGCGGCGCCGAGTGGAGGGAGGAGAGCTCTCATGGCAGCCCATGCCGGCACCAGTCCGCTCACTCAGCGTGAGCTGATCGCCGAGTACTTCATGGAGCACCGCGTCCAGGTGCTCGAGCTGGCGGCCTTCCTGGACCGCCTCGACCGCGCGCGCGAGATCGACGCCGACCACGACTTCCGGCTGCGCTCGATCCGCGAGGCGCTCGCGGTCCTCGTCGATGGCGAAGGACAGCGCGTGCAGCGCGTGCAGATGATCTTCAGCGACCCGCGCAGCGAGCTGCTCGAGGAGCTGGACCAGAAGAGCGCCAAGGGCGCCTACGACCCGGAGGCCTGACATGGAGTACATCGACCTCCACGCCCACATGGTGTCCCGCACCACCGACGACTACCGGGCGATGGCGATGAGCGGCTGCGTGGCGGTGACCGAGCCCGCGTTCTGGGCCGGCTACGACCGCCCCGGCGTCGACGCCTTCGTCGACTACTTCAACCGGCTGGTGGACTTCGAGCCCAAGCGCGCGGCCACCTACGGCATCGCGCACTTCACGTGGATGTGCCTGAACCCGAAGGAGGCCGAGGACCGCGAGCTCACGCGCAAGGTCCTCGAGGTCATCCCGCGCTACCTCGAGTACCCCAACGTGCTCGGCATCGGCGAGATCGGGCTCAACCGCGTCACGCGCAACGAGCTGGCGGGCTTCAAGGATCACGTCGACCTCGCGATGGAGCACGAGCAGCTCATCCACATCCACACGCCGCACCTCGAGGACAAGTGGAAGGGCACCAAGGCGATCGTCGAGACGCTGGCGGCCGACCAGCGCATCGAGCCGCACCGCGTGATGGTCGACCACGCGGAGGAGCACACCGTCGACATGATCCTCGACCACGGCTTCTGGACCGGTCTGACGCTGTACCCGATCACGAAGGTGTCGCCTGCCCGCGCGGTCGACGTGATCGAGATCCGCGGGCCGGAGCGGATCTGCGTGGCGGCGGCGTGCGACTGGGGCGAGAGCCGGCCGCTGGCCGTGCCCGAGTTCATCATGGAGATGCGCCGGCGCGGGCACCCGGACTCGCTCATCCGCAGGGTCGTCTACGAGAACCCGATCGAGTTCCTCGGCCAGTCGCCGAAGTTCCGGCTGCCGGATCGCGAGGGTGCTGTGACGGTCTGATGGAGGTCGGCGACGGCCTCCACCTGACGTACTGCACGAACATCCACCCCGCCGTCGGCTGGGAGGCCGTGCAGGACTCGATGCGCGCGCACGCGCCCGCGCTGAAAGCGCGGCTGTCGCCGGACGCCCCGTTCGGGATCGGGCTGCGGCTGAGCGGAGCGGAGTCGTCGGAGCTGCTCGAGGGCTCGCGGCTCGCCGACTTCCGCGCCTGGCTCGACGCCGAGGGCCTCTACGTGTTCACGATCAACGGCTTCCCGCACGGCACGTTCCACGGGCAGCCGGTCAAGGCCGACGTGCACGCGCCGGACTGGCGCACCGAGGAGCGCGTGGCCTACACGCTGCGGCTGGCCGAGATCCTGGCCGCGCTCGTGCCCGGCGGCGTCGAGGGGACGATCTCCACCAACCCCCTCTCCTACAAGCCGTGGCTCGACGAGGAGGGCTGGGCGCTCGCCACGCGCAACATCGTCTTCGCGGCGGGCGAGCTGCGCGGGGCGGGGATCGCGCTGGCGATCGAGCCGGAGGCGGACGGCGCGCTGGCCACGATCGACGAGCTGATCGCGTGGTGGCCGGACGACCTCGACGCGACCGTGTGCTTCGACGCCTGCCACTCGGCCGTCGCCTACGAGGAGCCGGAGGAGGCGCTCGACGCCCTCGACGCGGCGGGCATCCGCGTGGGAAAGGCGCAGCTCTCCGCGGCCTTGACCGTGCCGGCCGGCGCCCGCGAGCAGCTGCGCGCCTTCGCCGATCCCATCTACCTGCACCAGGTGACCGAGCGCGGCTCGCTGCGCACCTGGCCCGACCTGCCCGAGGCGCTGTCCGCGAACGGCTCGGAGGAGTGGCGCGTCCACTTCCACGTGCCGATCTTCGTCGAGCGCTACGGGGCGCTCGAGTCCACCCAGGAGCACCTGCGGCGCTGCCTGGCGCGCGTGCGCACGGCGCACCTGGAGATCGAGACGTACACCTGGGACGTGCTGCCGGCCGACCTGAAGGCGTCGTCGGTGGACTCGATCGCGCGCGAGTACGAGTGGGTGCTCGATGTCATCCGCTAGGGACTGGCTGACGCTCGCGCGGGTCTCGAACACGCCGACGGTGGTGTCGAACACGGTCGCGGGCGCGGCGCTCGTGGACGTCGCGGCGCCGGCCGGGGACGTCGCGGTCGTCGCGGCGGCGATGGCGCTGTTCTACACGGCCGGGATGGTGCTCAACGACGTGCTCGACCTCGGCGTCGACCGCCGCGAGCGGCCCGAGCGGCCGCTGCCGTCCGGGCGGGTCTCGGTGCGCGCGGCGCTGGCCGCCGCGGTGGTCCTGCTCGCCGGCGGCGAGGTGCTGCTCGCGGCCGAGGGCGGGCGGCCGGCGCTCGCGGGGCTCGCGCTCGTCGCGCTGATCGTGCTCTACGACGCCTGGCACAAGGGCAACGCGGCGTCGCCCGTGCTGATGGGCGCGTGCCGGGCGATGGTGTACGTCGTCGCCGCGCTGGCGCTCACCGCCTCGCCGCCGTGGGAGCTGTGGGCCGGCGCCGGGATGCTGCTGCTCTACATCGTCGGGCTCACGCAGGTGGCGAAGGCGGAGGCGACCGGGCGCTCGTCCGCATGGCCGACCGCGGCCGTGCTCGCGCCCGCCGTGTTCTGGGCCTTCCTGCTCCCGTCGCCGGTGTCGTTCGTGCTGCTCGCCGCCTTCGCGGCGTGGGTCGTGTGGGCGCTGCGGCTCGTGCGCTCCAAGCGGATCGGCCCGGCCGTCGGCGCCATGATCGCCGGCGTCGCGCTCTTCGACGCCGTGGCGGCGGCCGCCGGCGACGGCGGCCTCGGCGCGATCGCCGCCTGCCTCGTCGCCTTCGCTGTCACGATCGCCCTCCAGACCAAGATCGCGGGGACCTAGTGTTCCCGACGGAGGAACACTGATGCCCGAGAAGACCGTCGTCCTGTGCACCGTCGCGCTCACGCCGGAGCTGGTGGGCGACGCGACGCCGCGCCTGCGGTCGTTCGCCGACGGCGGCGCGATGGTGCCGCTCGGCGGCGTGACGCCGGCCGTCACCGCGGCCGTGCAGAGCACCTACCTGACCGGGCTGCCGCCCAGCGGGCACGGCGCGGTGGGCAACGGCTGGCTGTTCCGGGACACGATGGAGGTGCGCCTGTGGCAGCAGTCCAACCGGCTCGTGCAGGCGCCCAAGGTGTGGGAGGCCGCGCCGGACGTGCGCTGCGCGAACCTCTGCTGGTGGTTCGCGATGTACTCGTCCGCCGACGTGACGGTGACGCCGCGGCCGATGTACCCGGCCGACGGGCGCAAGATCCCGGACTGCTACACGAAGCCCGGCGACCTGCGCGACTTCCTCCAGGCCGAGCTCGGGCAGTTCCCGCTGTTCAAGTTCTGGGGGCCCGCGGCGTCGATCGAGTCCACGAAGTGGATCGCCGAGTCGGCCAAGGTCGTGGACGAGCGGTTCGACCCGACGCTGACGCTCGTCTACCTCCCCCATCTCGACTACGACCTCCAGAAGCGGGGCCCGGCGCTCGACGGGATCCGCAAGCCGCTCGGCGAGCTCGACGCGGTGGCCGGCGACCTGATCGGGTTCTACGAGGGCCGCGGCGCGCGTGTGATCGTGCTCTCCGAGTACGGGATCGTGCCGGTCTCGCGGCCCGTGCACCCGAACCGGATCCTGCGCGCGGCCGGGCTGATCAGCTACCGGATGGAGCTCGGCCGCGAGGTGCTGGACATCGGCGGCTCGGAGGCGTTCGCGATGGCCGACCACCAGATCGCCCATGTCTACGTGCGCGACCCGGCGCGCGTCGGCGAGGTGCGCGCGCTGTTCGAGGGCGCGCCCGGCGTCGGCGAGGTGCTCGACGAGGCCGGCAAGCGCGAGTACGCGCTCGACCACGAGCGGGCCGGCGAGCTCGTGCTGATCGCCGACCCGGACGCCTGGTTTACGTACTACTACTGGGAGGACGACGACCGGGCGCCGGACTACGCGCGCACCGTCGACATCCACCGCAAGCCCGGCTATGACCCGGTCGAGCTGTTCCTGGATCCCGCGATCCGGGTCCCGCCGCTCGCGCTCGGCTCGCGGCTGATCCGCAAGAAGCTCGGCTTCCGCACGCTGCTCGACGTGATCCCGCTCGATGCGACGCTCGTGAAGGGCTCGCACGGCCGGATCCCCGACGACCCGGCGAAGGGGCCGCTGCTGATGAGCCGGCACGCCGACCTGATCGGCGACGACGCGCCCGCGGCGACCGACGTCCACGACATCATCCTGCGCCACCTCGGCGTGCCGGTGCGGGAGGCGGCGGCGCGGTGACCACGCTCGGCCGCAAGGCCGACCACCTGCGGATCGCCGCGGGGCCGGACGTCGCGCACGCGGGCGCCAGCGGCTTCGCGGGCGTGCGGCTGCGCCACCGCGCGCTGCCCGAGCGCGACCTCGAGGACGTGGCGCTGGAGACGACCCTGCTCGGCGCGCGGCTCGGCGCGCCGCTCGTCGTCTCGGCGATGACCGGCGGCACGGACGAGGCGGGCGAGATCAACGCGCGGCTGGCACGCGCCGCCTGCGAGCACGGACTTGCGCTCGTGCTCGGCTCGGGGCGCGCCCTGCTCGACGACCCGTCCCTGGTGCCCACGTACCGCAGCGCCGACCGCCCGCCGCTGCTGCTCGGCAACCTCGGCGCCGCCCAGGTCGTGCGCGACGACGCGCCGGAGCGCGCGGAGCGGCTCCTCGAGCTGCTCGGCGCCGACGGCCCGGCGATCCCCCCCCACCCCCCCCCGG
>Ga0081539_10003143_pt1 | contig 21007 bp, 26 predicted proteins | sample TabmetS4T2R2_FD_71023 | JGI IMG/M metagenome (GOLD analysis project Ga0081539, IMG submission 71023) | Tabebuia heterophylla rhizosphere microbial communities from the University of Puerto Rico - S4T2R2 | ecosystem: Host-associated > Plants > Roots > Rhizosphere ...
CTTGGGTATGCCCCGCTCTATAGCGTCCACGATCTTCCGACGCAGGTCTTCTGAGTACGCTTTCATCGGCCCATGATCCCATGCGGCCCATCCTCATCGCAACACGCTGTAAGTATCCCGACCATCTCCTCTTCCTAGTCCGTGTGGCCCGACGTGGTGTAGCCGCCGTCCCAGCCAAAGGTTCCCGGAGACGCGATTCGGCGTCACTCTGCCTCCTTCGAGATCGTGATCCGTCCGGTTTTCATGTTCGACCGAGAAATGGCGTGACCGCTGCCACCAGATCCGGCGCCAAGGTCTTGCGACCGCCCGCTCATGCCGGTGCTTCTGCCTCGACCTTCGTGTAGACGAGGTCGAAGTCGTGTTCCCAGGTCGTGCCGTCGAGGCATTTCTCCCACGCCCCCTCGATGGTGCGTCCGTCGTCGGTAAACGTTCCAGTGAAACGCTGCGAGAAACCCGGCCAGTTTCTCCACAGCTTCCAGACTCCATCCGACAGGCTCATCTCGTAGACGCGGGCGATGCCGCGGGTGTCGAAGTAGTGCTGGCAGAGCTTCTCGCCTGACTCGTCAGGGCCGATGACCGCGATCCCATCGGGAGCCTGCTCGTAATCGATCTCCCACCGCTGCACCAGGTATGATCCCTCACTCAACCACTCGAAAGTAACCCGTCCGCCTTCTACAATCTGCTGATCCGGGTTGAAAGGCACGCCCATGCTCCACTCGCCTACCAGCACATCAAGGTTATCCATGGTGTCTTTTCCTACTCCAGCCATTCCGTCTCCATCCTCTCTCTCGGGTGGATGTTGACGGAGCGAAGCCGTCCATCCCCGATGTTCACGAACTTGTGCGGGGTTTCCGCGGGGACGACCACGATCTCACCCGCACCAGCCTCCACCTCCCCATCTCCGACCGTGTACCTGCCCTGTCCTTCGAGGATGATGAATGTTTCCTCGTATGGATGTTTGTGAAGTCCTGGTCCCGTCCCAGGCAGGTTGCGGGTGATGAAGAACGAGACACCAACCCCGTGGGCGTGGCCGTCGAACTGTACAGAGTTCTCGCCTCCCGGCAGGCTCTCCGCCTCGATGACGTAACTACTCCCCATCCGTAGCCCCCTCTTCGTGTTGCGGTTCGTAGGTCAGGACGACAACCCCGGCAGGGAAGGTCTGCGTGCCCGCCAGCTTCAGCGGCTTGTTCTCGACCCCGCCCTCGAATAGCTTCCTCCCGCTCCCGACCACGACAGGGAAGACCATGAGCCTGTACTCATCCACCAAGTCGTGCTCCATCAAGGAGTTGACGAACGTCGCGCTGCCGAAGACGAGGATATCCTTGCCCTCCTGCTGCTTGAGGGTCCGGATCTCACCCGCGAACCCGTCAGGTGAAAGCAGCGACCCGTTCCATTCGAGCGGCTCCTCCAGCGTAGTCGAGACGACATACTTGGGGTAGCCGTTCATCCAGGCGCCGTACTCGCCCGTCTCCCCGGCCATCTGGGGCCACGCCGCGGCGAAACCTTCAAAAGTTACACGCCCAAGCAGAAGGGCGTCGGCGGCAGCCAGTTCATCGAACTTGAACCGGTCCCTGTCCTCGCTCTCGAACTGGAAGGTCCAGCGCGGGTCTTCGACCACACCGTCCAGCGACACGAACTCCGATACGACTACCTTTCTCATACCCGTACACTCTCCCTTCTACTTCACGACCCGGAAGGTCATGTGGATCACGTCCGGGTCATCGATGACCCTGGTCTTCTCCAGTTCGATGTGCTCCGTCCCGATGCCGTCGAACAGCCTGACGCCACCTCCGAGCAGCAGGGGCACCACATCCACGTGTACTTCATCCAGCAATCCCGCCTTGAGACACTGCTGGACTAGGCTCGCCGCACCCACAGCGACGTTCTTCTCGCCAGCCGCCTGCTTCGCCTGCTCGACCGCGCTCTCCACGCCGTCGGTGACGAAGGTGAAAGGTGAACCTTCGTAGTTCCATCCTTCCGGTACGGAGTGGGTGAGGACGAAGATGGGAATGTCCGCGCCTATGGGATGCCTGCCGCCCCAGCCGTTGGTGATGTCGAATGTCCTTCGTCCTGTCACGATCGCCCCGATCGAAGAGAACACCTCGTCCAGCATCTCTGCTGCCTGAGACGAAACCTTGAACGCCATATCGCCACTCGGCACGACGTAATCAGTATCGCCGCTTTCGAACCAGTTGAAGAGCCGCATCCCGTCCTCGCCAAGCGGATGCTCAGGCCCATCGTTCGTTGCGGCGATGTAGCCGTCGAGCGACATCGTGAGCCCCGCGGTTACTTTGCCCATATCCTTTCTCCTTTCCCTCGGTCAGCTTCGGGGCGGTATCTGTTGCACGCACCAGCGGTTGCCGTCAGGGTCGCTGAAGAAGACACACCCGACAAAGTCAAGGTTCTCGTCCTCGCGAGCATCACGGTACGCGCCTTCGTCGAAGATCTGCAACTCGCCAACATCCACGCTCCGCTCGACCAGCCTGGCGCGGGCGGCGCGCAGGTCGCTTACGACCATGAACACGTTGTACAGTGAGCCTGGTTCCATGCCCATGCCGGGGGTCTGGAGGTGGATCGAACACGCGGAACCCGGCGGCGTGAGCTGCACGAGGCGGACTTCGTCGTTGATTCTGTGGTCGATGTCGAGGTTGAACCCGACCTTGTTGGCGTAGAAGTCTATGGCCCGATCCTGGTCCGTGACCGGAACGGTCACCACCTCTAGCTTCCAGTCCATTACGCTACTCCTTTCGTTCGAGGGCGGTCTGCCCCTTTTACTTCAAGTCCCGCGTCGCCTGACGCTGTACTTTACGAGCACGTTCCCCGAGTCCTCCCACGTGCGAGTGCCGATGAGCCGCAGTGAAACGTCCCGCCTTGCGGCGAAGGCTGGTGTTCCCGCGCCGAGCACGACCGGGCTGATCATGAGGTGCAGTTCGTCGACCAGACCGTGCGTCAGCAGATCGTTCCAGAGCGTGCGGCTTCCGAAGACCAGTATCTCTGCGCCCTGCCCATGTTTGAGTTCGGCGACCTGCTCGTGGGCCTCCGCCCGGCTGACGATGAGGGTGTTGTGCCAGGGCGCCGTCTCCTCCGGCGCCAGGCTGTCGGACACGACGACCTTGTCTATGGCGTTGTTGAGCCGCGAGATTTCCCGCACGACGGGCGGGGCGTTCTCGTTGTTCGCGACCGGCGGCCAGAAGCTCTTGAAACCTACGTATGAAGTGCGACCCAAGAGCAGCGTGTCGGCGGCACGCAGGCGTTCGGCGTTGTACTCGTCGAAGCTCCCGTCCGCCGGGTACGCGTCGAAACGGTAGTCGAACAGGGGCATAACGTTCTTGTCCGGCGCCTCGTAATAGCCGTCGGGCGTTATCATGTTGCTGACGATCAACTTGCGCATCAGGTCTCAACCTCCTGCCGGTGATCCCGTGCCGTCGAGGGCCGGTAGACGAGGGATATTACCCCCGAGCCGAACGCCTTCGAATCCACCAGCTCTATGGTTTTCTGCTCTTCATCGTCCTCAAAGAGGCGATCGCCGCTTCCGAGCACGATCGGATGCACCATGAGTTGAATCTCGTCCAGAAGCCCGGCCCGCATCAGAGACCTGACCAGAGAGATGCTGCCCGTCGTCGTGATGTTCTTGCCGGACTGTTGTTTGAGCCCGGTTATCTCCCCAAAGAAGCTGCCCGGGAGCAAGGTGGAGTTATTCCATTCGAGAGGTTCCTCCAGCGTGGTCGAGACGACGTACTTCCGTACGCTGTTTATGTAGTCCACCAACGAGGTTCCGCCAGGCTGGTGGGGCCAGAAGGAGGCGAACTCCTCGTACGTGTTCCTCCCGAGCAGCAATGCGTCGGACGCCTCCATACCCGTCGCGTTCTCCCTCTCCATTTCCTCATCCGAGTACGAGAAAGCCCACTCGTTTGGTGACTGCGCAACGCCATCCAGTGACACCAGTTCGAACGCGATAAGTCTCCTCATCAGACCTCCTGCGTCAGATTCCGACTTTTGCCTTTCTCCCGCTCAACTGGGGAAGATCCCGCTGGTGACGTTGACGAACGTGCCGGTGATGGCGCCTGCCTGATCCGAGGCGAGAAACGCCGCCGTGGCCGCCACCTCGACCAGCCGGGGCGACCGGCGCGTCATACGCATCCGGTCCAGGTTCTCGATCAGGCCCCTGAACGTATCCTCGTCCATCTCCTGTCCGCCGAGGTACGGGGCGAGATTCTCCCGCGATAACGTCTCGGGGAGCCCGGCCGTCCAGATGCCAAGCACGCGCACGCCCCGAGGTCCGATCTCGGAAGCGAGGTTTCGAATGAAGGCGTCGGTCGCCGCATCGGCTGGTCCGGTGCCGCCCATCATGGGGCTTCTTCCGTCGGCGGACCCGGAATCGAGCGCCAGGATCACCCCTGAACCCTGCTCGATCATGTGCCGCGCCGCTGCCCGCGCGGTGATGAAGTTAATCGTGATACCAGTCGCCACGGGGCGGACGAAATCCTCCGCCGCCATCTCGACGAGCGGGATCTGCTGCACATCGCCGCGCGTTACGAGGTTGAAGGACACGTCTATACTTCCCGCCCGTTCGACCACCTCCCGGGCGTGCTCGTCCACAGCCTCCTCATCGAGCGCATCGAGGACGGCCACGGTAGCAGACCCATCCGCGGCCTCGATCTCCCTGGCGACGGCTTCGAGCTTCTCGCGGGTACGACCGGCGAGGAAGACGTGCGCACCCTCGCGCGCGAAGGTTCTGGCGACCGCGCCGCCTATGGCCCCGCCTCCGCCGTAGATCACGGCGTTCTTGTTTTCGAGCAACACGTCAGTAATTTCCTTTCCTAGCTTTCGACGAGGGCTTCCGTGACGATCCCGACGATGCGTTCTGATGCGTTGAAGTCTCCCTTGAGCCTGTTCTTGTTGAGGCCCACGGCGACCTCGGCCGTTGTGTAGGCCCTGGCGAAGCTCCCTCCGACGCCGCCCATCTCTATGAGGGATGGAGTTTCCTGCGGGTCGGCTCCGGGTCGTCCGGCTCCGTAGCCCAGGGCCCACGTCGAGGGGAAGCCCATGATCTCATCCATCCCGCTGTAAGCCGGGGCCGAAGCCACCCTCAGCGTCTCCTCCGAGATGAGCCGCACACCGTCCACCTCGCCCATCATGGCCGCGTACATCCGGGTGATGGCGCGGGCGCTCAACTTCCCCCCGGCGGGGATATCGGCTTCGAGGATGTCGGTGCGGTTGCCGAGCTCGGCGGTCGGGGTCGTCGCCCGCGGTCCCATCTTGAAGAATGGCGAGTCTCGGGCATGGAGGCGAGGAATTCCGCACTACCTGGCTCATCCTCCAGGACCGCGAGCCTCCCGTGTTCGCCCACCGGCATCCCAAAGTACAGTTCGTCAGCGATGTCGAGCGGCTCTGTGATCTCCTCGTGGAGCACTTGGGAGATTTTCTTCCCCGTCGCGCGGCGCACGATCTCGCCGATGATGTAGCCGAACGTGTAGGCGTGGTAGGCCATCTTCTCACCCGGCTTCCACCACGGTTCGGAGTCGGCGATCACGGCGCACATCTTGTCCCAGTCGCACAAATCCTCCGGCGTCGTATCTGCGGGAATGCCTGGAACGCCGACCGTATGGGTCAGAACGTGGCGCACCGTCGTGGCCTCCTTGCCGTGCGCCCCGAACTCGGGCCAAACCTCCACAACGGGCGTTTCGTAGCCGAATAATCCGCGCTCCACGAGCATGTGGACGATGGTAGAGGCTGCGGCCTTGCCGACGGAGTAGGCGTAGAAAGGCGTGCCCGATGTAACCTCACGTCCGGTTTCGGGATCCGCGACTCCGGCGACGGCGTCAACGATCTGTTCGCCATTCTGGTAGACGGCGGCCTGCAAACCCCGCTCGGCCCCTGAATCGACCAGTTCGTCTATCGTTTCCTGAACCTGTTGTTGAAGGTCAGCCATGATCCACCCCTTTCCCGAGTCCTTCTAGTCTACGACCGTGCCGCTGGTCAGGTTGAAGACGGTTCCGGTGGTCGCTCCCGCCAGGTCTGATGCCAGAAACGCCGCAGCATTGCCCACGTCGGCCAGCGTCGTCACCCGTCCGAGTAAAGATCGCTCCTTCAAGAACGCTTCGATCTCGTCGTCGCGGCTGTGGTAGAGGAATGTTGGTATTCCCTGCGGGAATGTCGCAGCGAAGTCTTTCAGCAGCTCAAACTCCTGAACCTCCCAGTCCATCGCACCCCAGTATGGGGCGGCGATGAGGAACACGCCGGCGATAGGCTTCTCTATCCGCTCTTCGGAGAGGTGCTTCAGGAGGATCGAGCCTCCGAGCGAGTGTCCAACGAGGTACACCTTACCGTCCATGGCGGAGAGGTTGCGGGAGATCCTGGCGCTCCACGCACCGTACTCGGGAGCTGCCCCGTTCATGTCCGGGTACAGCACCTCGAAATCCGGCTCCAGCTCCCTCTGGAGACTCCTGGCGAGCTTGCTGTCAGCCTCGTAGGCATCCGCGCCACCGCCGTGGATGAAAAGTACCTGTCTCGTCGCCATGCGCCATCTACCTCAGTCGCGGGCCCTCGTCGCCGGAGGAGACGGTTCTCACGCCGCCTTGCACTCAGCAGGGTCCGCTTCGGCGGCCTCGGGTTCGGCCTGGCGCTCGGGTTCGAGCACCGTCAGGGCGATGGCGATGGCGGCCAGGACCAGGGAGGCCCCGATCCCAAAGGCGAGGTGGTACCCACCCGTCAACGCCGATGTGGTGGGCTCACCGGTCGAGATGAGGAGGCCGCTGCGCGACGCCGAGAGGGTTGCGAGCACGGCCAGCCCGAGGGCGCCACCAACCTGCGCGGTCGTGTTGATCAGGCCCGACGCGAGCCCAGCTTCGTCCGGCGTCACACCGGACATGGCGAGCGTCATGAGCGCGGGGAAACACAGCCCGGCGCCCGTCCCGAGCAGGACCATCGAAGGAAACACGTGATACACATAGCTTCCATCCACCGGCGCCCGGGTGAACCAGGCGAGACCACCCATGATCAGGGGAAGTCCAGACAGAACCATCGTCCTAGCCCCGAAGCGCATGACGAGCCGGTCGGTGTAGCGAACGGAGAGCGTACCCATGATGATCGTGACGGGCAGGAAAGCGAGTCCTGTCTGGAGCGCGTCGTAGCCGAGGATTCTTTGTAGATACAGCGCGCCGAGGAAGAACATCCCGAACATACCGGCGACGCCGAGAACCTGGATCAGGTTGGACCCCGCAACGTTGCGCGAACGGAAGATCCGTAGCGGCATCAATGGGCTGCGCGCCGTAGCCTCACGAACGATGAACCCGGCGAACAGGGCGACCGAGAGCGCGGCGAGGGAAAGCGTGACCATGGAGCCCCATCCGTACTCCGCAGCCGGGTTGACTATCGTGTAGACGCCAAGCATCAGAGATCCAGTGATGAGTGCCGCGCCGGGTATGTCAGCGCCGTCGCCGAAACCGATGCCTTTGTCGGCCTCGATCAGACGCCATGCGAGCGCCGCCGTGGCGATCCCAACGGGTACGTTGACGAAGAAGATCCAGTGCCAGCTTATGGACTGCGTCAGAACGCCGCCTACGAGCAGCCCGATCGCACCGCCGGCTGATGCGACGAAAGCGAACACCCCGATGGCTTTGGCCTGCTCGCGGGGCTCGGAGAACATGGTGAAGATCATGCCGAGTATCACGGCAGAGGTCAGCGCGCCACCGACACCCTGCACGAAACGGGCCGCGACCAGCATTACCTGGCTCTGCGCGATACCGCACAGCAATGACGCCAGGGTAAACACCAGGAGACCCGCTAGAAAAACGTTCCTGCGGGAGATGAGGTCCCCGAGCCGTCCCGCGAGCAGCAGCAGACCGCCGAATGAGATCATGTACGCATTCACGACCCAGGCCAGGCTCGACTGCGTGAAGCCGAGGTCGTCCTGAATCGCCGGCAGCGCCACGTTCACCACGGTGGCATCGAGCACGATCATGAGCATCCCCACACACAACACGTACAGGGAAACCCAACGTTTACTCCCGGCCATAGGCCCGGCATCCTCTCCGCCACTTTCACCCCTCCGCTTCATCATATTCCTCTACTCCATTCCTTGCGCTTCCAGTATCTTTACTTGGTAGGAGAATACAGCTATAGTCCTAAAAAACAACCACCGAATTGTAAATTGCAACTATAAAGTTGGCCTTCAAGACCAACGATGATAAAATTCGGTTCTATGGCGGTTTCACGCACATACGATGATGGTTGTGCGGCGGCTCACGCCCTGGACCTCGTCGGGGAGCGCTGGGCGCTTCTGGTGGTTCGGGAGTTGTTGCTCGGGCCAAAGCGCTTCACGGATTTGAAGGCTGGCCTGCCCCACGTGAGCCCGAACGTGCTGGCGCAACGGCTACGGGATCTGGAGGGGGTCGGGGTGGTGCGGCGAAGGAAGCTACCGCCGCCAGCGGCCTCCAAAGTGTACGAGCTGACCGAATGGGGCGCGGAGCTGGAGCCGGTCATCATCCGGCTCGGACGTTGGGGCTCGCGTTCACCATCCAAACCTCGCGACGCCAGGCTGGGCATAGATTCGCTCATCCTCTCGTTCAGGACGATGTTCGATCCCGAAGCTGCGGAGGGACTCGAAGCTGTCTACGAGTTGCGGCTGGGCGAGGACACTTTTCAGGCCAAGGTCTCTGGAGGCTGCTTCGAGGCCGAACGCGGGGGCGCGAAGCAGCCGGATGCGATCATTGAGGCCGAGTCGGACGCGCTGGCCAGGGTCGTTTACGAAGGACGTCTCCTCGCCGAAGCGCTGCGATCAGGGGACGTGAAGGTCGAGGGCGACGAGGCGTTGGTCGAACGTTTCCTTGGCCTCTTTCCGCTACCCGAACCGGCCACGTCCGCGGACGTGGCGTAGCCGGTTAGCGGACCCGCGGCCTGTGGGGATCGGTGCGCGAGCGCCCGAAGAGCCAGTCCAGGTACCGGTCCGCTGCCCACGCCCCGATAGCTCCGCCCGCGACGCCCAGGAACACGTCGAAGATGGTATCCAGGATGGCGTGGGAGATAGGCATGCCCATCAGGTCGAGTATGACCTCCACCAGTTCCCATCCTGCGGCACCGACGAACCCGATGGCGGCGCCCGTCACGACAGCCTGGCGCGGCGTGCCGAAGAACTCGTCGTCCCCTCCGCCGCGGTAGATGATCTCCGCCACCACCGCAACCAGCACGAACGGCGTGAGGAAGTGCGCTATTTCGTCGTAGAGCGGCACTGGCTCGAAGAGGTGCCACAGGAACCCGGCCCCGTTCAGGAGGATGCAGACGATTATCAGGGTTATGACCCAAAACCGGGGCATCTGTCTCTAGTTCTCCATCAACTGAACCAGCCGGGGTCTCCGGGCACCCTGCGTATGGGACCCGGTCGAGGGTCTTCGTTCTCTTCGATCAGGCGCAGCCTGCGTATGGCGACCCACGGATAGAAGGTGGCGACCTCCCTGTTGGATGGAGAGAGCGTCAGGGCAATACCGAGTTCGTTCGCCTCGTCCAGCCGCCCTACGAACTCGTCGGGGTTTCGGATGGCGAGGGTTACCGCCACCAGCCTCCCCGTCCACCTGTCCGGTATCCGCTCTACGGGGCTCATCGCGGTACCTCATGGTGGTGGCGGCAACGGGCCTCGTAGCTCTCCTGGGCGCCGACCAGGATCGTGGGCGCGGAAGCCGGGGCTGGCTCACCGTCTATCAGACGTTGAGAGCGAGACGCTTCCTGCCCACACACGGCGCAGATGGCCCGGAGCTTCACGATCTCGTCCGCCACGGAGAGGAGCGCGGGCATCGGCCAGAAAGGCTCGCCCCGGAAGTCCATGTCTAATCCGGCGGCGATCACCTCGTAACCGTTGTCTGCGAGACTCTCGCAGGCTTCGATAATTCCTTTGTCAAAGAACTGGGCCTCTTCGATGGCGATTAGATCCGCATCTTCTTCGACTTTCTCCAGTAGCTCACCGCTCGAAGAAATGGCTACAGCGTCGTGGGGATTGCCGTTGTGGGAGCGAATCTCCTCTAGGTCCGAGCGGGTTTCCAGCGCGTGCTTGAATACCTGGACCCAGCGGCGGGCGTACAGCGCTCGGCGGACGCGCCGGATCAACTCCTCCGTCTTCCCCGAGAACATCGAACCCGTGACCACCGTGAGGGAACCCGTGGACGTGGTGACCCCATTTCCGCGCACACTATCTACCATCCTCATGGCGCGCATCTTACCCGTAGTCTCCCCGGTCTTCAGCGGTCGGATTCCCCGATCACGTCCAGCGCGTTCTGGGCCATCCGTATGGATGCCGCGTCGACCATCTGGCCGTCTACGCTGACCGCACCGCTCCTGGCAGCGTTCGCCTCTTCGTAAGAATCCATTACCTTCCGCGCCCACTGAACTTCTTCGTCTGTCGGCGAGAAGATTTGGTTGACGGTCTGGATCTGGGCCGGGTGGATGCACCACTTGCCGTCGAAGCCGAGCGAACGCGCGACCTTGCAACTCTTACTCAGCCCAACTTCGTCCCGATAATCCGCGATAGGGCCATCAAGGGCGCGCAGTCCGGCGGCGCGGGCGGCGGCCACTATGCGCTGCATGGCGTAGTGGAAGCGGTGCCCGGGATACGTGGCGTCCCACTCGTCCATAGCGCCGATGCTCCGCAAGGGCATGCGGAGGCTCGCCGCGAAGTCGCCCGGGCCGAAGTGCAGCGCGGTCAGGCGATCCGTGGCGCTGGAGATGGAATCAGTGTTTACGAGTCCTTCGGCGTTCTCGATCTGGGCTTCGATCCGCACTTTCCCGTGATCAAACCCACCGGCCATCTCCAGGCTGGCGAGCAGGGTGTCCACTGCGTGCAGATCAGCCGGACGACGGACTTTGGGGATGATGACGGTGTCGAGAGCGCCGCCCGCTTCTTCGGTGACCTCGATGAGATCCCGGTACCACCACGCCGTATCCAGGGCGTTCGCCCGGAACGTAGTCGGCCTGCCACGCCAGTCGAACTCTCTGAGGGCGCGGACGATGTCTATCCGGGCTTCGGGCTTGTTGTCCGGGGCGACGGCGTCTTCGAGGTCGAGGAAGACCGCGTCGGCTTCGGAGGCGAGTGCTTTCTCGACCATCTTGGGGTTGTTTGCGGGAACGGCGAGTACGGAGCGGGTAGTTTTCAATGGCTCCTTCTGTCCTCAGGCAGGCGCCTGTGACCGGCAACATTCACCTCAGTCTCCTCCGCCATTGCCTCCTCCATCCCCGCCACCGTCGCCGCCATCGCCGCCTCCGGCGTCCACACCCGAGTCTATAGCGTCGAATACATCGTCTAGGCCATCGAGTACATCGAAGTCGAAATCGAGATCATCCAGGTCGAAGCCGCCGAAGTCGAAGTCACCAAGGTCGAAGCCGCCGGAATCCTGCGTGTCGTCCCAAGAAGAATCATCATCCCAGGATGTGCTGGATCCACCGCTATCTCCCGAAGTGTCGATCCTGTCCTGCACTTCGCGCAGGCGTTTGAGCTCAGGGTGGAGGGGCTCCATCAGCAGGATCGCGGGACCAACCAGCCCGAGGTATTGCAGGGCCCGATTGGGCTCCCGATCCACCCACCGTCCGAACTGCGACTCCCCGAGACGCATGGTTACCGTGAGTTGCGCCTTCGCTGCCTCGCCAGCCCTGGTCAGCGTCCAGCGATGGTAGGGGATGAGCCCCAGGAAGCTGCGCCGCTCGCGTGTGTAGAAACCCTGCTCTTCGAGCGATTTCATCACCACGGCCTCGGCGAAACCTTTCTCCTGCCCGTACCGCTTTCCGGCCTGCTCGGCCAGCGACTTGACCTCAACCCCGACGACGCCGTCGGGAAAGACGGTCTTGCCGCACGAGAAAAAGAGATCCCGAACCGCCAGCAGCACCCTGTTATCCGTCCCGCCCTCGCCCCTGCTCAGGACGGCTATCTTCCTGGTCCCCAGGAAACCGGACTTCTCGATCTCGATCAGCGCCAGCACCCGCCGGGAGACGAGCTCGAGCACCGCCAGCTTGAACGGCTGCGAGGGCTTGGATGTCTTCGGCCCATAGAGGAGCGCGTAGGTCTCGGCCGCGGATAACTCCCAGCGGCTTCGTGGCCACCCTATTATTTCACCCGTGTCCAAAGTTCATCCTCCCGAGTCCTATAGCCTCCTATTCCCCGAGCAGCAACTCCACCGGCTCGCCGCGGATGGAGGCGTCGAGGACCTGCATCGGGTGGGCGGCGGGCATCTCCTGGCCCATCTTCTTCAGGCTGGCGCGAAGTTGGAGCGTGCAGCCGGGGTTGGAGGTGACGATCATCTGCGCCCCGGTGGCGAGCACGTTCTTCGCCTTTCTTTCTCCCAACTCGGCGGCCGGCTCCGGCTCGACCATGTTGTAGATACCGGCGGACCCGCAGCAGACCTCAGATTCCCGGATCTCCTTTATCTCCAGCCCCGGTATCTGCTTGAGAACGTGGCGCGGCTGCTTGCGCACGCCCTGGGCATGACCCAGGTGGCAGGCATCGTGGTAGGCGATCTCGACCGGCAGCGGGTTCAGACCGGCGACCGTACCGATCTCGTACAGGAACTCCGTCACGTCCCTGACTCTGGACGAGAACTCCTCGGCCCGCTCCGCGTACTCCGGGTCGTCGCGCAGCAGGTGTCCGTACTCCTTCATGGTCGAGCCACAGCCGGCGGCGTTGACGATCACGTTGTCCAGGTTCTCCCGCTCGAACGTGTCTATGGTCTTGCGGGCGAAGTCCAGCGACTCCTCCTCGCGCCCGGCGTGGGTGGAGAGCGCGCCGCAACATCCCTGCTCCGGGGCGACGACCTCGCATCCCTCGGCGGCGAGCACCCGCACGGTGGCGGCGTTTACGTGGCTGAAGAACACGCGCTGCACGCAGCCGGTGAGGATGCCGACCCTCCGGCGCTTCTCTCCCATCGGCTCGGTCAGCTCGGGGATCTTCTCTTCCTTGGGGAGGTCAGGGAGCAGCGCCTCCATCGCCCGCATCCTGGCCGGCATCCGCCGCATGACGCCCATCTTGCGCAGCCGGTCACCGATACCGAAGCGCTGGTAGAGGCGCATGGGGGCCGCGATGGCCCGCAGGCGGTTCGGGTAGGGGAAGAACTGGAAGATCATCTCGCGGAAAGCCTTGTCGTCGGCGCGGCGCTCGTAGCGGCGTTCGATCTGCCCCCGCGTCGCCTCGATGAGCTTGTCGTACTGCACCCCTGAAGGACACGCCGTCACGCACGCCATGCACCCGAGACACAGGTCCCAGTGACGGACCATCTCGTCGTTCATCGGCTCCTCGGTGAGACCTTTGTTCATCAGGTAGATGCGCCCGCGCGGCGAGTCCATCTCCTCCCCGAACAGCACGTACGTCGGGCACGTCGGCAGGCAGAACCCGCAATGCACGCACTCATCTATGAGGGCCTTGTCCGGCGGATGGTGATCGTCGAAGGCCGGAAACGCATAGCTCCCGCTCTCCGGCCGGTCCTCGCCCATCGTGTGCTGCAACGAGTCCGTCGTGGCCGCGAAGGTGCTCTGCCCCACATCCTCCGGGCTCCCGGCGCCGATGGCCTCGGCCATTGCCTCCTCGCGGGCCGTGCCCTCGTCGTCCCTGCGTTCCGTGGCCCCGGTCGCACTGTAGCGGTCCTCCGTGGCGCCGTCCGATCCACCGTTGCGTTCTGTCACCAGATACCTCCTAAGAACCGTCGTCCGGTATGAAGTCGCGGGCCCTCTCGTTGCCCCGGGCGTATTTGACGAAGAGGCTCATTCCGGAGACTTTCCAGCCTTCCTCCGTGCGCCTCAGGGTTTGTACGTAATCCCCCCAGACCTCCCACAGGTCGGAGCCCGTCCCGCTCGCGAGTATGTTGAGCGCATAACCTTTCGAGAATACCTCGGCCTCGTCGCCATCTATTGTGACCCTGTGGTTGGAACGCATATGGTGGGTCTTCTTCTCGCTGTACAGGTTCGTCTCCCAGGCTCTCACCAGGTCGTCCGCCTTCATGGACCCGGGCGAACCGCCAGACAGCGAGGTGAAGTCCGCGTGTATATCGCCGAGAAAGTAACTTCGGCAGGTGGTCCAGTCTTTCTCATCCACGGTGTTGTCCACGTCGTCCACGACGCGGATGATCTCCAGTTCGTCAGCCATTCGCCGATCCGTGACCACACCTTCGGACATCAGAGACCTCCCAGGAATCGGCCGGGGTTCATGCCGCCCCGGGGATCGAACTTCTCCTTCACCCTCCGCACGAGCCCGAGGTAATCTCCCCCGTTGTCCCACGTACTGACCCTCTGCTTCAGGGTTAATGGGGCGCGTTGCAGCGTCGCGCTCCCGCCTTTGCGGACCCAGATTTCACGCATCTCCTCCACGAATCCCGCTGCGGAATCGTCATCAATACCAGAGAATCTAATGAGCGTCACGCCGGTTCCGGCCTGCCCGGTGATGCGCGGGTGGGGCATATCCCTGCGCTCCGCAGCATCGACGGCGGATCCGAGCACGGCGTCCAGCTCCACCGGCGGGGCCGCGACCTTCAGCACGACCTCGTCCGCGACCGCCGACGGTGCGAGCGGACCAAGGTGCTCCGCCTCCTCGTCCGATAGGGTCCGCACTTCTCCGAACTGCTTGAGGAGGAACGTCGCGGTCTCCGTCTTGTGATCTATGCCACCGGGGATGCTCTCCAGCAAGACCGTCAACAGCTTCTCGTCTTCGCCGTAGTGCAACTCTACCGCCGTCGCTTCGACCTGAGAATGAACTATAGATTGTGCGGCCTGTTTCGCCTGCTCCGGTCCGGCCACGCTTACGGTCACGGTGCGGGTCGCGGCGGGGCGCGGGTGGAGGCGGAAGTTGGCGGTGGCGATGACGCCAAGGGTGCCAAGGGAGCCGGTGAAAAGTTTGGAGAGGTCGTATCCGGCGACGTTCTTGACCACCTTGCCGCCGGCCCTGGCTACGGTGCCGTCGTGCAGGACGACGGTTATGCCGATGATCAGGTCCCGGATCGTGCCGTACTTGTAGCGGCGCGGCCCTGAAGAGTTGGCGGCGATGATCCCGCCAAGCGTCGCCCCGCTTTCGGGGGGGTCTATGGCGAGCATCTGGTTCGAGCCGGAGACGTGTTCCTGCAGATCTTCGAGTTTCACGCCAGCCTCGACCCGCACGATCTGGTCCCCCGGCGTATGCTCCAGCACCTCGTTCATGCGGGCAGTGCTCAGAATGAGATCTAGCCGGCGCGGTGGATCTCCGATGTGTGTCTTGGTGCCACCGCCGCGCGGGGAGACGGTGAGGTTCTCGCGGGCAGCGAGGTTCATAATGGCGCTGATCTCCTCGACCGAGCCGGGCTCGACCACGAGGGAAGGCTCGACACCCTCGATAGCGTCTTCGGCTGTGGCCTTGTGGAGGTTGTCCAGGCCGACTATTTCTTGCAGGTCCTCTACCACTCCATTTTGCGTCTGCATCAGAACTGCTCCACGATGCCGGCCTTTTGCAGCGGGTGCATGTGGAACGGGCCAGGGCGTTCGCCGCAGAGACGGGGTGTAGGGAAGATCTTGCCGGGGTTGCAGATCCTGTGCGGGTCGAACGAGCACTTGAGCAACTGCATGACGTTCATGTCGTCGTCGGTGAACATCTTCGGCATGTACTTCTTCTTGTCCTGCCCGATCCCGTGCTCGCCGGTGAGCGAGCCGCCGTGGTCCAGGCACGCGAAGACGATCTCACCCGCAAGCTCCTCGGCCCGCTCGGCCTCACCCTCCGTATCGTTGTTGTACAGAACGAGCGGGTGCAGGTTCCCGTCCCCGGCGTGGAAGACGTTGGCGACCCTGAGCCTGTATTCCTCGCTCAGCTCAGAGATTCGCTTCAGTACCGAGGGCAGCTCGGTGCGCGGGATAACGCCGTCCTGCACGTAGTAGTCGTTGGAGATGCGGCCCATAGCCCCGAAGGCGGCCTTGCGGGCCTTCCAGAACAGGGCCCGTTCGGCGTCGTCCTCTGCCACCCGGATCCCGGTTGCCTCGTTCTCCTCGCAGATCTCCTTGACCCGCCCGAACTGTTCCTCCACCTCAGCTTCAGGTCCATCCAGCTCTATGACGAGCACGGCACCAGCATCCGGCAAGCCGGGCTGCACGGCCGCCTCGACGGCCTCCATCGTGAGGCGGTCCATCATCTCGATGGCCGCGGGGATTATCCCCTCGCCGATGATGCCTGAGACCGCGCCTCCCGCGCCCTCCGTGTCATCGAAGGCGGCGAGGAGCGTCTGGACGGATTCGGGCGTGCGGACGAGGCGCAATGTGATCCTGGTGGCTATCCCGAGCGTCCCCTCTGAGCCGACGAAAGCCCCCAGCAGGTCGTAGCCCGGCGCATCTGGCGCCCGCCCTCCACCGATGTGTGTCACGGAACCGTCAGGCAAAACAACCTCAGCGCCCATCACGTGGTTGGTGGTGAAGCCGTACTTCAGGCAGTGGACGCCGCCGGAGTTCTCGGCCAGGTTGCCGCCGATAGAGGAGACGATCTGGCTGGCCGGGTCGGGCGCGTAGTAGTAGCCTTCGTCCGCGACCTCCTGGCTCACCCACATGTTGATGACGCCGGGCTCCACCACGATGCGCTGGTTCGGGATGTCTACCTCCAGGATGCGGCGCATCCGCGAAAGAACGATCAGAACCCCCGACTCAACCGGCAACGCCCCGCCGGAGAGTCCGGTTCCCGAACCGCGGGCCACGAAAGGAATCCCCTCGTCGTAGCAGAGCTTGACGATCCGCTGTACGTGTTCGCCGCTCTCCGGGAGGACGACGAGGTCGGGGATGACGCGGTAGTTCATGAGGCCGTCGCACTCGTAGGTGCGTAGTTGCTCGTGCTCGTGGACAACGCCCTCAGCGCCCACGATGCCTTCCATCTCCCTTATGAGCCGGCTACGCTCCATGTATCTCCTCCTTCACCGGGAAGCCTCAGCCTCCCTCCCCTATCTCGTGTTGCGCGGCCTCTTCTATCAGGGTGAGTAGCGCCGAGTGGTCCCTGTCGCCTCGACCCCTGGCTTTTGACGCCTCCAGCATCTGGTCCACGATGGCCGTGACGGGCAAAGCCACACCGTACTCCCTGCCCGCAGCCAGGGCTATACCCAGATCCTTGTGATGCAATTCTATCCTGAAGCCGGGTTCGAAGTCATGGTTGAAGAATTTCTCCTTCTTGACCTCCATCACCGCGCTGCCCGCGAGCCCCCTGGAGAGCGCCTCGACCACCTTCTCCGGCGCGACCCCGGCCTTCGACCCGAGCACCAGCGCCTCCGAGACCGCCTCGATGTTGAGGGCCACCACGATCTGATTGCACGCCTTCACCACCTGCCCCGCCCCCACCGGCCCGACGAGCGTCGCCACCTTCCCTATGACATCGAACAACGGCCGCGCCCGCTCAAAGTCAGGCTCCGAGCCGCCGACCATGATCGAAAGCTCTCCGTTTATCGCCCCGATATCCCCCCCGGAGACCGGCGCGTCCAGCATCGAAGCCCCCCGCTCCTCAAGCTTGTCCGCAAGTTCTCTCGTCACCACGGGCGAGATGGTGCTCATGTCCACCAGCAGCGCACCCTCGCGGATGCCTTCGAGAACGCCGTCCTCCCCGGCCACAACCGTTTCCACGTCCGGCGAGTCGGGGAGCATGGTGATGACGATGTCGCACGCCTCGGCCACCTCCCTCGGGCTCCCGGCGGCCGTGGCGTTGCCCTCCTTCGCCAGTTCCTCGGCCTTCTCGGGGGTGCGGTTGTGGGCGATCAGTTCGTATCCGGCATCCATCAGGTTCTCCGCCATGGGGCGGCCCATTATCCCAAGTCCGATGAAACCTACCTTCTCAGCCATTTCTTGCTTCCTTTTCTGTGGATTCTCCCATTTGAAGATTAGCTATGTCACAGTTGCCGAGCCGGCCAATCTGAGCGCTTCAGCACCCTCGGTTCTGCAAGCTCACCCGGCCAGAGCGTCACTTCATAGTAATCGTCGCCGTCAATTCCATTTGCAGCCACGCTCTCCAGATTTGCGTAGTAGACACGCACTCTATAGTCTAGTCGCCTGGCTCGACCATTATGCGCGGAGCATCAGGCCGGTACTCCGTAGCTCCGAAAACCACCAGCTTACCCGAAGTAACGGACAGACTGGTTTCCGCAACATGGTCCCAACGGTCAAGACTCTCCTCCGGCTTCGAGTCAAGCACTCGAACCTTCACGGGTATGGAGTAATGTCGGGCTGTACCCACAGCGACGCCTCCAGCAGTCCCCGTATCCAACAAATCTAAGAACGCCCGCTCATCGCTCCAGAGATTCTCCGTCGGGAAATCTGACTCTTCATCCTCCAAGTAAAACTGATGGTAGCCAGCAAAGATTTCGAGACTGGTTTCGCTGCTCACTACCGGCTACAGTCTTAATTCCGAGACGGACACGTCCTTGCCACGTAACTCCTTCGGCAGCCAATCCAGGCTTTCCTCTGTCGTTTCCGTGGTCGTGTTGTATTCGAGGCCGACGTAGCCATCGTAGCCGAGCCGCTCCAACTCACCGAGGACGAAAGAAAATCTGATCTCTCCGGTCCCCGGCTCCCCACGACCCGGAGAGTCTGCGATCTGGACGTGCCCGATCCACGCGAAGTGCTCGCGCAGGTTCTCAACCAGGTTCCCCTCCATGCGCTGCATGTGGTAGAAGTCGTGCTGTATCCAAATGTTCTCCCGGTTCACGCTCTCAACGAACGCCACGGCCTGTCTTGTCGTCCATAGCAGGTACGGCCCGTTTTCGAAGGTGTTGACGGCCTCGACCATGATCTCGACGCCGTGCTCCCTTGCCGCGTCAGCCGCATACCGGACGTTCTCGCGGACGAGGGTGAACTGTTCTTCGCGCTCTATGCCTTCGATCTCATGCCCGACCAATGCGTTCAGCCTGCGGCAGCCGAGGCTGCGCGCTAGTTCCAGGGCCGCAGGCACGTTCTCCCTGAACTGATCCTGACGTTCAGGGTCAGAGATGAGGCCGCGATCACCGTTCGGCATGTCGCCCGCGTCGAAGTTGAAGAGCGCTACGTCGAGGTCCGCTTCCTTCACGGCGCACTCCACGTCGCCGACGTCAGCTTCGTGACCGGGCCACCAGAACTCGACGGCGGAGAAGCCGACTTCCTTCGCTATCCCGAATCGTTCGAGCAGCGGGAATTCCTTGAACAGGATCGAGACGTTCGCGCTGAACTTCATGAACCCCCACTTCCCAGCCGGACGACCAGCGTCAGCATACCGCAACGATAGCCGGCATTCCGAAGGTGATCCTGTGCACGCCGCCGGCAAAGCGCATTAGAATGCTCCGCATGAGAGATGACCTGCGCAAGATACTGGATGCGGGCCTCGCCGCCGCCGAGCCGGAGCGGGCCATACGGCGAACGCTCACGGTCGAGGACGAAGCTATCGTGGCCGGGGAACGCCGATACGAACCCCGGCGGCTGTTTGTGCTGGCTGTGGGCAAGGCGGCGGGCGCGATGGCGCGGGCGGCGCACAGACTACTCGGGGGCCGCATCTCCGGTGGCCTCGTCGTCACCAAGGAGGGTCACGATGGTGGGCCAGAGGAGTTCGAGACGGTCTTCTCGGCCCACCCCGAGCCGGACGAGCGCGGCGTGGAAGCAGCAAGCAAGGTGCAGGAGCTGGCTGAGTCTCTGGAGGAGGGGGATCTCCTGCTGGCCCTGATCAGCGGCGGCGCATCAGCCCTGCTCGCCGACCCGGCGTCTGACATCAGCCTGAACGAGTTGAAGCGCCTCACGAACGACCTTCTCCGCAGCGGCGCGGACATCTCGGAGATCAACACCGTCCGCAAACACGTCTCCACCCTGAAAGGCGGCGGTCTTGCGCAGATTTCCGCCCCTGCCGAAACGCTCGCGCTCCTGCTCTCGGACGTGGTCGGCGACGCGCCCTCGTCCATCGCCAGTGGCCTTACCGCCCCCGACCCGACCACCCTGGAAGACGCGAGGGGCGTTCTGCAACGCTACGGCATCGAGCCGCCAGATAGCGTGACCCATCATCTGGAAGAGGTGGACGACACTCCTAAGCCTGGCGACGATCTCTTCGAAAAGGTGACCAACCTGATCTGCGGCGGCGGATGGCACGCGGCGGAGGCGGCGGTCGGAAAGGCGAGGGACCTCGGCTACGCGCCGCTCCTGCTCTCGACTTCCTTCACCGGCGACGCCAGGGACGCGGCCTCGATGTACGCGGCCGTGATCCGGGAGGTTCTCTCCAGCGGTAACCCTGTCTCTCCACCCTGCGCCATCGTCGGCGCAGGCGAGTTGACCGTCACCGTGCGTGGCGATGGCACCGGCGGTCCGAACCAGGAGTTCTGCCTGGCGCTGGCGCTCGCGCTCGAAGGCGTGGACGGCTGGGCCGCTTTCTCCGTGGACACGGACGGCAACGATGGCCCGACGGGTGCGGCGGGCGCGCTGGTAGACGGCGGCACGGTATCAGCCATCCGCAATGCTGGCGCGGACCCCGATGAAGCCATGAACACCAACGACACCTATCCGCCTTTGAAGGCCGTCGATGCATTGCTCATTACCGGTCCAACCGGCACCAACGTCAACGATCTGCGGGTGGCGCTCGTGCAAGATCTACGAGGCAACTAGACCAGCGCCTGACGCAAGATCACACCCCCGGACGAAGGTAGGGTGGGGACACTCGTTTCGGGGACGAACCGCGTCCCAAGTAATGGGGTGAGCATTGATACGAAAAAGAGAGTAGACTGCGCTGGAGTAGCTGGGGGCGGGCTGTTAGAGGCTGGCCGTGAACAATCTCATAGGGGAGGATGCGTGAGAGTGATGGCCGTCGTTCTCGTAGGAGGTATGGGGTAGTGTTCGAGCAGGTATATCAGCCGGTAGGCGGCAATCTGTGGCTCTCGACCCTCGTGGCCCTCATACCGATAGTCGTGTTATTCGTGCTGCTGGCCGTTCTCAGGCTCGCGGCGCAGTGGGCGGCCCTGATCTCGCTGGCGGTGTCGCTCGTTGTCTCGGTGGCCGTGTGGAAGCTGCCCATCGGGCTCGCGCTGGATAGCACGCTGCTCGGCGCCTG
>Ga0081539_10003144_pt1 | contig 20994 bp, 23 predicted proteins | sample TabmetS4T2R2_FD_71023 | JGI IMG/M metagenome (GOLD analysis project Ga0081539, IMG submission 71023) | Tabebuia heterophylla rhizosphere microbial communities from the University of Puerto Rico - S4T2R2 | ecosystem: Host-associated > Plants > Roots > Rhizosphere ...
AGGGGCGCGCGTGCGATGCCCTCCGGCTCCGTCGGCATGCTCGCGATCGCGGGCGCCGGGCTGCCGGTCGGCGTGTGGTACTGGCTCGGTGTCGCCGTCTTCGCCGTGCTGCTCCTCTACGAACACACGATCGTGCGGCCGGGCGACCTGCGGCGCCTCGACGCGGCGTTCTTCACGGTCAACGGCGTCCTCTCGATCACCTTCGCGGTCTTCGTCGGGCTGGACACGCTTCTCTGAGTCGGCCCGGGCGCTTCGCCGAGCATCGGGCTGGCGAGCGCTGGAGGACACGGGCGTTGCCGAGTGCACCCGCGTGGTGCGCGACCAAGGATCGTGCAGGCCCGCGAGCCGCGGTCGTGTCGGCGCGAGCACCCGTCTGGATCACCCTGTGTCCGCGTGCGGTGTCAGTGTCCCCTCGGGCGCTTTGGGGGCAGCGTGTGTCCGTGTGCGTCGCGAGACGGGGATCCGTGCGTGTGGGGTCAGCGTTGGTCCCGTCCACGGAGGTGCCGTGTTGTCCGTGCGCTTGGGGATGGCGTGTGCCGGTGCGCATGCGGATGGCGTGTCCGGTGCGCGTTGGGGTGGCGTGTGCCGGTGCGCGTGCGGATGGCGTGTGCCGGTGCGCGCGGGGATGGCGTTGTCCATGCGTCGACTCGGCCTGTGTCGGGCGCGCGGCTGACCCACGGACGTCCCACTTCCGGCACGATCCCGGCACCCATGCGGCACAGGATCCTCGATAGCGTGAAGTCAGGGCACGGGGGGTGCCCCTGGGGGTGGTTCCCCACGGTGTGGTCGCGGGCGGGGTGGCCCCCGAGGGGGTGGTTCTCGGCGCGGGTCGCCGTGGTGCTGCCGGGGACGCGCCATGGGTGACGCCGCGGTCGTCCGCGCCGGCTTCCTCGAGAAGCGGTACGGGACGAAGACCGTCCTCCGCGACGTCACGTTCGCGCTCGCGCGCGGCGGCACGCTCGTCGTCACGGGGCCGAACGGCGTGGGCAAGACAACGCTCCTCCGCATGCTGGTCGGGCTCGCCGCACCGACGCGCGGGTCGCTCGACGTCGCGTTCGAGCGAGGCCGGATCGGGTTTCTCGGGCATGAGCCCCTGGTGTACCGCGACCTGACTGCTCTCGAGAACCTCGACTTGTTCGGCCGCCTGTACCGCGTTGCCGAGCGCCGCGAGCGCATCGGGATGCTGCTCGAGCGCTTTGGCTTGTGGGATGCGCGCGGCGAGCGCGTCGCGTCGCTCTCCCGTGGGATGACACAGCGGCTCGCCCTCTGCCGGACGCTCCTCCACGACCCAGACCTGCTCGTGCTCGACGAGCCCCACTCCGCGCTCGACGCAGACGGCGCCGCGCTGCTCGACGGCGAGCTGGTCACGTTGGCGGGTCGACGGACGCTGGTCGTCGCAACCCACGATCCGGCACGCCTCGCTCCGATTCAGTCCGCTCACCTCGCGCTGGAGCGTGCGTGACGACCTACTTCGGCGACGTCGCAGCCCTCGCGCGCAAGGATCTCCGGCTCGAGCTCCGCGCCCGTGACACGCTTCCGGCGATGGCGCTCTTCGTCCTCGCGACGCTCGTCGTGTTCCACTTCGCGCTGCCGGGCGACGCGAGCGACGACGCGGCATATGGCCTGCTCTGGGTTGCGCTCGTGTTCACCGCGCTTCTCGGGCTGACACGCGCATGGGTGCCGGAGGGCGAGTCAGGCGCCCTGGACGGTCTCGTCCTCGCCCCGTCCGACCGGAGCGCCATCTGGCTCGCGAAGACTCTGGCGACGCTCGCGTTCCTCTTTGTCGCAGAGCTCGTCGCGCTTCCCGCGTTCGCCCTCTTCTTCGCAGGGCTCGATGCTGTCGCTCTGCTCGGAGTCGCGCTTGCGTCGATTGGCATCTGCGCCGTCGGGTCGATGGTCTCGGCGATGGCGGCCGCAGCCCGCGGGCGCGAGGTCCTGTTGCCGCTCCTGTTCCTGCCGCTCGTGATCCCGCTCGTCGTCGGTGGTGTCGGGTCGAGCATCTCGCCGGAGCCCGGCACGTACCTCGGCTTCCTGGGCCTCTACGACGTGGTCTTCGCGATACTTTCGTGGGCGGCGTTCGAGTACGTCGTCACCGAATGAGCGACCCTCGATGAGCATCGCGAAGCCATCCCTGGCAACGATTGCGTTCGCCGCCGTGGCGCTCGCGGCGGCCTCGGTCGTGATGATCTTCTTCGTCGCGCCGGAGGACGCCGACCAGGGCCTCTCGCAAAAGATCTTCTACATCCACGTCCCGATCGCGCTCACCGCGTACGCGGGGTTCGGCCTCGGCGCGTGGAAGGCGCTCCGCCTCCTGCTCACTCGCTCCGAGCGTTACGACCTCGAGAGCTACACGGGCATCCACCAGGGGACGATCTTCGGCGCGCTCACGCTCATCACGGGCTCGATCTGGGCCAAGGCGTCGTGGGGCGTGTGGTGGACGTGGAGCTCGAACCAGCTCGTGCTCTTCCTCGTCCTCTTCCTCTTCTACTGCGCGTACTTCATGCTCCGTTTCTCGATCGAGCCGGGAGCCCGGCGGGAGCGCATCTCGGCCGTGTACGCGTTGTTCGGGGTCGCCCTGATCCCGGTCAGCTTCTTCGCGATCCGGCTTGCCAACGACTTCATCCACCCGACGGTCTTCACGCGCGAGGGGCCGCAGATGACCGGAGAGATGTTCGCCGCGTTCTGCGTGTCGTGGGCCGCGGTCACGCTCGTCGGCTACGTGATGTACCGCGCCGAGCTCGCCGGCAAGCGGACCGACGCCAACCTTCGCGAGCTCCGCGAGGTGCTGGTCTCGTGAGTGCGGGCGAGAAGTACGTTGCCGCCGCCTACGGGGTGTTCCTCGTCGTCGTGCTCCTGTGGGTCGCGATCGTCGCGACGAAGCTCGCGCGGCTGGAGCGAGAGACGGGCGAGCTCCTCGCGCTGGCGCGGGCGAGAGCCCGGGAGGGCGCCGATGGCTGAGCTCCTGGTCTGGCCCGCCCTGATCGCATACGGCGAGGCGGCCGTCGCCTACGCGGGCGAGCTCAGGGGGCCGGGCCGCTACGGGCGGCTCGGGATCTGGGGCGTCCGGGTCGGATGGTTGGCGCAGACGTCGCTCCTCGTCGCCCAGGCGGCATCCAGCGACGGCTTCCCATGGGGGACATGGGCAGGCGCGCTCAACCTGCTGTCGTGGTTCGTCGTGTCGGGCTATCTCGTCTGGGGATGCAGGCCGCGCTACCGGCTGCTGGGACTGGGGGTCATGCCGGTCGCGGTCGGCCTGCTCGTGCTGGCGTGGGCTGGCGGGGGCACCGGCGTCGACACGGTCGATCGTGGAGGGTGGGTGCTCGCGATTCACGCCGGCTTGATGCTGGCCGCGTTCGCGAGCTTCACCGTCGCGGCGGCGATGGCCGTCCTCTACCTCTACGAGGAGCGTCGGCTGAAGCGACGCGACGCGGCGGTGCTCCGATTGCGGCTGCCGTCGCTCGAGGCGCTCGACCGGCTCGCGTCGCGTGTGGCGCTCGCAGGGCTCGGGCTGCTCTCAGCGGGGATCGTCGTGGGAATCACGAGGGTCGACGCCGGAGACGTCGACGCCGCGATGACCGTCGCGGTCGTGATCTGGGCGCTCTACGCCGCGACCCTCGTGCTGCGACGCAAGATCGGGCTTCGCGGCACGCGACTCGCGTGGCCGCTGCTCGCCGGATTCCTGCTCGTGGCGGTCGTCCTCCCCCTCACCCACTACGCGTCGTGAAGCTCGCGCTCGCAGGCGTCTCGCATCACCGGGCCGTGCTCGAGTTGCGCGAGCGCGTCGCGATCGACGTCGAGGCGGCGGGTGAGCTTGCACGGGGCCTGGCGAGGTCCCGGGGGGACGACTGCGAGGCGGTCGTGCTCTCGACGTGCAACCGCACAGAGCTGTATCTCGCTGCCGCCGAGGACGACGGTCTCGAGGCGCGGGCGGACGCGGCGCTGCTCGAGCTCGCGGGCACGGATGCGAAGGCGCTCGCGCCGGTCGCCTATCGGTTGTCCGACGAGTCGGCGGCGCTTCACCTCTTCCGCGTGGCGGCCGGCCTCGACTCGCTGGTCCCCGGCGAGGGAGAGATCCTGGGCCAGGTGCGCGACGCATTCGAGGCGGGCGCCCCCGGCCCGCTGCTCGATCGGACGTTCCGCATGGCGCTCCATGCGGGCCGCAAGGCACGAGTCGAGACGGCCATCGGCGAGAGCCCGGCATCTGTTCCCGCCGCGGCGGCGGCGCTCGCCGAGCAGGTATTCGAAGGGCTCACGGGCCGTCGCGTCGTTCTCGTCGGGGCCGGGCGTACGAGCGAGCTGACCGCCCGGAACCTCCGCTCCCGGGGCGCGACGGTCACGGTCGTGGTCAACCGCTCGCACGAGCGCGCGGAGCGCCTTGCGTCGACGATCGGTGCGGAGGCGCTTCCCTTCGAGGAGATGTCTCCCGCGCTGGCACAGGCCGACGTCGTCGTCTCGTCGACCAGTGCAACCGGGTTCGTGTTGACGGCCGCAGAGCTCGCTCCGGCGCTGCGTGCGCGTCGCGGCCGGCCGCTGCTATTCGTCGATCTTGCGGTTCCGCGGGACGTCGATCCGTCACTCGCGTCGATCGACGGGTGCTTCGTGTACGACATCGACGACCTCGAGGCCGTCGTCTCTGCATCCCTCCAGGGTCGTCGGGCCGAGGCGGTCGAGGCGGAGCGGATCGTTGCTGCCGAGGCGGAGCGGTTTCGCGCGTGGCAGGCGTCGCTCTCGGTCGTGCCGGCGATCGCTTCGCTGCGGGCGCGCGCCGAGGAGATCCGGTCCGCGGAGCTCGCCCGTATCGAGGCGCGGCTCGATCGGCTGCCTGAGAGCGAGCGCGCGGTGGTCGACACCGTGACCGCACAGATCGTCAACAAGCTGCTGCACCTCCCGACGGTGCGCATGAAGGAGGCGGCCGTCACGCCGGACGGGCTGCTCTATGCTGACGTCGTGCGTCATCTGTTCGGGCTGGGAGAGGACGAGAAGGCTTGACGCGCCCGACCGACGCAATCCGTGGGCGTCCTCTGCCGCTGGTCGTCCCGACCGCCTTCTTCCGCATCAGGCCACGCGGCCGTCGCGCGTGCGGCACGCCCGCCACGCAGCCGAGTGGCCTTTGCCGTGCTGCTTCGCGTCGGATCGCGCGGCAGTAGGCTCGCTCTCACGCAGGCCGAGCGCGCCGCCGAGGCGTTGCGGCGGCCGGGCGTGGAGATCGCGCTCGTGCCGATCACGACCGCCGGCGATCGCGACCGCACACGACCGTTCGGCCAGATCGGGAGCCGCGGCGTGTTCGTCAAGGAGCTCGAGGAAGCGCTCCTCGCGGGCCGCATCGACGTCGCGGTGCACTCGGCGAAGGACATGACCTCGACCGACGTCGAGGGCCTCGCCGTTGGCGCATACCCGGCTCGGGACGATCCGCGGGACGCCGTGTGCGGGGCTCGCGAGATCGCGCCGGGGATGCGGATCGGGACGGCCTCGGTCAGGCGGCGCGCGCAGCTGCTCGCGCTCGAGCCCAGCTTGTCCGTCGAGCCGCTCCGCGGCAACGTCGACACGCGCCTGCGCAAGAGGCGCGAGCGCGGCCTCGATGCCGTCGTCCTCGCCGCGTGCGGTCTCGATCGCCTCGGGCTCGGCGGCGAGATCGGCATGCGACTCGATCCGGAAACGATGCTCCCGGAGGCCGGTCAGGGTGCGTTGGCGCTCCAGGTGCGCGCCGGGGAGGAGCACCTCGTCGCGGCAGCGGACGACCACGAGACACGACGCCGCGTGGAAGCGGAGCGACGCTGTGTCGCCGCCGTTGGCGGAGGATGCCTCGCGCCGGTCGCGGCGCATCACGACGGGCGGGTCCTCGCCGCGCTGATCGCCGCCGAGGACGGGAGCTGGCTCGAGCGGCGCGAAGGCGCCGACCCCGTGGCGCTCGGCCGGGAGCTCGCCGAGGTGGCGCGGGGAAGGGATGACGGGGCGTGACGACCCTCGGGTCGGACGACGCTGCGGCCGCGCCGGCCTGTGCGCGAACCGGCACGAACGTGGCTCCCCGCCGGCACGTTTCCGGCACGCCTCGACCCGTATCGTTCGCATCCCCGTGGGTGGGCGGGGGTTAGGGACGGGACCAACACAGCGTGGCCCACATCGTCGTCACGCGGCCGTCCGGCCAGGCGCACGAGCTCGTCGACCGGCTCCGGGCCGCCGGGCACGAGGTGACGCACGTCCCGCTCGTCGCGATCGAGCCGATGGGCGACGATCCAGTCGACGTCGGCGGCTACGACTGGGTCGTCCTGACCAGCGCTAACGGTGCGCGCGAGCTCCGGCGGAGGATGCGCGGCACGCCTCGCCGCGTCGCCGCGATCGGAAGGGCGACGGCCGATGCCTTCGGCGGCGCCGACATCGTCGCGACCACGTCGACCCAGGAGGGGTTGCTTTCGGCGCTCCCGCGGCCCGCGGGAAGGGTTCTCTTCGCCGCCGCCGAGGGCGCGCGGCGCGTGCTGCCCGAGGCACTCGACGCGGACGTCGTGACGCTGTACCGGACGGTGGAGCTCGAGCCCCAGGACTGGCCCTCTTGCGACCTCGTCGTTCTTGCGTCGCCCTCCGCCGCTCGATCATATTCAAAATTGACAACAAGGGTGCCCGTCGTGACGATCGGCCCCGAGACGTCGCGCACCGCAACAGCGGCCGAAGTAAGGGTGGCGGCCGAGGCGACGACGAGCGACGTCGAGGGCCTCGTCGAAGCGGTCGAGCGCGCTCTCGCCCGGTCGTAGACTCGGGCCGGTGGTCATCTGCTTCCTCACCGACTTCGGACTGCAGGACGACTTCGTGGGCACCTGCCATGGCGTGATCGCACGTATCGCGCCGGACGCCCGCGTGATCGACGTGACGCACGGCATCCCGGCAACGCACGTGCTCCAGGGAGCACTCGTCCTCTCCAGCACGCTGCCGTACATGCCGACCGGGATCCACCTCGCGGTAGTCGACCCCGGAGTCGGCGGGTCGCGAAGACCGCTCGCGTTGTCGGATCGAGAGGGACGAATCTTCGTCGGCCCGGACAACGGCCTGCTGCTTCCCGCCGCCGATCGCGCGGGGATCGCCGAGGTGCGCGAGATCGCGAACCCGGAATACGCGCTCGAGACGATCTCCAGGACGTTCCACGGGCGCGACCTGTTCGCGCCGGCAGCTGCCCACCTCGCCAACGGCGTTTCGCTCGAGGAACTCGGCCCTCCGCTCGACCCCGACGCGCTCGTACGGCTCGATCTCCCCCAGCCGCGGTTCTCGGGCGACCGGATCGAGGCGACGATGCTCTATGTCGACAGTTTTGGCAACTTCGCCCTGAACCTCACCCGCGAGGACGTCGAGAAGGCCGGCGTCGTGCCGGGGACGAGGGTCGAGCTCGAGCTGGCCGGGGAGGGGTACTACGCAGTGATGGCGCGGACGTTCGCGGACGCGCGCCCCGGCGACGTGATCCTCTACGAGGACAGCTACCAGAACATGTCGGTCGCGATCAACCGCGGGAGCGCTGCCGCGATGTTGCACGCGTCGCCTGGGCGGCCGATCGTGATCAGGGTGCTTGGCTAGGCCCGCGCGGTGCGATAGGGTCGAGTCCACTGAAGAGCGTTCGTGGCGCGGTTAGCCGGCCCGGACGCTCTTCTTTTCGTTGGTACCGTCGGGCGATGAAGGTCCGCCGCGTGGCTCCTGTCCTCCTCGTCCGCGACATCCGCGCGTCGGTCGAGTTCTGGCGCGATCGCGTCGGATTCGAGACCGACGAGCTCTACGGAGACCCGCCGGACTTCGCGATGCCGACGCGCGACGGCGTGACGATCATGCTCGCGCAGACGCCGCAGGGGATCGACCCTCCGCCACCGAACTGGCGGGTTCTCGACAAGTGCAACCAGGCGTACCTCTGGGTCGACGACGCGAATGCGCTCTACGACGAGCTCCGCGAACGCGGCGCCCCGATCGACTTCACGATCTACGACACGCCGTGGGGGACGCGCGAGTTCGGCATCCAGGACCTCGACGAGCACGACATCGCCTTCGGTCAGGTTCTCTAGCCCGTGCTTCGTCTCTCGACCGCTCTCGTGCTCGTTTTCATGGACGACATCCTCGGTTTCCTCGGGGCCTTCCCCCACCCTTACAGGATCGATTGGCCGAGAGCGCTCGCGGCGAGCTCGACGGCGGTCGCCGCGCTGCCGTTCTCGCGGTCGAGGATCGGGTTGACCTCGACGAGCTCGAGCGATCCGACGAGTCGCGCTTCTGCGAGGAGCTCGCACGCGAGGTGCGCCTCTCGATACGTCAGACCACCCTTCACCGGCGTCCCTACCCCCGGGGCGATCTCCGGGTCGAGCGCGTCGAGATCGAGCGAGACGTGCACGAACCCGGCACCCGAGACGCGGTCGATTGCCTCTTGCATCGCTCGCTCGATGCCGATGCGGTCGATCTCGGTCATCGTGATCGCGCGGATGCCTCGTTCTTTGATCAGCGTCCGCTCGGAGGGATCGAGCGAGCGCACGCCAACGAGGACGACGCGCTCGCTGTCGACCGCGGGGAGGTCGAGCCCGGGATGGCCGAAGCCGTCGCCGGCGAGGCCGAGCGCCGCCGCGAGCGGCATCCCGTGCACGTTGCCCGATGGGCTGGATCCCGGTGTGTTGAGGTCGCCGTGCGCGTCGATCCAGACGACACCTCCGCGCTGACCGGCGGCTGTACGGAGGCCGGCCAGCGTCCCCATCGCGACCGAGTGGTCACCGCCGAGCACCAGCGGCACCGATCCCTCGTCGACGACCTCGCGAACGAGCGCGGCGAGCCGGGCGCACGCCTCGAGGATCTCCGGCAGGAAGCGCGCGCTCTCGTCCCGGACGGCGAGCGCCTCGGGCTCTGGCGCGCCGACGTTCCCGCGGTCGACGACGTTGCAGCCGAACGACGTCAGACGCTCCTCGAGCCCCGCGTAGCGGATCGCAGAGGGTCCCATGTCGACACCACGGCGGCCCTGGCCCAGATCGAGCGGTGCCCCCACGATCGTCACGGTCCGGGGCGTCGCGGCCACGGGTCGGGAGGCTACCCCGTGCAGTCGGCGTCGGCGTGGGGTGGCGCACTTCGCGTCGAGATGAGATAGCGTCAGGTATGGGTCTCGACCGCGAGAGGATGCGGTGGGATGACCTCGGCGTCGCGACGCGCAGCCTCGCGCGGATGGTCGCCGACGACGGCTACGACCCGGAGATGATCTTGTCGATCGCCCGCGGCGGTCTGCTCGTGGGCGCCGCGCTCGGCTACGCGCTCTCCGTGAAGAACGTCTACACGATGAACGTCGAGTACTACACCGGCATCGACGAGCGTCTGGAGGTGCCGCGGATCCTTCCACCGGCGCCCGACTTCGTCGATCTCCAGCAAGCGAGGATCCTCATTGCCGACGACGTCGCCGACACCGGCCAGACGCTCCGGAGCGTCCAGGAGTTCTGCGCGGGCAAGGTGGGCGAGGTCCGCACGGCGGTGCTGTACGAAAAACCGCAGTCGGTCGTGATGTGCGACTACGTGTGGCGGCGGACCGGTCGGTGGATCAACTTCCCCTGGAGCTCGCAGGAGCCCGTCGTCGTCCGTGAGCACGCCGTCCGCGACGCGTAATTCGAAGTCGGCACGAAGTCGGCACATCGCCGTGACCGGTTCGTCGATACGGTGACTCCAGGGGATCTCGCACCCCCAGGAGGGGGCGCGGACCTGGCCACGGGGCGCGCGGATCCGGGCCACGATCCGCGACTGCGGCACCCGGCTACACTGCGGCGTCGAGGCGAGGTAGCTCAGTTGGTAGAGCACACGGCTGAAAACCGTGGTGTCGCCGGTTCAAGTCCGGCCCTCGCCATTTCCTTCTGCGAGCACTTCGCCTTCCGCCTCTAGCTCTTCGTCGCCAGAGCGACGCGCGCCACGCTCGGCACCTCGAGCGTGCCGTCCGGCGCCACGTACTTCGCCAGCCGGCCGGCCGCCGCTTCCTGCAAGGCCCGACCCCGTTCGTGCCCGACGCGCTCGAGCAGCGCTCCAGTCGTCGGCGACATGTCGCGCACCGTCGCCCACCACTCGTCGAGCGACGGAGCGCGCCACGTCATCGTCACGTCTTCGACCGTCGGGACGCCGAAGCCGGCGCCCTCCAGAACGGCCGCCAGCCGCCCCTCTCCTGCCAGACGGAACGGACCGGGCGCCTCCGGATCCGGCCGCTCCATCAGACCGAGCTCGACGGCCGCCCGCCCGGCCGCCGTCATCCAGTCGTTCCGGTCGGGCTCCGCCCACACGGCGATCGCCGCGCGGCCGCCCGGCCGAAGCACACGGTGCATCTCGCGCGCCGCGCTGTCCATCTCGGGGACCAGCATCAACCCCCACCGGCAGAGCACGCCGTCGAACGCCTCGTCCGCGAGGGTGAGCAAAGCCGCGTCCTCGACGCCGAACGAGACACCCTCGAGCCCGAGCTCCGCCGCGCGCCGCTCGGCCGCCGCAACCATCTCCGGCGCCGCGTCGGTCGAGACGAGCGTCCCGCCAGGCTCGAGCCGAGGAGCGGCGAGGAAGCCCGTGTCGCCGAACCCCGAAGCGACCTCGAGGATCGCCTCACCGGGCTGCGGGTCGAGCAGCTCGACCATCCGCTCGGAGACCGGCTTGGTCGACGCCCAGATGAGATCGCGGCGGCGCTCCCACCCGGCGGCGACCGACCGCCAGTTGTCGATCGTCTCCTCCCGCGCGTTCAGGCCGGCGCTCCCGCGAACTGCGGGATCACGTGCGTCCCGTACGCTTCGAGCGTCTCCTCCTGACCGTGGGTCATCAGGTAGATCGAGTAGTGGTCGACGCCGATCGACTCGAGCTCGCGCAGCTTCGCGGAGATCTGGCCGACGTCGCCGAGCACGGAGAAGCGGTCGCAGATCTCGTCCGTGACGAACTCGCCGTGCTTCGCCCCGACGCGCGAGTGCTCGTCGTAGTCGTAGAACTTCCGCGCCTCGACGTAGTCCGTGAGCGCCTGCGGGACGACCGAGCCGTCGGTGCCGTAACGCTCGATCAGGTCCTTGACGTGGTTCGAGACCATCGCGGGGAACCAGCGCGTCTGCTCGCGCCCGTCCTCGATCGGGCCGACGTGGCTCGGTGCGCACACGATGCACTTGAGCGCACTCGGATCGCGCCCTGCCTCTTCGGCGGACGCTCGGGCAGTGCTCATGATCCACTGGATGATCTCTGGGTCGGCGAGCTGGATGATCACGCCGTCACCGATCCTTCCCGCGACGGCGAGCGCCTTCGGGCCGTACCCGGCGACCCACATCTCGATCGGCGGAAGCTCGGGGCGAACCCACTTGAGCTGGAGGTCCTTGTCGTTCCAGTGCACCTCCTCGCCGTTCATGAACGGCTTGATCATCGCCAGCCGCCGCTCGAACTCCGCCACGCGGACCGGCTGCTGCCCGATGTAGCGGCGCGCCGAGTCACCGCGGCCGATGCCCATCACCATCCGCCCGTCGGAGATGTCGTGCATCGTCGCGTAGAGGCTTGCGAGCACCGTCGGCTCCCGGGTGCCCGGATTCGTGACGAGGTGACCGAAGCGGAGCTTCGACGTGGCCTGGATCGCGAGCGTGAGCTGGATGAACGACTCCTGCCAGAGCACGTGCGAGTCGTAGGTCCAGCCGATCTCGAAGCCGTTCTGCTCCCCGAGCACCATCAGCTCGACGAGCCGGCTCGCGGGTGGGTCGGGCAGGACGGTGACGCCGAAGCTGAGTGCCATCTGTGCTTCTCCTGACCTCGTGGTGAAGGCGTCAGTATCCGTCCGCGAGCCACGTCGCGCCAACGGCTACCTGTCGGGGAACGAGCGGAGGACGGGCAGCGCGGCGAGGCAGAGAACCGCGATGGCGACGAACGCGAGCGCGCCGTCGCCAGGGAGGTCGAATGCAAGCCCGGCGAGCGGCGTTCCGACGAGGATCGTGAGGACGGCACAGCCGTTCACGAGGGCAACTGCCGCCCCGGGTGCGTCGGGCCGAAGGCGCTGCGTCGCCTCGAAGACCGACGCGAACGGGATCCCGGCTGCGAGCCCGAGCGCGAGCGCGCCGGCGCCCGCCGTCCACAGCGGGCCGCCCGCCGCGAGGATCCCGGCGCCTCCTGCCGCCGCCACGAGCGACGCGCCGAGGAGTGCTCGCCGGCGCGTGCCCGCGCGCCGCGCGAGCGCCCCGCCGAGCGGCCGCGTGAGGATTCCCGCGAGGAGCACGAGCCCGCCGACGATGCCCGCGACGCCGGAGCTCGCCCCGTCGTGCTCGAGCAGCGGCACCACCCAGTTGCCGGCGACCACGGCGAGGCCGAAGGTCGCCGCCTGGAGGACGCCGATTGGCAGGAGCCGCAGGTCGTGCAGGACGCCGCGATCGGAGCGGCCGACGCGCGGGAGGTCTCGCACGTGGAGGAATGGAAGTGCCGCCAGTGCCGCGAGCACGAGCGCGCTGAGGTAGGGAGCGCGCCAGCTCGTCGCGGCGGTGAGCGCCGGAACTATCGTCAGCGCGAGCCCTCCACCCGCCATCGTCGAGGCGCCGTAGAGCCCCTGCGCGACCGGCCCACCGCGTCCGGCGCGGACGACGTCGAGACCGGCGACGAACCCCGCGCCCGAGCCCATTCCGACGACGAGCCGCCCGACGATGCCGAGCGCGAAGTCGTGGTCGACGAGAAGCAGTGCGTTCCCCAGCGCCGCCGCGGCACACGCGACGAGGGCGACGCGATGCGGCCCCAGCCGGTCGGACCAGAGGCCCGCCGGGAGCTGGGCGGCGAGGTGCGTGACGAAGAGCGCGGTCGTCAGAAGGCCGATCGCCGGAAGCGACGTCCCGTACGTGTCGGCGAGCGGGTCGGCGACGGCGCCGACGTTCGACACGTTCCACGTGAGGAAGCCGCCGACGGCGAGACCGGCCGCGATCGCTGCCGGGTTACGAGTGCTCAGGACCCGCGTGCGACGCGCGCGATCGTCTTGGCTGCGAGCCGGTCGAGTGCGGCGACGGAAAGCTCGAGGTGCTCGGGCTTCGTGTCCTCGAGCTTCGTGTGCGAGAGGCCTCGAAGGCTCTGGACGAAGACCATCACTGTCGGCACGCCGGAGCGGCAGACCTCGGCCGCGTCGTGAAGAGGGCCGGAGGGGAGCCGATGGGACGTGCCCGCCACCTCGGCGATCGCCTCGTCGGCGAGCTCGATCAGCGCCTCGTCGAACAGGATCGGCTCGATGTTCCAGATCCGGTCCCAGGCGACCTCGACGCGCTCCTCCTGTGCGAACCCGCGCGACAGCTCCTGCGCGCGCGCAAGCATGGACGCGAGCTTTCCGGCGTCGAGATGACGCTGGTCGAGGAGTTGCTCGGCGGTCTCGACCACGGACGTCACGATCCCCGGCCGGCAGGTGACGTTGCCCGAGGTACAGACTGCCCCCGCTCCCGTCTCTCGCGCGACGTCCCTGATCGCGAGCGCGAGCTTCGCGGCGCCGGCAAGGGCGTCGCGTCGCTGGTCCATCGGCGTCGAGCCTGCGTGCGCCGCCTGCCCGGTCCATGTGATCCGCCAGCGCTCGACGCCGAACGTCCCGAGAACCGCGCCGAGCGGAAGATTCATCGATTCGAGCACCGGGCCTTGCTCGATGTGCAGCTCGAGATACGCGGCGGCCGTCTCGAGCTGCGAGCGCGCGTCGAGCGCGCGATCGAGGTCGACGCCGAAAGCGCCGATCGCGTCCGGCAGCGAGACCCCGTCGCGGTCGACGAGCTTGCGGAGCTCGTCCGGATCGGCCATCGACCCGCCGGCCGCCGACGATCCGAACAGCGAGCGGCCGAACCGTGCGCCCTCCTCGTCGGCCCAGTCGACGAGGCGTACCGTCACGGGCGGCGTGCCCTCCTCCGCGATCCGCCGAAGCACCTCCGCCCCCGCGACCACGTTGAGGCTGCCGTCGAGCCAGCCGCCGTTCGGGACCGAGTCGAGGTGTCCCCCGATGAGGACGGCGCGATCGGAGGCGCCGCGCAGCGTGTACCAGTCGTTCCCGGCCGGGTCGCGCTCCACCTCGAGCGGCAGGTCGGAGAGCCAGTCGGCGAGCCACGCTCGGGCTCGGGCCCAGGTGTCGGTCCACGCGACGCGCTGGGCGCCGTTCTCGTCGCCGGTCAGCGCACGAAGCTCGCCCAGGCGATCGACGACGCGAGTCGGGTCGAGCGGCACGCGGCGACTCTAACGCCCGGCATCCCGCGAGGCGACGCGATACGTTCACGCACGTCGACGCCATGAGCGAGATCGCGGCGATCCTCGAGGCGCTGCTCGCGGAGACGGGGGCGAGCCGCGTGACGCTGCGCAGAGGCGTCGACGACGGCTACGCGTTCCCCGTCACCGACGAGGCGCTCGCAGCAGGCGTCGCGTCGCTGCGGGACGAGCGGTCGGTCGACCTGCGCGCGCAGCCGGTCGCGATGGAGGTGCAGGAGCGCGGCCAGGTGGTGCAAGACGACTCGCGTGCCGCCTACGACGACCCGGCGTACCAGCGCATGCTCGACGTCTACGGAGGCCTGGCCGCCCAGATCGTCACGGCTGTTGCGAAGCACGGCGAGGTGACGGCGATCTTGTCCGTCCACCAGCTCGGGTCGCCGCGCAGCTGGAAGGAGGAGCCCGCGGCGTGCCGTCGCGCGGCCGAGCGGATCGCGGCGCTCCTGTGAGGCACAACCGGTGGCATCCCGGCATCGAGCCGGCGTTCCACGTCGCGCCGGGCGACGAGCTCCGGCTCGAGTGCGAGGACGGGCTCGCCGGGGGACTGACACGCGCGAGCACGCACGCCGACGTCGCCGGTCTCGACCTCGGTGTCGCCCACCCGCTCACCGGGCCCGTCTACGTGGAGGGGGCGGAGGCGGGCGACATCCTGGAGATCGAGTTCCTCTCGTTCGAAGCGGCTGACTTCGGCGTCACTGCCGTCATCCCGGGGTTCGGGTTCCTCGCCGACGTGTTCACCGAGCCGTTCGTCGTGCGCTGGGACATTGAAGACGGGCTCGCCCGCTCGCCCGAGCTGCCCGGCGTCGCAGTGCCCGAGGCTATGTTCGCGGGCGTCGTCGGCGTTGCGCCCTCACACGAGGAGCTCGCGTCGATCCAGGCCCGCGAGCGCGCCGTCGCCGCCGCCGGCGGCCCCGTCGCGGACGAGATGCCGGAGTCGGCGATTCCTCCCGAGGCGGCGGACGGCCTCCGCACGGTCCCGCCGCGCGAGCTCGGTGGCAACCTGGACATCCGCCAGCTCGTCGCCGGCAGCCGCCTCCTGCTCCCGGTGTCCGTGCCGGGCGCGCTGCTCTCGGTGGGCGACCTCCATTTCGCGCAGGGCGACGGAGAGGTGTGCGGCACGGCGATCGAGGTGGCCGGCGCGGTCACCGTCCGCCTGCGCCTCCGCAAGGATCCATCCTGGCGCCCCCGCTATCCGGCATACGAGACGCCGCCGCGGCCCGGGCGGCGTTGCTTCGCCACGACCGGCATCCCGATCGACGCGCCGATGGACCTGACCGCGGCGGCCCGCGCCGCGCTCTTCGAGATGATCGACCACCTCGAGATCACGTACGGCTTCTCGCGACCCGCGGCGTACGCGCTCTGCAGCGTGGCCGTCGACCTCCGCATCTCGGAGGCCGTCGACGTGCCGTACCCGCTCGTCTCCGCGCTTCTGCCCCTCGACCTGTTCGCCGAGGGGCAGAAGCGAGGCTGACTCAGTCGCGCAGCGGCACCGCGTAGGACGGCATCGGCGCGCCGGTTGCGCCGCGCAGCTTGAGCGGGAAGCCGAGGAACGCAAACTCGTACTGTTTCTCCGCCGCGATCTCGTCCATGTTCACGACCTCGATGATCTGCGCGCCTGCGGTCGCGAACATGTACGCGTGCACCGGGAGGAACACGTCCGGCTCCTCCGACGGCAGCACCTCGAGCGCGATCGAGTCGCCGGCGATGCACATCGCGCCAGTCTCCTCGCACAGATACTTGGCGGCGGGGAGGCCGATGCCGGGCGGGTTCTTCAGATACCCGTCGAAGTCGGGCCACTTCGTCATGCGACCGGTGCGGACGAGGACGACGCTCTTCGGCCGGATCTCGACACCCTGCTCACGGGCGGCGTTCTTGAGGTCGTCCGGCGTGATCGCGTAGCCGTCGTCCAGGCAGTCGACGCCGTGGAGCCCCGCGACGTCCAGCAGCACGCCGCGCGCGATGATCGGCGGGTACTTGTCGAGGCCCCCCTTGTTCCAGATGCGGCTGCCGAGGTCGGCGTCGGCCGTCCAGCCGTTCCAGAACTTCCCGTAGAAGCCGAGGTGGTTGAGCGTGTCGACGTGCGTCCCGCAGTGGGTGTACATGTGGATCGAGTCGCCGCAGTACGAGTACGTCTCGTGGACGTGCGAACCGACGCCGGAGAGGTTGTCGTTGACCGACCCCTGCGGCGTGTGCGTCATCCAGATCCCATAGGGCGGGTCGCCGGCGGCCACCCACGAGGGCATGCCGACGAAGTAGTCGACGTTGAGGTCGAAGACATGGGAGCCGTCGAGGTGCTCGAGGATCGCGCGGTTCGTCTCCGTCGTGATCCAGTTGAGGCGGCCGATCTCGTCGTCCGCACCCCACGGGCTCTTGGAAACCTGGAGGCCGTTCGCCTCGTGTACGGCCTCGAAGGTGAAGCCCTCTTCCACCGCTGTCATGCCGTCCTCCCTTCGATCTGCGATCGGCAAGGGGCCGACGAGCGCAGCCGATACGTCGGGCCCCGCGTCGCGGCGAGTCTAATAGTCTGACATTCGGAATGCGGAGGGTGCGGTTCTACTACGACGTCGTCTGCCCGTACTCGTACATGGAGACGCGGACAATGGAGGCGGCCGAGGACGCGGGCGAGGTCGAGATCGAGTGGCTGCCGTTCGAGCTGCGGCCCGCGCCGAAGGCGCTGCTCGAGCCGCGCGGCGACCATCTGCGCTTCGACTGGACGAAGTTCGTCTACGCGCGGTCACAGATGCTCGGCATCGAGATCCACCTGCCGCGTTATCAGCCCCGCTCGACGCTGCCGCTCGCCGCGTGCCTGTGGGCGGGCGAGCAGGGCCGCCTGCGGGAGTTCAAGCACGCGCTCTACGAGGCGTTCTTCTGCGAGGGCGAGGACATCGCGACCGACGCGCAGATCGCCCTCGCCGCGGAACGGACGGCGCTCGACCGCGACGAAGCAGTGGCGGCCGCCTACTCCGACGAGCGCTTCGCCCGGATCCGCGAGATCCGGACGGTCGCCGAGGGGGCGGGCGTCGCGGGGGTGCCGACGCTCCTGACCGAGGACGGCCGGACGCACTGGGGCATGGGCGGACTCGAGCGCGAGCTGGCGGGCGAGCCGCTCGTGCCGCGCGCGAAGCCCTCCTAGGTCGAGATCATCTTCTTCTCGACGCCGACGCCCGCGGCGACGGCGCGCTCGTACTCGAGCGGCACCGTGGCGGAGTCCTGGAGCGCGATGCCGGTCGAGTCGAACACGGTCACCTGGTCCTCGGACTGGCGACCCTCCAGCTTGCCGGCGATCACCTTGCCGATCTCGCCCGCGACGCCGTCCTCGGAGATGAGGCTCTCGGACAGGGCGACATTGATCTCGCCGTCCTCGCGGCACTGGCGGATGTCGTCGACGAACACCCGGCCGCGCTGGAGGATCCGCGGATCGAGCTCCTGCTCGCCCTTGAGGTCGGCACCGAGGGCGGCGATGTGCGCGCCCGGCTTGACCCATGCGTCGTCGACGAGCCACGTTCGCGCGTGCGTCCCCGTCACGATCACGTCGGCGCCGGTGACGGCCTGCTCGGCGTCCGTGGTCCCCGTGATCGTCAGGTGCGGATACCTTGGCCCTTCCTCCTCGAGGAACCGGTCGACCGACTCCTGCGTACGGCTCCACAGCCGCACGTCGTCCCACTGGAAGACGGTGTCACAGGTCGCGAGTGTGCCGCGCCCGACGAGGCCGCTGCCCAGAATCGCGAGCGTCTTCGAATCCTCGCGGGCGAGCCACTTCGCGGAGACCGCGGCGGAGGCGCCGGTGCGCATCAGCGTGTGGTACGAGCCGTCGCAGATCGCGAGCGGAAACCCCGTCTCGGGGTGGGTGTAGATCAGGATCGAGAACACTGCCGGCAACTCGTACTTCGCGTTGTCCTCGCGGATCGAGACCCACTTGCACGCCGCCGCCTCCGGGTCCTCGATGTACGACGGCATGACCTCCCACTCGCCCTTGTAGCGGTCGAGGACGATGTGGCCCTTGGGCTCCATGTACACGCGGCCGAGTCCGTGCATCCGAAACGCGTGCTCGACGCGGTCCACGTACTCGGCGGGCGTCAGCAGGCCGACCATGTCCGACCAGCTCAGGATCAGCGTCTTACGGTTGCGCCAGCTCTCCGCCACCCGCCGACTCTATCGCGCTCAGGAGCGGGTGATCGCCCAGGCGCCGCCGGGCATGGGCGAGCTGGCGGCGGCCGCGCTCGAGGTCGCCCTCCTGCAGCCTGTAGCCCGCCGCGGCCAGGTGCCGGAGCCCGCAGGCCTCCGTGTCGTACAGCCCCTCGAGCGCCGCCGCGGCGGCGGCGAACTCCTCGCGTTCGAGGTGGCCTTCAGCCCGCCAGATCGCGCCTTGCCGCCTCGCTTCCGGCGGCGGCCACACGTCCTCCGTACTAGAGTCGCCCTGCATGCCGACGATCGAGCGTAGCCGCAGCGCGGAGCGCATCGAACGGGACATCGAGACGCTCGCCGGCGCCGACTACACGCTGTCCGACGAGGCGATCCGCCGCTACGCGTACACGGACGTCTACCGGCGGACGCTCGAGTACTTCACCCGCGAGCTCGAGGCGCTCGGCTTCGAGGTCGACCAGGATCCGCTCGGCACGCTCGTCGCGCGCAACCGGCCGCGCGGGGAGCCCGTCTTCGGAGTCGGCTCGCACTGCGACTCGAACCGGAACGGCGGCAAGTACGACGGGACGATGGGCGTCGTCACGGCGCTCGAGGTGTGTCGGCTCGACGAGGAGCTCGGTCTCGGGCTGCCGCTCCAGCTGATCTCGTTCCTCGAGGAGGAAGGCTCCGGCTTCGGTCAGATGCTGCTCGGCAGCCGGATCATCGCCCAGCGGGTCACCGAGGAGGAGCTGCGCGAGACGTTCCGGGCGATGGACGACGGCCGCAGCTTCTGGGAACACGCGGAGCAGGCGGGGTACGAGCCGGCGCGCTGGCGCGAGTGCAGCCACGTCCTCGACGACCTCACCGGCTGGGTCGAGATGCACATCGAGCAGGCGCGGGTCCTGCAGGACACGGGGAATCGGATCGGCATCGTGAACGCGATCGCCGGCTACGTGCACGCGGACGTCGTCGTGCACGGGCGCGGCGACCACGCGGGCGCGACGCCGATGGACCTCCGGCTCGATCCGACCCTGCCGATGGCCGAGACGATCGTCGAGCTCGAACGCCTCGCGCGTGCCGCGGGCAAGGGCACCGTCGGCACGGTCGGCGAGATCGAGGTCGAGCCCGGGATCATCAACGCGATCGCGAGCAGCCTCCGCTTCTCGCTCGACATCCGCGCGCCGGACGACGACTCCTACCGAGGTGTTGCACGCCAGATCGCATCCTTCGCGGAGGAGGCGGCGCGCCGGCGCGGCATGACCGCCGAATGGACGCAGCGGCAGTCCCTCGCCGCCACGCCCATGGACGGGCGGCTCGTCGAGGCGCTCGAGAGAGCCGCCGCGGCCACCGGCGAGCCCTACATCCAGATGCACTCCGGCGCCGCGCACGACACGATGTGCGTCGCCGACCGGGTGCCGACGGCGATGGTCTTCGTGCCCTGCAAGGACGGGATCAGCCACCACCCCGCGGAGGACGCCGACCCCGAGGACGCGGCCGTCGCGGCCGAGATCATCCTGAACGCGATCAGCTCGCTGCAGTAGCCGCGTACGCGATCAGGCCGCCGGCCCTCAGGACGGCCCGCTCGCGTGTGCTCAGGCGAGGCTCGAGGCGGACGATGCCGTGCGGCGCCGACGTCTCCCACACTTCGGCGTCGAGGTCGACCGGGATCGACCACTCCTCGCCGACCTCGACCGCGTCGTAGTCGTGCTCGTCGGCGAGGACGAGCGGCACGATCCCCTGCGCGATCAGGTTCGTGCGGTGGATGCGCGCGAAGCTCTTCGCGACGACCGCGCGCACGCCGAGGTGGAGCGCGCCGAACGCGGCCTGCTCGCGGCTCGAGCCCTGGCCGTAGTTGTGGCCTCCGACGACGATCCCGCCGCGCCATTCCTCCGCCCGCGCGGGGAACTCTGGGTCGAAACGACGGAACATGAAACGGGCGCACGCGGGGATGTTCGACCAGAGCGCGAGGCCGAGCGCCCCGTCGGGCGCCATGTCGCCGGTCGAGACGTCGTCCGGGACGACGATCAGGACGCGGCCGTCGATGCGCCCGGGAAGCTCCGGGACAGGGGGCGGAGGGACGATGTTCGGCCCCTTCTCCAGCGCGATGCCGCCGGCGTTCGCGGGCGGCTCGACGATCTGGCGGTCGTCGACGGACGGATCCGGCTCGGGCGCGACGAGGACGGGTGGCGAGCCGAGCCCGCGCGGATCCGTGATCACGCCGTGGAGCGCCGTCGCGGCCGCAGTGGCCGGAGAGCAGAGATAGACGCGGTCGTTGAGCGTCCCGCTTCGTCCGGGAAAGTTGCGGTTGAACGTGCGGACGGACACGGCCTCCGCAGCGGGCGCCTGGCCCATCCCGATGCACGGGCCGCACGCCGGCTCGAGGATCCGGGCGCCCGTGGCGAGCAGGTCCGAGTACACGCCGCTCCGTACGAGCATGTCGAGGATCTGGCGGGAGCCTGGGCTGGCCGTCAGGTCGAGGTGCGCGGGCAGCGTCTTCCCGCGCAGCACGGCCGCGATGACCGCGACGTCCTCGTACGAGGAGTTCACGGACGACCCGACGCACACCTGCCGCGCCTCGGTGCCCGCTACCTCGGCGACGGGTACGACGTTGCCCGGCGACGAAGGGAGCGCGATCAGCGGTTCGAGCGCCTCGAGGTCGATCGTCTCGACCTCGTCGTAGACCGC